>Ga0115555_1002962_pt1 | contig 11154 bp, 7 predicted proteins | sample COGITO_mtgs_1104_2_FD_87285 | JGI IMG/M metagenome (GOLD analysis project Ga0115555, IMG submission 87285) | Pelagic marine microbial communities from North Sea - COGITO_mtgs_110407 | ecosystem: Environmental > Aquatic > Marine > Epipelagic | place: Germany:Helgoland, sampling site Kabeltonne...
AATCTAACAATGACGGTCTCAGCTCCCGCAGCGATTGTGAGCGAGGCCTGTGAGATGAACCCCACAAAGCGCAACAGCATGGAAGATGTGCACCGTGTGCAGGTCTCATGGTGTCCCAAACAACTTTCATCACTAGAGAACCACCAGATCGTGAATGGGGGTCAAACGTACAAGTTCACTGATTGTCACTACGTAGGCGTGTACGATGGCCACGGGGGGAGGGGGATCGTCGACTTCATTGAGAGGCGGCTTGAGTCAAACATGGTGGAAGAGGTGGGGGCTGTGTTTGAGTCCAAGGGCGCTGGTGCCAAAGCCGATGTAAAAGCGCGTTCGCATTTGATGAGTGCGCCCTCCAATGAGAATCTGCACGCCAACATTCAGGCACCCACCGAGCGCGCCGGTTCCCCCCATGCACGTTCTCAGGCGACTTCAACTAATCAAAATGAAATAATGATCGATGACCTGGGTGTCCTGAATGCCATGGAAAAGTCCTATCTTATAACCGACATGGCTTCGTCCCGCGCCCAGATTCGAACGTCCGGGTCGACTGTCGTGACAGTCCTGATGATGAGGTACGAGAGTCCTTCTGGTGGTGTGATGCACAAGATTTATTGTGCCAATGCTGGTGATGCTCGAGCAATTTTGTGCACCAAGCCAAGAACCAAGAGTGAGGGGAAGGGATTTGATAGGGGGGCGAAAGTAGATGATGCTGAGCCGCTCGCTCAGGATAGGGGAGAGGGTGGATACAAAGTGACAAGGTGAGACTGCTGACAAATCACACAAGTGCTACTATTTGGATGGACGCAATCAAGCCAAGCAGAGCAAATGAAGGAATATCATGAGCATGGTGTCAACTAACACGTGAATAACGACTTGGTGAAATACGATACTGAACTTCTAAATTGCAAATTGCCCCAATCGCCTCTTTGCCGTTGCTCAGGCTGTCATTTGATCACAAAGCCACCTCGCCATCAGAAATCCAACGCATAACCTCCCAGGGCGGATTTTGTCTCCGTGGTCGTGTGTGCGGGGTTTTGGCAGTCTCTCGCGCACTTGGTGACCATGGTATGAAGGAATTCGTCGTTGCGCGGCCTTATCTTTCCGTCTGCACTGTTGTTTGCGAGAGCCCAGGAACCCATTCTGACTTCTGCGTTGTTGCTTGTGACGGTCTTTGGGATGTCATGAGTGACGAGGAAGTGGGTGATTTCGTTCTAAGTAATGGTGGCAAATCAGAGGCGGGCATATCTAGGAAACTTATCGATGAAGCCTTAAACAGGGGGAGCACCGACAATATCAGTGCTGTTGTGCTGTTTTTTTAAGGTTTTGTCTGTCTTTTAGGTCGAGCCTTCCTTGTCTTTTAGAATTGGTCTTGCAAAAGAGTCAATTCAAATGTATAAAATAATTGTAGGCCTTTATGTTTATGTATGTATTGTCATCCAATCTCATGCTCATTTGTCTATTTTAAGCACCCTCACTGGATTGTGGACCCATGCTGTAGAAGGTGGTTCAGAGCTGACTGAAGTTTACTGCTTGAAAACATTTTTCGGTGCCCTTTCACAGGTATTAATTCAATGCTTTGGACTTTTTGTTCGGCTCCTCGACCCTCGACCTCGCAACTGCAACTTTCGCCATCTCCCTTTGTCAATTTTGTTATGGGTTTTCGTTAATACTGGCTGAAATGACTGAGGAAGCGAAAGCCGAGAATTCATTTCTCGAATCGATCCCAAACCAGGTCAGTTTGAGATCTGATGGGGAGTTGTCACTAACTAGGTTGAGAGGATTTGCTGGCCTTTTGATGACCCTTTTGCTTTATTCACTCACACATCGCGCCACACCGCACTGCAGGTGTTTACAGATGCAGAAAATAAACAAATACATGATTATCTTGCGAAGCTTGATCCTTCAAGGGAAGAAGAGTGGGAACAATTTGACCAGCATCTTCTCTATCCCCGATACAGAGCCACTATTGGCGGTGCAACTTATACGAAAACATATGGAACTGTCCACGCCACCCCTGCTCGCGTCCTTGCATACTATTTCATGATTAACCATCACAAGCAGCGCATCCACGAACACCGCAATGCTGAGGATCTCCACAAGTATCCTTTCAAGGTAGTGGAAAGCGTCAACCCTCATAACCACGCTGTTTATTTCTGCAAAAAATGCCCCTTCCCTTTGGTTCCCCGAGAGTTCCTTTCCCGAGAGATGTGGGGTACTGTTCCAGATGCTGCCAATAATTTCGTCATCTTGCAAGTTCCCATCGAGTTTACTTCAGTCCCGCCATTTAGTCGCTCCAGCCTGGACTCGACTATAGTGGGGAGGATTACGGCTTTGACTGTCCTCTCCCCAATGCCCTTTGGCTGCTGTCGCATTAAACAAATGATCAACACTGATTTGTGTGGTACTGGTGCCTACTCTCTCGTGAAATTGAACCACGACAACGACTTCATTTCCTCGGTCCGTTCCATCGCCGAGTACTTCGCCCGATCTGATGAGGTCGACAAGGCGTCTCGGGACCATTTTATAGCATCTATGGCGACAGCTGGTGACCCCACAGAACAAGAGCAAGATCTGATCAAGAGCTGTCTCGAAAAATTTGTCCACTTTAATTCTTCAGGGAGCCCCGGCAACGAGAGCAGCGAAGTTGATTACAAAAGCACCAGTGTCGCCCGTCTTACCTCGGAGCTACATAATATGCGCCTTACCTCAACGCAACGTCGTAGTATGCGCAAGACAAAGTCCCCCGATGATTCCCCTAAACCCAAACCCACCTGGGCGAGATTGAATGACGCTATATTTGTCTCTTCGCGTTCTCGTGACCCCAATAAGTTCGGGTCATCCCCCTCCTCTTCCAATTTTTTTACCGCAGACTCTAAACACATTGAAGGAAACGTAAACGACGGCAACATTGTTCCTCCCAGGGCCCTAAAACGCTACACCCTATCCCACAGCTCTGAGACGTGGACAAAGTCTTCCTCCCAGATACATGCCTCGCACCACGAGGTTCTCGCTTACCTGGCAGACTTCTGTGGCAATCTTCGTCTCAACGGTCATCCCGGATACAAGGGCAAATATGCTGGGGCAGTATGTGAGATGTTGTCTCCCCATGCTTTCCTCGCACACGTCGGGCCGAAGAACAACCAGAAAAAAACGACTTCATTGAAGCATGTTTGGCAGAGTATGAGCGCCGATGAGACAGTTTTAGCTTACAAGCAGGTCGACGACTCTAAATCAAGTCTTGGTTGGACTCTTCAGAACAGTGGAGAGCCGAACGGTCGATTACCGATAATAAAAACCGTTCAAATGATCAAGAACAAGATAAGCCTGAGAAAGTCCTTGAAGCAGTCCTTGAAAGATTCGTTGAGACTTTCTCTCAAGAAATCGTCGCGGACTAGGGCTTCCTCGGATGAAAGCTCGGACAGTGTGAGCGGCGACGAGGCGGTTGCAGAAAAGATGATTTCTGGGATTTTTATCATCACTGCAATCAGTCCCTCAGTTTGCGAACTAGTTCACATAAGTCACCTCCCGAATGTCTCGAATAGCTCCCGCTCTGTCCTCCGCTCTTCGTTGGTTTCTTCCTCTTTTCATACCCACATATTTTGCCTCCGCTACTTTGAACGTAACCTCTCGTCGGTTCAGCTTGAGCTACGGGACCACTTTCAGCATCAAATTCCGTCCAACGTCGAGAAGTATAACTATAGGTACAAAGATCTTGTTTTCGGCGCATTGAGGAAAACGGAACCACCAGCACCTCAATCGTCTTACAAACCTATAAAGCTACGAAGAGATGAAGGAGACCTGTCCGGCAATTCTTTCGCCCAGACGGTTGTGGACCTGTCTTTTTGCGAATCGAATGGCTTCGTAAAGGCTACGGCAACGGTTGACGCAACGCCTTCAATGATACTGTCTTACTGCTACACGGCACTACAACTAACAACGCCTCAGTCGACCTCAAAAGTTTTCTGTCGCGAAATTCTTGAAGTTGTCGATCCTCTGCACCTTGTTCTAGCGGAGGTGAATGTGCTAAGCTATATTGCCCCGCGAGAATATGTGAACAATGTTTTCTGGGCTAATGAGGGGGAGACCTTTGTATTGGCGTTATTAGATATGGAAGAAGAGGCTGGGCTGCAGCGAGACGGGGAGGAGGGAACATCGCCTTTATCACTCAGCTTCGGTTTGAAGTTTCGTCGCCGTTTGGTCCGCGGCTCGCGAACTCGTTTTCTCATCATTGAGGGTATCCCTCGTTGTGACGGCTTTTTCTCGAGTCAGGTTACGGCCTTGACTCTCCTAGATCCAGGGGGTCACGCTCGACTCTTCCTTTCGCCGCCGAAGCTTTACCGCATCGTGGCAGCGGAGCAAGTCCTTGAAATTGGCTTGATCGAAGAGTTTTTCAATCGAGATGACGAGGTAGATGATGCTGCAATGAGGACTTTTGCCGATTCGATCAAGGCGCGCGAGCAAATACACACCAAAGAGGAGGAAGATTTGTTCGAGGACTGCCAGAAATTTTTCAACTCGATGTGCGTCCAATATGGTGACAAGTTCAAGGCGATTAGTAGCCCTGATGTGAATGTCAAGATGGCCGTGGCGTATATCGAACGGGATCACCACTGCGTTATGAAGGCGGAGTCGGTGATTGATGCGAGTGCAGAAGAAGTTTTAGCCCATCATTACCTACTTGAGACGAGGGAGAAATTAAGGAGGAGTCAGGCTGAAACCGGATTACTCGTGAGGGAAATCAGTGAAGTTAATGAGCACCATCAAGTTTACCGTAGAGTTATGGATTTCCAAGTCAGAGGGTTTAAACCAAGAGAGGTGAGAAGAAAGGTGTAAGGATGTCAGGGGAGATCGGGAGTTTTGACGAGTAACCCCCACTCACTCCATATATCTGCCTCGTTCCTCCAAAATGTATAAATAAAAATGCTCAAATTAGTTCGAAAATTCGTTTTTGTGGCAGAAATTGGAGGAGACGTCGTATCCGACATACCTTGCCTGTTATGTAGATTTGCACAAGAAAACCAAAAAATCCCCAAGTTTCCTCTCCGCTAAAACTAGTCGTGGTGTTGCCAGGCTTAGCAGCAGGAGGGAAAGTGCCAGAGCGGTGTCAGGTCAAGATAGCAGGGGTAGCATCGCCAGCGATTTTAGCTCCTCGACGCTGACACGACCGACCTTAAAATGGGCGGTTGGTGGTAGATACATTCGGGGTCACGTTGAGACCGGATGTCTTGTTCAACAGTTGCCGCATGTTGGGCACATTAGTAGATCAAAGATCACTTTCTTCATGCAATGTGATCTGGGAGGTGCCATCCCTTCCTTTTTGGTGGAACGTAGAGCGTCCGAGTACTTGTCCGAGTTTTGCTTTATGAGGACCCACTTCCAGAAAGACGCCGAGCTTGACGAAATTGCCCGTGAAAAAACGGTGCTGAAAATTAGTAAGCTCAATTCCGTGAAGTACAATAGCCAGGAGACAAAAGACATTCAAGAGGCAACGCAGCTTTTCAAAAAGTTACACGATTTTAAGAAAATAAAGCTGAAGCTAGCCAATAGTTGTCTAATCGCCTCCTATGTAACGGACAATAAGTCCACCTTTGTGAAGATTAAGACGACCGTGAAAACGAAAAGCAGCCAAGCTCTGTCTTTCCTGCTGAATGTGGAGTCCTGCGCTCTGCGATCAAACAAGGAAACGAAACGAATGATATTGAATCAATCTGACATTAATTCTGGCCCAATGATGGGACCCCATACGGTGGCATTTCAAATCAATGAAAAGTCTTCCTTCCTCAGTTCTTTCGGGCTGAAGAGCGAAAGGCAGGTAAAAATGAGGATGGTTTGGAAGGAGATAAATGAGTCGCTAGTCAAAATGCTCACTTCTGCTGGAGGAAATAATATCAATAACAATAATGCCAAAGGACCGCTCTCTCTTTCAAATTTCAAGAGTTCCCCCAAACTCGGAGGGTTGCAAGGAATGGAAAGTAATATCAAACCCAAGGGGAAAGGTGTTGTGTTACCGTTAACACCGGTAGCACAAAAAAATGACGAAAAGCGGAAGAGATCTTCCAGAGCCCGATCCTTCATTTTGAACTCATGTCCGATTGATGTCGGAGGCCGTCACCGCAGGAGCCTTGCTGGGCGACTGAGCTTTCACTTCCATAAGAAAGAGTCCCGTACAGAAAGCGTTTCTAGTGTTGCTCCAGACACTGTTAGAGAAAATGGCACCGTGATCAAGCAGTTCTTTTCCAATTATGCTCTGGGTAGAGGTGATGAGAACGGTGCAAGGTCGTTGTCTTTGAAGAATTTGGTTAGCCACTTTTCCACCAAGCCATTTGCTGTAAAAATCAGCGATACAAATGTGGAAGACGAATGCTACGTGGAGTCCATTCTTCAACTGCCGACAAGGGGGGCAGTTGCTAAGAAAAAAATCCCTTTTATACTAAACGATATGTTCGAGGTGAGAGAAGAAATTGGGCCTCTTTTGTCTCACGCTTCGCATTTTTCTTTGGGCAACCCCTGACCCGAGCAAGAAACTAACCCAATGAACCTCCCCAAATTGCCTCCTGCCTAGTTCCGAAACTTGGAAGCGATTCAGAAAACCTTTTTGCGCAACCGGCCTTTAGAATCCCTGGAGGATAGCGACGGGGTTGCGCTGGGGGAGCTAATTATGATGGACGTGTTGAATAAAAAGGGAAACAGTGGAAATTGGTGGTTTTTTGCTGGCAAAGCCACGAGATCCATCAAAGAGAAGGCTGTGTTGACTTTCTTAGAGGAGTATGAGAGCATGAAGGCGCTGTCGAGGAGTCATCCATTCTTTGGGGAGCTGCTGAGGCTGGCTGTCATGGACCCAGGGGTGGGATCCGCGTTTGTGAAAGGAAATGTAAATAGTGGAGGAGGCGTAGAGGGAGAGAGTAGGTATGACCTGCTAAAAAAGGCGGACGGGGCTGCTTTTGCGATGAGCTTTAACAAGAACTTGAAATTGAGTGCCAACGAGGAGGGGGCAGTGGAGCGGTGGATGGGGGATCATCAAGCTCTCAGTGCCTTCGGGGAGAAGTACCGGTTTTTCAACAAATTCATGCAGACGATAGGGCGGGAGAAGAACTGCCAGGTGACGTTCACGAAGGTAATGGTTAGCGTCGGGTGTAGTGTTGCGAGCATTGTTGACGTAGGGAGTGACTGCTACGCCGTCTTTTTCTATCTAGAGAATGATAGAATAGAGATCGGGACCCTCCTCCTTGCTTTTTTGTTGACATCGCTTTTTCTACAACTCATGCTTGTAATCCTTGTCCATCATGGAAATTGGAAGAAAATGTGGGAGCAGCTGTTCTTCACTATTACCTTCGCCAAGCCGGGAGTTAACTGGTACAATGTGCTGACGAGCAAGGAGTCCGAGGGCCATGAACTTCTTGATCCTGTTCACGAGATGATGTTCTTTCAATTGGCCGAAGTCTTTGGAGAAGCCATCCCTTGCAGTGTATTGCAAATTAGCGGCTTGATCCGCTCTGACGAATTGGACGCGCTCTTAATTGTGAGCGTTTTAGTTAGTGCCCTGGTGACGGCCGATGCCGTAAGTTATATGACCTACTTCGCGGACGTAAATTTGGATAACAGGAGGATCCATCAGCAGTTTTACGGATTTTGGCCTGTCGATGGTGTGGGTCTATTGATGGTCCACCTGAGCATGCACCTTCTCGGATTAACGCAGCTTCTGATTCGGTCCCTAAGCATTGCTGAAGTGTACGCTATCGGTGAAAGCAGTGTTGGCGGGGCAAAATTGGTGGCTCTCTTTTTGGTCTGCGACGGCCTCATTTTCATCGTCTACAAGCTACTCAGAAGTGACTTGGTTTACCATGTAAAGTTCGGACGCGGCCTAGGGAACTTCATCTTTAGCTTCGTTTTTCGCTGGTTCAGCAAGGTTGTGGTGGACTTCACAGCAATTGTACAGTTCAGGCATCCGTACGAGCTTGGAGGGGCATTTTGGGTATTCACCTTGCTCTTCACGCACCTTGAATTGTATGCTATTTTGATGCTAAAAGGGACAATGGCCTCCGCGAACGAAGAAGGAGAAGGAGAAGAGGTGAAGAACGATTACTTTTTTACATCAGAAACTATCTGGAAGATTGCATTTGGCCTTTCAGGGCTGTGGATCATGTCATTGGTGATGCTGTGGGGTTACTGTGAAGACAACTTCCGGCACACTTTTTGGGATATCAGGACTGCAGAGCAATACTGCAGGGAATTTTATCACTCGGGGGATGATGAGGCAAAAATGAGCATCTTTACCCTGCCTGATAGCTTTTGGATGGGATTTGCTGACGAAGTCGAAGAATGGATGAGTGAGAACTGGAATCGACTTCACCGAGATAATCCCAAATGGTTCACTGATGGGCTCATCCATTCGGTCCCAACAGTGTTAGTCCCCTATTACGACAATACACCTGCCGAAGAGAGGTCGGTACATTTTTTGTCGGATCTGCTGTCGGGAGGGACGGCGGCCAAGACGAAAAGAAGGAGAGGGACGACGGTACTAAAATAATAATAAGGTAGAGGGTTATAATTTAAGGGCGACAACGAGACTTTCCCTCACAGCTGACTTAACGAAAAATCTTATCTCCTTATTTCAAAGTCGCTTTTTCGTTTTTTTTTTTCGTTTTTTTATCCTCGTCCATCCATCCTCCGCCACCCATCACCCACCCATCCGCCAACAAATTAAAATACGCAAACAGACACGGACGGTCCACATGGACGGTTTCAAACTGGTTCGTTCATGTGCAGCATTGCCCCCCCCTACCAACTCGGAAAGCTCGTTCCCGCGTGAAAGTCCTTTCGCACCTGCACGCTCATCTGCTGCCTGTCCATCCCGATGACCTTTCCCATGTGCTCCAGCCCCTCCAAGTCTGCAGCCTCAGAGTGGTGAAGCGTGCTATCCCTGATGTCGTTTGTGAAAGTGGAAGAACGGGAAAATGGGTTGGATGAGGTGCCTGAAGTTATGGGGAAGTCTGTCACTTTGTCAGGGTTTGTCAGCTGCTGCGTCCAGTAGCTCACACTTGTTGCCTTGCTGTAGTCTCCAGGCGGAAGCATTGCAATGTCTTTAGCCTCCAAGCTGGCCTTGGTGACATCCCCCCCAAACAGGTTTGACGACTTCGACGGGTTGCTCAAGCGACTTATGCTGTTGTCCTCCAGGGAGTAAGTTGACGAGTTCTGGCTATTGTAGTTTATCTGGGTAAGAGGGGGTGGAGGGGTTGAGGGGGTGGGGTGGAGGGGGAAGGTTGTGTTGTCAGAAATCAGTCACCTTGCAAGTGTCGAAATGTGGTGGGCGTGTGCCCGGACAAAGTGCGTTTACGTTACTTACCTTGTTCTTAACCATCAATTTTTCGGCCGCTGCCTCTTCCGCCTCCCTCAAAGCTTGCTCCATTTGCTTCTGCTTCCTCCTGGCATCCCTCGGCCCAACCTTCCTATCACTGACACCGCCACCGGCTTGTGACATGGCTGCTTGGGCCGTACTCATAAAACCAGCAGGATCGCTGCAGTCGCTGTGAGCGATTGTTCGCTCATGGTTGTTGTAATAGGCCTTGGTTTTCGGGGGGGCAGACCGAGAGTACCCTGTGGTCGTTTCAAGGGCAACCTCCTCTTGCCAGTTGCCCAGGCGGACGCCACCTGCCTTTGTCCCTGCTCCTCCCTTGTTGTAATTACTGTACATTGACATTTTGTTGTTGAATGGGAAGTGGGAAGGTAGGTGGGGAGATGAGACAGGAGAAGAGGAGTTGGTGTTCAAAGAGAGGTTGGTAGTGGGGGGGGGGAGTTTAATTTATAACAAAGCACTTATGGAGCTACACGTAACTCTTAAGTCAGATAAAAGATGTACACGGGAAATTGTTTTAAGTAGGGGTGGGGGCTTTTGACTGAATGAATGCAACTGATTTTTTTTTCGCACAAAAAAAATAAATAAATAAAATTGTTGGTGTTTATTTTGTTTGTTTATCGCCAATATGATCCATGAAAGGATTTTGGGGGGTCAACTGAGTTGCTCTCTGTTTCTGAATGCTTGATTACTGAGTATGGATTGTGAGGCAATTGACAGCAGTGGACGGGACGGGAAAGGGGTGTGTGTACCTGTTGATTGGGTCTGAAAAAAAACCTTCAAATCACAATCGATGTGAATGGCGTTGAGCCTGAAGTGTCATCGTGGTTGACGCCGCATCGATTGCATGCTTAAACCCACGATGACGGGGGTCTGGAGCATTCACCTGAACTTATGTCTTATGTCCTCCCAATTACAAGAGGAGAAATAGCATCCATTGGAAAAAATTAATTACAAGCCTCAACATTATTTAGGTTTTAACACGTAAAGGAGTGGAGAATTAAAACGTGTGTAATGCTATGTTGAATTATTTCTGGCACCAAAAAATGCAAAGATTCCTCTTTTTCGATGTCGGCAAACTATTTATCATGAATAGACCAATATTAGGATCATGCGAGCTGATACCCCTTCTGGATTTACTCCCAGTGGTGCTGGCGAGGCGCTTGAGTGCTAGATTTACAAGTGCGCTCTGTGCCGAGCTTGCAAAGGGTGGTCCTTGGCGATTCCAACAGATTTTCTTTGCTGGTGGGCCCTTGCGTACGTACCTCGCGTAGGAATATTTTGGCCCTGAGCCTTGTTTTAGCTCTAGAAATATAACATAGACAATAAACACACACCCCTCACCCCCCTCTTGCATAATATAAATAGGCAAAAAGAATGAATTTCGTTGTGGGTTTATTGTAAAAGTCACTTTTTTGAAAAATTTCGTCTACTAATACCTTTTTAAAAACCAAACTTTTTTAATTATATTAATAATATTTATATGATAAAATTTTGAATGCTGTAGGCTTTATTAAATAAATTAATAAATTTTTATTGTTTTTTTTAATATTTTTGATAATAAAATTAAAAAATTTTTGAATATATAAAATTATTAAATATATAATTATTTTTTTATAAAATATTTTATTCAAATTAAATATAAAATATTATTAAATAATATAATTAAAAGAAATTGTATTACAAAAAATTTATTTAAGTAAACGAAAAAAAATTTTTTAGTTGAGTTGATGCTAATCGTCTAAACGGGTAAGGTGGGTTTAATATTTTAGCATGGTGTTTTCATCTTTGTGGGAGACGCT
>Ga0115555_1002964_pt1 | contig 11153 bp, 10 predicted proteins | sample COGITO_mtgs_1104_2_FD_87285 | JGI IMG/M metagenome (GOLD analysis project Ga0115555, IMG submission 87285) | Pelagic marine microbial communities from North Sea - COGITO_mtgs_110407 | ecosystem: Environmental > Aquatic > Marine > Epipelagic | place: Germany:Helgoland, sampling site Kabeltonne...
AGGGGGAGGGGGAGGGGGGAAAGGAGAAGGGGAAATTGAACAATGAGAAGAGGAGGAAAAGAGAGGGCATGCGGATGCGGAGCCAAGAACATTCTGAAGGGGGGAAATCGCCCAATCCCCATCCACCACATTCGGAAAGCTTGAAGAACAATGGCTTGCGTGGGGGGCGTGGGGGGCGTAATTCTATCATCGCAAGCAGCGGATCTGGGGCACTTAGGCAAACCCCCAAAACTGCGAGTGAGGGGACTGAAGCAGGGGGAGAAAGGAATGAAGAACTGCAAAAAGAGAATAGCCATGTAAGTGTGGTCAAGCGTGGGGGTGTGCTCAGTAGACGTGGGAGTGCTTTCAGCAGACGTGGGAGTACTGTCAGCAGACGTGGGAGTACTGTCAGCAGACATGGGAGTACTGTCAGTGGACATAATGACGCCACTGTTATGCATTTGGAAACTAGCCTGATTATAGACATGCGTCTCGAGAAAGAGATCGCTTCTCTCCGTGAATTAAAACCTTCATTAGCAACTAAGAAAGAGCTCCTAAAGAATAAATTGTTCGACCTAAGATTAGCGTATAAGGAGGGACTACCTGGGTACAATGAATTGCTCAGCCACGAAGATGTGAGGGCGCACAAGACCGCAACGATCAAAGATGTTAAGATGTTGCTGGAAGGGGGGATCGAAGATGCAATCAAGAAAACCGAGGTACGTGCAACGAACGAAGTAGGATATGTGCTCCTTCTTTTTGCCAAAAATGCTCACCCCCCTATCATCTATCTCTCACGCAGATCGAAGCGATTGATCTAGGTCGCCGAAAGATGCGAAAGTGTCCCCAGGCGTCAAAAAGGATTTTGCTTTATACAAAATTTGCGACGAAAAAGGTAATGACCAGTTGGGTAGCGGATTGCTGTGAGAAACAGCGTGTGATCATTAAGGCAAAACAAGAAGAGATGATCATAGAAGCAAACAAGCAGATCGAAGAAGTCAGAAAGAAACGAGAGGAGCAGGATATTATTCGATTGGAGGAGATGAAAAAACGCCTGAAGAAGGAGAAGCGAGATAAAAATGAGGAAATATCGAAGGAGAATAGCACGAGACATGCAAGACACGCCGGACGGAAGGCAAGTCAGAGGCATGTTCTTTCGCGCGATCAGAATGCGGCGTCCAAACACGCTCGGCGGAGGAGCTACAAAAAGGAGAAGAAGACAGATTCCTGAGATCGATCTGCATCAGGGTCGTAGAAAATTGATTTGGGCCAATTCGACGGAGTATTCTCCAGTTGACAATGATTAGTAAGAACAAAAAAAACGGTAAAATGGTAATAGATGAAGATGAAGTTGTGAAAGATGTATTTCGTGTACCGCTGTGACACTCTGCTCGACGTGTTTCCCCTACAAAAAGCGATACAATTTTTTATTTTTACAGTTTATGCTGCCTTCACTTAGCCAAGCTGGGCCCCATACCCTCGCCGGCTCCTTCCCCCTGGTGAGGGAAAAAACTGTGTAGGGGGAGTTTGAAATCCACAACATCTCCGTCTTGACCGTGCAGTACAGCACTCGGTCCGATGGTGATCTTCTTCAAAGGACCGATAACATTACCATCGCTCAATATGTGGAAGGTATCCCTCGGTCGGCTGACTTGGATACTGACCGTACCCACCATAATTTCTTTTGCGGCGTGCATGTTGTGCTTATCATTATTGTGGTGGTGATGATCGTCACCGTGCGTTCCCTTGTCAGCGCCATCTTCAACTTCCTCGTCCCCAGCGACACCAAGACCCCCAACACTCTTCTGTCGCACCCCAAAGCTGCTCTTATCCGTCATTGTCTCGATGAATTTGTCCGCCTCCACAGCGCTCAGCTTCGTCTTCCTATTCAACAGCTCCTTCAGCGTCCCCCTATTTTTCCTCAAACACATGGTTAGGCCATTCCACTGTCCGAATTTGTCGCCACCTTCGACGTAGCTCGTTTCAAAGCCTCTGATACCTTCAGGAACGTTGCAAATGCTCACGCTGACAAACTCTCCGTGAATTTCCTCAGTCTCCCTAGTGGCATTTCCCTCAAGATCGCTCGGACGGTACGTGATAGTGAGGGGCACGGTCTCGAAGCCTGCAAAGTCCTTAATGAATTCCTTGGACATTAGTAAGTCCTTCATGGTGGAACTCTGGGACATCATTTGATACTTGTATGATTCCATCGACGTAAGCAGTCCAATTTCTATGCTCGTCGCGAAGGGAACAACAAGATCGGGTACAATTCCAAAGACGCTCAATTTGTCGCTCGTGTTGTACAAGTTGGAGATGCTCGCTCTCTCGAGCTCCTTTTCGTTGGCGTTGTTGTTGGCGTTGTTGTTGGCGTCATCGACTGCTAGTCTACCCTCACCGTCGGGTTCCGCTCCTACTGCAACAGGGTGGCTTAACCTTCTGAGACTCGGATCCTGATTTGTCCAGCACCTAACATCGTGAACTTTCACTTCTCCCACATGCTCCGCGCACCTTACGTAGTGCTGTGCCATTTCTCTGAGCAGATTGACGGGCAATGTGCCGTGCATCTCGCACTCGTCAAGTACACTAGATGGGAATGCCTCAGTGATGGAATAGTGCGGAGCTAGGGGTATCATACGGGCAAAGAGGTTGAATATGTGACGTTCGTACCATTTGTCAGTCCAAGCAAGGAAACGACCCAAGTCGTTTTGGCCCTCGGGAATAATGTAGAGTTTGATATCCACAGATGAAATGAGGGTTTGGTCTGTCGAGTAGAGAGCAGAGTAGGCACAAAGATACTTGTGGATGATAATGTTTGTGCCCATTAGAACAAGCTTCAGCTCCGGCTTCTCCTCTCCCCCGCCATTTTTCTCCAAGACCCTTTCAACCAACTCCTTCAGCTTCCCAACCTCTCCTTTGTAGAACAGCAGACCCCCCTCAGTTTTTTGTCCACCACTTGGCATGCTGATTTGCGGGGTCCTACATTCCCAGAAATTAAATTTGCTAGGAGGTACAAGAGGCGTGTATCGGCTGGTAAATGAGATGACAGGTTTGATAGCTGATTCAGAGGGAGGGGAAACTCCAGGAGGAGGGACGGGGGGGAGAGCTGAAGAGCTGGTGGGTCCCCCAGGGATATCCATTGACGCAAGCGCAGCTTCTCGGTCGGCCTCAATTGCAAGGGAGCTGCGGATGTCCGCTTGACCTGGAGCAGATATGCCAACCATCATGCTTTCCCTCTCAGTCTTTTCTTCCCTACTCCCCCTAAGCAACGCAAAGCCATGCCCCTCCCCAACGATTTTCTCCAGTAGCCCGTTGATCTTGGACTCCCTGAACTGCTTGCAAATTCCACCTACGACTCCTCCCTCTTCCCTCTCTGCCGCTCCGAAACTGCAAGGAATTCCCAAGGCTTCATCGTGTACGTCGAGGGCAGCTTGATAAATCTCTTTCAATTCTTCGTTGCTCTTGCTGTTAAGATTGAGCGGGTCTTCTGCGTTATTCGAGTGTTTGCTCGTCGTCAGGTCGAAGTCACAAGAGACAATATGGGTGATTACCCTTTTCTTTAGGAACTCAGTGGAGAGGTCATAACCGTAAGGATCCTCGTCCCCATTGAATGAGTCATAATCGTCAGAGGAATGGTTACTATTTTGACAGTCGTCCTCTTCATCGATCGGGCCAATCAAAGACATAGCCGAGGAGTTCCTATAGGATGGCTCATCTTGGCAATTTCCAAAGAGCGCCTGGTTGGTTTTGCTAAGAGGATTGTCATGGTCAAAGAGGACGTGAACCTCCAGGACCTTTTCATCCTCCTTCTCTTCGCCGTTGTTGCTGGTTGGCCGTAGGTCGGGCTCTTCCTTCATTAGCCTCTTCCGGAGCGCGTTCCCCGGAGAACGTGCCTCACACTCCAGCAGCTCGATGAGCTCGCTGGCCACGGCGCTGAAGGGAAGTGGCCACGTTTTGAAAGTGCGAACCGTCGAGATAGCCTTGGAGAGAAAAATGTAATCTGCCGTGGGTAATATAGTAATGAACTTCGGGTTGGGTTGGTATGGGTTAGATCAATGGGTTGGTCGGCTAAGTAAGCCGCTGTTGACAAAAGACACTCACCTGCTTTAGCATGAAGAGCAGTGAGAGTCCCTGAACACTGACATACTCAATGCTGTCCGGAGCCATCCGGATCTGCATTTGTAGTTTGTCAAGAATTTTTATAATCTCATTGAAGATCTGCTGTGCGTTTCTTTCTGTTACGTCTACACCACTGCTATCTACCTCGGGTGGGAACGTGAGTAAATTTTGAAGGAAGGGGAAAAGAAAAGGGAACTCCTGACAGCCGAAGGCGCTCAAGGCTTCGGTGGCTTTGATGATGTCGAGTTTGGAAGTCTTGGAGTGGCCCGTTGACGTCTTTGAAGGAGAGGGATTATAAGAGGGGAAACCAGCAAGCATGCCGCCGCTGGAGGCGGATGTTGAGCCGGCAGAAGAACTTGGAAATAGCAAAGGTGGGCCCATGAAGAGAGGAACCAAACTAGTTTGAAGTGGTGGTGAGGGTGGTTGTTCGTTTTTTGTCGTCCGTCACTGTTAGTATAACAATTGCTAAGTCGTGGTTGACTTACCCTATGAATTGCAGTCTTTCTCTTCTTTGTGCTAAACTCACCTAGCGCACTCCACCACAATGCTGACGACAGGGAATACCCCTGTTTTCTGGTGCTTGTCAATCCTACTCAATACTTCGTAGATCCTCTTATCGTGAGCCATCGGCTTGTTTTTTTTGTGCTTTCCGAAGACCTCGAAACCTCTGCTCAAAGCGATATTACTCTGGGAAGGGGATGAGGGAGGGGAGAAAAGGTCAAAAAGCGTGATGGTGTGAAGGATTGATGTCACAAAAGTGTACATGTCCTCAGGAGTTTTTTTTAATCCTTTCGCCACCTTTTCCGGGTCGTTTTCGTAATCCATCAAGAACTTAATGCATCTTGCAATAAAGCGCGGTGCGCTCACGCTGTTCCAGAATACGCTGTACTCAAGCGGGGCCAATTGGAGATCCCCTGAGGCAAGTAAATTCTTTGATATGTCCTCCGGGTTTGCAGACATCATCCTCTGAACTTTGGAGGGCTTGCGTTTTGTACGCAGGCGTCTGGAATTCGTGGATTTTGCAGCAGTCACGCCGAGGAGACCCTGCACTTTGTTTTTGGAGGATGAAGAGGGCACCCGCCCTGGACCGGCAGTCTTTGCTGAGGATGAGGAGCGGGATTTAAAGGTGGCATAAAATGATGATTTTGGGGGGGTAGATTTGGGGGGTGACGACATTATAGAAGCAAGAGGAGGGAAGTGGGAGGTGGATTGGAGGGGATTGGGAGTTTATGGGGCAGGAGTTGGGTAGTTGAGATGTGTTGTCTTGGTGGGTGCTTTTTGTGGAGGAGAGAGAACTATTCCTTCAAAATGGGGTCGATAGCCTCTAATTTCTCTATGACGAAGGTCGGGGGAGGTTAAGGGGTAATAAAGTCTTTATTTATATAGTGTGAAGCTGTAGTCATGATCTCCAGATTTTTTTGCAAGATTTTTTCGAGGTTCGGGATTGATTCGGACTATCTATTTAATGTTTATTGCTCCGTGCGTGTCGTTGGTATTGCCATGAGTAAATGACGACGTTGTTATGATTACTGTTCTACTACGAAGGTGCGATTTGATGAAGATGTTGAGGTTTTGCCAGAGTTAGGTTTTTGAGATGTCTCCAACTTCCCATAACAACTTTTCGTTTAGCTCCAGCGACTAATTATGGCGAAAGATTTGGTTATTGTGGTTGGTGAAAAACAATTCAAAAAAATTGGGCTACTTTTTTCTACAACAAAAGTATTGCTTTCAGAAACTCTCCTGTGGTGAGACAATAATCTTCCCGCATCAATTCTTGTCTACTGTCAATATTGTAACGTTTTCTCCGCCTGAAAAGAGGGCGGCGGCGGTGCTTCAAATCTTGTTCTTTTTTGTCGCCGTCGTCGTGACTATTTTCCTCTAGAAATTTAAGGGAATCTTGAACATGCTCGATGGTCAAAACTCCATCAAAAAAGTTTTTGCTCACTGTATCAAAGGATATACGCTTCGTTGCGTGGAGATTTGATACCTTTATAGCCCTTGAAAGTAAGGTTTTACCTCCCCAGGTCATTGGCGATGTTGCACAAAGTCCGAGCACCAGTATTTTAAGGGCAAACAGTCTGTCGTTGAGGTCGTGTTTCGGGAGTACCCTTAGGAAAGCATCAACACTGTCGATATCGTCGACTTCATTTCCGTGAAAGTCGAGAATTTCTTTTGCAGAGTGTAACATTGATTCAAGAGCGGGGTGCCGTCTAAGGTGGTCTGGTCGCCTTATGTCATCTTCGAGGAGGAGAGGGAAAGGTGAAGCACACGAATAAGTTAAAATTGATAGGGAAACCGCACGAAGAGCGAGTAGGCGAGTCTTGAAAGGTATGAGATGAGTCTCGTGGATATCAGTACCTTGTAACCCTCTATTTTTGTCTCGCTCTCGCATCACTAGCGCTTCGAAAACGGTCTTAACTTGAGTTGGGCCAACTGCGAAGCTGCGTAAAATTGTTAAATCATGATAGACAAGGGTTAGGTACACTCGTCGTTCGTCGCTTTCTTCAGCTTCGTTCAGCTTTCTTCAGATTTCTTCAGTTTTATCCTAAGCCTAACCCTTTCTTCGGAAGAATTTAATAGCATTTAGTAGAGGCCTCACCTCAGCCCCTCGTTCGATATCAACTTGGCCTTTCGGTAATTCCATGCCGTCCAGATGGGCACTGCAGCAAATGGAGTGTAGGCACGAGCAAAGACGCGAGGGAGAAGGGTGCTCAGAACATAGGCGACGAGAAACTTCAACGGATTGTTGATCCTGTTAAGTATCTGCCAGACCCCACGAATAATGTTAATGGGGAGCGCTCCAACATCCACTATTGACGAAATTAAAGTGATTTTGAGAAGCAGACCCATGTTCTGGTAAACTTTGAAGACGTGTCTTATCTTCGCCACGAGCGTCAGGTATCGCAAGTTTTGGGGGTCTGTTGGTTTTTCAAAGAGATAACCCTCTTCCTCATCTATGTCAACCATACGCTGTCTTAAAGTCCGAAATGACCGCTGAGGAACGGACGACAAAGCTGGCCTCTTAGGCCTTGGGGTCGCGAGGAAGACATGCTTGATCTGATCGCGAACGAAAGCAGCTGTTGCGGACGAATCCGAAAAATTCGAGTGCTGGTGAGAGATTGAGAGTGTTAGTGCAAAAAATAGCGAAACAATCAGTCAGTAATGCAGAGATGCTAGCACAATGCATCTCGCTTGAATGTTCCCTTATTGGAGAGAATTCAAAACTTCCCAGTTCTCACCTCGGCCAACATGGATTTTGAGAGCACAGTGCCTTCCTCAACATGTGGGTGCGTGCCTATCCATATTTTTACAGTGGAATGGGTCAGCAACAAGATGCACATGCTCTCAATTATCGTGGTTGTGAGTAGGACAACGATGTGGAGGATTATCTTATTGCTGCCGCGCAGTGAGTTACTCAGCTTGAATAAAGTGCTGCGTCCGTGTGTGTCCGTGCGTTTGTTTTGTTGATTTGTTTGTGTAAGTTTCAGTTACAAGAAGCAATACTCCATTCTGCAGCAAAAACAACCTACCTCCTACCCTTGAAAACTAAGTCCATTAGTGAAGTGAACGATGCGGCAATGCATCCGATAATTGCTGACTGTGTGCAGTATAGGCGACGCGCGGCAATGTATTTTTTGGAGATCTCAGGGGAGAATTGGAGGTCAAAAATGACATCATCAGGAGGAGGTTTGGGGGGTGAAGGGTGACCTATTGGCTGGTTTGCATCGGTTTTATGAGCGATCAAAAGTAATGCTGCCACAAGAGACAGAATATTTATTTGTCGCATCTTACTTTATCCTTTGTAAACCCTTTCATTAAAATGCTTATTTTTTTGGAAAACATTTACTTTTTGAAAGCTTGTGAGCAACATAGAAAGGTATTATCGAGGTTTAAATCTCATCCCTGGAGGCTACCATTACAAATGGTGTCCTCCACGATAAGATTGTCGCTATCCTCGACCGCTTCAGCAGACAAAATCAACCTCGGCGGTGGATGGACAGAAGTCAGCGATGAAGTCACAAGATGTAGCTATTTTTACAACTCTGTTAGCGGTGAAGTTAGCTGGTCAAGGCCTAAAATAGATGAACGTCTAGTTAGTACAAGCCCACTGAGAATGATGAAGGAGGGAGGGATTGTGATTGAGTCAGATCAAGTTTGTGTTAGTCCACTTGGGGGGGCAAACGAAGAGGAGGAGGAGGAGGAGGAGGAGGAGTATGATGTGAATAAAGAAAATATTGCGGAGGGGGGGGGGGGGGGGGGGGGAATAGGAGGGGCGGGGGGGGGGGGAGGGGGAATAGTAGAGTCAGGTACGGATGCAGAGGCAGAGAGAGATGAGACGCCTTTGACCTTCGCTCTGAATAAGCAGTTTGATGATTTGGAGAGGTTCTGGAGGGATGTATTAGGAGGATCGAGTGGAGACGAGAGTAGAGGTGGAGGTGGAGGTGGAGGTGGAGGTGGAGGTGGAGGTGGAGGTGGAGGTGGGGGGCAAGAAGCGCAAGTCTTGAGCTTGTCGCCAGTGAGGGTGTCTCAGAACCCTTTCTCATGAACCCACATCTGATTGGAAGTGGAGATTAAAGAGAGCAAGCGCGACAACTTTCTCTGGGACGACAGAAAGGCGTTGAAAGTAGCTGATGATAGCGACGAAATATGCCTGCACGCGGCTTCAAGTGAAAATGCAAGAGAGTAGCAAAGTAAATTGGTGAAACTGCAGTGATTCGCTCCTTCCGCTTTCTTTACAGGTGTTCATTCAGTGTACTGCAGGCACAGCAACTATTATTCCAAGTGTATATCATTGGCGCCCCAATCTCATCTTTCAAACGTGGACGGAAATCTGCCCTGTTGCGTCTTGCTAGGCACACCTCACCGCTTGCTGCTTGGCCTACTTGATGGAAATGTGCCCTATTTCTCGTATGATTGAATAATACACACGCAATGTAGTAATGAGGTGATATTGTCTGCGCTGTGAGAATTGAAAGAAAAATTATTGCCAGGTCTTCCATGATTCCAATGGGGGCCGTTTTTTCTGTCTCAAGTGCTAACTCCAACGCCTTCCTACCCTCCAATCCCAATAGTTTGCCGAATAAGCTATCTCCACCACCGGCATACCTTCTCTGGATACGCCCGTCATGACTACCCAACACAAATCCCTGAATTCCTTCACAGGGACGAAGAACACAACCCTTCCTCAAACTCTCACCCTCGACCATGTCTCACCTGCCACCCGCCTCCTGGAAAAACGCCGTCAAATGTTTGAGGTACAAGAAGCCCTTGATGCTCAGAAAGAGGAGTTTGCCCGGCGTGAGGATGCATTTCGTCGGAGGGAAGAGGCACTGAGGAAGAAGGATTTAGAATTACAAGAGGTGAGCAGTCTGAGAAGAAATGAGGAGCGAATGCTTTCGCGACGCGGTGCACACGCTTTCGCGACGTGCCTCATCGCTCGTTTGCGGCATCTGCGGCATCTAACAGTCCCCAACCCCCGCGCTTGTAGAGCTTGATCAAGTTCAACAAGTTCTTGCAGGAAAATGAGTCAAAGCGGAATCGCGCTGTCAAGCGTGCAGGTGACGAGAGGCGTCAAAGAGAGGTGAAAGAGGTTGAAATTGCCCGACTTAAGCGCCAGTACCAAGAAAAGATGGAAGAGGAGCTACAGATGAAGGCCTACGTGGCGCAGAATATCAAATACCAGCAATATCTTACAGATGTGGTGGAGCATGTACAAGGGTCTGAGGATTTTCCGGAGGTCCAGGATCTCTTAAACCGATACAAGACGCTGCGGGACGCGAATAATGATCTCACGAAGCGGCAGGTGCAACACGATATTGAGAATGAGAACAAACGACAACAATTTTCACAATTCACCAAGGAGAGGGCCAATGAGGTACTCAACCAGAACAATGCTATTGCCACCCTCCAGAAAAATCTCGAGAGCTGCACGATAAAAACCTTAGAAATGCAATCTGATGTGGATACCGGAATCCGGAATATGAGTGATAAGGTGTTGCAGCTGGGCCAAATGCTCGCCAGCATTGATAATCTGCTCGAGAGATTCGAGACACATGCCAGCAAGGTCAAGAGAAAGAAGGATGGATCCAAGAAAGCGAGCACTGCCGAAGAGCTAGAGAGAGAAGGAAAGCGAGCTCAAGATAACCTTGAAGCGATCGCAACCTACATGATCGACTACAACAGCATCGTGGGAGAGTGGAAAGCCAAAGCAGCTGCTGACGAGAATTAGTTTAGTTGTTAGTGGTCGTTGTTAAGTTGAGTTGAGTTGAGTTGAGTTGAGTTGAGTTGAGTTGAGTTGAGTTGAGTTGAGTTGAGTTGAGTTGGTTGGGGGTTGGTGTTTGAAGTTGTCGTGTAAACAGATATGTAGTTGAATGCTTGTGAATTTTGCCGCGCACAAATAGCCGATTTTATCTCATTGCACTCATGCATGCATTAGCTAATAGGATTTCAATCGGATTTCATCCAGTTGGTTAGAGCGAGGCACTAATAATGCCTAGGTCGAGAGTTCAACTCTCCGGAAGCCGTAAGCAAAAACTGGAAAATGTGAAATTTCGTATTTTAAATACATTTTTGATATACAAATACCTTTAATTATACTTTTTTATTTATATTTTTTAATTTTTTGGAGTTAAATAGTTTTCAAAAAATTTGTTAAATTTGTTTTGATTTTTGATAATAAAATAAAAAAAATTTAATTATATAAATATTAATATTATAAATTGTAATATTTCGATAAATTTATTGAAAATAAAAATTGATTATAATTAATATTTAGATAATATTTGAAAGAAAATTGTATTACGAAAATTTCTTTAAGTAAACGAAATCAAAATTTCAAAACTAGTCTGGTTTGCGTTAAATGTTTTCAGTTCAAAAACCCTCAATTTTTCAAATTTTCAGAATTTTCAGAAAGGGGGTGGTGTGTGTTTATTGTCTTACAAAGCAAACACAAATTATTTGAGCAACCAACTAGCCACTGTCGTCGTCTGCATTGTCTCTTTTTTGCTTTGCATACATTTGGTGGAACGCGCTGTCTTTGTCGGCGATCAATGCAGAAC
>Ga0115555_1002965_pt1 | contig 11145 bp, 7 predicted proteins | sample COGITO_mtgs_1104_2_FD_87285 | JGI IMG/M metagenome (GOLD analysis project Ga0115555, IMG submission 87285) | Pelagic marine microbial communities from North Sea - COGITO_mtgs_110407 | ecosystem: Environmental > Aquatic > Marine > Epipelagic | place: Germany:Helgoland, sampling site Kabeltonne...
TGTTTCCGGAGGAGGAGGCGGGGGGCGCATAAAAAATATCTTATTAAAAGTTTCTCGCGCGCGTGTTCTTAAAATAGAATGAGTATTTCTCTTTTATATATATATAATATTATCCCTCTCTACACCACATTTACGCACGCTGTTACTGTTAATGTTTTTGCTTTTGTTGCTGTTCGCGAACAAAAATTTACATCAAGGACTTCGCCGCGGCAACCATCGCATCGGCGGTGATGCCGAACTCTTTGTAGATAGTCGGGGCCGGGGCGGAGGCGCCGAAGCCATCTCTGCCGATGGATTTGACCGCGTATTTAGCCCAGCCAAAGGTGGAGGCAGCTTCGATGGAGACTCTGCACTTGCAGTCGGACGGGATGAGCGACTCTCTGTACGCATCACCTTGTTCTTCGAACAATTCCCAGCACGGCATGGAGACGACACGAACCTTCTTGCCTTCCGCGGCGAGCTTCTCGCCAGCAATGCACGCCAACTCCAATTCAGTACCCGTACCCATCAAGACGCAGTCAACCGGTTTACCGGCGGCTTCACCTTGGACGACGTACGCACCCTTTGCGACGCCTTCTTTCGTGGTACCCGGCAAGTTCGGAACAACTTGTCTGGACAAGGCCAAAGTCGTCGGTCTCTTGTTGGCGGCACCTTCAACGGCGATCTTGTACGCACCCATGGTTTCGTTACCATCGGCCGGACGCATCATAAGCATACCCGGCATGGCTCTGTAAGAGGCCAAGTGCTCAATCGGCTGGTGAGTCGGTCCGTCTTCCCCGACGCCAATGGAATCGTGGGTCATGACGTAGATGGTGCCGGCGCCAGACAAGGCGGCGACTCTCATCGCGGATCTGCAGTAATCGGAGAAGATAAAGAAGGTCGCGCAATAGGAGATGAAACCCGGCGCGTACAACGCAATACCGTTGGCGATAGCCGCCATACCGTGTTCACGGACGCCATATCTGATATTGCGTTCCGCCGGCGTGTCCTTTTGGAAGTCACCAAATTGCTTCATCAAGGTCATGTTGGACGGAGCAAGATCGGCGGAACCGCCAACAAAGCCCGGAATGGCACCACCCAAAGCGTTCAAGGCAGTTTGGGAGTGAATTCTGGTCGCGACGCCCTTGTCTTCCGGCGTGAACGACGGCAAAGAGTCAGCCCAGCCAGCCGGCAACTTACCGGTGGTGATGGATTGGTACTCAGCGTAGTCTTCCGGGTACTTGGAAGCGTACGCGGACTCGACCTTCTTCCATTCGGCTTGCAATTCCGCACCCTTGGCGCTGCAGTCCATGGCCTTTTGAACGGCTTCTGGGATTTCAAATTCACCGTACTTCCAGTTCAAGTTCTTACGCGTGGCTTCGGTTTCGTCCTTGCCCAACGGAGCGCCGTGCACATCGTGAGTGTCGGCCTTGTTCGGTGAACCGTAACCGATCAAGGTGGAAACCTTGATCAAAGACGGTCTCGGGTCCTTCTTCGCGGCTTCAATCGCCTTGCGAATCGCGTCGATGTCGGTGTTACCGTCAACGACGTGTTGCGTGTGCCAGCCGTACGCATCGTATCTCGCGGAGACATCCTCCGTGAAGGAGATGTCGGTGTGACCATCGATGGAGATCTTGTTGTCATCGTAGAAGACGATCAACTTGCCAAGGCCCCAGTGACCGGCCAAAGACGCAGCTTCGCCAGACATACCTTCCATGTTGCAACCGTCGCCCATGATGGAGTACGTGTAGTGGTCAACCAAAGTGGCATCCGGCTTGTTGAATCTCGCCGCCAAGTGCTTTTCGCACAACGCCAAACCAACGGCGTTGCAAAAACCCATACCGAGCGGACCAGTGGTGACTTCGATACCGTCCGTAACAAAGTTTTCCGGGTGACCCGGGGTCATGGAGTCCCATTGTCTGAAGTTCTTCAAGTCGTCGTGCGTGACGGACGGGTAGCCAGTCAAGTGCATCAAAGAGTATTGCAACATGCAACCGTGACCGGCAGACAAGACAAATCTGTCTCTGTTCGGCCACGTGAAGTCCTTCGGGTTGTGGTTCATCGCTTCTCTGTACAAGACGTACGCCATCGGCGCGCAGCCCATGGGCAAACCTGGGTGACCAGAGTTAGACTTGTTGATGGCATCGATGGCCAAGAATCGGATGGAGTTGATCGAGTCTTGGATGGCATCGGCGGAAACACCAGCCGCTGTTTACGATGATGAAAGGAACGAGAGAGAGAGAGAGAAAACAAAACCGGTTAGTTATTCGTTTACATTTTTCCTTTCGTTCGTCTGTCTTCGATCGAGCGCGACGAGAGACGAGAGAACGGATGAGAATTCTTTCTTATTTATCCTCTTCTAATCTTCCTCTTCTTTTCTCCGCCATTAAAAAAACCAAAACGTTATCTTCCTCTTCCTCTTTTTCCCCCTGTTTTTGTTCTCCTTTTTTTCCTTCTCTTTTTTGCAAGAAACACACTTCCAACAACAACAACAATGGATAATAAAAGCGAGATTTTAGAACAAAAAAAGCAATCGGAAACAGCGCTCGCTTCTGCGCGTGCGAACGCGGAACAGAGGTGAAAACGTGGAAATCAAAGCGAGAGAATATCTTCGCGCGTAATTTCCGTCCGTTTTATCCGCGTTCCGCTTTCTTTTTCACCCAAGAATCGCACGCAAAGAGCGGGATGATTACTCCGAATTTCTCCTTTTTTGTACGGCGGTATGTTCCTCTCCCCTTTGTTTGTCCTTCCTTTCGCCTACAAAAAATCGACGAAAAATCGCGCTAAAATAATAAAAAAACATTCGGAAAACGAGACGGCTAACACTTACGCGCTGCGACAGCTTGCGCGCGAACGCCGGTTCTCACGGAAACCTTCGAAGATTTCTTCAAAGAAATCTTCGGCGCAACGGCAGCGCGGGATGAAAATTGAATAGCAGACATTGGAATTGTGTGCTGTGTGTGCGTAAAAAGTGATGCTTTCCTTCTGCGAAATACGTGGTGTGAAGGAGAAGAACAACCTTGGAATTTTTTGATTTTTGGACAAAGAGAGAGATGCCACGCAGGAATAAAAAAAAAGAGAGAGAGAACGAAGAAGTATAATACTAATAATGATATTATAGTATTAGTATTAAGAGTTTTAACTCGTCTTCGAGGAGTGGTTCCAGCCGAACGGAGACGCTTCCTCTGCGAAACTGTCCTTGCCTTTGTTCGTTTCCTTATCGAAAAAGTCTCGGAACGAAGTAAACTTCGGCGCCCAACCTAAAGCTTTCCGAGTGCCTTCGCAAGTCATTCGACGACCAACCGGGCCTTCACTTTTCGTAAACTCAGGCTTGCTATGCTTTTGTCCGTCCTCGCTATCATCATCATCATTATCAAAACATCCAGATTCTAAAGCGCAAGTAGCGACGTCTTCTCGAGTGATGGGGTGACCGTCGCATCCTAGAAAGACGTTTCTTTGCGCATCCTCTCTCAGCAATACTTTCACGACTAAATCAGCCGCATCTTCGTAGTGTATGCAGTTCACCAACGCGTCTGGACGCGACTCGATGGTACCTGCTTTCATGAAGTACGTGTGCGCACCTCTCAACGAATGGTATAATCCGGCTAAACGCAGCACGGCTGCTCTATTTTGATAATTTTCATTCTTTCCTTCTTCTTTTTCTTTTTTGACGGCGTCGTCACTATTTTCTTTTTCTTTTCTTCTATTCTCGTGTTCTAAAACCACATTCTCGGCGTTTAATAATCGATCCGCGCGTGGATTTGCGCCTAGCTTCAACGTCGCCGTATCGTCGTCGCAATCGATGTTGTCTGGAAACACCGCGCTCGACGACGTGAAGCAGAATCCAGAGTACTCGTTCTTCCCGTTCCATTTTTCCAACGCTTTTTTGATTTCTCCTGGATAATCGTCCGAACCGCTCGGTGGCGCCGAAAACACGACGTACGGGTACGTTTTGGGATCAAAATGTTCGAAAGTATTCTCTGTTCTCGCGGTTATTCCCAGCTTTTCTAAACTTTCGTGATTCTTTGTCGAGTTCGTTTGACCGACTACGATAGCCGCCGGGAACATCTCCAACCACTTTTGACACACCAAGGAACCTAACACGCCTGGACCGACGACGAGTAAGTTTCGGCAGTCGGGAGTATCGTACAGTCTTCGAGAGGAATACATCGGATGGTCCATGTCGTAATTATTCTTGTTGATGACTCTTATTTCGCTCTGTCCTCCTCCGTTGTTGTTCTTGTTGTTGTTGGCTGTTGATGATAATGCGTTTCCTCTGATACAACGTCGTGACAACTTCATCGTCGCGCTCTTTTTACCGCGACCACCACCTCCACGACGAAGACAAAGACTCAAATGGAGCGCGGAAAAAGACGACGATGAAGACGACGACGATGACGTTGCACCAGCGCGAGCGCACGAAGCATCTGCGACAAAAGTAATCGTCATATCCTTTTTTAATTAATATTCTGACGTGTGTTTTTGTGCATGGAAATTCTTGGAAAAATAAGCGAAAAAGACTCTCCAACTCTCATTTAAGTCTCCAACAACAACGCGTACACCGCCACAAGATTTATCTCTTAGTATTATTCGCACACACACTTTTCTCTCTCTCGATGTGATTTGAAATGTAGCAGCAATTTATTAGTATATATATATATATTAACAACAACAAAATGATTCAATATGCTCGTCTATTTATTATTATTATTATTGATACCGTCGGTGTTCAACTTCGCGAGCTTCTCCACAATCTCAACGCACTTGTTCTTGTATTCCTCCTTCGCTTGCAACTCATCTTGGCTCTCGTGCCACTTCAAACGCGTGTCGTCGAATAACTCCGGGTCCAACTCTTGTAACATTTTACGAACGTTGATGGTTAAACCGTTCACGGAAGCGTTCCAGTGCGTCATCGCCGTCCTTTCCAAGCTTCCAAATACGACTGGGACGATCACGTGTCTATTCTGCGCGACTAAGTTGACGATGTAATCGTTGTTCCAAAGGAAAAGCGCTCGTTCAGAAACTTGGAAGTGACTGGACTCGACACATCGCGAAATTTGCTGAAACAACGGGATCATCGTCTTGGTGAACTCCTGCGGTTGCGTCAACTCTAAAACTTCCTCCAACTCGCCTAAAAATAAAACCTCCTTTTGAGAGTTTGTCACCGGCCAATACTTTAATAATCCTTTCAATACCGGATCCGCCAAACGCGGATCTTTCTCCACAAACTGCGTCACGCAGTATAATAATTGCTGATGATACATCGCCATGCACTTTGGCTTGTGCAAAGGCAGTAAAGCGCGGACGAGAAACTTCTTGTGTTCCTCCTTCAAAGGTAACGCGAACCCGTTGATGATCGATCCGAGAATTTCCAACAACTCTGCGATGCCGTTGTGTTTTTCCGTTTCGTATATGAATCTAAAGAATATGTTGTTGATAGCCTTTCGAATGAAAGGTCGATGCACCATGAATTTTCCGTAAATCCTGTGCAAAATCGTCTTCAAGTAATCTCTCTCTCTCGGGTCTTCCGAATCGAACAATTCTAAAAGTTTCAAAACAAACGCGTTGTCAACGTATTTTTTCCCAATCTTTGCGTCGACTTCGTTGGACACCACGCACCTCAACAGAAACTCGTAGACGATTTGTAAGTGCGGCCAAGCTGGTTCTAACTTTGGTTCTTCTTCTTCGGGATCGAAATGTTCTCCAGCGGCGTTCCCGGTTTGTTCCGAGCTTCTCGGCGGCAACGCTCGAAAGAGATTGCACGAAAGCATATACATGACGTCGTCAAACACCTTGTCCGTGAACTTAGCCGTGTTGTCTTGATTGACGTAATCTCCGAGTTCTAACAGCGTTTGTCTTTTGATTTCTTTCTCTCGAACGTGCGAAGTTGGATCGGTAAAATCAAACACGTACGAGCACAACTGTAACTTTTTACGAAATAAACTTTGTCGGTCCGAAGCCGGCACGTCTCGAAACAGAAACAGAGGTCGATTTTTATCGTACAACTCCTCTAAAGGAGCGATGTTGTTCTTATTACTACTACCCGCCTTCGTCATCGTCGTCGTCGTCGTTATCGAGTCTTTCTTCTTGTTTGAGTTCGAGGACGATGCCGTCAGCGACGATCGGTCTCTTTCTCCAGGAGATCCTCCTCCGCTCTCGTTGTTGTTTGTGGTGGTGGTAGTTTCTCCCCCTTGTTGGGACGAAGGTGCCGCTTCTCCTCCTTTTTCTCCTTGTCCTTGCTGATTTGTGAAAGAGTTCTTTCGTCCAACCATGGACAACTGCTTCTTCACGTTCTTCAGCATGACGACTAAAAAGACGACGACGCGACGACGATGATGGTTTTGATGCTGCGAAAATTACTCCTCTTCAAAAGAAAGTACGCGCGCGCGCGCGCGATTCTGTCTGGTTTTGTCGTCGATCAAAAACAAAGAGATTTTTTTTGCTTTCTTCGCGTTCTGTCTCGTTCTTTCTTTCTCTCTGCTTCTGAATGAGTCGCTCGGTCCACTTCTCTTTCTCTGTACTTCTTCTTCTTCTTCTTCTTCTTCTTCTTTACACGGATAATTCAAGAGCAGCAGCACGATTCTTCGAGCGCTTCTTCTCTTAAAAGAGAGTTAAAACTCCTCCTCTCCCAACAAAGAAAGATACGCTCTTTTTTTATAACGATGAGAGTTAAAGAGAGAAAAGATTACCCCCCCCTCTGACTGACTCTGAAAGAAGAAGAAGAAGAAGAAAGAAGAAGAAGACAAGTTTTTTTCTCTTTTTTCCTAAAGTCTGTTTTCTAGGGAAGGAAGATATTTTTGGTTTGACTCGCTTCTGCGACCTAAAATAGAGAGAAAGAAAGAGAAAAAAATATCACAACACACAACACACACACTCTCTCTCTCTCTCTCTGCGCGCAGAGTGTTGACGACGACGACCTATGATTTTTACGACGATGATCGACGAGGAGAGAAAGAGACTGCGAACAACAAGAAGAGAAAAAGAAGAAGAAGCTCATCGACGAGGATCTTTTTCTTCTTCCTCTCCCGTGCTTCTTCTCTCTCCGAAGAACTTCTCCACGACCAGCGCGTGTGGGTTTTTTTCTTCCTTCTCTTCTTCGTGTTTGCAGTCGCCGACGACCGGGAGAATACACCACCAAAACCGAACACGACGACGACGAAGACAACACCAAAGAGAAGAAGACGAAGACGACGAAGACGACGAAGACGAACGAGGGAGGATTAGTTTGCTCTTGCCGTTCCACGATGACGAGGACGAGGAGGACGAGCCTTCTTCTTTGTGCGCCTCTTCCTCCTCGGAGGACGAGGAAGAAGACCAAGAAGACCAAGAAGAAGAAGAAGAAGAAGAAGACTCTTTGAGCAAAAGAGTTTTCTCGCCTTTGCTGTATTTTTACGATAGCAATAAAACGCTCTCTGAGAAAGAAGAAGAAGAAGAAGAAGAAGAAGAAGAAGAAGAAGAAAAGGACGAAGGCGAACCAGACCAACGAGAAGAGAGAATGGCAGGAGTTTCTACGACAAGAACAACATCTCGAGATGCCGCGACTCTGGTGTACTTGCGAGGCAACTCTTCGAAGGAGAACGCGGCGAGTTTTAGAGTCGTCGTTCTCACAACCGATGGGAAAACGAGCGATGAGATGCGGTGGCGCAAGTACGGACAAAAGTTTGTTAAAGGAAGCAAATATCCTCGTAGCTATTATAAGTGTACTTCTATCTCGAACATGAACATTCAAAAGCACGTGGAAGAAGTGGACGACAACGGGGGACAAAAAATATTGGTAACGTTTCACACGCAATCACTCGATTTTGCAAAGGATTTGGAGCGGAGAATACCCGGCAGCGCTCTGATAATGCCAACAGATTAACATCGAATACGCAGTAGTTTATTTTAGTATGGTGTAGTAAAGTGGTCACGTGAACAACTTTGATGTGAGAACTATTTTCAACTGACGATGAATTTTTACGAGATTATTACCATCTCGACTTCCCCTCATCGCGCGATGGCGGTGGCCTTCTATCATCCCTTCTGTCATCTCTTCTGTCATCTCTTCTGTCATCCCTTCTGTCATCCCTTCTGTCACCACCTACGCCACGACTTGGTGGGCGATCGTCTCTTCGTCTATCGCCGCCCCATCTATCGTCTCCTCGGCTCGGCGGCCTATCGTCGCGATCACCAAATCCTCCTCTTCTAGGTTCGTATCGGTCGGTTCCCCGACTCGGAGGTCTATCGTCATCTCTACCGCCGCCTCTACCCCATCGACTTCCGCCGGAGCGGTCATCTCGGTCGTCTCTGCCGTCACGTCGATCACCTCGGTCGCGAAGATGTGGCGGAACGAATCCACTTCCTCTGTCCGAATCCCCGCCGCCTCTGCTCGACGGTCTTCGCGCTTCCTCAGCTTCACGCTCAGCTTCGGCCTTCTTGCGTTCCAAAGCTTCGGCTTCATCTCTTGCCTCCAATTCCATTTCTTGAAGACGACGTATGTACGCCTTTCTACGCTTGATCTCGCGCTCAGCCTTGCGTTGCTTCTTCTGCTCTTCTAATTTGCGCTCTCGCTCGGCTTGCGCCGCAGCGATTTCATCCGCGCGTCTTAACATGATTGCAGATTTGAACGCAGCTTGAGTCTCCGTCATCTTTTGCAATCTCTTCTTTTCGACAATATCTTGCTCCCACTTTGCTTTTGTTTTCACGGTTATCAACTTTTGCTGTTCGTGGAAAAACTTTTCGTCGTCAACTTTTCGCCCTTCGTACGCTTGCTCAATCAACGGCACCATCTCCTCTCTCTTAGCTCTTTCCAAGTGATCCATGGTTTTGGCGACCTTCAAAAGTTTCTTTTCCATCTGTTGACGTTCAGAAATTTGTTCTTTGATGGCAGTTTCCATCAAAATTCTCTTGTCCAAAGTTTGACCTTCTTCCAACTTGATGGAAATCTTCTTCCCTTTCTTCTTCTCTTGCTCCGCGAGCAACGCCAAGGCCTCTTCCTTTTCTTTTTCCTCCATTTCGGCGCGAATGCGTTTTTCTTCTCGTTGACGAGATTCCACTTCGAGGCGTTTGGCTTCTGCCGCTTCGTGAGCGCGTTGCGCCGCCAATCGTCTTTCCTCTTCTTCCTTCTCTTGCTCCGCGAGTAGACGTTCAGCTTCTTCCTTGCGTCTTTCGATGATAACTTTCCTCGCCAAAGCTCGCTTGTGCTCTTGTTCGACCGCGCTTCGAATCGCTTCCGCGTTTTCTATGCGCTTGCGTTTCATCGAGTCCAAATCAGAAGCCGCCGTCGTAGACGGCGTCAACTCGCGGCAGGCATCGCGAAGTGTCGTCGCAACTCGGACGAGATAATCGTCCACGGACTTTTCCTGGATGTCATCGCCAACAAAAACAATCATCTGTTGTTGGTGATCGATTCGTAAGGACAGATACCCTGATTTCACGGCTCGAACAAGCGCCAATTCAACTTCGTAATATGGAAGAAATGGGACCAAGCTCTTCGCTCTTTCGAGCTTCAACGTTCGGTACACCTTCGATTGCTGATTGAACATTCGCAAAACCGACAAAGTTTTCAACAACGGAATGAAATCGGAAACTTCGATGGATTTCACGGAGACTTCAGCAGAGAGTTTGAATGTGACAGACTCTAAAGCTTTCAACTTCGACTCGGCTTTTTGGCACAAGTCGAGCGGATGAAAACCGTCTTCCAAGATATTGAACAAATCTCTCACTTCCTCGGCACAGTTATCAACCATTCCCGAGCGCTTGATTTCTTTGATGATCAATTCTCTGGACATGATATTCTTCGCTTCTTGCATACTTTCTAATTGATATCCCAATAACGAGGCTAATCTCGAGTCTCGTTCGTGCCTCGCGCCCACATCAATATTTCCTAAGGGCGTTTTCTCGTAAGGCGGAATGCACATGGCGGACAAGACAACCGCAGACGCTAACGACTTCAAATCCTCATCGGTCAAGTTTTTCAAATACCCTTTCGATAAGTTATACAACTTAATCCACGCGTAAGCGTTGCAGAGGTAGTTTTGCGAAACGAAAAATACCTTGGTCAACGCGGCAAAATAAGACGACATCAACGTCGGTCGAGGCGAGCGCTTCAAGAGAAACATCAACCCGTGAATGTCTTCAACCGATCGAAACGCTTCGTTCCACATTCCCAACTGCGAACTCGCCTCGAGTTGCTGAAATCGAATGTCCAACAAAATATCTTGCGTTTCTCTTGAATTCAAATCCGGTCGATCGCGTTGGTCTTTGTATTTCAAAAGATTATTGAGATGCGAGCGCAAGTTTTCGCACAAACGTCTAAATTCCGAGTTTCTCTTGTACTTGACGCAAAAGTTGAAAGCTTCGATAGCCACCAACTGATACAACGCTTCCATTTTGTTGTTGTTTCGCAAAACTTCCAAGCAGTTTCTGTACGTTTCCCAAAGGAACTTGAACCACGGCGTTGGCGACTCGACGTTGTCTTCTGCTTCTAACTCCTCTGGCGTCATCGTGTACGCTTTCAACATGACTTGCTCTGGAGTGTGTTCTAACTCTAAATCCGCAACTTGCATCAACTCATCGGTCGAACCACCGGCAGCGACGATTGCGTCTTCCACTTTCTTCGTCGCCAATTCCAGAAACTTCTTCAGGACTTCCTCCAAACTCTGCACATTTACTTGCTGACAGGCTATGCGATATTGAATCAACCCATCTTTGGCCAATCGTCCTTTCTTCAAGTCCACGCATAATTCTACGTATTTAAACATGATTTCCTCCAAAGGTTTCGACCACGTTCGGTGTCTTCGAGACGTGACGACATCGTGCAACGCTTGCAGCGCCGATAAAGGTTGTCCAACGTTAATGAGTTCCTCCTGTTACGTAAGAAAAGAGAAGATGAAAAATGTGGTGAGTTTTTGTGCTTTTTAACAGCAGCAAACAGAGCGGCGCGATTGCGTTTTTGAAAGAAGAAGAAGAAATCGTAAAACCTACCGCTCGTTTCAACGCGTTCTCCGGTTTGGAGATGGTTCCCATGTACGGCGCCATTTTAATCGTTTCTAATGCGAACCCAAACTTTAATCACACGTTTGATCTTCGCGAGATGTGATGCGCTGATGAGGCGGTTTGATTTGATGTGTGCGCGTACGAATTTTGTGGTTTTGTCGTGCGTGTGTTGTGTTTCATGAACCAAAA
>Ga0115555_1002966_pt1 | contig 11141 bp, 9 predicted proteins | sample COGITO_mtgs_1104_2_FD_87285 | JGI IMG/M metagenome (GOLD analysis project Ga0115555, IMG submission 87285) | Pelagic marine microbial communities from North Sea - COGITO_mtgs_110407 | ecosystem: Environmental > Aquatic > Marine > Epipelagic | place: Germany:Helgoland, sampling site Kabeltonne...
AAGAAAATTTGAGCTACACGAACCCAATTGACGGTGTTTGGGATGAAATCTTGGATGTTTCGTAAGAAATACAATTCAAAAAATATAAATACCGCTACAGCAATCAGTAACAAAACAGCCAACAATATACTCACCCCAATCGAAATAAGGTATTGCTTAAAAAAGTTGCGGGTCAAGTCCACATGATACGATTCCTCAAAACTAGCAAAGATTGCATTCACTCCATTAGCAGTTAGAAAAATAGATAAAATAAAAACAGAAGACAATAGCCCTCCTCTGGGTTTACTCTGTATGTCTTCGAAAATGGAGGAAAAGAATACATGTGTTTCTTGGGGAAGCAAAGCCTCAATAAACTCCAGTAAAACAGCATCGAAATTAATGATGGGAATGAACGGGATTAAATTCAATACAAATAGTAAAAAGGGAAAGAGTGCCATAAAAAAGCTAAACGAAATACTCCCAGCACGCGCTGTAAATGCCCCTCGAATAATACCCAAAAGGTACATTTCGATTAAGTCATAAACGGAAAAGCTTTTCCCTCCTGGAAGTTTGATTAATTCCAAAGCTTGTATAAGCTGACCAATGAGCGGAATTTTTTTTAGTTTTTCTTTCATAGCTAAACTCTAGTTCAAAAATACTAATCCCCAATCAACTTCTATGGGCTTCGAAGATTTTTTTAAAAAAAGATATGCTTTTAACGGGCATGAAAATCAAAACTCGACAGGAGTTTTGTAATTTTGCAAGATGGAAATACAATTGATTTGCATTGGCAAAACAGATGATTCTGAATTACAAAAGTTGATTTCAAATTACGAAAGCCGTTTGAAACACTACCTAAAGTTTTCGCTTCAAGTGATCCCCGACCTCAAAGATGCCAAAAACCTTTCTCAAGAACAACAGAAAGCTAAAGAAGCTGTTCTGATTGAAAAACAGTTGCGCACTTTTGACGTAGTTATTCTGTTAGATGAAAACGGGAAAGAATTTTCTTCGGTTGGATTTTCAGAATTTTTAAATAAAAAAATGAGTTCAGGCTGTAAACGTCTTGTCTTTTTAATTGGTGGCCCCTATGGTTTTGCAACTTCACTGCACCAACAATACAAAACAAAAATAGCGCTCTCACAAATGACTTTTTCTCACCAAATGATCCGTCTATTTTTTGTTGAACAACTATATCGAGCCAATACCATTTTAAAAAACGAACCCTACCATCACCGCTAAAACAATTCTATGAAACTTGTATTTGCAACCCACAACCGCAACAAACTTAAAGAAATTCAGGAGCTCGTTCCGCCCGGAATTGAGATTTTGAGTTTAACAGACATCAATTGCACGGAAGACATAGAAGAAACTGGGATAACCCTAGAAGAAAACGCCAAGATCAAGGTAGACTACATCAAAGACCACTATGGGTATGATTGCTTTGCTGACGACTCTGGATTGGAAATCGATGCTCTTGACGGCGCACCAGGTGTTTATTCGGCTCGTTATGCTGGAGTTGAAAAAAGCAATGAAAAAAACATTGAAAAAGTGTGGGCCAAACTTGCAGAAAAAAAAGATACTGCTGCACAATTCAGAACCATCATTGCAGCTCATATCGATGGTAAAAGGTTGCAATGTGAAGGGAAAGTACGTGGTACTATAATTTTTGAAAAACGAGGAGAGGGCGGCTTTGGTTATGATCCAATTTTCATCCCAGAAGGGTACTCCAAAACCTTTGCGGAATTAGGAAAAGAGGTCAAAAACGAGATCAGTCATCGGGCAAAAGCATTTAGCCTTTTTCTAAGTAGCTTATAATTAGCTTATTGACCCTCTTATTAAAAATGCTTTAAGAAGAGCTAAGTGGATAATTAACAGTACCTTTGCGGCAATGAAAACATTCCAAGAACTTGGTCTTAATGATGCGTTATTAGAGGCTATAAAAGACATGGGGTTTGAAACTCCATCAGAAGTACAAGAGAAAGCAATTCCAATCCTCCTAGAGAAAGACACCGACATCGTTTCTTTGGCTCAAACTGGAACGGGTAAAACAGCAGCATTTGGATTTCCAATGCTTCAAAAAATTGATTCTAAAAGCAGAACTACACAAGGATTGATTCTATCACCCACAAGAGAACTCTGTTTACAAATTACACAAGAAATAAAAAATTACGCGAAGCACATGAAAGGTGTGAATGTTGTTGCTATCTATGGCGGCGCAAGCATTACCGATCAGGCGAGAGCAGTTAAAAAAGGAGCGCAGATTTTGGTTGCCACCCCCGGACGTATGCAAGACATGATCCGCAGAAGGTTGGTCAATGTTTCTAAAATTGAATACTGTGTTTTAGATGAAGCTGACGAAATGCTCAATATGGGATTCTTCGAAGATATTACCGATATCCTTTCGCATACTCCCGATGAAAAAAGTACCTGGTTATTTTCTGCAACCATGCCCAAAGAGGTATCAGTAATTGCAAAAAAATTCATGCACAATCCGGAAGAAATTACGGTTGGTACTAAAAATGCGGGTACTAAAAATGTAAGTCATGAGTACTATAAAGTAAGTGGTCGTGATCGATACCCCGCTTTAAGACGTTTGGCCGATGCACACCCGGATATCTTTTCTGTTGTATTTTGCAGAACAAAAAGAGACACCCAGAGTGTAGCGGAAAAACTAATCGAAGACGGTTATAGCGCAGGCGCCCTTCACGGTGACCTAAGCCAAAACCAACGGGATATGGTAATGAAATCGTTTCGTAACAAGCAAATTCAAATGCTCGTTGCTACCGATGTTGCAGCCCGAGGAATTGATGTAGATAACATTACCCACGTAATTCACTACCAACTTCCAGACGAAATAGAAACCTACACCCACAGAAGTGGAAGAACGGGTCGTGCTGGAAACCAAGGAGTGTCGATGATCATTGTTACCCAAAGTGAATCACGCAAAATTCGTGCAATTGAAAAAATAATTCAAGCGAATATTGAAATGAAGAAAATTCCCACGGGAATGGAAATTTGTGAAACACAATTATACTCTTTAGCTCAAAAAATAAAAAACACAGAAGTAAACGAAGAAATTTTCAACTACTTGCCAAAAGTAGAAGCAGAATTAGAAGACCTAAGCAAAGAAGAACTTATTCAACGCTTGGTTTCTGTAGAGTTTGCTCGTTTTCACAACTACTACAAGAAGGCTAAAGACCTCAACAGCAAGTTTGAAGACAATCCAGCAGATAAAACAAAGCACAACAGAAAAGACACTACCCGTTTCTTTATCAATGTTGGGGAACGCGATGAATACAACTGGATGGCACTCAAAGATTTCTTAAAGGCAACCTTAGAAATTGATACCGATGATATTTTTCATGTAGACGTAATGGAGAGTTTCTCTTTCTTCAACACACCCAACAGTTTACAAGAAAAGGTTATTGAAAAATTCACCGACTTTAAAATTGACGGACGTTTCATCAATGTAGAGATTTCTGAAAAAGGACGCAAAGGTAGAAGCGGTGGCGGTAAACGCAGGAGTTACAATAAAAACGACAGTTCAGGCGGCGGTGGATATAAAAAGAAATTCAACTCCGGTGGTTCTGGCGGCGGTGGATACGACCGTGGCAAAAGAAGAAGTTTTGATAACAACCCAGACAAAAGAGGAGGAGATTCTGGTGGATCACCACGAAGATCAAATTCTGGATCAAAACCAACCTATGGATCAAAGGGCAATAAACCGGGTGGATTTGGCCGCAGATCAAGGTCTTAATAGGTTGTTGTTAATTTTTTAACAAAAAACGATATTTACGGGACTCATACCTTTTTCTTTATACTTTTGTATTATGGGTTCAAAAACATACAGATATATTCTTGTCTTCAGCTTACTTTTTACAAGTTTAGCTGAAGCTCAAGATTCCAAACGACAAATCCTCAGAGGGATTGTAGAAAACGAGACTACTGAAACCATAATGAAAAGTGTTCACGTCTTGAACTTGAATACTATTGTTGGTTCCATTACTGACGATGCGGGTGTTTTCGAAATTGAAGCCCAGGTCAACGATACCCTTTACTTTTCTTATCTCGGATTCAAACCGTTCAAAGTAGCTGTTACACAAGATATGATCAAGTTTGAAAATCCTAAATTCAAACTAACCGTACTCGCTTTTGCCTTAGAAGAAGTCGTTATAAGCCCCTATAAACTTACGGGCTATTTGGATGTTGATGTTAAAAACGTTCCCTTGAACCCTGCCGGTAGATATAACATTCAAGGTTTACCCAGCAGTGGATACGAAGCTGGGAACCGAAATCGATCTTCGATATCCAAAGCCGTTGGAGCGCTTTTCAATCCTGCGGACTTTCTATACAATCTGTTTGGGAAAAATCCGGCCCAGATGCGTAAGCTCAAGAAAATGCGTGCCGATGATGAAATTAAAAACCTACTCGCCTCAAAGTTCGATCGCGAAGTACTGATTCAACTCTTAGGAATCGATCGAGTCAACCTCGAAGAAATTTTAAGAAACTGCAATTACTCCAAGGCATTTATTAGAGAGGCAAATGACTTACAAATATTGGAGGCCATAAGCGGTTGCTACGAAGAGTTTAAAATCTTACAACTATAAGATGAAACCTGCTGCCCTCAAAGAAGCTCTCCTTTCTTACTACGCCTCCAAAGAAGATCGAGACAAAGGGGTGCAGTTGATTAAAAAATACCCTTATTTAGCGGACGAGTTGGTTCGGCTGGCCTTTTCAAAAGAACAAAAGCGTGAACATATTGTAGCTTCTTGGGTTTTGGAGCGGTTAATTAGCAATGCTAAACTGCTGAGTCTATCCCCTTACTTCTCTGAATTTCTTAAAGCATTTCAATACCAGACCCATGAAAGCAAACGAAGCCCTTTTGCAAAACTTTTATACCACCACTGTCAGGTTAAAGAACATAGAGACCAACTCAATACAAATGAAATTGATCTCATTATCGCCTGTTGTTTCGACACCCTTCTCGAGGCAAAAAAAGTAGCTCCCAAAGCATATGCCTTAAAAACAATAGTTTACTTCAAAAACCATAACGATTGGATTGCAGAAGAATTGAAATCTTACATCGAAAAAGAACTTCCCTCAAGCACAGCAGCATTTAAAGCCACTCTAAGACAAATCCTTCAGTTTTGATTTCTGTTTTGACATAAGAACCGTATCTTTACGGTCTAATTTTAAGTTATGAAACTCAACACGCTCAATGCAATTTCACCGATAGATGGTCGCTATAAAGGAAAGACAAAAAACCTTTCTCCTTTCTTTTCTGAAGAAGCGCTAATTCGCTACCGTGTACGTGTTGAAATAGAGTACTTTATTGCACTTTGTGAGCTTCCACTCCCACAACTTAAGTCTTTTAACCCTTCCCTTTTTGAAGAGTTGCGATCGATTTATCAGCATTTCACTGCCGATGATGCTGTAGAAATTAAAGACATTGAAAAAACAACAAACCATGATGTAAAAGCAGTAGAATACTTTATTAAAAAAGAATTTGACAAGCTCCAACTTCAAGAATATAAAGAATTCATCCACTTCGGACTGACGTCCCAAGACATCAACAATACTGCAATTCCTTTATCAATAAAAGAAGCTCTAGAAAAAGCTTATTTACCACAACTTGACAGTGTTTTGGAGGTACTAAAAACCATTGCTGAAGAATACAAAGAGGTAACTCTTCTGGCTCGAACCCATGGGCAACCAGCTTCTCCGACAAGATTGGGGAAAGAGATTGATGTATTCATCAATAGGTTAGAACACCAAAGAAAAAGTTTAATTGAAATTCCTCATGCTGCCAAATTTGGGGGAGCAACTGGAAATTTCAATGCCCATCATGTTGCTTACCCAGAAACAGATTGGAAAGTTTTTGGAACGCACTTTGTAGAAAACAGCCTCGGACTTCATCACTCCTTCCCTACCACACAAATAGAACACTACGATTATTTTGCAGCTCTTTGTGATAACCTAAAGAGAATCAATACGATCATCATCGATTTGGATCGCGATTTTTGGACCTATATTTCCTTAGACTACTTCAAACAAAAAATCCTGGCTGGTGAAGTTGGTTCTTCTGCTATGCCGCATAAAGTAAATCCTATTGATTTTGAAAATTCAGAAGGGAATTTAGGCATTGCCAATGCCCTTTTCGAATATTTTGCTGGGAAACTACCCATCTCTAGACTACAGCGTGACCTGACAGACAGTACGGTTTTGAGGAATATAGGAACACCTTTTGGACATTCACTCATTGGCTTTCAGTCGACTATAAAAGGAATCAGCAAACTTTTACTAAACAGCGCAAAAATAGAAGAAGACTTAAGTTCAAACTGGGCAGTGGTCGCAGAAGCAATTCAAACCATCTTGAGGCGTGAAGGATATCCAAATCCATATGAAGCTCTAAAAGGTCTTACGCGTACCAATCAAGAAATTAATCAAGAGTCCTTACACAACTTTATAGAGGAACTTGAAATTGACACCAAGGTCAAAGTAGAATTAAAGAAAATCACACCTTTCAATTACACTGGAGTCTAATTGATTTTTTTAAGGAATTTACCCCCCGGAATATCAATCACTTCGGTTAGTGTAGCGACTTGATTTAAATCGATATCGCCTTCAATAGAAAGGAGAATGAAATTTATATTTGAAATATCCAAGCCTTCTTGATCAGCTAACTTCTGTGCGCCTTTAACGTACATCACCAAACGATCTACTTTAGAATCTTCGGAGCCGTAAACTACACAAAACTGTACATCAACATCTTTTTCTGACAGGTTCATTACCGTTTCTAATTCGGTTTGTTCGATCTGATTTGTAATCCAAGCTTCCATGTCTTGCGCTATTGCACCACTTTTCGTGCTCAACACCTTAAAGCTCTCCATACTTTTTACCATCTCTATGAATCCATTCATTTGAGGGTCATCAGTACTGAGGCTTAGTTTTCCAAGCATTTCAAACATCTTTGGGCTTACACTTAGGTAAGAAACGGCTGGGTCTTTTTGGTATTGTTCAAAAATATTTTGAGCGGTGAGTAGGTTTAAACTCATCAAAAGGACTAAAATAAGGGTGTACTTTTTCATTTGGAATGCTTTTTGTGAGCTACAAGTATAAGGATATATTTTAAAATGCGACATTATTTAATAGAGTTCCTTAAATTTGATATTCTAAATCAACTATTCAAAAATTATGAACAAGATTTTTTACTATTGTCTACTAGGAACTATAACCTTATTAATCGGATGTGATGCACAGGATCGCGATGATGATATCATAAATGTAGAAAACAATACGCCCTCTGAAACTAACAATACGTCCTCAGAGACTCCAAGTACGGTTACTGCTGCTGATATAGAAATCAACGACTTCATTTGGAAAGGGATGAATCAGTATTACTATTGGCAAGAGTCGGTAGAATCTTTAGCCGATTCAAAAACCAGTAATGCTGCAGAATATACAGAATTCTTAGAAAGTATAGTAGACCCCTCTGATTTTTTCGATAGCTTAAATCATCCCGATGATCGTTTCAGTTGGATCGATGAAGACTATGTAAATCTTGAAAATCAATTAGCGGGTATTTCTGCCTCCAATGGAATGAAATTTTTGGTAAGCAGACAATGTGATGATTGTAATAATCTAGTTGCCTATGTAACCTATGTACTTCCCGAATCGGATGCTGCGGCTAAAGGGGTAGAACGAGGAGATTTGATTACGAGTATTGATGGACGACAATTAAATGTAACTAATTATGTAAACCTACTTTACGGAGACGCTATGAGCTATACAATTGGCCTTGCGGAATACGAAGGGAATACAAGAAGCTTTACAAGTACAGGCGAATCAATCGTTTTAGATAAGGTTGAGGATTTTCAAGAAAACCCTATTCATAAAAATTTAGTTCTTGATGTAGGTGGTCAAAAGGTTGGATATCTAATGTACAATCAATTTCTTAACGAATTTGACGATCAACTGATTCAAACCTTCTCTGATTTTGCTACGGAAGGAATAACAGACCTCGTATTGGATTTACGCTACAACGGTGGTGGATCGGTTCGCACCTGTGTTTATTTAGCGAGTATGATCACAGGACAATTTACTGGTGAGATTTTCGCACAACAAATATGGAATTCGAAATTATTAGCATACTTCGAGGCTTTAAACTCCAACACCAATGATACCGATGATAGGGAATTGAATAACTACTTCACAAACACAACCTCAGAAGGGGTAACCTTACCCGCCTTGAACTTAAGCAACGTGTATATTATCGCTACAAACAGAAGTGCCTCTGCGAGTGAGCTTTTAATCAATGGCTTGGCGCCGCATATCAATGTTGTATTGATCGGAAATACAACCTATGGGAAAAATGTAGGATCAATTACTGTTTATGATTATATCGACAATGAGGGAAATAAAAATCCAAACCACACCTATGCCATGCAACCCATTGTTCTTAAAATAGCAAACAGTGTAGGATTTGCTGACTATGCAAACGGTCTGGATCCGGATATTGAACTTCGTGAAAGCGCATCTAATCTAGGAGTATTGGGAAGTACTACTGAGCCTTTACTTTATATGGCTCTAAATCAGATAACGGGATCTGGGAAGTATCTTGTCCCTCAAGGTAAAGTACTAAACCCGATGACAGATCCTGAATTTGAAGCAACCAATGGTATGCATATCGACTTACCGCAAAACACCTTAAAAGATTTCCTTAAAAACTAAGGTTTACGCCCAGTCTAAAATTACGCCCCTGTGTGCTGAAGTTTTCAATTTCAACATAGGTTGCATCAAAAATGTTAGCAAGTATAAAAAAGGCGGTTATTTTTCGATTCTTAAACTGGTGGCTCAATTTAGCATCCACTAAAGTATAGGCATCCAATGCTGTTGTACTAAGTCCTGTTCTACTACCAATGTGCTGAATGCTGGTGTTTAAATGTGTTGCAGGGCTCAAATCATAATCCAAAACGGTTCCAAAAGCATGCTTGGGTAGGTTTATAAGATTACCCGATTCCGTTTCGTTATAGGTGTAATTCATACGGAGGTCTACCGCGTCAAAAAGTTTGTTTTTATACTCAAACTCAATTCCGCTGTAGGTAACTCGTTCTTCAGAATTGCCATAGCGATAGGTCGAAAAATCATAAATCAGGGTAGGGTCTTCTGAACGTTTAAAAAATACAAGAGATGCCCTTGCTCTGGTTCCACTAGTCCATTCAGCCCCTAGCTCTAGGGTGGTGTTTTCCTCTGGATTTAAATCTAAATTCCCAGAATAAAAATCATATAACTGATAGGAGCTCGGCGGAATAAATGCGGAGCTTATGGAAGAAACAATCTTCAAACGATCTTCATTTGCTAGGCGGATCGAATAACTGGGGTTGACACTATAAGTAAAATGACTTCCGTAGGTATCGTGATTATTCATTCTACTCCCTACATTAAAATTAAACCCAGCAGCAGACAAATACACAAAATTTAGATACACATCATTTTGACTGTTTGACGGGGCACCTGCATAAGATGTGCTTTGGTGGGCGTATCCCAAAACAGAATAAAACCGCTCTTTAATGATGTACTTATTAAAAACATCTAAGGCAAGATTGGAGCCCTTTAACGTCTGATTGTATCCCCCTGCAAAAACACGATCTGTATTCTGAATCCCTAAAACTGCATGGAGGCTCCCTTTGTTGTAAGTGTAGGTTGTATTCAAAGAAAATCGCTCTAAATCCGTAACAAGTGTAGAATTGTTATCGGATACTGTTCCAAATACATTATCAAAACTAGTATCCGAATGATCCTTATTAAAAGTCAAATTCCAATCCAAATGCTTCCCTTTCCTACCCAATTGAAAACCAAAATTAGTTTGAATAAATGGATCTATTTCAGTCCCAACAGCAACGGAACTTAGGCCGTAAATGTTTTGACTTCCCAAACTTAACTTATACTGAAACGAATCTTTAGCTCCCGAGAAGGTGGCGAAGTTAGACAGGTAACTGATTTTATTGAAGGCCGTATTCGCAGCTTGTTGGGTACCTAGGGTAGAGCCTAAATTGACAGCGAATTTTTTACTCGATTTTTTTGTAGTAATATTAACTACTCCAGTTGAGGCTGAGCTTCCGTATAGCGTACTCGCTGCTCCTTTCACTATTTCTATAGAAACGATATCCGCAAGGTTTAAGAGATTGAAATCAAAATCATTACTGATTCGTGAGGGATCTGAAACCCGAACCCCGTCAATCAAAATCAATACTTGATCGTTTCGTCCACCCCGAATAGAGAAACTCAAGTTTTGGCCAGCGGGAGATCGACTACCAATCAGATTGATTCCGCCATAGGTTTGTAATAATTCGGAAAGGCTACGCCCCTGATAATCTCTCAATTCTTTTTCCGTAATCTTAATTACTGTTTTACCCGATTGGGAACGTTTAATTTCGAAACGGGAATCGACAACAACTACTTCTTCTAAGCGTGTTTCGTCTGTGGTAAGCTCGTTTTGCTCTTGGGTAGCGGTTTGTTCTTGGGAAAAACCCATAAGAACATGGAACAACACGAGGCTGCTCAAACTAAATTTAAATTGCATACAATTTACATTAAAGGACAATCAATATATAAATGACCTAAAATCTTTATCCCGAAGATTCTAAAACATTATAAAGTGGCAGGTATCCTGACTCGCTTTACTTAATGACCTTCCCATTCGATGAACAGTGGCGAAGCATTAATAAAGCCTCTTCCGAGGCAAAAGCTTACAGTTGCGGGAACAGTTTTGGATTCTAACCAAATTCCCTTTTAATCTTGAACAAGTTCAAAAACCATTTTACAGGCCAAAAATACATTTTTATTGGAAATTAAAATAATATCAATCTATTTATTGAAACTAAAAATTAACTGTAATTTTGGGCTTTGTGAAAAAGATTCTAACCATTATTTTACTCGGCTGTCTTCTCATCGGATGTTCTTCTCCCCGATCAAAAGAGATACCGCCAACCTCAGCCCAATATGCCCAGGGGTTTTCGATTGAAAGTAAGGGTACTCTCGATGTTCTTATTCTCAGGAATGTAGTCCCAAATTCAGAAACTGTATTTCGATACGCTTTAGCTGCAGATGGAATCGAATTGCCAAAAAACAATATCTATGATGGTGTTATCAGGACGCCCATT
>Ga0115555_1002971_pt1 | contig 11136 bp, 9 predicted proteins | sample COGITO_mtgs_1104_2_FD_87285 | JGI IMG/M metagenome (GOLD analysis project Ga0115555, IMG submission 87285) | Pelagic marine microbial communities from North Sea - COGITO_mtgs_110407 | ecosystem: Environmental > Aquatic > Marine > Epipelagic | place: Germany:Helgoland, sampling site Kabeltonne...
ACGCCCGAATGTACCCTCCAACAAGAAAAAAGCGCCGCCCTACATTTTGGGAACACTTGCCGTCCGAGTGGTGTCAGCTAGCGATCTCCCTGCGGCTTCCTACCCCAAGATGTCCAACCTAGTCCGGTTGATTGCCGCCACTCCCTCTGGTACCTCGAACCCTTACGGAGTTATCAAGTACAGGAACCAGACGCAGAGGACGAGTCAGTGCTTTGCGACATTGAATCCAGTGTGGCCAAGGGGGGAAGAGATGTATTTTGACGTTGCCATGGATGTGGATAAATTGTGCTCTGATGATGATGATAATGATGAGATCGAAAATGAAAATGAAATTGGCGAAGGGTCCAGCCAAGATTTTGGCCATAAAATTGGTGATAGTGGTAGAATTGGGAATGACAACAATCTTTACTACAGACGTAACAGCAATTTCGACAGCTTTCTCTATTTGGAGATCGTCCATAGTGACGGAAATCTGAAAAAAAGCTCGAAAAACTCAAAAGCTAACAACAACAACAACAACAACAACAACAACAATAACAACAGCAACAACAACATCATCACTCCACTCGGAACAATGACGATCGAAACGAAGCCTCTTCTCCTTGGACTTATTCCAAGCATAAATTGCACAATGCCACTGAACACTTCTGGCGAGGTATCTATCCGCGTTGAATACACTCCGCTTTCTCAACCCCCTGAGGTGGGTGACATGTGTCGACTTATCTCCCTCGTCCCGAAGGAAAGAATCTTCCCCGCCCCCGTCACCTCCCTCTTTTGCGTGGATGACGTGACAGGTAACCGGGTCACGCTCAGCTACGTCACGGAGGAGGGCTGGCTCTGCAACTTTCAGACGCACGCGAACACCCTGGTCTCGGCTATATCCCAGCAAAATGCGATCAATAAATACCGCGATAATCTCGCCCAAATGGCAGGGAAGCTGGCTATAAGTCCCGCGGTCGAGGCTGTATCGAACGTGTGCTGTAGAATACCGGACGATGGACTGGTCAATGTGGGCGTGGAAGTTTTTGAGTACGGAAATAAGCTCTTGGGCAGGTGGGCAATGGGTGGCGTGACAACTGTTTTAGAGGACATTAAGTTTGCAACCAATTGGGAGGGAATGAAGGGTTGTGTTGATAAAGACAGCGATGGGGATAGCGACAACAATAGTGACGGTGACGGCGATGATGATGGCGACATCAACAGCAGTGAGCCTCCAACTTCTTCTTCTGATGACTGTGACTACCTTGACAGTGACAAACAGCCAAAAGTAGCAAATCCGAAAATGCCTTGTTGCCCCATCACGGGAGCTCCGATGATAATCCCCGTCGTTGCAGCCGACGGACACACGTACGAGAAGAGGGCTATATTGAAGTGGTTCGCGCAGAGCGACATGAGCCCCTTGACTGGAACTGAGGTACTTCATAAGGAGGTCGTGACAAATTTTAGTTTGATAGACTCCTTAAAAACCCCTGAATTAAAATGTGACTGAAGCTATTATAGCGACCAAAGACGTAGCAAGTAGGTAAACGAAAAAAGCGCTTGGGCATAAATTCTCCTAGGCTAATTATCTCAAAATAAGTTACAAATATAAAAACATCAGCGTCCCTCACATATCACCGAGCGTCCTCCTCCTTTGCCTGGCTGCTCCTGTGGAGTTTTTTTCTTCGGGGGAGTTGTTCATCATCTGAAGCTTCACAAACGATAGCTGATTTAGGGGAACTGTAATGCTACTGAAGTAGGTCTTCCCAGCGACTTCTTTACCCTTGTTGATGTTATCCTCCGCCTTTTCGCGTCTTTCACCGACCAGCTCGACCGGCAAGTTACTAATTGCTCTCTCTTCGAACTCGATGCTATTAAATATATCCGATCTCCCACAACCAATGACGCTCTGCATGGCGGCCTCACTAACATGGACTTTCCCGGCAGACCCTGTGCTCTCAATCATCTCTGCTGTATTGACTGTCTCGCCAAACAAGTGGTATCTAGGATCTTTAACCCCTACCACCCCGGCGACTACGTCTCCCGTGTGGACCCCGATCCTCACTTTCACGGGGATTTCTAAATCCTTGCTAACTTCCTTGACCTCCTCCAGAATGGCGTGCGCGGCACAGACAGCTCTGGCAGCATGGAAATCATCGTGCAGCTCTTGAGGACAGCCCGCCACAGCAAAAAGCGCGTCTCCGATGATTTCGACCTTGTAGAGACTATATTTGTTCAACACAGTATCGAACTTGCTGTATAGATGATTCAGGAACAGCACCAGCTCATCTGGATCCAGCTGGCCGCTAAATTTCGTGAACCCCACCATGTCACAGAACAAAATAGTTGCACTGTTGAACTTTTCGGCAATGCTCTGGCCAGGATTCTTCTGCAAGATTTGCACAATACTTCCCGGCAACAATTTGTTCAAATGATCTTGTGTAGTCTTGCTAGCCTTGAGCATCTCCAGTTCCCTCTCCTCATGAGTGATAACTCGGTTGAAGCAGACCTTCTGAAAGTAACTAGAGATCCACGTGGGATAAGTGAGGAGCAAGACAAACACCAGTATCATGATAAAGTCGACGGTGCTATCCTTAATAGTCTTCGTCTGCACTCGAAGAAGAGTCTCAAAGCCGGTGTCCTTAATCGACCCGTGCATGTAGTTGAGGAGTTTCTCCCCGTCGTAGTCCAGCTCGGTATCACGAGGAGAGGGGGGACGGTGCATCTCATCTAAAAAACTTCCGTAAGCGAGCTCTTCAAGCCCACAAAACTTGCGCGCGATCTTGGTGATATTAAAGTCGAAGTTAAATGAGGATTCCTCACCCAGAACTTTCCTATCCATGTAGGTCACACAATAGATATTGGAGAACATGAAAAAGACGATAGTCAGGAGAAGGGACAGTCCGATCCTGAGAAAGAAGGGGATTGTCTCGAAAGAAAAAATCATCATAATGATGATCAGGATCATGGCATAGTTTGGCGCCACAGTCCTGTAGGTCTGTCTCGCGACATTATTTAACCCAATTACAAACCAAACAAAGACAAGGAAATTCTCGTGGTATAGATAGAATGATTTGAGAGTGCTGACGGCAATGTAAGCCATCGAAACTACTATCTGGGGGGTGAATTGAAGGGCCAGAAGGGTACCATCTAACTTTCCATTACTTGAAGAGGAGTAGTAGAAGTAGTAGATGACGCTCATCAACTGCACCAAATTTTGTCCCACCCAAAAAAATAAGAATAAACGGACAATGCGCACCCATCGGACAAAATTGTTGTACAGATAGAGAGTTTCGAAGCCAGCCTCCTTCTCTGTTAGCTTGAATTTCGGAAAGTAGGGCCCGACAATCAAGAGGAGAGTCTGAGACATGGGCAGCTGAGGTTTGTTGCGATTGGTTAATTTTTTGCTCAGTTCTCGGTGGTAGTCATCGTGCAGCTTGTGGTCTATACTGCTTAATTTGCTGGACACGTGGTTTTTAAGGAGGTAGAATATGCCCGACCTACTTTTTCTGGCCCTTTCTTCCTCGATGTAGTTCGCTATATTTTCTTTGTCGCGATTGTCAATGGTTGAGGCCCCATCACTGTTGATCATAGAATGACGAGAGCTGGCTTCGGAGCTGTCCCCATACTCGAAGGGGGAATTGGTGCGAACATTGGTGCGCGGCTTTAATTCTTGCGACAAGACAGGCTCTTCCATTTGATCGATAGCTTGTAGGAGCTTGATGTGCTCAGGGCTGCTGGAGGAGGAGTTCTTGAGGCGGACCATGAAAATGTTACTTCGGACGTAATTCTCTGCCAGGTCCTTGTCGAAATCAGTAATGCTGTCCCCGCTGCTACCGACCAGGAAGTAGGTCGGCATTAGTCCCTTGCCCTTGATATTCAGTAAGGGGCGTTTTCTGAACTTGAATCGACTCGCATCTATCTTGACAATGGAGGTGAAGGTTGACTGGGAGCAGGTGATTTTCCCAGGTTCTGAGTTGGTCTCCATTCTTGACGCAGTGTTCACCGTGTCACCAAAGAGCTTAAATCGTTGGCACGTCTCTCCGATTACCCCAGCAGTGACAGCACCGCTGTTCAACCCCACCTTAATGTCAATCTTGGAGAACATCTCCATCTTCTTTGACAGAGCAGGATCCTCCGAATAGGTAGCTTCTGGTCCACAGACACTATTAATTAGCTTCTCTCGTATCATAGGCATTGCTTGCAGCATTTGCAGAGAAGTCTTTGCAGCCTTGACGGCGTGGTTGACAGACCGATTCGGACAACCCGCAACCATCATGTATACTTCACCGACAGTCTCCACTTTGTAAATATTTGTCTGATCACAAATCTCATCGAATTCGACGTAGATTATGTTCAGAATCTTGATTATCTCGTCAGCATTAAAATGCTTACTGATTTCTGAAAAGTTATCAATCATACAGAACAGGACAGTGACGTCAGGAAACGACTCAACGAACGCAAGTTGCTTCGAGGCATGGTCATCTCCCTCTCCATCCATCTGCCTCGTGATCTCTTCTGGGAGCATGCTGTTCAAGAGCATATCATTCAAAAGCTATTATTGTGGTTGTCAGTGTGCCAGAGGCGAAAAATGCGTGTTTTGTCGGAATTAGAGAAAAAAGAGATTAGTTTTGAACGGGGAGAGAAAATGTCAAAATCGAAGACGGAAGACAAATGCGCTTACCTTGCGCTTGTTCAGCAAAGAAGACTGAACTTCCCCAAACTTGATCGCGATATGATTCTCGACCATGGATTCCTCTCTCTTCCAAGCGAGCAACCCCTGGAAACAAAAGAATAAGAGCAAGAGACCAGCCTGTTGCACGACCCTCCTGTCATAAGGTTCTGCCCCAAACAAGAGTGGGGATGCGCTCATGGACTTGACCAAAGAGCAAACTATATATATTAGCAGGTTGAGAGCGCATATGTAAGCCTTTTGCATGAGGCGGATTGGAGTGTAATTGAAAATTATGATCATTATGATGTAGTGCCAGCAGCATTGGGTGTCGTACGAAATGAAGCCGATCAGAAATTCACAAAACTGGATGACGCCCAAGGCCACCATCTGTGTGTGACATTATATTGCGTTGAATTGTGTGGAGGCGTGGCGGTGTTATGCGTTGCGGTTGTGTTGTGGGTGCGGTTAGTAAAGTCACAGCAAGGACACAGCAAGGACAACATTTGAACAACAACATTAGACAGGCACTTACCATCAGCTTCTGACGGTGATAATACGCATCGCTGTCGAAAAACTTGATCATTTTGACCCACACCAAGAACAGACAGATGGCCGACCTAAGAAAAATGATGAACCAAAATATCTCCTCGTTACCAGTGTAGCTGATTGTGAGCCTGTTCACTACCGTAGGAGTCCAGCGATTTTCAGTAGCGAATTGAAAGCAAAACTCAGCGAAGGTTAAGAACGGCAATAGCACTATCAAGAGAGTGTTCAGGTACTTTAGAAGACCCCTTTGCATATTGCACATGGTGGTCCTGAAGGTGTTTTCCATCTCATCATGGATTTCGTCATTAAGACAGAAATTCAGGCTGTACCTAGATATGGTAATCTCATTTAGCGCGAGTAAAGCAGCCTCATCTTCCGTTAAATTGAAGCTCGATGCATCGACTAGTGTTGGTCTCTTTCCTGTCCGTTCAGGGACCGACTTTTTTCCAGCACTAGGTTTTCTTTGCGAAGGTTTTTTTTGCATCCTTCACAAACACAAAACCCCAGGAGGCCTGGGAGGATGGGGGGGCTTAACAGACGTCCAGACACCCAGAAAACAAGTGACCTATACACTTATTGACAATTCGACCCTTCCCAATGAAGTCGATCCTCTTTCCCCAGAAATGTATGAGAGTCCTGGTCAATCAAATATACCCTTATATAACTCGAGCAGGTGAGTGTGGGGGTGATTAAAGAGGAAGGAGGCTGAAAAGCAGCCTTCCTCCTTCACAGGGGTTGGAAGAGGTGGGCGGAGCAGAATTTATTGTGATATCATTAACAGGGGCTGCAAAATCTAATATATATTTCCCAACTCCTTGAAGGCCGCTGCTCCCCCGAGCTTGTAAGGCTGGATGCCCACCTCTACCCAATTCTCCAAAAGCAGAGTAATTGGGCCTCGTAAATATATTAACCCTATTCAACAGCCCTATTGACTGATCTTTAGCAAATTGTGGACCAAAATTTAAGGAAACACCTTAGGAACTCCTGATCCAAAAGCGGCTGAAGAGAGCTTCCTGGAGAACTGGTGTCCACTTATTTGAGAAAGGATCTGATAGAAACAGAATGGAGATTCAACAAGACCCGAACCCGACACTAATATCAAACACTGAGCTCCTCATACTATTGAGAGACGAAAAGGGAAACAACAAAGCATACCCTGCCGAGCTCATGGAATTTAAGAAAAAAACAATGCAGTACCTGAGCACAAATTGCGTTGCTGAAGACAAGGTTGATAACATTGGCGGCGTTGTGAAGATACTGAGGAAGGATTGGAGTCTAAGTGATAAGGAGACTATCCAAATATTGAACTTGCTACCATCTTCTACAGTTCATCTCCACCTAATTATCCAGAACTGCTCTGAGAGGTTTTCAGACCAAGACTTGGACAAGATCCTAGAGGTTATTGGCCAGTTGCGGAGCAAATAATGATAATGTTTTTCTTTTGTGCGAACGTAAGGTACAGTAGAAAAAACTTTTGCACGGTAAAACCAACTATTTTTTCACTTTGTGGTCAAATATTAAATTGAGCTCTGGGGCAGTGAAAGCAGTCTTTCTGTGGCAGACAACCTTTCCTCTGGACTGTCCAAGTTCTCTACCAACGTTGACATATCCATATTGCCATCTTTCTTGCCGACTTTAATTTGCTTCTCTAGTCTCACCACCTTCCGGCGTAGACAGCATGAGATGATTAACATTGACAATACTACAATGGTGGAAAGAACCAGGCAAGCCCCCAAAATGATAATTGTATTTAATTGTGAGTTGTCTCCTGTGACGCCTGTGGCAGTAGACGCTAGATTGCAAGTCTCACACTTTTCAAATATCTCGGGTTCACAGGGCAGACCTGGAAGACAACCAGCAACAAAATTCATTACAACATTGGAATATATCGAAGATGCATTCCTAGTGTCGAAGTCAAAGTCTAGTGCATACGCGATTTCCTTATTGTTGAAACAGTATGGACCAGTCACTGGGAAACCGTTGTCCATTAAATATGGCCAGACTTTATGCATAATCAAATCAGTATCTGGATAACTGAATAAGTGCCAATGAAAGCTGACATCCATGGTTTTGTTCCCATCCTCATCGACCCCCTTGTGGAACTCCAGAAGAGGGAGAAGAGGATTAGCGTCGCCATTATCACAATTTTCATAATAATCTTTGAACGGATCCTCCATGAATGCCGGACCGTACCCTTGAGTCTGAATTGTCTTGTTCAGTGCGGTCAGACCAACCACACGCGGGAAATCATCTGGGTCTTCCGTTAAAGTATAACCATCAGGAGCTCTAAAAAAGTCGCTCAGGGCGGTCATGGCATATCGAAGGCGAGTTTCGTCCGAATCAGGACCTCCATCGGGAAGAAGAACAGTATAGGGCCCTACCCACCCACCCGTAGTCACCTCCTCGTCAACGTCGAAAAGTAGGGGAACCTTGGCTTTTACGCCAAGACTCAAATGAAAATACAACAAAGCGTCACCACCGTTCACCTTACGGGAGGTCTCGTTAGCAACAAAGCAGTCCTCTCTATGAGTATTCCATTTCTCAGGAGTCACCACACATATTTCATTGTTATCAAATACATCGCAGTCGTTATCACAAGCATATACCTGCATCGGATCACAAACAATGTGCACCGTCAGATGACTGTTCATGGAAGCCTTGATCAAGGCATTGTCAATTGGTGGAACATCAACTGTGATAGTCCAGGACCCTAGAATAGATCCCCATTCCGTCCAATTTTTTTTCGACACGCTATTAGCGAACGTTACAGAGGGGGATGGAAGAAGCCCCAGCAAAATAAAACCATAGGCTAGGAGCCTCATTGGAAGCGAAGTTGTTCGTTCGGTTTGATTCCGAGTTCTGAGTTCTGTATATTTTATTGACAGGACTGGGGTTTGTTTGCGAGTAAATTTGGATTATTGCAGCAAGACAAGGAGGTCTCTACCTTATCGAGTACTCAGTTGTAGAGCTGGCTTTAGGGAAAGGTCAGGTTGGTTCTGGTGTTGGTGAGGTCAGGTGTAACGGCAAACAACTCAAAAAGATGATTAATATTTTATTAATTCTTCTTCTTGCTGCTACTCCAGCTTTAATCTACGGAGGTGCTTGTGATGGCGTTGAAAATCTTATCGATCCGTTTGTAACCACACATTTTGATGCCAAACTTATGCAAGGGACCTTCTTTGAGCTTGCTTATCATGACTATACACAGCCGCGGCCTCCCCTCTGCGGTTGTGAGCGGTCCGTGAAGACAGTCGATACGACAACTAGTGAGACGAAAATTCACGACCTCTTTAGTCTGAAATGCCCTTTGGAGGAGAAGCTTCAAAAAGATCAAGTAGTTCATCTTGATTTCACAGTTGATGACAATTTACCAGGACACCTTGTGGGCACGACTTGCAAGTTTTTCAAACAGGCAGCAGATGGCATCTGCCCGGACTACCTAATAGATGTTGGGACGCGAGAACCAGGGAAGCCTTATCCGTGGGTTTTAGAATTCCAGTGTGTTGAGAACAAGCGAAATGGGAAATTGTTGTTTGCTGGCGTGAACATGTATGCGAGGGACAAGAGTAACGAGACTCTTGCGGAGATGCGCGAATCAGCGGAGAAACATGGGTTGTCGTCCTTTATTGAGAACAGCGAAAGGATTGGCGCCCCTGCTGGCCTCACTATCGTCGACCACACCAATTGCACTTATCCCCCGAGTGAGCTTTGATTGATCACAAACCAAATTGTTTTTTAAAAGTAGAATATTAAGAGCCAAACCCCTTTCTATTAAACTTCTCTTCTTGCTCGCTCAATTCTACTTATTATTATCTTTAGTGCGGTGTATAACTCACTACATGAGGTTCACGGAACTTGTGTCCGCCTCAGATATATGTAAATTGGAACTCCCCTGTGCTTGCGAGTTTTCTGGGGGAACCAGCCAATTATCTCTTGACCCCCAATCACAACAATCGGTGTCAAACTCTCAACTTCCGATTCTAATTTTTCTCTTAACGCTTTCATCTCCAGATTTGTCCCATTCACGGAGCTAATAAGCACAGCTGTGGCACTGCTCAAATCTGCTTCCAGTAGAGTGTCTACAATTTCATACTCAATTAGGTCGCTAATTCCCCTCTCATGCGCCTTCATGCCGCAGCGGTACTCCGAAGCGTGGCTAGTGTCCACGCCGACGCACTGGCAACCATGCCTCACAGCAGCCTCCATCAGCCACCCCCCATCCCCAGACCCAACATGAACCAGGGTGTCAGAGGTACGCAAATTTATGTCCTGGAACACTTTTGCCATTACTACAATCCAACTCATCGAGTTACTCATCTCCTGCCGATGGACAACAGATGGCGTGATGACATCTTTCTTCTGGAGGGGGTAATTGTAATCGTCAATGATATGCTCAGACTGGTCCTCCTCAAAGGTCAGGTGGTAGGTATCATTTAACTCTGTTGTGGTAGAGTGGAGCTTCTTAAACCGAGACATGGCCGCGTCATAGTCCGCCTCAGCGGAGTCAAACCCGTTCATAAGTTGGAAAAAGCTGTTGTCCTGTTTTGAAGGAATTACTTCGTTTTTTCACGGCCAAACTATCGGAACCGACATATACATAGTAACAGACGTTTGTCGCACGTTCTTGAAACAAAACAAACGGAATGATAAGGGCTGAAAATTTCCAGTCTAATTTCCCATTATTTCCAGCGTTGGCATATCCCAAGGTATCTCGTCCTCTTCAACAGTACGGTAAGTAAGACTATACTCTCTCGGTCCTTCTATACCTCGAATGGCACCCCCCCCAGAATATGAGTGTTGGGATCTGCCTTTGACTGATTCTTGGAGGACGCTCTCTTTGGCTGTTCAGAGTTTCGTGAGCGCGTACTGGTTTGTGTCTTCGTGTTGTGGGTTTCGAGCGGCAGGGACGCCAAGGCTAACTCAATATCTCGCTCGTGGCGTGAAATATGCCAAACCGTTATAACCTTTCCTCCGTCATCTACTGAACTGACTATGACTTCCGCAGACAAAAAAGTTACCCCTCCCCCAGAAGCTAGCCCCCACGAAACTCTCAGACAAACCAGAAATCATGTCGAGCGAGAAGAAGAGCGATGCCGGAATCGAGATGAAGGATGTAAATGTGACGGTTGAATCCAAGAGTAAGGACGACCGATCGTAAGTAGCGCTCTGGATACACTGAGCAAGCAACAGGGCGAAAGAGACAACAAGCGGCTGAGCAGCAGGCCCAAGGGCGGCGCACAGGGCAGAAGCCATACTGGCGGACTGTCGGCTGGGAGGATCGCGAAAGACCCACAATACGAATGCCTACAAGCAAAAACTAACACACGTCTCGTCTGGACAATTATTATTGCATTCTCTCCCTGCCATCCCAGCTTTCGCCCCTCGTCATTGGCCGAGATTAACCTTGCGAACAATTACGAGCCCTTGGTCTGGAACATTGGGGGAAAGATAATTCCCATTGGCTGCGGCAATGACTTGGAGGACGTAGGCATCATCACCGCCTGCTACATCACCCTTTGGTCCATGCTTGTTGCCTTCTACGCAATGCTCCTCAAGGCTGCCTTAGATACTGACGAGCAGAGCACCGCTCTCTTTTCCTTCCTTTTCCTTGGAGTCTTCTTCGTTTGCATGGTTGGAGGAGCTGTGTATACCGGACAGATGGAGCAGGATCGTCTCAGGAAGGCCCGGGCTCACAGAGCCGCAGCCAAGCTGAAGGGAGAGGCAGCTGCTCTCGCTGAGGCCGATGCAGAGGAAGAATAGATGCGCAATTTGTTATGAGTAAACGTTAGCGTGTTTGCATTATTATTTTACTTTTGCATAGTTTTTGATGGGAAATCGCTCTTGTTGAAGTGAAAAAATATATCTTACTTTTTCTGATTTTTCTGGTGTTAATCAAAGAAAGTGTAGTTGACCCGACGATGAATTAGATTCCCCAC
>Ga0115555_1002992_pt1 | contig 11102 bp, 8 predicted proteins | sample COGITO_mtgs_1104_2_FD_87285 | JGI IMG/M metagenome (GOLD analysis project Ga0115555, IMG submission 87285) | Pelagic marine microbial communities from North Sea - COGITO_mtgs_110407 | ecosystem: Environmental > Aquatic > Marine > Epipelagic | place: Germany:Helgoland, sampling site Kabeltonne...
AAGCGGAAGTTAAAAGGGAGGAGTTTTAGGCGGATCTCACTTTAGGGTTTTAAACCCTAATTTTAGAAAAGGAACGCGGAAAGACCATTTGCCATACCTTTTTTTTTCGCTGTACGAGTAATAATAAAAGTAAACGCACTATTCTTCTAAAATTCTTCTCATGTATCGACCAAGGTGAAGCTTAAAAACGCGCAATCGTAGACGGTTCGGTGCATGCTCAATCGATCGGTGGCGTACGGGCAAGAAAGCGGGTGTGATTTTTGGTCGAGTCGGAAGCCGAGCGCGCGGCAGAAAGCGACGAGGTCTTCCAAGGAGACTTCGACGGAGAGGTCTTCTTCTTGTTCGTCGTCGTTTACGTCGTTTACGTCGTAATTTTCGGAAGTGCCGAGACGACGACCGAAGTTATTATCGCTGTGTTCTACCCAGTGCCAAAGTAAAGGCCCGATGGAGGTGAGCGTGCCTCCTTTTTTCAAGCAAAACCGGATGGTTTCCAAGTAGTCGAAGATATTTTTGGCGGTATCCAGGAAGAAGCAACACGCCACGGCGTCGAAGTGGGATTCGTACTCTGGGCTTCCGTAGACTTCGCAGAAATCTCCGGCGCACATGGCCATGGAGCTTCCAGGTTTGAACGCGTCCATGTGGTCGCACGGGCTTTCGTCCGGGACGACGATCGATCGATACTGGTCCTTCTGAGAGAGGTGGTTTAAAGGCGAGTGCCAATACGGAACGATTTCAAACGGTCGCTTTTCTGAGCAACAATTTAAGAGAAAAGAAGAACCGAACAGCATGTAATAGGAAAACTCGTTCCCTTCGGTTTCAAATCCTGCTTTGGCGAATTCATACACCAGCCTTCCCAATCCGGCGCCGGGAACGAGAACGCGAGGTCGCGCGATATCCTCCGGGTTCATTCGTTCGCACATCAAATCAATCTCCGATAACTGCTCTTTAAAAACCACGTCCCGCAAATGTCTCACCAACACGTCGTGGCTTTTCTCCCTCTCTTCTCTCCCTTCCTCGGACCAATCTCTCGCTAAATTTTTCAACACGTACCTCGCCTTCTCGGCGTCCTCGAAACCGGGCACAAGCGGCGGCCGCTCGCGCTCCGGAACCGTCTCGAAATCTCGCGTCACTCGTAAATGCGCCGGTAAATGAGATGCATCTTCTCCCTCTGCATCGTTCGATGAAAACGTCTCCAATAAGCAGTCAAAAAAGTGCTGATTCTTTTCCACCGCCTCTCGACTTTTCCGTTCGCCTTTCTCGTACACCTCTTGGAGGAGGCGCTTCACCATCTCGTGTTGGTCATCATCACTCTTACTCTGAATCACGTCCTCCTCCTCGAGCACCTTCTCTTTTCCTCCTCTTCCATCGAACACCTTTACTGTTCTCTTTCCTTCTCCTTTACCTGTTGATTCCTCCTCGTCTCTTTGTCTTCTTCTTCGTACCGTCGCTTTCAACAGGTTCCGTTTCCGTCTTTGGATTTCTCGTTCGCAACTCGTTCGGTAGTTTCTCAACGCGTTGGTGACTTTGTTCACCGCGATGCGTTCCATCGTTTCGGGGTCCTCGTTCATCTTCTTCCGTTTCGAAATCTCACGCGCGAGAAAGAATTCAAGTCGTCCGTTTACTCATCCATCTTCGCGCGTACATCGAGGAAGTGATGTCTGCGCGCAAATGCTGCACAATTAATGGCGCACAATCATCGTTTCCCCGACTGCTTCGTAAACTTTCCCGCGAGGACTTTGAGGACGAGGACGATGATTTCTTCCTCTCAAAAGGGGTGTTCCTCTCGTTCTTTGACGAGAACTCGAAGCGTGTCTTCTTTGTTCCGGAAGAACAGGAGGAGAATCATCCGCGCGAAAGTCGCGACGGATTTTGCGTCTGCCGGTCTTGCGTGTGCGCGAAAGAAGAAGAAGACGAACGGTGTCGTTGCCGTTGGCGGCAACTCCTTTTTCGCGACGACGACGACCAAAACGATTCAGACGACGAAGAGTTCGCGACGCTTTACGACCTCGTCGAGCTGCTCCGCGACGAAGAACGATTCAGATGAAGGAAGAGGAAGAGATGATGATGAAAATGAGAAGCAAAAGGAGTATTACGAAGGCCTCTACGGAACGTGGACGGTGACCTCGCGAGACGAGTTGGAAGTGTGGTCGTACCGAGTCGCGTTGTCGTTGGCGTGTGTAGGCGCCCTTGGCGTTGTTTTCGGCGATGTGAGTGGGAACGAGGCGATGGTGAACCCGAGTTACTTTTTAGGCGCGAGCGGGTTCGGCGTCGCGTTGGTTTTGGTGCACATGTACGTGACGCCGATAAAACGGGTGATGCAAGCGCTGTATGCGGTTGGGTTGATAGGATCTCTCGGTATCGTCGCGTATACGCAAAACGGTGGTAGTAGTAGTAGTTTGTTGGAGTTTGTGCGGGAACATCGGAGCGCGGTTTGGGTAATCGGTCCGATGTTTGCCTCGTTTACCGGTTTAGCGTTCAAGGAAGGGGCGTGCTACGGGAAACCCGAGGCGTTTCTGTTGTTTCTTCTGACGCCTATCATGTGTCTGGGGCATTTAACCGGCCTCGCCAGCGACGAAGTGGAGACGTTTTTCGTCGCGAGTTGGATGCTCGGCTTTTTAGTTTTCGCCGGGCGAAAATATACGCAAGCGGTCAAGGACGATATCGGGGATAAATCCGTGTTTACGTTCAGAGGTTTGAAGACGGACGAGGAAAGGAGAGACTATTTAGAGAGACAAGGGAAGGATTTGAGCTTGATGGAAGACGCGATGTGATGAAAGAGAAAGAGAAAGCACGGTTCGTTTTAGCAAGAATGTGTGTAATACGACGCGTAAATGTAAACTAAAAATACAATTTTTTTCATCATCAGCTCACTTCTATTAATCCATCTCCTCGCTCTTCTTCGTTTCGTCCTCTTTTTCCGCGGCTGGCGGTTCCTCGATGGTGGTTGCCGTTTCCGGTTCTTTCTTTTCTGCTACTTCTTTTTTTGTTTCTACGGCTTCTTCTTCCTTTTTCTCTTCTTTTTCTACTTTTTCGTCGTCATCGTCGCTACCCGTCGATTCAGACGACGACGAGGAATCATAGCTCGAACTTTCGTCCGAGTCTGAGTCATCGGAATCGTCCGAGTCTGATGAGTCATCGGAATCGTCCGAATCGTCGGAATCATCATCGGAGGAATCGTCGTCGCTCGAGTCTTCGTCGCTCGAGGAGTCTTCGTCCGAGCTCGAGTAGAATCCGCGGTTGCTCTTCTTCGACTTGGACGTCGTCGTACCACCACCGATACCTCCGGTGTCGTACGTTCGGTCTCTCACGGACGATGGCGGCGCTTCTCTCGGATGTTTCGGTAACCCGGCGTAGCCGTTGGCGACGTGTTCCACAAACTGCGACAAAGAGCCGAGTTGGTGCGGGCACGTCGGCGGCGCTGGCGACGGTAAACGCGTGATTGGCTTATCGCAAAACAAAAGCTTTTCGGAGAGGAGTTTCTTCAATCTCGGATACGCGTCTTTCTTTTCGTCGTCTAACGAATCGGTTTTCGCGAAGATGGCGCCGTAAATTCTCGCCCGGTCGCGAATATCCACCGAAGGATCTTTCGACGCCATGTTCAAGCAGTGTCTCAATAACGGTTCGGTTTCGATCGGGTATCTCACGTACATCTTACACGTGGCGTGTAAGATTTGTTGACGCGTGGATTCGTGCTCGTCTGGGAATCGAGCCATCGCTTTGGTGACCACCGCCAAGGCGAGGTCGAAAAAGTTTCGATTCCAACTCGCGTCCATTTGGCCGAGCTTTTTATATTCTTTACCACCATCCGCGACGACTGTCACGGCCGACGACGACGTCCCAGCTTCCACACTGCTCGCTTTTTGTTGTTGGTCCAAAAACAGCTCCCCGCCGGCGAGCCAAACGACCGCGGATCTCGCCGCCGGCGCGAGCAAATGGTCCAATCTTCTCACCAACGTCGCCACGACCGAGGCGTGTTCCTTCGGCGCTTTCTGCACCAACGCGCGAATGACAACCACGGCTTCGCCGGCGACCGTTTCGGACGGGTGCAAAGACAACTCTAACAGCGATCGGATACAAATAGAAGCAATTTGCGGCATAATCGCCGCGCATCGACCAACCGCCCGAATCGTCAAAGCGACAAACTCTTGCGAAGATGAACGCAAATACGCTTGCAACTCTCTCAACAAACTCGGCGCGTTCTCCGCGGTGACAATATACGTCAACATTTCCAATTTTAGCGCGCGAACGTCCATGTGATCGCCCGGGTGCACAAAGAACGCTTCAAAGTGCGAACGGAAGCATCGAGGTTGCACCGCCGCCATCGCCACGGCGTTTTTCAACAGCACGTGTTGACACTCCGGTTTCGTTCTCGCCGCGAACACCAACGCTCTCGTCGCTCTGGGAACGTCCGCGATCGGCGCCAAGTAAAAGTGCAACGACGCCACCGCCAACACGACGCCGGCGTTCTGCGATTGAAGCAAAGGTCGCGTACACCTCAACAACAACCTGTGGTCGTCGTCCAAAAACTCCGGTCCTTGATTCACCGGTCCTCTTTTCTTCGACGCTTTCGTCGTCGTCTTTTTTTTGCGGGAATTGGAATCGTCCGAATCTGAACTGCTCGAAGAATCGTCGTCGGAGTCTTCCTCGTCGTCGTCGTAAAAGTTAGCCGCTTGCGCCAAGATCCCCTTCGTCCCGCCCGTATCGTGTCGATCGTAGCCTGACGCACCTCCACCGTTCCCATCCACGTCGTTAAAACCGGCAATATCCAACATCTCCTCGTTACTTTCGTTATCTTTACCGACGTTTAACTCGCGATTAAACCCGTCTGGCGGTAAAAACTGCGTCCTCGCGTACCTCAACAAAAGCTCGCACGTCAACATCTGTCCCCACTCGTCGATGTCCACCAAAATCCTCGCCAACTTCCGGTAGTGTCTGTGCAATAAATCAATTCTGTGCGGGCACACTTCTTGAAACGCCGCAATCGCGCTCGACAAAACGAACGGCGTCGAATCTCTCAACATAGTTTCAATAACCTCCACGAAATCATCCGCTCTCGACGGATCCAACCGAAAAATCTTCGGAATCGCGTGCGCCGCCGCCTTCCTCACGTGCGGCGACACGTCCACCGCGCACTTCCTTATCGCCAAAACCACCACCGGCACGATCACTTTCACTCGAATGCTCGACATCACTCTCAGCGCCGCCGCTCGCACTCGTGCGTTTTGGTGCGCCAAATCCTTCTGAAACGAGTTAATCGATAACAACGCCTCGTCCGGTTTCTGCTCCGCCGTTCGCACTAAAAACATATACACCAAAGCTTTCACTTCAAAGCTCTCCGTCACGATGTTTACCACGACCGAGGGGAAAAAATGTGACACGTCTCGCCCGGTCGACATCATCGCGATGAGTTGCTTCAAGCCTTCCAATTTCGTCCGTGTGTTGGAATCTCGTAATTTTTCATTTAACGCTCGCGTTTCTTCCGCGATCTGTTGCAGTTGTTTTTGCATTCAGGTTCGTATTTTCGCGTAAAATCGAAAGAGAATGAGAGAGAGACGAGTTTGGGTGAGTTCGCGGAGGACAAAGAAGACGAAGAAGACACAGAAGCCGGAACGTGATTACACCGGAGACGCGAGAGATAATTGGAGGAGACGCGGACGAAGAGAAAATTCGATCGACAGAAACTCTTCTGAAACGTTTGTTTGTGTGTTATGTGTTAAAAAAAAGTATAACGTACCTGCGCGTCGTCGACGAACTTGCTGTTCCCGTACCCGGCGGCGATGGCCATGGTTTCTTTTTCTTTTAATGAAGTGTGTTGTTTGTGTGTGTCCGCGCGCGAGAAAACAGTGAGGGAATTCAATTCACGAGAAAAGGAAGCTGCTGAAAATTTAGGGTGTAGGGTTTAGGAAGCAAAGCTTGCGTCGAAAACGAACAGGAGGAGGTAATAGAAGGAGTAGAGTAGAACTGGTTTTACCGTCGGTAGTAAGTGTGTAAAATAATATAGTAACAAGGGGTGGTGGTGTACTGGTTGGAGTCGCAGCAGCAGAGCGAGTTTACCGTTCTCTCTCTCTCTCTCTTCTCGTCTCTTCTCGTCTCTCTCGCGCTTTCGCGTCACTTCCTTAACTCTTCTTCTTTTTCTCTGTTTTATCTAAGTTTCCTCTCTCTCTCTCTCTTTCTATTTCTTTCCTTTCAAAACTCTCTACTGCGTCGTCTCAAAACGCCTCGTCGTGAAGGAAAAAAGTTCGTAAGATTTTTACGCCTTGGTCGCGAGCTGTACGCCGTACTTATATTTTAACTGTTGTTGTTGTCGTTGCGAGAAAGAGCGCAAAACGGAGGAGGAGAGAAGGTTATTTTGGTCAGATGGAATATCATTCGATGATAACACTACGATTTTCGCGGCGTTTTCATCTCGAATACGACGAAAAATAAAAAAGAGCGACAAATAGGACGAGGACAACGAAAGAAGAGTCGCCGTTTTTAGTGTGCGGCGCTTATTATGACGCTCGAGCATTGGGGGTATCAATCCCGCGCAAACGAATCTTCGAGCGACACTGGAGAATACTATCGGCGATACGCGCGGCAACCATCCGAGAAGAGCGTTACCCCCAGCGATTGTTTGACTAGCGTAGCCTTGAAATCTCTCTTGAAATCTCTCTTGAAATCTCTCTCTTTTAATAAGTGAGAAATAAAGAGACTCAAATCGACAAAATACGAACGAGAAAGAAAGACGAGAGAACAAAAAAGAACGCACCGCTTTATCTACTTGCACCGCAACCGTCGTCGTCGTCTTCGGCAAGACCGAAGTGACAAAGTTCGCGGAAACGACCGGGTCAAAGCTCTTCTTCACCGGGTTCACCACCACGCACTTCACCGAGTGCCCGCCGCCAAGCTTCTTCGCGTACGCCAAAGACGCCTTGACGTCGCCCCCAGCCTTCCCATCGACGGCGACACCAACCGTCTCCCCAGCGCCAACACCGTTCACCGCCGCAACTTGATACGCGTCCAATTTCATCGTCGTCTTCGCGGAGTACATAACATCGCCAACCTTGCACTGCGCGGCAAACGACGTCGCGCCGATACCGCCGGCTTTCGAAATCGCCGTCTCAACCCCCATGGCCCCCGGACCGGAAACGTAGCACGCGGACAACGTCCCTTTCAATTGCTTCGTGATTTCACTCTTCACGCCAACTTGGCCAATCAACGTCGAGTTGGACAACTTCAAGCCATCCAACGGGTTGCTCAAAGAAGAAACCGTCGCTTGCGTCGTCGAATCCTTCGCGTTGTACTTCACCGTCCCTTTCGAGAAGCCAGATTTCGAGAGCTCCACCTCGCCGGTGATCGCGTCCACGACGTACGAGGTCGTCAACGTGCCCGTCGGAGTGTCCGCGTTTTTGATCGAAGCCGAGATTGACTGTTATATTTTTATGTGTGTGTGTGTGTGTTCATCACAGGTTGAAAGAGAGAGAAAGAGCGCGCGCGTGAGAAAACGTTCGTTTTGTTCGTTTTTCCTCATCAGGGCTTTTTCGACCGAGAGGCACCGGAGCAAAAATCTTTCGATGTTTCGATCTCTCGTCCGATGATGATTCGAACGCAAAGAAAGCCGCGAGTCTCTCTCGAGATCTGATAAAAACGAGAGACGAGGATAAAAAACGTACCCCGCCGGAGATTGGTTTCGCGTCCAGGGAGAATTTGTTTTCGTAGGACAAAGCGCCGGTGAATAAATCTGTTTTTTAGAAGAAAATGATGAGAGAAAGAACGGTGAGACACCACGTCGAGATCCTCTCCGGAGGAGGACGAGAGATCGCGCTTTTGTTTGCACAGAAAAGAGAGCAAAACACGGTACAAAATAACATAATAAAACGGGTTTGAAAGCGAGTACCTTTAGCGCCTTTCGCGATGTCTGGATAGTATTTCGCCATTCTTGTCTTAAATATGTGCGTATTTGTCGATGCGTTCTTGCGTCGTTGTGTCACCTGTGTACGTCGAGGGGGATTTTTGATAAGAAATGGAAGGCAGGCGAGCAACGTTCCGATTTTTAGGACACGAGAGATGTATAGAGGAGGAAACTCTACTTCGCGTCTTGAAAGAAAAGAACGCGCGCGCGAATGAAACGTACCTCTCTCTCTCTCTCTCTCTCTTCTTCTTCTTCCTCGGACGAGAGGATGTAAAAGTTTTTAAGGCGTGTGCGTGTGAGTGCGAGTCGACGCGTGTATTTCTGCAGATTTTCGTGAATGCACGGGACGATGAGTTTCTGTTTCGAGCTTCTGTTTCGAGAGGGGAACGGACTCTGACGGTGCCACTTTGGTGATATAAAAAAGAGTGAAAAAAATGCAGTTTTTTCTGAGTACGTTCGATTCCCTCTCTCGCACACAAAAGACAACAACACGCGAACGAAAAAAGATTTCATCTTTCCACAAATACTATGAGCGGCAGGAGCAGCATCGTCGGCGTCCGCTGCATCGCGACTTCTTCTTCCTCGTTCGGCGCGAAAAGAAGAAGACGAGGACAACGAAAAAGCACCGGCTGTGTGTGCGGGTTTTTGCGAAACGGAACGACAACAACAACACCACCTTTACCAGAAAGAAGAAGATTTAGGAGAAAAGCGGTTGGAGATGTGATGATGATGAGAAGCGCTGCTGCCGAAGACGAGAAAGAAAAAACAGCGCTGGTTCCAATCGCGAACGGGTCGGAGGAAATGGAAGCGACGATCATTATTGACGTTTTAAGAAGAGCGGGAGTGCACGTGACCGTGGCATCGTGCGAGGATGATTTGGTGTGCGAAATGTCCAGAAAAGTTTGCATTCGAGCGGATTGTTTGATACAAGAGGTGGTTGTTGACGACGGGGAAAAGAACAACAGTAGGAGTAGTTTCGACGCGATCGTGGTCCCAGGCGGGATGCCAGGCGCGGAACGGTTAGCGGAGAACGCTTCGTTAGACGCGCTTTTGAAGAGACAGAAAGAAGAGAAGAAACTGATCGCGGCGATGTGCGCGGCGCCGGCGGTGGTGTTGCTCGGGAAAAATTTACTCGAAGAGGCGAGCGAGGCGACGGCGCATCCGGCGTTTGATTTAGGCGAAGCGTTTGCGAAGGATAAGAAGAAGAGGGTGTGTTATTCAAAAGCATCGAACGGTCGGGTGGTGATTACCTCTCAAGGACCAGGGACGGCGATTGAGTTTGCGCTGGAGTTGGTGAAGGAGTTGTGCGGCGAAGAGAAACGAAAAGAAGTCGCCGGGCCGATGTGCGTCCCCGAGGACGTTTTGATGGGGTAATCATCGTCGTTATCATCATCATCGTCATCATCATCATCATCATTAGTAATAACAACAACAACAACAACAAGAACCATCATCCAAGTGTAAAATTATATAGTACGTGTGTGTGCATTAAAAAAAAACTCTTCCTTTTATTACGCCTTCTCCTCTCTCTTTTCTACGACGCTGTTTGATACCATCTTATTCATGCTATTACTATTACTGCTGCTATTACTGATCGTCGACGTCGACGTCGTCGTTCTCTCTTCGAAGCCTTTCACGACGCAATCCAAAACGCCTTCGCACGATCTCTCGCCTTCCAAATCCTGTCCCGAAGCGATGATCAAATCGCACTCCTGCGCGTCGTCTGAATCGTCGACGTTATTCTCTCCGTTCGTCGTGTTCTCATCATTTTCAATACCGTCGCAAATTTCCTGCGCTTTCTTCTGCGCTCTTACGCTCGAATTCGCTCTCAACAGATTTCCTGGTTTCTGGCAAAAACTCATCGTTTTCACGTGTTCCAACTCGTCGTTTCGTACGTTTTCAATCACGTCGTACATGTTTTTAATCTTCGGCCTTCGTATTTCCCCCCCGGTGTTCGTCGCTTTGTTCAAACCTTCGTACACGTTCGTTTGAAACTCATCGAACAGATATAAATCGCCGAGCTGAAAATAACTCACCGCTACCCCACACGCCGGCGTTTGTTTCAACTCCTCTTCCTTCCTCTTTAAAAAATCATCGTACGTCGCGTACGCGTGCTCTTCGACTTGTTCGCTCAAATTATACGCCATCCTCGGGCTCACCATGTAAATCAAAACCGCCACCCAAAAGTACACCACGGCCACGTGCTGCGCGAAAAATCTATCCTTGAACGAATCCGCCCCGCCCATAGCTTCCATGATCAACAAGTGATGGTACTCGTTCATCGTCTCCGCGAAGTGCACCTTGAGATAATCCGCCCTTCGCCACCACCCGAACGATTCGTACAAGTGCAGCACCGAGAGGAAAGAGAAATACGGCACTCGAGCGATCGTCTCGAGCGCGTAAAAGCGAGGGTAATCTCGCCCTTCGTATAACTTATCGATCACGAATACCGCGGAATCGACGATGAGTTTGTTCGCCTGGCGTTCCAGGGAAATCAAAGGCCCCTCCGGTAACGGCTTGGGAGGGGTGTACAACTTTTCCTGAGACGACGACGCTTTCGCGACAACAGCAACGCTTTTATTGTTGTTGTGTTTACAGTCGTTGCCACCGCGACGCCATCTTCTCCCGTTCTCGTCTGTTCTCCTCGAACGAGAGAAGGATGAAGAGGAGGCACTTTTTCCAATGGACAAACAAACGGTTCTCATGACGTGATGTTTTGAAGCGCACTACGCGGCGCGAAAACTCTTTCTTCGATCGGTCGAAAGAAAGAAATCACGGTCGAGGAACAAAGAGAGAGTTTGAGAGTTTGAAAGAGTTGAGTACGTGGCTTTAAATTGCGCTTAAAGTTGCGTGTATGTTTGCGTGAGAATTCTGGAGATATTTTCCTTAAGATTGGACTTTTCCCCTCAGTACACAACTCCCCGCGCAAAAGAGAGATGACGTCTTCTCGCACCCCGAGACGAGAAACCGAAGCTGCTCTGCCACCACCACCACCGAATACTTTCAACGCGACTACTACCGCGACAGAAAACACCGCGAGATCCGACGACAACGAGCGGGGGCCGTTACTGAGAACACGACGAAGAATTCCAAAACGCACGCGTTTCACGCAAAATCATCCGCCCGGTTTACTCGCCTTGAGCGGCACGGAAATCTGGGAACGGTTCAGCTATTACACCACGAGAGCAGTTCTCGTTTTATACGCGCGAGA
>Ga0115555_1002999_pt1 | contig 11092 bp, 9 predicted proteins | sample COGITO_mtgs_1104_2_FD_87285 | JGI IMG/M metagenome (GOLD analysis project Ga0115555, IMG submission 87285) | Pelagic marine microbial communities from North Sea - COGITO_mtgs_110407 | ecosystem: Environmental > Aquatic > Marine > Epipelagic | place: Germany:Helgoland, sampling site Kabeltonne...
AAAACAACATATTTAACATCAATCCCATCCGCTCCTTTCCCTTTTCCCTTTCCCTTTTTTTTTTTTTTTCTTTCACGCATCATAGATCGCTCCATAAGCGGATAGTACCGTCTTCGCTACCACTAGCGTATGTGTTCCCGCCATCCCCCTTATTATATCTCACACACCTTACCGGGCCATGATGTCCCTTGAGCTTTTCGATTTCCTTCCCAGTTTCGAAATCAAAGACAAATACCCAAAGGCTCCCACCCCCAGCGATGAACTTTTTGCCGTCGGGGTGCAGGCTCGCGCCGCCCTCGTTTTTGAAATTGCAGTCGTAGCTCCTGTCCTCCACCTTTTTGGGCATCTTGTGTCTCTTCAGAAGCTTGTAATCACCTCCCTTGGTTGTATCGAAGAAGGAAACCTCGTCCCCGCTAGCCACTGTCATGATGTTCAGGTCTCGAGAAAGCTCCATGTCCATTACCTCCCCCCTGACTTCGAGCGTCGTCAAAAGCACCTCCGCTTGGTTTTCGGTATTATTGTCCTCCGAAGTGACATTGAAAAATGCGCTCATGTCATAAACCTTCACACTCCCATCGTCACAGCCCACAAAGATGCTGTTGCCGTCCCATTCCACCTTGCTTATCTTTAGCTTCCCTTCCCCGCCGCGCCTGTCCTTGTTGACGTCCACGACCACCGGGTCGTCCCCTGGACAATTAAGCTCGTACACCCTCAGCAGACCTTCGTGCCCTCCCGTGGCAATCCTGGAGCTGTCGCCGCTGAAATCCACGCTCTTGACGATGTGCTTGTGGTCGAATTTGAACAGCTCCGCGCCCGTGATCGCGTCCCACACGCGCGCCGTGAAGTCCCCGCCGGCCGTCGCCGCCAGCAGGCACGAGTCGTTGAGCTTGGCGCTCCAGACTGCCCCCTTGTGCCCCACGAAGCTGCCGACCCAGTCCCCGCTGTCCGCGAGCCGGAGCATCGGGGTCTTGTCGTGGCAGGCGGAAACGAGGAAGGTACCGTCGCAGGTGGGGGGGGGGAAGGATACCTCTGCTATTGGCCGGGTGTGACCCGGGAGGACTATTGGGATTTTTCGTGATCCCGAGGCAGAGGCCAAGGCCAAGGGAGGGGCTGGCGGGGTCGCCGGCGTTGTCGCCAGGGCACTCATTTTCTAAGGAGCGAGCTGGCCTGCACGAACGAACTGTATTTCAGGTTACTTCCTGTGTTTTGTAAAGAAATAGACCAAGACATTTTGCTGCTTTTTTCACTGGGGTCACTGTCCATCCACGTTATTCCACGCGTCTATATATTGTGTTCAGACCTACCTGTCTTGGTAGAGTCATCAGAAGCGGGCGAATTAGATCCTATTCCGTCGAATTGAACGCAAACGCCTCTCCCTGGCACTTCGTCGCCCCCTGTATTTCAGGACATTAATTCCGAGCTGAGCTGCAGGTTTGCATTTGAATAGCCAATCGCGGGTCGTAACATCGAATGTCGTGCTCGCAATTTTTTATCGATCCGATCTACCTGTCCCGCTATGGGCTCTCGCTGCACACAGCAGTTCAATACTTTCTCCACGAGGCAAATCCCTTCCGATCGAATAATATAACGACGAATGACTTGCTTGCGACAGCAACGGGCGCGAACGACTCCCCACCGACCCCGGAGCAGGTCCAGGCAACTTTAAACAATGAAGTCGGAGAGCAGTATACTGCTGAGGAAGTGCAGTTTGAGAATGAGGAGAATTACCAAGCTCTCCCCAAGTTTGTTTACGTGATAAAGCATTGGATGCGGCACTCGCCGGAGCAGAAGGACATAACTTTGCTTGGGGTGTATTATATAGTGGATGGTCAGATCTTCCGCTCGCCGACGTTGAGTGATGTGCTTACCACCCGACTTTCAAGAGCTGTGACTGAGATTGTGGCTGGCCTGGATGAAAAGGAGTGGGAGATGATGGGAGGGACGAGTGTGAAGGAGCTGGATAATATTAAGAAGAGGCAAGAGGAAGCAGAGGAGCTCGAGAGTAGGATGGAGGACGAGGATGAGGACGAGGACGAAGAGTTTGCTGCCGCACATAAACCGAAGGTGTTGGAGGAATCCAAAGTGATGAGCAATAAAAATGACATCTTTGAGCGTTTGGAGAAGCGCTTTCTCCAATAGTAAAGGTTTTGTGATACATAGATATAACGATGGTATTAACATACAGCGCGTAAAAAACGTAGTATTATTTAGCTGGTTGTATTTTCTACACCCCAATTTTCCTCAATATTTGGTTCTTCAAATCATCGATTTCATTTTCGATGGAATTGAAATCCCTGATATCATGGATGGTGCCGGTGCTCGTAAAGTCCGGCTCTATTTTCTTTCCCGTTCCTTCCACTTCCGTGTCGTCGTCTTCCTCGTCTCCGACCACCACGTGCATGACTGTGCTATTGCTGAGAAACTCGCTTTTTTCGAAGTTGATGCTCCTCAAACTGGCATAATAGTCGTCCTTTATTAAACCCATATTGTTTTCCTTGAAGGCTTTTTCTGTCTCTCGCATGATTGCAACTGCGCCGGGTGGCGGTGTGACGACGCTCGCTTGTCCACCACCTACCCTACTTCTGGATCTACTAACTTCCTCTTCACCATCAACGAGAGAGATAACCTCGCCCTGGCCTTCCCTCTGCTCCGTAATACTCTGCAATTCTTGCTTCAAGAAGAAGATCTCGTCGTCTTTTTCCTTCAATAAGATCGCAGCTTCATGCGCTCTCTCCTCTGTCTCTGCCGCCTTCAGCTTCAGATCCCCCAAGGAGATAAGACGGTCCCTCACGAAGCCATCGTTGTGCCTGCTTTCCTCGTCGAAAGTCTCCTTTTTAACTTTACTAATCAACATGTCAAGAGATTTTATCCTGTCCTCGGCAACAGCGCCCCTCTCCTTTTTCTCATTTCCTAGCGCTACTAAGTCCGCTAACTTTTGCTGCAGAGCTTTTTCCTTCCTGATACCCTTGACCTCCTCCGCCTCAAGCTCCTCCACCTTGCCTCCCGCTCCCGCTCCTGCCCTTACGCCTCCGTATTCCTCGATCTTCGATTTGAGACCCCCGATGATTTCCTTCAGCCTCGCTTCCTCCGCTGCTAAGTCATCCAACACTTTTTTGGCTCGCATCCTCTTGAGCTTCAGCCCCCGTGCACTTCTCTCTTCTTCCCTAATTCTTTCCCTGTCAATCTTTGCGAGCCGCTCGTACTCCTTCCGCAGCCTACATTCTTCGACCTGGCGAGTCTTTAACACTTCCCCGATTTTCTTCGTTTCTTTCTCGCTAATTTCTAGCGTGCTGTCGATCTCTTCGCCCTCGAGATCAAAATCTTTCTCCTGGCGGACCAAATCATCCACCCTCTCCTCTATCTTGCCTATTTTGGTCAGCACCTCGTCGGTCAATTCATTCACTTGATTCAACTTGAACGTTTCTGATCCCAGTTTCTCCCTGACATTATTCGTGTTGATCCTCACCAGCGCATTGTTCGCCCGCTTTGTCCTCATCAAGACAAGCCGCCAGATGTTCAATTTGACCCTCACGACCTCCCTCTCCGTCCGTCTCTTGACAGAATCAAATGACTTTCGGCACAAAATTCTCCTCCTGGTAACTTTTTTCCAGTTCAAGACGACATAAAAGAGGAACTGTTTCTGTTTCTCGCCATTGAGTTTTCCCACAATACCCCCGATTCTATTTTTATGCTTGGCGAGACTCGCAAACTTTCGCCAGCTCTTCATGATTCTCCCCTTCTCCATCACTCGCTTGCATTTTAGGAACTCGGCCAGCTTTCTCTCTTTGTAATTAAGCCTGGCAAACGCTTTCTTCGTCAGCGTTTTGAAGTAGTGATTGACACTGAGGAGGTTCTTAATACGCTCGGCCTTATTGCTTTCACAAAATAATAACCAGTGTTTGAATATTGCGCGTTGGCGAAAGTTTTTGATGAGCTTGATTTTTTTCTGCAGCTTGGTAAAAAACCTCAAATTCCTCATGCCTGTTCGTAGCCTCCTCACATGGTTGTAGTTGTCCGCTTTGTAAAAATAGTCGAACTTTTCCTTTCCTACCTCCACCAGAGAAATCCAAGCGTCCATTGTCTTCCTCGTCAAGCGCTGCCGCGCGATTCTTTCCATTGTCACAAACCGCTGCATCAAAGTGAACCGCTTTTTTAGGATCTTCTTCCTGCTACGAGCACAGCACCGCTTGAAGCCCTCGTTGTTCCAATTATTTGCTAGCCTGACACCAAGGACAGCGCGGCTCCAGCGACGGAAGAGGAATTTTGTGAATAGCTTGTCCGTGATTTGGGTGTAGGCGGCGTAGTCAGCGGTCGATATTGTGCACATTTTCCAAAACCTCCGCAAAGCAGAGAAGATTCGCTTCTTCCGCAGTCGGTCAACTGTGGCTTGTGCATACAGTGCGTTGTGTTTCTTCTCCAAGAAATTGGCGATGCATTTCTTCCACCGACGTAGTATTCGAGCCAACAAATTGCGCTTAAAGCGAATGGTAACAAGTCGAGCTCGGCGTGTGTCTTCTTTCCATGCCTGGAGGATTTTGCTAATCTTCCGTTTTTCTCGGAAAGGTATGTGGTTAGTGTGGTAGACTTGCCGCTGGTAATAGAGCTTCCACTTCCCCATCGTCTTCCTCAACCAAGAATGTGCAGTGAAGTTTTCGAAACGGCGGCAGATTCTGTCAATCTCTTGCGATCGGGATGTTGCGAGTCGCAGAAGGTAGAATGATCGCTTTAGCCCCCTGGAAGAATTCATCCACTTCCCGAACACTTTCTCTTCCACGCTGTCCAAATTTGCGATCCTTGCCAGTGTCCGCCTCCGTTCTTTCAAAGTACCAGCGACCCCATCGATTTTCTCAATCTCCTCCAATTTCGCCTGTTTCGCCGACAAAGTCTCCTCCATCCCCTCTTGCAGCTTTGTCCTGAGTGTCTTGGCAAGCGAGAGAGCGCTTGTCATTTTGTACTGCTGGGCCTCAAGATCCGGGCCGACAGTTTTCTTTAGTACTGCCGCCTCCTTGATCTTCTTAAACGAATTCATCCGCTTCTTCTCCAAGGCATCCACTTTGAGTGCTTCTTTAAGGGCTTCCATCTGCTCGACGGCCATAAGCCTGTTTTCCTCGATGTTGCTTTTATATAGCTCGATTCTCTCCCACAGCATCAAATTCTGTCTGTACAATGTGTTCTGCTCTCCATTTCGGCGCAGTATTTCATCTTCTATCTGGGAAAGTTGATTTCGAAGACTACGCATGTCATAAGCTTTTGTGGGTCGTTTCGGGGGAGTTGGAGGGTTTAAGATTCTGAAGCCGTTCTCATCGTCATCAGTTATCGGTTTCATTGTGATGGGTTGGAAGTACTTGTTGTTTGTTGTTGTTGCAGGAGGGGGATTTGCGGATTTTTTGTGTGTGCTCGTGGTTTTAGTTAAAGCTGTTGTCGTCGGAATTTTCTTCGGCGGTACCTTCCTTTTATTTCGCACAAATTTTTTTTCTTCAACTTTTGTAATTGTTGATTTTGTCACTGTTTGTTTTGAGGGGGGCTGTGATATTGCATGAGGCTTGGGTTTTGAATCGGGATTTCTTGGTTCTTCCGCCGTCGGCTTCGGCTCTTTCTGTTTTGGTATTGGATTCTTCTTTGGCATCGGTTTCTGTCGCATCCTGGCGACCTCGTTCCCCTTTCCTAGGTGGATATTAGCATATCCCCTCCTAACTGAGGTCTCGTCACTGTCTTGTTCACCTTCATTTACTTTATTTCCTTCTCCGAACAGTAGCCTTGGCTCACCACTGATGAGATAGTCTTCCAGCTGTCTTTCTTCTCCTCGCTGGGTCACTCGAATTGGCTGGGGGGGGAGGTTACTTCGAGGTTGGAGAGGAGAAGAGGGATTTTCGTCGTAAGCAAACATTATTGGGGTTGTTATTTTGGAGAGGGTTAGATGTTGCCAACTAGCTCTTCTTATTCGGGTTGGAATCCTACACGGCTATTCCTTTCATTTTCGACATGAACTTGTCCTATTTGATGATTTGAACGTGGAGTATCTGCCCCCCCAACTTTCCCATCTCCACGTACAGTAAGCAACCCAGAAATCATTTAAATTTACGTTTAAAGCCAAGAAACGGGAGAAATCTCAACAAGTTTCTGCGTGGACAGCCAATTTTTTGGATAAGAACATTCTGATCAACCTGCAGCTGATTTTTTTGTCAGAGGGATACTCGCTTCTCAAACCCTACGTAAAGGAACTAGGTTTTAGCATGCCTTCCCACGCTGCTGGACAGGCAGGAGCGCAACCACTTTCTAACTTCCCTACGCAAATTCGTCGCAACTCTGCATTCAGTGAATCAATGGGAACTGTTCCTCACTCAAGATCTGCTAGGTCTCAATCTATGAGTGTTGCGGGTGCTCACCACGGGGGGGGGCTTGCTCGGGAAGGGATATTGCCAGCAAAATCACGAAGTCCGTATCGTGACAAAAGTGCCAGTATGGATGGTAGTTTTAGTAGACCGAGAAGACACTCAGCAAATGTGCCAGAATTCAATGAGAAGCATCTTCACCGTTTACAGAGCAAGATGGCCAGGCGAAGCAGCGGAAATACACCTCCAATGACGACAAACGCACAAACTTTAGGCGGTTTAGCAGCCAACCATCCCCTGAATACAAGGATTCACCAGAGCAACTCCAGGGCAAGCAACGACTTGGGAAACTGCTGGTGGCGAGTTTCAAGTGTTGCGAGCGGAGAATTCCAGCGTTGTGGACTTCATACCATCATATCTGCTAGCAAGCAAAAGACGCAGTATTGCTGCGTTTACAAACCTGTCAAGGGTGGAAGAGAGGTCCAGGTGAGTGGGTGATTAAAGGCTCAAGAGCACGCACAGGGAGATTTCATTTGACTGCTAACCTTCCCCTGCCACTTGTTGGAACAGCTCGGAGACCATTACGTCGTCAGCACTCAGATTAAAGTTGTGAAGCTTCCGAATGTAGAAAAACACGATGTCTGTGAGAATATTGTGAATATTATTTTTGGCTGCAAGAGCATGATCAACTACTGCTCCTTATCTATTGATGTGACAAGCGGTGGGTACTGGAGTTTGTCGCAGGTCACCGACGGAACCAGAAAAGTGGTAGCAAAGGTTGCAGATGAGGAGGGATCTCTTCGGCATAATATGTTTTACTCAGTACGAATAGAAATTAAGGGGGATAAGGTCAGTGTGGCATACGGTGGTGCATCTGGCGGTGCTCAGATGAGAGTGTTCAACGAAGTGCCCATGAGCTTGCTGGTAGATGGTGGAAGAGGTGGAGCGGGCGAGGAGAAGGAGGGAGACATCCTCTTGGGAGACGTGGGGATTCTGTGTCGAGGAAGTCGCTGCGTTGTCAAAGATTGGCTGGTCACAGATTTTAATATTGACGGCTTGAAAAAGTTCGAGAGCAAAATGAGTGACGTTCCAGATCGGATTAGCCCGCCACCGCCGAACTCAGCTAGAAGTGGCGCTGATAGTAGACTTGCTCAAGTACCAGAATTCAACGGGTTAAGCGCAGATGATAGAAAATTTGCCACCATGATTCTAGAGGACGTTGTTGACAGCGTGGACGGGATATCATTTACCGATATTGTAGAGCTGAATGTGGCGAAGAGATTGCTCCAAGAAGCAGTAGTGTTGCCACTAGTTGTTCCACAACTCTTCGTCGGAATTCGCTCGCCCTGGGCAGGGGTTTTATTGTATGGTCCACCTGGCACAGGAAAGACTTTGCTGGCTAAGGCTGTTGCTGGACAGCAGGGCAGCACATTTTTCAACTGCAGCACTGCCAGTCTCGTGAGTAAATTCAGAGGCGAGAGCGAAAAAATCGTAAGGACATTGTTTCACTTGGCGAGAGTGAAGGGGCCAAGCGTGGTCTTTTTAGATGAAGTCGATGCTCTGGTTAGCACAAGAGGCGCTGCTGGTGAACACGAGGCCAGCAGAAGGTTGAAAACCGAATTGTACACCCAAATGGACGGAATTCAAAAAACTTTTAAGAGAGCTGTGGGGGCTGATGGCGAAGAAAATGTTAGAAACGGACAAGTAATGGTATTGGCGGCCACCAATTGTCCTTGGGATTTAGACGACGCAATGAGAAGACGGCTGGAGAAGAGAATTTACATTCCTCTCCCAGACGAGTATTCGAGAGCATTGATGTTTGCAAAACATATTGATGCCATGAACACCAGTGGAGTGATGGAAGAGGATGTTTTAAGACTCGCACAGCTCTCACAAGATTATAGCGGCGCCGACATCCATCTCGTTTGCAGGGAAGCAAACATGGCAGCCATGAGGAGAGTCATCGACGGCAAAACTCCGATTGAATTGGTAGCTTTGAGGGAGGCAGGAGGCTTGAGTAATGTTGTCATTCACATGAGTGATATGGTTGAAGCTATAGAGCATACCAAGAAGAGTGTAACCAAGTCCACAGCTTACGACGACTGGGAGGCCAAATTTGGGAGTTGTTGAGGATGGTTGAGGATGATGTTGTTGGCCAAGACTTGGTTGGTTTGAGAAGAATAGTGTCAAAAAAATGTTGCTAAATATTTGCTACATATTGGCTTGTGCTACTGTTTTAATTATACTTTCTACCACGCCTTCAAAACCGAAAAGCTCATCCACTGTCTCCTCCTCCTCGTCTATTTCATTTCTCATAACATCATTCACATCAAAATCCTCTCCCAAGGAGAGGGTGCACTTTTTTGAAGACAGATCAGCGAATTTCTCCCTAATATCCGATGGAAGGGCCATAAAATATGCCGGGAATGCATCGCCGATTTTTTTTGCCAAGCTGGATAGAAAAGACCGGTGGTTTGCCCTCCCCAAGGGTTCAGCCATATCACTCAAACTATCTATCACCAAGATCCTAAATCCGGCAAACGACGGTGATGGAGACACTGATGTAGAAGGGTCAGCATCAATGTCCTCTACTACCATCTCTTCCGCCGAGGCCACTACCTCGCCACAATCATATGCTGACACAATGATGCTTCCAACCTCGAGCTCTCTCTTCATTGGTTTGGACGAACAGTCTCCCGTCCTCTTTGTTATCTGCGCAAAAGTGCTTATCAGATTGGTTATATACACGGTTCGGACTCGCTCTATCTCATCCTGGCAGTGGGATCCCCTCTCGGACGGCTGACAAAAAGCTGAGAGAAGGAAACCCCCATCAGGGGAGAGAAGAACAACCTTCATTTATTAAAAGAAATTCGCGCTCAGCGCAGCATAAGTCAAATGTATGTTTAAGAAGGGAGGGTTTGGGGACAAATTTTTTGTCTTTTCCTAACCCTTTTCTCTCTGAAAGATTTGGGGAATTTTTGAGCGAAACAGAGCCCATTTCGAACCCGAGATCCTCTACAGAATGGAGCGGTAAGTAAAAACGTTATGAACGTGGGGTTAGTGTTCATTATTGTGCCCTCGAAGAATGTTAAAAGCTTGAAGTGTCTGTGGAGTGTGTTAAAAGAGCTTGAAAGGTTCCGTCGTTGCCCATAACTTCGACGGGGTATTTCTGGAGATGGGCTCGATGGTTTGTTCTTGCCATTGTGATCATGGCGATTCGTCTGCTTTCTTGGGAGTGACACAACTCGCGATGTGGATTTGAAGTCCATAAACCCCTGGACTCAATGGGCGGGGAGGGGGCTGCATGAGAGGGAGGGGCGTGGAGGAGGTGATTGAAAGATGGACACGTTTTATCTTTTGGTGTCGTCGCCGCATTTGGTCACTTGTCTCCCCACGGCGTAAAAATTAGTATTATTATTCTAACGACTCTTTCAACAACACAGATACCAGAAGATCGAAAAGCCTGGGCAGCCCAACTTGGGTGAGGGGACTTATGGCGTTGTTTACAAAGCACGGGATAAGACGAACAATGAAATCGTCGCCCTTAAAAGGATCCGACTTGAGGTCGAAGACGAGGGAATCCCGTCGACTGCACTTAGGGAGATTAGCCTGCTGAGGGAGCTGAGGCACGATAATATCGTTGAGCTCAAGGACTGTGTCCAGAGTGATGGCAAGTTGTACCTGGTCTTTGAGTTCCTGGACAAAGATTTGAAGAAGTACATGGAAAATGTCAATGGAATGTTATCTCCTCTGTTGGTCAAGGTACGTTTTTGTGTTGTGTTGTGTTGTGTTGTGGTGTGTTGCGTTGCGTTGCCAGCTGTTTGCCAAAATCTGAAGACCAACAATTCTGCAAAAAAAACGACAACATAAACTCACACTTTGCCTTTCTCCTCTACTCCCCTCCCCTCGTATCGCAGTCTTATTTGTTCCAGTGCCTCAGAGGCCTTGCATTCTGCCACGCTCGTGGCGTTATGCACCGTGATTTGAAGCCCCAGAACCTTTTGGTGTCCCGCGATGGGCGCCTGAAGCTCGCCGATTTCGGACTTGCCCGCGCCTTCTGCCCTCCCATCAGGCCCCTCACGCATGAGGTTGTTACTCTCTGGTACCGACCCCCTGAGATTCTGCTCGGAAGCACCACCTACGCTCCTCCTGTTGATGTCTGGGCCATGGGAGCTATCTTTGTCGAGGTGAGTGAACAAAATGACAACTGTGCTCAGGCATGCTGAAATTATGCAAATTGAAATTATGCAAATTCGCTCACCATTAATTCGCAATCGCCTTGCTGTTAATGGTTGTTATTCTTCCATTTTTGTTTTCCATTCATCCATTCATTCACCCTTCCTTCCATAGATGGTTACCAAGCGCCCCCTTTTCCCCGGAGACTCTGAGATCGACCAATTGTTTAAGATATTCCGCCAACTGGGTACCCCGAACGAGTCGATGTGGCCCGGCGTCACCCAGCTCCAAGACTGGAACCCGTCGTTCCCCCAGTGGCCCCGCCTCGACGTGAAGAGGATGGCCACCTCCCTCGACAACGACGGCGTCGACCTCCTGGAGAAGCTCCTCTACTACACCCCCAAGGAGAGAATCAGCGCCAAGGACAGTCTCAACCACCCCTACTTCGACGACCTTGAGAAGGAGGCGATTTGAGGGAGGCGGAGCGGAACGGAGCGGAACGGAACGTGAGGTAAAAAATTAAGCGGGATAAAGACCCCGGGGGGAGGATCCTGAACGGTTTGCATGTAATAATAATAACGCAC
>Ga0115555_1003002_pt1 | contig 11083 bp, 10 predicted proteins | sample COGITO_mtgs_1104_2_FD_87285 | JGI IMG/M metagenome (GOLD analysis project Ga0115555, IMG submission 87285) | Pelagic marine microbial communities from North Sea - COGITO_mtgs_110407 | ecosystem: Environmental > Aquatic > Marine > Epipelagic | place: Germany:Helgoland, sampling site Kabeltonne...
GCTTGGAGTAAATGAAATAATCTATGATCACGGATATGGCAAAACAGGTACGTTCTTATACTCATTGCTCATAGACAGGGAGCCAATCGACACCAAGAAAATGGTCTTTGTTGCAAATTAGCAACGCTGTTTTGAACCAGGAAATGGTGAGGCTATAAGTTGATGTTAAGATCTGCTGTTCCGGTTGCTGTCACATTGTCTTTGGTAAACTCGAGGTCGCAAAAAACGAGGTGCGTGGTGCCGTCTTCCCTCTTAATTATATACACATCCTGTCCCTCATTGGCATACCAAAACCCCCAACCACGATTGTATCGGATGGATATTTGATGATCAAGGTTTCCGACGACAAATCGTCGAGTTTTGTTGGGCAATTTGTCCACGTTATAGGTGGCCTTCATTTCATACCCAAACCCGTCGAACGTAAAATCGGTTTCGGTGGTTTCAGAAAAACTGCCTTCATATGTTCCTGAGCTACTTAGACCTTCATCTGAAAATAGATCCCAATCAATATAGTCCGCCTGAGGACTGCAACCCAGGTTTGGAAAGGGACATGGATTGCAATAACCACCGCAGTCGGTATCAAGCTCGCCGGTCCATGGTTCAAAAACACCATTGTCACAATCTTGTTTCGGATTCCAGTATCCGCCAGGAGCTTCAACTTCCATTTCGCATTCGGTGATTTGATATGAGTATCCTGCGCCATTTGTCTGGAAGGTGGTGTTATACGTATTGCTTGAAACGACATTCCCTGCCGCGTCATATTCAATATGAACGTCCGAAAAGGTGGCCGTGGCGCACTCACCAGGAAATATCGTGTCACCAACAACACTGGAATTCCACGAATAGATGACCAATTGATCTGAGCTGGTGTTGCGAACACATAAAACAGCTTATGGACAGTCTACGGTTTCGCCACCAGTTTGCAGCGGGCCTTTACAGCCAGCTATAAAAAAAAGGAGGGGTAGTATAAGGAAGGACTTAGATAAACTCATATGCACAAAGTGGTTGTGCGAACAAGTTACAACTACTAGTCGATTGTACTGTCAGGGGCGGCGATTTCTGACTTAGACGATTCGTCCTCAAAAAAGCGTTTCTGAAAGATGACAATCATGGCGATTCCAGTGGTTATCGCAGCGTCTGCAACATTGAAAACAGGTCTAAAAAAGAGGAAGTCTTCCCCGCCCCAAAGCGGAAACCATTCTGGGAATGTGCCATTAAATAGCGGGAAGTAGAGCATGTCAACTACGTTTCCGTATAGGAAGTCGGCATAGCCTCCATTTGCTGGCATAAACTCAGCAACTTGGTGCCAGCTTGAGTCAAACATAAGACCGTAAAAGGCAGAATCAAGAATATTTCCTAAGGCACCGGCGAAGATGAATCCACCCGCGACAAGCAACCCAGTTTTCGCACCTTTTTTGGCATATGTGAACAAGAAATAGCCAATGGCAGAAACGGCGATAATTCGAAACACGCTTAGCAAGATCTTACCTATATCACCGCCAAACTCAAGTCCGAAAGCCATTCCCGGGTTCTCGGTAAAGTGAATGATAAACCAATTGCCCATGACACTGAACTCTTCGCCCATGTACATATTGGTTTTAATCCAAACCTTAAGACTTTGATCTAAGATTAATACGGCAGCAATAATGGCTACGGCAATCCACGGACGATTGCCGTGATTGTTTGTTTCGAGCACGCCTTCTTCGGGCATTCCTTTCAAAGATTAATTATGATTGTAAGCGCTTGGCTTCAATGCTAAGAGTAGCATGCGGCACAATGCGTAACCGCTCCTTAGAGATTAGCTTATCCGTAACTCGACACACGCCATAGGTGCGGTTTTCAATGCGAATAAGGGCGTCGTTTAGGCTCTTAATGAACTTTTCCTGACGTGAGGCAAGTTGGGATGTTTCTTCTCGAGAAAGAACATCTGAACCATCTTCTATAAGCTTGAAAGTTGGAGAAGTGTCGTCGGTGCCGTTGTTGTCTTTCAGCGACATCGTATCGTTTAACAAATCAAGATCAGTCTTTGCTTCACTCAATTTTTTATGAATGATGGCTTTAAACTCTTCGAGTTCTTTGTCTGAATATCTTGTCTTCTCCTTGTCGGCCATTGTGTTTAATTGTTGTTCTTCTCAATAAAAATTTTTGTCGTGAGGCCTTCTTCTACTTCAATCTCCATAGCGGAACTTTCCTCAATCTCTGGCTTCATTATAAGTTCATCAGCCAGTGTCTCTGCACAAATATAATTTTTATTGATGTTGACTGCACGGGTGATTTCAGGCTGGTTTTCAACGTATAAATTAATACGATCTGTTACTTCCAGTCCGGCATCCTTCCGCATGTTTTGAATGCGATTTACCAATTCTCGTGAAATTCCTTCGAGGCGTAAATCATCTGAAATAGTGATGTCCAAGGCCACCGTCACGCTGTTTTCGCTTGCTACGATCGAGCCGGGGATGTCCTTAGTGCTTATGTCTACATCTGCAATAATTAGCTCGAATGGCTGCCCATTCAAGTCAATTGTTAACACTCCTTCGGCTTCAATAGACTGAATTTCTTTCTGGCCGAGACCCTGAACTACGACGTTTAAAGCCTTCATGTTCTTGCCCACTTTGGGGCCCAACGCCTTAAAGTTGGGCTTGATGCTTTTCACAAACAGGCTTGAGTCGTGCACGTAAACCAGCTCCTTCACATTCACTTCGCTCAAAATGAGCGATTCTACTTGCTTCAAATGTTTTTCAAATGATTCACTGATAACAGGAACCATGATTTTCTGAAGTGGCTGCCTTACTCTTATGTTTTCACGCTTGCGCAACGATAAAACCAAAGAGGAGGCTGTTTGCGCCAGCGACATGCGGGCCTCTAGTTCTTTGTCAATGGCTGCAGTATCGCCTGTTGGCCAATCGGCGATGTGCACCGACTCGTTGGGCTCTAACCCAGTTATGCCGTTCAGGTCAGAAAACAATTGCTCAGAATAGAAAGGCGCAATGGGGGCACTGATTTTTGTGATGGTTGTCAAACACTGATACAGTGTTTGGTACGCAGCAATCTTATCCTCAGAATAGTCTCCTTTCCAGAAACGTCTTCTACAAAGACGCACATACCAGTTGCTTAACTCGTCCATTACAAAGTCTTGAATGGCGCGCCCAGCTCGTGTTGGCTCATAAGTTTCAAACGACTCTTCGACTTCTTGCACCAATGAGTTCAGCCTAGAAATAACCCAACGATCGATCTCAGGCCGTTTGGCTAATGGAATCAGTTCTTCGGAATGCGTGAACGTGTCCACATTGGCATAAAGGGCGAAGAAGGAGTAACTGTTGTGGAGCGCACGAAAGTATTTCCGCTGCACTTCGGTGATGCCGTCGACGTCAAATTTCAAATTATCCCAAGGAGGAGCATTCGTAATCATATACCAACGCGTTGCATCAGCACCGTATGTGCCCATTGTCTCAAACGGATCGGCAGCGTTGCCCAATCTTTTAGACATTTTAAGCCCGTCTTTGTCGAGCACAAGTCCGTTGCTAACCACGTTTTTATATGCTACAGATCCTTTAATCATCGTGGAAATAGCGTGTAGGGTGAAGAACCAACCGCGCGTTTGATCTACGCCCTCGGCGATAAAATCTGCCGGGAAAGACTTTCCGTCATCCACCATCTCTTTGTTCTCAAACGGATAGTGCCATTGTGCATAAGGCATCGCCCCGCTATCAAACCAAACGTCAATTAGATCTAACTCCCTTGCCATCACTTGACCATTTCGGAAGAAGATGGCGTAATCCACAAATGGACGATGAAGGTCAATTTGTTCCTTAGGCAAGGAAGCGAAGAAGATGACTTTCTTAGACCGAATTAGGTCGTTCCAAACGTTGTTCACGTTTTCTCCTTGCAATCGCATTTCTCCTAAATACTTGCGCAAGGAGTGGCCGTCATATCGATTTCCGTTTTCGTCCAAACAGGTTTCGGTGATGTAGTAGGCATTCTTCTCGGTAAACTCACCGATGGCACCAACACATTCCTCCATCAACGGACCATAAGGCCCTGTTCTCCAAATTGGCAATGGCGTTCCCCAATACCTGGAACGGCTGAGGTTCCAGTCGTTTAGATTTTCCAACCAGTTGCCGAAACGACCCGTTCCGGTGCTTTCAGGCTTCCAGTTTATCGTCTTGTTTAACTCAATCATTTTGCCTTTTGCGGCGGTTGATTTTATAAACCAAGAATCAAGAGGATAATATAGAATCGGCTTGTCCGTTCGCCAGCAGTGCGGATAGTTGTGCTGGTATTTTTCCACCTTAAATGCTTTTCCTTCTAGCTTAAGCTTCAGCGAGATCCGTTCGTCCACGCTTAAGTAGTTGCTCAAGTTTGGGATATGCTCCTTTAGCGATTCTTTTTGACTTTGAAATGCGCTTTCCTTTTCTTCATCGGTTAAGTATTCCGCCTTGACCGGTTCTCCGCCCAATCCCCAAACGGGATCCGACACCTCTGAAACGAAGCGGCCTCGAAGATCTACAAGTGGGACAGCGTCGCCTTGTTCGTTTTCAATCAACATTGGCGGGATACCTGCAGCTTTTGCTACTTGCATGTCGTCCGCGCCAAACGTTGGTGCTGTGTGCACTATTCCTGTACCATCTTCAGTGGTTACGAAGTCACCTGCAATTACTTGAAACGCATTGTCGGCGTCTTGCATTGGTTGTACGTAAGGGAGCAGTTGTTCGTATCGGAGACCGACGAGGTCGGCGCCGCGAAATTTGTCAAGAATGCGATATGGCAATAACTTGTCCGAAGGAGCGTAAGCCATTTCTGCCTCCAAGCCATCTGCTTTAAAGTATTTGGCTACAAGTGCTTCAGCGAGAAATACTTGTTGCGACTCAGCAGTATACGGATTGAAAGTATCCACCAAAACGTAGTCAATTTTGGAGCCGATAGTAAGCGCAGTATTTGAGGGCAAGGTCCATGGCGTGGTTGTCCAAGCCATGAAGTGTAGACTTCCAGATTCTGCTAGTTCAAATATCGATTGACCAAGAACTTTGAGCTTGTCATCTGCCTGAACCTTAAATATCGCCGTACAACTCGTATCCTTCACATCCTTATACGTCCCAGGAAGATTCAACTCGTGCGAGCTTAAACCGGTTCCCGCGGCTGGCGAATACGGCTGAATCGTATAGCCTTTATACATCAGATTCTTCTGATAGAGCTGACTAAGTAGCCACCAAACAGATTCGATGTACTCATTTTCGTAGGTAACATATGGACTGTCCATATCGACCCAATAGCCCATTTTTTCAGTGACATCACGCCACTCGGCCGTGTATCGCATCACCGCTTCGCGGCAGGCTTTGTTGTATTCTGCTATCGAAATTTTTGTTCCGATGTCTTCCTTGGTGATCCCAAGTTCTTTCTCAACGCCAAGCTCCACCGGCAGGCCGTGCGTGTCCCAGCCGGCTTTTCGCATTACCTGGAACCCCTGTTGCGTTTTATATCGGCAAAAAATATCCTTGATGGTGCGCGCCATCACATGGTGAATGCCAGGCATGCCGTTTGCCGAAGGCGGACCTTCATAAAAAACAAAGCTCGGCTTGCCTTCGCGGCTGCTCATGCTTTTTTCGAATGTCTTTTCGGTTTTCCACTTCTCCAATACTTGCTCAGCAATGTTTGGCAAGTTCAATCCGTCGTACTCTTTAAATGTGCTCATTTCAGCGCAGGGCCTTTAATAATAAGGCGGCAAAGGTAAAATGTTGCACCTATTAGGATGCCAGAATTTATCGGCGGCTATTTAAATGAGTGTCCCTAGTAAAATCACCGCACCAATGACGTCAACAAAGCCCAGAATAATTGCGAAAATGGCAAAGAACTTCCCCTTCCTCTTTTTTTCACTTTTCTGTATCAGATTCATCCCGATTACCCCTAAAACAATTGACAAGACGCCCAAGATGATGCCTGCAACCAGGAACCCAACTATGCTGGTAATGAAGCCAATGATGGCCACGACTGGCGGGCTTGATTTGTGATATACCAGATCTGGATCCTCGATGGACGAATCAAGAGGCGAATCAGCGAATCCTATGGCCTGCTTGATGCGTTTTTCTGAAACGTCGATAATCTCTGATCTTCTCGATTTTCGCTCGGCAATTAAGGAGTGAGCGTTGTCCGATTTTAGAGGCCTGAATAGATTCTTTTGGACCGCGGCAGACTCGTTCGTTACGAGCTCTTTTCCACTGGTGTCACCGCTAATTTCAGCGACCCGCCCACGGTGGTGCGCGTGTTTTCAAAAGCCGTCAAAGTGAATCCCTTTGTTGTATTTCCGTTTCTGAAACAATTCACCAGAGGCTGCATTCGTGGAACTGCAGGATTGTAGCAGGGAAGTTAGAGCGAGGAGTGCAGGGAAGAGAAATTTAAATGGCATATTGGATGCGTGAATTTAGGGTTTAATTGGGGGTGTGCGCACCACGCTAGACACTTTGGAGTTTTATTAGAAGGTTTCAATATGGATCGTTCCACTATTATTGCGTAAAGAATCAGCCAGATGGAAGAAACACACTTAGACGAAAACATCGTCAACGAATCAGAACATACCTATGCCGGATTTTGGGTGCGCACGTTTGCTGCGCTTATTGATGGATTGGTCCTTTTCCCGCTTTCCGCATTGTATATGCTTATTCTAGTGGGTATAAATAGCTTGGCCTTGACCATGCTTGGTTTGATAGCAGCTATGATTTACAAACCTTATATGGAATACCGCTATGGCGCTACCTTGGGAAAAATGGCGCTTGGAATTAAGGTGGTAAGCGAAGAAAATGAGGCGCTGACACCTACACAAGCGTTTATGCGATACATACCATGGATGGTCGGAAACGTAATATCTACCTTTTCCATAGTCATGATGTATATGTCTGACGGGATAGGAGGCGCAGATAGCTTCATGGAGATAAGTCAGATAATGGCGGAGCAAGGAAACTCGTCTTTGAGTTCGATCAGTGGCTTGATCATAATTGTCATTGCACTATCTGTCGCCTTTGATGCCCAAAAACGAGGATTGCACGACAAGTTTGCCAAAACAATTTGTGTCTACAAAGAGAAATAACTAGCCAGCACAACGAACGCAGTATGGGCTTTCGGGCTTTAGAATCAAACGGCCAAGCGGTATTTTATTTCCACACTGAACGCAATCTCCAAAGCTTGGGTCGTCGATATTGTCCTTCATGTAAATAAGCTTCGTCAATTTTTCCTCTGCAGTGCGCTGAGCAGCAGCCTGCACTATCGCTCGATTGTTGATGGCGTCCATACGCGAAACCCTGCCAATAGCGTCGTCTGGGGCAATGGGCCCGGAGCTTAGCTTATACGCTTCAATCTTATCTCGTGTCTTTGAGATTTCGCGATCTAATAGCGCAAGAAGTTCCTTTTTGTTTAAATCCATGACGGCCTCAAAGATGCTGATTTTGAGAAATGGGGAGTATGCCCTATTGCCTCGTAGTGCGAATAGCCGCACATTTGCCTCAAATTATTAAGCTATGAAGAAGAGGGTTTTGGTTTTGTTGATGGTGCTAATCACTGGTTTTGGTTTTGCGCAGAAAAAGGATTTTGAGTGGGTTGAAAAGACCAATGGAGATCAGGGAAGTGCGCCTACGGTTACGTCTACAGCAATGGTTGTTAAATCAAATGGAGATATGTACTTGGCTGGATCCAATGGCCTACTCGGCGGCGGCATCACTTACGGGCAACCATGTTTGGCCAAGTATGGATCAGACGGCGGATTAACTTGGGTGAAGTACTTTCCAGATGGAAACAACAGTGGAACAGGAACAAGCTTTATGACTGAAGATTCCAATGGATCTCATCGCATTGTATTATGGATCCGAACTAGATTTTGATGGCACACCAACTCCGGTTAGTCCAAAATATGTTGTGGTGAAATTTGACACAGCTGGAACTGTGCAATGGGTAAATTATTTCGGTGGAAATCAGATGAATGTCCGTGACTTAGAAGTGTCTGAAGATGGAAATGTAGCATTGATAATTGACGCACAGTTTGTGACTACCGTGGATACCACAGTAACACCAGGAAATCGCGATGTGATATTGTTGCTGGATGGGTCGGATGGCGCTGTTTCGCTAATAGACATAGCTGGTTATACACCAACAACTGGCGCGCATGGACTGAACAACATGTATCCCTATGATGGTAACACAATGGTGTGCATCACCACGGATGTAACCAACTTTACCCCAATAAAGACGTTCATTTCGGTGTTTAATTTGGATGATAATACCCTTACATCAATAGATACGGTAGAGAATATTTTCACGACGGCAACGCTTTCTGGTCAGCATGGGGCTGTGCTCAATATACTCGATTATGACGTAGCCACGAAAACGGCCTACGTTTCTGGGCGAGCGAGTATGACAGGCGCTAGCGTGGGAACAGACAGCATTTTTGGTGTGAATCCAAACAACCAATCGATGTACATCGCGAAGATGGATTTCAATACAGGAGATATTTTAAACAAAGTAGTCTACTATACCCCAGGTGTGCAAGAGGGGGTTCAAAGAGCGGTTAAAATGGATGATCAAATCACCTTCTTTTTGACGTATAGGGACACGCTACGAAACACGAATTCTGGGGATGTTTTTACGAGCATCGACACCTTACCCAACAACGGACCACACCCGCACACCATCATTCAAAACTTTGACCTTGATTTAAATCTTAACTACTACAATCAGGTTGTCAAACTAGGGGGAACTTCCTATTGCAACGGGGCAGGATATGGAGATAACGGAGCGCTATACATGTTATACTGGGGCGGGAGTGATCGATATTTCGATAATTATTTCCTTGATGCGAATGAGCGTAGCATCATTGCTAAGATGGGCGGAACTCCAGTGGGAGTGAGTGAGATTGGAGAAGACTCGAGCGTGAGACTGTATCCTAACCCAGCCAATAATGAATTGAATATTGTGTCAAACTCAGCCGTGAGTTTGGTTCATATTATCGACATGAAAGGCCAATTGATTAAGCGGGTGGTTCCACAAAATGGGAGCATTGACGTTTCGAATCTTGACGCTGGTGTATACTTAGTTCAGACGATTGGCGAAGATTTCAACTCAATGACCAAAGTGGTCATTCAACACTAGTCCACAGTAGCAATGCACTTCAACTCGATCGCGATCGGAGTTGGAAGCGAATTGATTTCCACCGTAGTTCGGCAAGGCTGCGCATCCTTAAAGTATTCCGCATAAACGCGGTTATACGTTGCGAAGTCACGTTTCATGTTTACTAGGAAAACAGTGACGTCTACCAAGTTGTCCCACTTGCTGCCCGAGGCCTCAAGCACGGCACGCACATTATCGAAAACGGAGCGGCACTGTGCCTCAAAGTCAAACTCAAGGAAGTTGCCATTGTGATCGAGCTTAAGTCCGGGAACACCACTGTCATTGGCGTCTGAGCCAGCTGTTCTTGGGCCAACTCCGGAGAGAAAAAGAAGGTTGCCTACTTTTCTAGCGTGTGGATAGGAGCCAACTGGTTTTGGTGCAGAAGAGGCATTGATGTGATTTGACTCGGACATGGTTTCGCAATTTATTAGATGCACAAATAAAGGGAAAGCAGCTAGAAAACACGTACAACCTCACCACTTAGAATAGCAAAGACAGCATCTCCCTTTTTTGGTTTTTGCCGCATCAATCCAGTGAGCGCACCAAACGCGGGTAAGCAGAAGTATTGTTTGGTCAAGTAAAAACAAGGCATGAGCATCGACTGACGCCCCTTGCCAACCATGCGCACACCAGGATGAATGTGGCCATGCAGGTTGCATTTACCTTCAGGAACATGATCCAAAGGCTCGTGGGTTAGAATCAGATCACCAAGGTCTAATCGAGGGCACGTTTCAAAATCCATCGATCGGTAATCAGACTCTTCCAGAATGTCGTGGTTGCCCAGGATCAACTCGAAGTGCACTTCGGGAAACTGGCTTGTAATCATGGCCAATTCTCCACATTCTTTGTTTGAAGAGCTGTGGAAGAGATCGCCCAGCACCAATACTGATTCCGGCGTTTCCATTCTAAGGATTTGAAGTAGGTTGCTCTGGTCGGCGTCGCGAGCCTCGGGAGGAATAGGCAGCCCTGCTTTTCTGAAATGTGTGGTTTTACCAAGATGTAAATCAGCCAAGATTAGGCTGGATCCAATCATCATGTAACGATCTTTTAAGACCACTTCTACACCAGAAATCTGTGCTTGAAGCCCGGTCATATCACGCTCATTTTTTTGATTCGATCACTGAATTTTTCGGAAGTCAGGGTTTCTCGCGTTCGATCTACAATGATCGGAAATGAAAGCGGGGTGTACTTTTTTGGATTCGTGACCACAATTTCCTGCTGATTTATTCGCGTGAGTGCTTCACGCAATCGTTGCTCTTCAAGTTGAAAATCAGTCACCTCATCAAATGATTGCCGGAACAAAAGATTGGCAGGATCGTAGTCGTTGAACACATCAAAGAACAGTTGTGAGCTTGCTTGAATGTGGCTTTGCTTTTTATTTTTTCCTGGATACCCATTAAAGATGAGTCCAGAAATTTGGGCGATATCTCGAAATTTTCGCCTTCCCATTTCCACTGAGTTGATGCTTGCATATATATCATCCAGAAGATGATCGGTAGAGAATATGTTGGTGTCGATCGCATCCTGAATGGGGATTGGCTGATCGCTTAGAAGCTCAAATCCGTAATCGTTCATGGCGATGCTAAACGTGATTGGTTGGAGGAGCGATATTCGATATGCAATCAGCGCACCCATGCCTTCATGCACAAATCGCCCTTCGAAGGGAAAGAAGGTTGCGTGATAGCCATCGTTCGATTCAAATTGCTCGATCAAGAATTGGCCGTCTGTTGGCAGAATCGATTCCAATTTTTGTCGGTCTATCAGAGGTTTCATAAAGTGAATCTCCGGATCGTCGGAAACTCCCGAAACGGCTTCATTTAATTTCTTGCGAAGCATTTGCGACATCTGCGAGCTCAGCGGCATGCGACCACCATTCCAACTCGGCACGGGCCCACGTTCTTTGTTTGACTTACGAACCTCAGCCGTGATTCCTTTA
>Ga0115555_1003005_pt1 | contig 11078 bp, 6 predicted proteins | sample COGITO_mtgs_1104_2_FD_87285 | JGI IMG/M metagenome (GOLD analysis project Ga0115555, IMG submission 87285) | Pelagic marine microbial communities from North Sea - COGITO_mtgs_110407 | ecosystem: Environmental > Aquatic > Marine > Epipelagic | place: Germany:Helgoland, sampling site Kabeltonne...
GATGTGATGTGATGTGATGTGATGTGATGTGATGTGATGTGATGTGATATTGTTAATATCGAGAGAGAAATGCAAATGCAGCACAAATACGTCCTCCCTCAAAAGTCTCTCTCTAGAGGTACTTACCTCTGTCTCCTTCCTTTATTATCCTTCGCGGAGTCTGTGATTGTAGAGGCACGCGCAAAATCTCTCGAAGATGCAGCTCTTTTAGCAAGCACACGATTGTTGACAGGTGATTGAATAACATCGAGACGTTTGCTCATCATCTTCTTCAAATGCTCGCCCCGCCTACCCAGACTGTCCTTCCTCGCGGCGGTCACAGTTCCCGTGGGTGGTGCGGTTTCATCTTTGGTTGAGTTAACTCTTTCATCTTGGGCGTCGATACTGCTGCTTTGACTGTGCTTTCGTCTACCAGCTGAACGTTGCTCTTCGAACAGGTGTGTACTGTACTGTTTTCCCATCTTTCTCCTGTGTGTTGCTGCGACCTGAGGGTCAGAACCTTCTTGCAGCTGACTCGCAAAAACCTCTCTGTGCACGTCCGCGTCGAGACGGACGATAATCTCCTCAAAACTAGGGCGACGGTTAGGGTCATTATTCCAGCAATCGGTGATTAGTGACTTTAAACTAGGAAACACAAAGTTGGGAATGTCTGGGCGGAAGTTCTGGATGGCCACGGCCTTTGTCAAATTCAGCGGCGTCAAGTTGTTCCCATCATGCAGCTTCTTGTATTTCTCGTTGAATACATCGAAGATGTTATCAGCCAAAACGAGCATTTCTGTCAGGGTAATCGCGTAAGAATAAATATCAATGCGCTCATCGTAGCGCTCACCGCGGAGCATTTCCGGAGCCATGTAAACCGGACTGCCAACCTGAGTCATGGTTGCCTCGCTATCAAGGGATCTTGCCTCACCAAAATCAGTCAACTTCACACCGTAAGTGGTGGTGACAAGCATATTGTCGGGCTTGAGATCGCGATGAATTATGCATTCGTGCCAGTTATCTTCCCTCTCGCTGTAGTACGTTGACTGGTGCAGGTAGTTGCACCCATTAGCCGCGTCTTTTGCCATAGATAGCTTGGGGTGCTGCCAAGACAAGTGGAGACGCTCGTTGTGCAAAAAATTTGCGAGAGGGCCGTTCTCTACCAGTTCAAGAACGATGCCCATTAGGTACTCGTCCCAGAACGCACCGATGAACATTACGATGCAGTCGTGCTGAAGGCCCTTCATTAGAAGTATCTCAGCACGCGTTCGTTCCAGTTGAGCCTCGTTAATGTCACGTATCACTTTCACCGCAACATAGATTCCCTCATATTTGGCCTTGAAAACTTCGCCGTAAGCGCCCTTTCCAAGGAGCTCTTCCATTTGAATATCTTCGCTTTCAATGAGAACCTCCTGCAGTTCATCATCGATTTCATCGTTGCGGCACTCCATCACCTGACGAATAATTTGTAATTGCTCGTCGGTGAATTTGCTCTTGATGAGCGCATCTTCTGCCTCGTGTCTTTTCCGCGCCAGCACCCAACATCGATGAAATAGAATCCGATAGTGCAACTCTACGTAACGGCTCACGTAAAGAGCAAGAAAGACGTATGCAGCGTAGAATGGGATGATTTCCATGGGGGATTTCTTTTGTGGGCAAATATTGAACTTCACCTCTTCGTTTCTGTCATCGATTCTGTCATCGATTCTGTCATCGATTCTGTCATCGATTCTGTCATCGATTCTGTCATCGATTCTGTCATCGATAAAGACAAAAACTGTAAATATCACAAAGTGAACAATGACAAAAAACAATTTACGAAACCAAACAGTCCCGGCGACAAAAATCCATATAAGTGAGAGAACTTGGGAGTATGCGATCGACGTGTACGTATTCAACGCTTTCCCTGCCCCAAACGTTAGATCGCCTAACACCCCGATACTGCCCACAAAAACAGTAAAAGTGAGCGCCCACTCCACGAAAATAAAGCCTCGCTCGATGCTCTGTCTGGTTGTCAAGCCAAGACTAATCAACAGGATGAAAATCAGACAGAGTCTTGTGGCGGATAAGTCTCTAGTTTTCATGCTATATACCTCGTTGGCTACCAAAGCAACTATTATAAACGCCAACGTCGTGCGAGCGTACAGTATGTGCACGTAGAGGTAGTAAAATCCGAACTGTTTTTCTAGAATTGGATCGTTGAATGTCACATAAGGTGTGAGGGAGTGTGTCAAAAGAGGGGAATGTACATCTTCGAAGAGCCAGGAGCGGACAACACTTGCAAGTCGAATTGAGACCTTGCTCGTGACTCCGCCTATGTCTTCTCCTACGTGGAAGTTATTGCTGTCAAAAAAAACCTCTCCTGGGCCACTTCCCCTGCCAAAACCAATGGGACCAGCTGATGTGCTCAAGTTTGAAGTGCTTGCCCACGACCCCTCGCGAAATGACGAGGTGCTGCTTTTAGGTTTTATAGATCTTTCTTTGAAACTAGTGCTATCGCGGCGGATGACAACGTGTTTGCGTCGAACAAACACAAACACATTCTCCCTTAGCCAAGTCAATAACTTCCAACGTTCCTCCTTCGCACTCAGAAAATTGTGCTTGTCTTGAACGTCGAGAGACAAGTGGAATAAATAGCTACACAGAAGCAAGAATAGCAAGAGTGCGAGTAACAATGCGGTAAAGAGCGAAGCATTCGAGAGCTCCATTGTGTTTATGTCTGTCTTCGTTGCAGAAGAAGAAAAATTGAAAGGAGAGCAAAATGTGAAGAAATATCAGATGGTAGAGTTACTGTAGAAGTAGTAGGTTGTTTCCGATATTCTGGCTGTGGTTGGGTTTTTGCTTGTTGAGTAGAGAGTTAGAGGAAGTTAAAAAAGTTCGGGGTTGGCCTTTCCCGGATGGGAAATTTAATACCCAGTTGTACCGGCAGAGCTGATATGCCTTTCGAGTAAGACTGAGTATGCGATATGCGGCTGGCTGGTCATTCTTTCTTTTGTCTCCCTGCAAAATGTATGTATGGCTACTTTCCAAGAAAACTGAAAACAGGATTTTTAAGGGAAGGACGAAGGTCGAGAGTGCGAAGGAGCAGCAGATGGAAAAATTAAGTAAGATAAATAAAGTGAAAATGACCCCCACAAATGTGTGCGAACAATGAAAAGCGCCCATAGTAATGCTTCGCCATCCTGGTTGATCCGCTCCGATAGGAAATCACCACAGCAAAAGAGTGTGCCAACCTCTACAATACAAAAAAATGCTTTTTTTCCCACTTTTTCTGATGCAACAGTGACATGCGACGACCCTCTCCGGAGATGTTACTCTCCCAGACGAAGCGATTCGCCCAGAAATAGTGATTCGCCACGTAACAGCAATATCGTTGGCAGGGCATCACCTAAGACAACGCCGAGCAGGAAAGGACGAGGAGGCCAACAACATGGCAGCCCCAGGAACAGCCCAGGTTTTCCAAGTCGGAGAAGTCTCATGGTTCCTAAGATCTATGAATATGTATCACCGGAGGGGCGCAATAACGCTCGTAGCAACCGCAGAACTAAAGCGTCCGCAAGCTCGCAGCTAGGCAGCAATAATCAACCTCACGTTGAGAGACAAAAGCCTCCCAACCTCTGGTCTGCTGTTGCTCGCTCTCTTTATGAAGGTGTCGGTATCAATCATCGGGCTGATTCTGCTGACGAGGATTTGGCATCTCTTGACCGTATTGAAGATCTAATTCGAAAATTGCGGGAATTGGAAGAGAATGAGAGGATGGTCAAGGATAGAGTTGCAGAAGATAAAACAAATCCGAGTGGTGACAACAATGACAAGAAGAAAAAGAGGAAATTGTCCATTAGCAAGCTTAACCCATTCAAGTTCAAGCCAAAGAAGGGACCGAAGAAGAACGACGCCAACGACAGCACTCGATCCTCCTTTTCCGAGGGTACCAACGTCAAAAATGAGAATCTCTACAGCAGCTTCAATGGTTTTTCCCGTAACAAGCGCGCAGAAAGCACGTCAGGAGAGCGCAAGGGCGATCATGAGATAGTGAAAGGCATCTTTCGGCGCGGGAATATCATCCGAAACTCAGACTTTATTAGCTTGGGTGGAGTGGGGCTGGACAACGACGACGACAATTCTGATGAGGATAATGCCAAGCGCGGCTTTTTCAGGAAGAAGCGAAAGTCCAAGACCAAAGAATTTTTCTATAACTGCGATGACGATGAAGGGATCGAGTTCACTGATTTTTCACCGAAGCAAGTGGGAGAAGCAAAAACTAACTCGATCGACTCACTCAAACGTGCTCATTTGCTACCGAGCCAGAACTCTCTCAGAAGTAACAACAGCGCTGACTGGCTTGGTGAGGAGCGAGAGATCAGAAGGAGCTGTAGTAGACTTTTCGAAAGCGAAGTCGATAGCGAGTGCAATGGCGATGATGCGGTCAGCGCGCGCGAGTTGATTGTTGACAGTGGCGAGGACGACTACGATTTTTACGAGGAGGAGGACCCGGAGATTCTTCGTACTGCGGACATTAGTGGTGGGAGGAGGCCATCTCATGACAGCTTTTTCACGTCGATCCCAGTAGGACAACTAGAGCAGCAGGGTGATGGGGATGAAGGTAGAGAAAGTGACGAAGCAGAAGAAGAAGAAGGGGGCTATTCTCCAGACGACGTCCAACGTCAAACGAGAGATGCAGGGCCGAGTATCCTAGACGCATCGAACTCATATTTTGCTCCCCTCCCAACCATAGACAATTACAACGGCGCAATCGATGAGCTGCCAAGGGGAAGCAGTGAGACTGCCAGGGACGTCATCGTTAGGGAGTTGGCCAGTGCGGCCAATGATGATAACTCAGCCAGGGCGAGGACGAGAACAACATCCGCGGCATCTTCGGAATCCCACTTTGTGCAAGCTATGCTAAAGATGTATCCCGCGAGTGCAGCTGCATTCATCCGAGCGATGACAATATGCGGTTTTGGAAGTCTGATATTCCACCTTCACACAATGATTTGGTGGGCAACATCCTCATCAGGGAGGAACGTTTTCCATTGTTTTTTGCTGGAAGGGGGATATGTGCGAAGCTGCGTCGAGGGGAGTCTTGAAGGTGTAAAGCTGGCAGATTTTGTACTCGGGCCTCAACCTCTCTCCCCTGAAGCCCACGTCCGTTGGTTGTGGCTGGCGCTTCAAATTATGGTCGCCCTCATGAAGTTGCCGTTTCGCATCAACACCATGCAAAAACTGCAGCCTCTTTACCGCAATACTGGGCTAAACGTTAGTGAAGCTAGGGAACGCCTGAAGTCAATCATCACTGGACGAGGTTTTAAGATCCACGCTTTCTTGGGGAGAATCAACCAAATTTTGGGTCTTGTCGGGCTGTTCTTTTATTTCGGAGAAAACTTTATTGTCAAGAAATTGGTTGAGACAGGATTTTTGCCGGACGTTGTTCCCCCACCGCCTCCGTCGGCCTCACTGGTGAGCACCCAGGCGTTGATGGATGTGAACTGTGCAAATTTACTCGTAGCAGTGCTTAGAAGTGTTCTCGCGATTGCCGTGCTCAAGACCCATGCTGATCGTGAGCGTCGAAGAAGGGCGAGACGGGCCGTTGCAGAGCGAAGGAGAGGCTTGTTGGAGGCTGAGATGGACGCGCTGAAGAAGGAGACATGGTGGGGGCGAGATAACAGCACTGAAGATCTGAATGGAACCAATTCTGTCGACAGCACGTCGTCATCATCAGCTAGGATCCGACCTTCGCGACCGCTCTGCAGCATCTGCTTAGAAAGGTTCAGTACTGGAGACGAAATTTGGATCTTGCCTTGTGACGAGCGTCACATATTCCACGGCGAATGCATAAAATCTTGGCTCCGGAAAAACAACAGCTGCCCCCTTTGTCAGAAGAACGTCGTTCAGGAAAAAATGGACGAAGATGTCGACGATGATGTTGACGTCTCGTTCAGTGCGTAATTAGCGCATCTTTAGGTAACTCGGGGAGATAATAAGCGTAATTTGAGAGTAGAGAGATAATTTTGGAGGTTAATAAACCTTTGCAGCTTGCAGCTCTTAAACCTTTGCAGCTCTTATATCTCATTGTTATTAACCACCGTACTGCCCCACGAATTTATGTCATCATCCGAGGCGTCCATAAAGTTCTCACACCCCGTGTAGGTATTGTTCTCAATAATGTTATCGACAGGTGTGCAAAGCCGGTCTTCTTCGCTCAAGCTCACCATCTCAGGGTAGCGCTCTTTCCATTCACTACCCAAATCGCCTGCTAACAATTCGTTCACCTCCGCTAGATATGTGCCATTGTTCAAGCAGGCGGCGTTCTCCCAATTCATTCCGCGGTTATCAAAGTGAATAGCGAGGCTGTTGTTGGAGAAGTGGTTGTTGGAGAAGTGATTGTCACGTCCGCCTCCTAGGAGCACACCAGTGTCGCAGTTTTCAAAAGTGTTGTTGTCAAACAGCCAGCCTGACATTTGGTCATCGAGATATGCACCAGAAACTCCACCCCCGCACCCTTGAACCGATCGTCCTTCAATCTTGCACTTGATGTTGCTAAAAGTGTTAAGGGTGGCAACATTTCCCCTGTTCGTCCAGGCTCCTGACTGACCGCATGAATAGAATCCGCCCGTATCGCTGGCCTCGTATGCACAGTTTTCGAATGTATTTCCCGTGAATTTCGTCTCGACGGTAAAGTGAGTGTTCCCTCCCCCGGTGGCGCAATTATGAGGGCCGTCTGAAACATGATTTCCGATGTACTCGTTAGCGTATCCCCCGAATTCCAGCCCGGGCATATACGTCCTCTTCCACAACGCATTTCTAGACATGGTATTATTCTCAACCCTGTTGTGTCCTCCAGAAAAATTCGCGGGATCCCCGCCAAGTGCCCGAACTCCGACACAGCCTGTGTTCCTTGTCTCACTGTTAATCAGCACATAATTATCGCCGTCGATGCTGATTCCATCGTGACCACAATTGACAACTTTCACGTTATCTACCGTGACATTTGTAACACCTAGCGCGTTAAGGCAAATCTCCCTGGCGCCGGTGATCACCAAATTTCTAAAGACGGCGTTCTTCGCATTAGATGTATCCATCGCAACCTTATCGGCGGTCATACTAGCGGCGTCGATGTCGCTGTCTTTCCAGGTATTGAACGGGACAGGAGGGTAAAATGTCAACTTTCCTGTGGTTAAATCGATATGGTACTCATTAATCTGGTCAACTTCACGAAGTAAATTCACTCCATAAAACCGGGCATCGTCCCCGACGTACCCATAACTCACAGAACCTTCCGGAACACGCAAGGTGATCCCCTGTTGCGTGTCATCAACTGCCACGCTATCGATTTTTAGGTATTCATCCGTCCAGTCAAAAGAGGTGTAAGAGTGGATCCAGGGATCACTCTCTGAAGCCCAGTCGTTATCAATTATTCTTTGAACCAGATCGGGTTGTGTTGAACTGAGGATTGTAAGGCTTGTGCTGTCCCCATTGGCTTGAGTTCCGTTGTCAATGTTCACCCACTCCCAGGTATTATTTTCAACATCAATGTTAGGATAGCGAGCAAGAGTCATAATCTCGTCGTTGAAAATGAGGTCTGTCTTGTTGTGCTGACAGTCACTCACGGCTCCACCAGTTACCATCGTCCCCAAATCATCGGCTGTGAAATTGTAATCATACAAGTTTACTGAGATCAATTTTTCACTTTCCTGGATCCATGCTGAATTGGGAATATATTTGGCCCCTGAGATAATGCTTGGCTCGTCACCGACGCCTTCGAACACTATGGATGATGAATCGCATAGATTGCTGATCACAATGGACTCGTAAGTCCCAGGGTGGAGGCGGATTGTGTGAGAGGATGAAGAACAATCGGCCAGCATTTTGTTGGCTTGCGACAGGTCAGCATTGTTGCGGACTTCAAATATAATTGCTGACGCTCTAAAGAGCATGCTATACAAGAAGAATGTGAGTTTCATTTTTACAATTATTCGTGTAGGTGACAAGTTGTGGGAGTTTGTTTGTTTGGGAACTCGTCAAAAACTTTCGTCCCGTGCCTGTGCACATGTCGGTCTGCAATAATACAAAAAAGAATCAAAGAAAAAAAATCTGGCACATCCTCTCCTCTCTACTATTAAACATCGGCGAATAGACCATCGCTCGCACAGCTACCATAACTTTTTACACTACTAGGCGTTGATTGTGTTTGATTCAGGATTCTCGCAGACAGTAGTGTCTTTGGCGTCAGAGTTGTGGGTGCATGGACATCGTAATTATACTGGGGAGTCTTCAATTTTCTTCGAGTCTTTTTTTTTGAAGTAGATGATATTGTCACCCCCCCCCCCTCCTTCAAGCTGGGTGACATAATGGGAGACCTAAACTTCGCTTCTGCAGTCTCGAGGGGACTGAATGTGCTTGATATCACACCCTTCTTAATGTTGAAAGTTGCAGCATTGAGGTTGTTAGTATCATTCCGCGTCTTAGATGTTGAAATCGAATTCATTGTATCACTCCTGAGCTGTTCTTCAATCACTCTGTCATTCTCGCTCTTGCTATGGCAACAGCACCGAAAAATCAAGGGTGGCGGCAACGCCTGTTTTCCTTCGAGAACAATCAGAACATTGCAAAAGTCAAAGAAAAAGTGAATGCGCGACAATTTTTTGGGGTATCCGCTGTCATTGTTCTCGCCAAGATTACATTGGTCATCTTTCACACCGTCGTATTCAGGGGCACAGTCGTACTCGGGCATTTTGCCCACAGGTGACCAAACAGGGTTACTACAACTACTGGTGTTGTTCATAATTTTGGCAGGGTTGAATACGGCGGAAAAGAGGACAGATGCGACAGCCATTTCCGCTATAATCAATACCTTTAGCCTTTGTTCTTTGTCGTTTTTGCCTTCTACAAGGTCGTCTTCTTCATCCATTTCATTGGTAAAAACAATATTTTGAATTGTCATCATGATGACAACCACCTTAATAATAATCAGCTTCAACCACACATTCCATCCCTCGAGAAGATCCTGGACCTTATTAATTAATATCACCACCGCTCCTATACTAACAAGCAAGGACACAACCCCAGCAACTTCTGCCCCAATTTCCATTCCCTTGACAATTCTGGTAGTCACCTCTGACGTCTCACCGATGGGATGACACGCCTTTAAAATCGCGACACTAGGCCGAACAAAGCATGCCTGTAAACACATGAGTCTCAGACTTCCAAAACTGCACTTGGCAACATTGCCTCCGTCGCCGCCGCCGCACGGGTTTTTACGGATGCTCCTCATCTCCATCTCCATCTCCATCTCTGCCTCCACGCTTTGAGCACCCCCCACAGAGAGAGTCACGAGCGAGAAGAAGACGTATAGAAGCTGGCATTCAAGAATCGTCTCGAATATCGGCAATGACGGTCGGTGAGAGAGACAAACATTCAAAAGGGATATCGTCAAGGGGAAGAACGCAATTCGGAGACAGAGGCGAAGAAGAGAGGGAAGTTGATAATGAGAATTGATTAGGTGTAGAGCTTTTAAGAAAGACACAACGGGGGGAACTGCGGTGAAAAGGAGGAGGGGGATAATAATTGTTATCATCCTTCCTCCTGTACCCTTTGAATCTTTGGTTTTGAAAAAAGATTTTTAGATCATCCTTCGAAGATCCTTCCTTCCTCTCTATATCCCGACGAACGAAGTTATCACCTGTCTTGAAGCTCAAAACACTCAATCCTCTGAACTTATGGCTAGTTTTCAACTCGCCATCTCTCAAAATGTCACTGCTTCCATTGCCAAAGTAAGAAGTGATTCTTCACCGGAGAATTACTGCTTTGCAACTTGGGATACGGAGAGTTCTCTATCTATTACTGGTGTTGGAACTGGAACTGTGGACGATATGGTTTCGCAGTTTCCCCCAAACGATGTGGCCTATGCTCTTTACAGGAAGGAATTCACCCACGAACTCCAGGGTGAAGTCGCCCCAAAGACAACAAAGTTCATTTATGTTAGCTGGTTTCCGCAAGGGGTGCCATTGAAGAGGAAAATGAGGGTCGGTACGGTTGAGGGTCAGATCAGAAACGCCTTCCATCCCTACAACTGTGATGTTGGCGCTGACTCCCAAGCCGAAATTAATGACAAAGTTGTCAATGACTTGCTGCTGCAAGTTACAATGAAGAACACAAATATCGGCGTGGCGAGACCTACGGAAAAAAAGGAAGCACCGAAACGACGCACGTTCGTTGGTGGCGCTAGCTCGTCGACACAGGCGATCAGTTTTGTTGACGGTGGTGAGGAGGCTATAGCGGCCGCAATTGCAAATGTTCGGAGTGATGAGGTAGATTGTGACTGGTGCATCGCGAGCTTCGATACTTCAGCAAAACCGCCAAAGCTTCAACTGAAATCGGAAGGAACGGATCCAAATACATTTGCTGAAAACCTCGATGCCGATACATTCAATTTCGGCCTTGTGCGCCTCTACGAAACGATAGACAAAACAACTGCAGTCAAGTTCTGCTTTGTCAAATCACAACCTGAGGCGACTAAGATGATGGTAAAAGCCAAGTTGGGGCTCTTAGCAGGAGCAGTTGCGAATGTCTTCGGACAGTTCCATGGTGATGTCTTCTACGATGATGTCACAGACTGTAAATACGAAGATTTCGTCAAGGCTACTCGCAAAAAGTAAGTGATTGTTCCTCTCATGTAAAAACTATAACCCGAGGTGGAGCCTTGTTTGCCCCGTACATTTAAACTTTTTATTATTCTTGTTGCAAATCCCCAAGAAGTGAGGCTCAACAGAAAATACCTGATAATTTGGCATTGTTTGCAATTGTGTGCTGGCCACGGCCGCAGCGGCGCATCTTTGCTTGATCACTTTTTGAAAGCAAAATTGTTAGGTTTTCGTGTTAGTTTTGCGTTAATGTGGGCCCATAACCTTGTTAGGTTTTCGTTAATGTTTTCAATTCATTTCTTTAGTTTCTTATGTTAGTTTTTTCGGCGATTGGTTTCTGGGTATCTTTCTTTCGATTTTGGGTCATTTAGGGTCTTTTTGGCTCTTTTTTGTGCCATCTGTGGGCTGTTCACTCCGAAGGTCGAAGTGTCAGGCAAGGAAGGGAAAATTCCTCTTTCC
>Ga0115555_1003017_pt1 | contig 11036 bp, 5 predicted proteins | sample COGITO_mtgs_1104_2_FD_87285 | JGI IMG/M metagenome (GOLD analysis project Ga0115555, IMG submission 87285) | Pelagic marine microbial communities from North Sea - COGITO_mtgs_110407 | ecosystem: Environmental > Aquatic > Marine > Epipelagic | place: Germany:Helgoland, sampling site Kabeltonne...
CCCCTAGGGGCTGTAGTAGGAGTAGCAGGAAGGTTTGGTCGACCTGGTTTTTTAGCGGCTTATGATATCTATTCTGGGAAACAAGTCTGGCAATTTGATACAATCCCTGCTGAAGGATGGGAGGGAGATCTTAGTAACTATACTAAAGATGGGGAGGTATTAAACAGAGACTTGCTCACCGAAAAAGAATCATTACTTGAATACCCCGATGCTGCAAAATATGGTGGAGGCTCTGCATGGACTACCCCCGCTATTGATAAAGACACACATACATTATTTTTTGGGACAGGAAACCCATCTCCTCAGATGAGCGATCAAAGCAGGCCTGGGGATAATCTATATACCGTCTCACTTGTTGCCTTGGATGCCAATACTGGAAAACTAAAATGGTATTACCAACAAGTCCCTCATGATATTTGGGGTTACGATGTAGCTAGTCCCCCCGTAATCTTTCATACGATTCATAAAGGTAAAATTATTCCCGCTGTGGGGCAGGCCGGAAAAACTGGCTGGTTTTATATTCACAACAGAAATACAGGGGAATTGCTCTTAAAATCAGAAGCCTTTGTCCCGCAAAATAATATGTTCTATGAAGCTAGTGAAGAAGGTACAACTATTTATCCTGGAATTTTAGGGGGGTCAAACTGGTCTCCAGTGAGTGTCAACATTGATCAGCATCTTGCTTATGTTTCTGGGATTCATGCTCCAATTAAATATACTCGGCACGAAAAGATAGTGAATGGAAAAGCCGTTAGATATACCAGTTCTGAGCCTACTAACGACGATCAATGGGGGCTTTTATCTGCGGTTAACTTAACTGACGGAAAGATTCGATGGCAATATAGAACTGACCAACCTTTACTTGGCGGAACACTTGCAACGAAGGGTAACCTAGTTTTCGTTGGCGAAGGCAATGGAAACTTTAGTGCGGTTGATGGAGGCTCAGGTGAGATGCTTTGGTCAACTAAAATAAACGCTGGGGTCAATGCACCTGCTATATCCTATATGATCAATGGAAAGCAATATATTGCTGTAGTGTCTGGCGGAAATAAAATTATGGGGTATAAGCAAGGAGACTTTATCAGTGTCTATAGCCTCAATTAAAAAAATAAAAAAATTATTTTCTGATCTACAAAAAGCTCGGCGTGAAATCGTTTTACCCTTAATAACTTTAACCGTCGCTCCTTATTTTGGTTTTATTGGAGTAATTGCATTTAACCCTAACCTCTTTTCCAAACTAGTTGGTTCGGGATCGCTCTCTATTGGAATTATTCTTGGGTTTATTTTAATCCTGCATATCTTCTTAGTCACCCTCACATACTCTTATCTTGCCAATAAAAAACTAGAGCCAATTATCAGAAAATTAATTAAAACACAAAGTATGTAATGGGGTTGAATATTACAGCTATTTTAATGTTTGTCTTATTTGTAAGCATAACTATATATATAACCTACTGGGCGGCAAAAAAAACCCAGACAGCAAAAAGTTTTTATACCGCTGGTGGCGATATTACAGGCTTTCAAAATGGGTTAGCTATCTCAGGTGACTTTATGTCTGCCGCCTCTTTTCTTGGGATATCAGGACTGGTTTATCTAACCGGTTTTGATGGGCTGATTTACTCCATTGGGTTTCTGATCGGCTGGCCTATAATTTTATTATTAATTGCTGAGCCTTTAAGAAATTTAGGGAAATATAGTTTTGCTGACGTAGCTTCCTTTCGTTTACAGCAAAAACCGATTAGATTGCTTGCTGCTTGCGGATCCTTGTGCACCGTAATCTTATACTTAATTGCCCAAATGGTTGGAGCAGGGAAGTTGATTGAGCTATTGTTTGGCTTACCTTACTACAGCGCAGTAATGATTGTTGGTGCGCTAATGATACTGTACGTAACTTTTGGAGGAATGCTAGCTACAACCTGGGTTCAGATAATTAAAGCAATATTATTGCTTTCAGGGGCAACTCTCATAGCCGTATTGGTGTTAATTCAGTTTAGCTTCAACGTGAATGATTTCTTTAAAGCTGCTATTAATATTCACCCAAAAGGTGTCAATATTTTAGCTCCAGGGGGTCTAATATCAGATCCAATTTCTGCTATATCGCTTGGGTTAGCATTAATGTTTGGAACGGCAGGCCTCCCTCATATTTTAATGCGCTTCTTCACAGTCAAAGACGCAGTCGAAGCACGAAAATCGGTAGTTTATGCCACAGGATTTATTGGTTACTTCTATATATTAACTTTTATCATTGGGTTTGGTGCCATTATTCTTGTATCTAAAAATACGCAATATCTCAATGAGTTAGGTCAGCTTATAGGTAATAACAATATGGCTGCTATACATCTAGCCCATGCCGTTGGAGGTGACTTATTGTTAGGTTTTATTTCAGCGGTAGCTTTTGCAACAATATTAGCCGTTGTGTCCGGCCTTACACTTGCTGGTGCATCTGCTATTTCACATGACCTATATGCCAATGTTTTTAGTGGAGCTACTTTTAGTGAAAAAAAGGAGATACAAGTATCTAAAATTGCTACCGTATTTTTAGGTCTCCTAGCGATACTTCTTGGGATAACATTTGAAGGTCAGAATGTTGCATTCATGGTCGGCTTAGCATTCGCTATTGCGGCTAGTACTAACTTTCCCATTCTACTTCTATCTATTTATTGGAAAAAACTTACCACTAGAGGTGCAGTTATTGGTGGAAGTGCCGGGCTTATATCTGCGATCTTCTTGGTTGTTTTAGGACCAGTTGTTTGGGTCGACGTGTTTAATTACGAGGAGGCAATTTTTCCTTATAAATATCCTGCTCTATTTTCAATGACGTTAACCTTCATGGGTATATGGTTTTTTTCTGTGACTGATAAAAGTAAATATGCTCATTTAGAACAAGCAAAATTTGACGCCCAATTCTTTCGATCGCAAACGGGTATCGGTATCGATAAATCTTTAAATCATTGATTTATTGGCTAACATTTCTTTAAAGTCTAAGTCACACCGAGAAAAGAATGATAAGTCTGTTGGAAGAAGTCCGGCTATTAAGCCTTATGGTATTTTTTACTATAACTTCTTACTTCATCCAACATACATTCTACATTTTCAGGTGGGGTAAATTGGGTAATTCCATGCCCAAGATTAAAAATATGACTTTCCCCATGGCCGTAACTATCTAAAACATTTCGCACAGCTGACCTTATTGCTTTTGGCTCCGACAATAAAATTGCCGGGTCAAGATTGCCTTGTAAGGCTATTTTGTCGTTCACTACTTTACGAGCATTACCTAAGTCTGTTTGCCAATCTATGCCGAGTGCATCAGCACCACTTTGGGATTGAAGATCAAGCCATTGGCCTCCGCCTTTAGTAAAGATTATTTTAGGAGTGTCTTCAAAACCCATTAAATTTAAATTCGAGATAATCACCTTCATATAATTTAACGAATGACTTTCATATTCATGGTGAGATAGGGCTCCGCCCCAGGAATCAAAAATCATTACCGCATCAGCTCCAGCTTCTATTTGCTTTGCTAGATATATTGAAACAGATTCTGTAGTCACCTTAAGAATGTGCTGTATTAGATCTGGGCGAGAATATAACATTTTCTTAATATTTAGAAATCCAGTACCTCCCTGTCCTTCAACCATGTAGGTAGCTAATGTCCATGGGCTTCCTGCAAAACCTATTAATGGTACACGCCCATTAAGTGCAGTTTTTATTGATCTCACTGCATTAAAAACATATCCCAAATCCTCTTCTACATTAGGCACATCTAACTTTTGTATAGCCTGTTCATCGATTAGCGGATAGTGAAACTTTGGCCCTTCACCATCAACAAAATGCAGCCCCAAACCCATCGCATCAGGTACAGTCAGTATGTCTGAAAATAATATAGCGGCGTCTAATAAGGGGTACCTATCCAGTGGCTGAAGAGTTACTTCAGTAGCGAAATCTGCATTTTTACATAAATCTAAAAAACTCCCTGCATGCTTTCGTGTTTTACGATATTCTGGCAGGTATCTTCCAGCCTGACGCATCATCCATACAGGAGTGTAGGGGGTAGATTCTTTTTTTAGGGTCTTTAGAAATACATCATTTGTAATAGGTGTCATTAGATTAGTATGGCTTAGTCATCGCTAAAAATATCTGGAGTTATTAAATCTATAGTATCAACAACTAACTCACCAGTTGACACTGCTGCACCTCCAGCAGTATCTACTACTGCAGCAGTCGTCATACACCCAAACAAGAATAAAAACATAAGAAGAATAAAGTGTTTCACTAATATTTAGATTAACGGGGAAGGCTGCTTGAACCCATCAAAAATTCATCTACAGAACGGGCACATTGCCGTCCTTCTCTTATAGCCCATACAACTAATGACTGGCCTCTACGCATATCCCCTGCCGCAAAAACCTTACTTCTTGATGTCGTATATGAATTTTCACCCTCGGTTTCCGCCTTGGCATTACCCCTAGCATCTTTATCAATACCAAACTTATCTAAAATAGTTTGTTGTGGGCTAATAAAGCCCATAGCCAGTAAGACCAGATCTGCTTTCATAGTAAATTCAGAATTAGGGACTTCTTGCATCTTGCCATCTTTCCATTCCACCCTGGCTGCAACCAATTCTTTTACTTTTCCATTTTCACCTATAAATGATTTGGTAGCCACAGACCAATCTCTCTCGCACCCCTCTTCGTGCGAACTAGATGTTCTCATCTTAAGTGGCCAATAAGGCCACACTAATGATTTGATTTCTTTTTCCGGAGGTTGGGGCATAAGTTCAAACTGATAAACCGATGCAGCTCCATGTCGATTAGAAGTGCCTACACAATCAGAGCCAGTGTCTCCGCCTCCAATAACTACAACGTTCTTTCCTGTTGCAGTAATTTGGTCTTTTATCACATCTCCTGCAACAATTTTATTTTGATTGGGGAGAAAATCCATAGCAAAATGTACGCCATCTAGTTCTCTTCCAGGAACAGGAAGGTCTCTTGGCCACTCAGCACCACCCGCTAAAATAACTGAATCATAATCATGAATCAATTGCTCTGGGTCTACGTTTTCACCTACATTTTGATTGGTTTTAAATACAACACCCTCGGCTTCCATTTGGGTAACGCGTCGATCGATATGAGATTTTTCCATTTTGAAGTCAGGAATACCATATCTAAGAAGTCCACCAATACGATCATTTTTTTCTAGCACAACCACGTCGTGACCAACTCTTGCAAGTTGCTGCGCTGCAGCCATCCCTGCTGGGCCTGATCCTACAATAGCTATTTTCTTACCAGTTTTGTTTTTTGGAGGTTGAGGTATGACCCAATTATTTTCCCAGGCTTTATCAATAATGGCATGTTCAATTGATTTAATACCAACTGGGTCATCATTTATGTTCAAAGTGCATGCAGCCTCACAAGGTGCGGGACAAATTCTTCCCGTAAATTCTGGAAAATTGTTTGTAGAGTGAAGCACTTCAATTGCTTGCTTCCAATTTTGTTGAAAAACTAGGTCGTTCCAATCGGGGATAATGTTGTTCACAGGGCATCCGTTGTTACAGAAAGGGATGCCGCAATCCATACATCTTGCCCCTTGAGTTTTTGCTTCCTCGTCAGACAAGTGCAAAACAAACTCTTTATAATTTTTTACTCTCTCTGCAGGAGGAACGTTCTCTGCAGCGACTCTAGGAAAATCCATAAACCCAGTAACCTTACCCATTTATGCTACCTCCTTAATTGTTGCCGCATGAAGCTCATTCAATGCTCGTTTATATTCAATCGGCATAACTTTTACAAAATTCCCAATTGCTGTATCCCAGTTATTCAATATATCAATAGCTATTGAGCTATCCGTATATTTATGATGATTGACTATTAACTGTTTCAAAATCGTTTCGTCAGATAAATTAAGATGTTTTGCCCCTTTAGGCTGAACATTTTCTTTTGCGACTTTCTCTAAAGTCACCATTGATGGATTGCAAGATTGTGAAAACGTTCCTTCGGGGTCATATATGTATGCTACACCTCCGGACATTCCAGCAGCAAAATTTTGACCCGTTTCTCCTAGAACTGCTACTGTCCCTCCGGTCATATATTCGCAACCATGATTTCCTACTCCTTCAACGACAGCAGATGCACCAGAGTTTCTTACACAGAAACGTTCACCGGCAATCCCTCTAAAGTAAGATTCTCCTGATGTTGCCCCATACATCACTGTATTTCCTACAATAATGTTTTTTTCTTCTATGCCTTTAAAATGTTGCGGTGGACGAATAATAATATGTCCTCCGCATAAGCCCTTGCCGACATAATCGTTACCCTCACCATGAAGGTTAAACGTAATACCTTTTGCAAGAAAAGCGCCAAAACTTTGTCCAGCCGTACCCTCTAATTTCACACTAATTGTATTATCTGGAAGGCCATCGTTTCCGTAACGCTTTGCTATTTCATGAGACAGCATTGTACCAACCGTGCGATTAGTGTTTGTTATTGGAATGTCAAACGTCGTGGACTCTTTCTTTTCAATTGACGGCATAGCTTTTTTTATAATTTCGTTATCTAGTGCTTTATCTAACCCATGATATTGCTTTTCAACGTTGTATCGTGAAACATCTGCACCCATATCTGGCTGATAAAAGATTCTACTAAAATCTAATCCTTGAATTTTCCAATGATCTATACCTTGTTGCATGTCTAATAAATCACTTCGCCCTATCAGGTCGTTGAATTTTTTCATACCTAGTGATGCCATAATTTCACGAATTTCTTCGGCAATAAAGAAAAAGAAGTTAACGACATGTTCAGGTTGACCATTAAATCTTTTTCGCAGTTCTGGATCCTGAGTTGCAATGCCCACTGGGCAAGTATTAAGATGACATTTGCGCATCATAATACAACCTTCAACTACAAGAGGCGCTGTGGCAAAACCAAATTCATCTGCACCCAATAATGCGCCAACGACTACATCCCGACCCGTTTTCATTTGTCCGTCGACCTGAAGGACGACACGCCCTCTTAATTGGTTAAGCACTAATGTTTGTTGCGTTTCAGCCAGCCCAATCTCCCAAGGGGTGCCGGCATGTTTAATAGAAGAAAGTGGTGATGCTCCTGTTCCACCATCATGCCCAGCAATTACAATATGGTCAGATTTGGCTTTAGCTACACCGGCAGCTACAGTTCCAACCCCCGTTTCAGAAACTAATTTTACTGAGATGCTTGCGCTTGGGTTTGCATTTTTAAGATCATGTATTAATTGGGCCAAATCTTCAATAGAATAAATATCATGATGGGGTGGAGGAGAAATCAGCCCCACACCTGGTACTGAAAATCTTAATTTAGCTATGTAAGGGCTAACCTTGTGTCCTGGTAGCTGCCCCCCTTCACCTGGCTTTGCTCCTTGGGCCATTTTAATTTGAATTTGATCCGCGGCAGATAAATACTCTGCAGTTACTCCAAATCGTCCAGAAGCTACTTGCTTAATTCGTGATCGCATCGAATCACCTGCTAATAAAGCATAATTTGATTCAATAATATCTTCGCCTAGATGCTCTGCTATAGAAGAATCTTTAGTGATAGGTATAAACCGTTTCTTATCTTCACCGCCTTCGCCTGTATTTGACTTTCCACCTATGCGGTTCATAGCCACTGCAAGAGTAGCGTGCGCCTCCGTGGATATTGAACCAAGCGACATAGCGCCTGTAGCAAAGCGCTTTACAATTTCCTTTGCTGACTCAACCTCATCAATAGAAATTGTTTTTGTTTTTTTAAAACCAAAAAGACCGCGTAAGGTTTTGTGTTTTTTTGTTTGGTTATTAATTAGCTCAGCATATTCTTTATAAGTATCGTATTGATTTTTTCTAGTTGCATGCTGTAATTTTGCAATAGATTCAGGATTCCACATATGCTCTTCACCACGGATCCTAAAAGCATATTCACCCCCAGCATCAAGTGCGTTTATTAGAGTAGGGTCAAGACCAAAAGCAGCTTTATGAATTTGATTAACTTCTTCTGCTATTTCCTTAATTCCAATACCTTCAATATTAGTGGATGTGCCTTTAAAATATTTGTCGATAAAAGCTTGGTTCAGGCCTACTGCTTCAAAAACTTGTGCCCCACAATAAGACTGATAAGTAGAAATGCCCATCTTAGACATAACTTTATTAAAGCCTTTACCAATAGCTTTAATGTATTTCTCTTGTGCGCCACTAAAGTCATCGCTAAGCGTTCTTATAGTTTCATAAGTTAACCAGGGGCAAACGGCTTCGGCTCCATATCCTGCCAATAAAGCAAAATGGTGGACTTCACGCGCAGATCCAGTATCAATTACTAAGCCAGTGTTTGTCCTGATTCCGGCCTTTACCAATAAATGGTGTGTAGCAGAACATGCCAGTAACGCAGGTACTGCCTGCCTATTATTATCAGTTAGTCGGTCAGATAAAATAATGATATTGAGTCCATCGATAACAGATTGTTTAGCCTCGTTACAAATATTAGCCAATGCTCTCTCCATAGCTTGGCTGTATGACTCATCGCGTCCAACCTCAAAAGTTATATCAATAACATTTGACTTAAGGAGTCCTTTTGTTGTTTGTTCAATGTTTTTTAATGCCTCTAAATCTTCAAGACTTAGGATGGGCTGACTTGCCTCTAAGCGTGGTGGTGGGCTAGTCTCTTCAATACCTAACAAGTTAGGTCGGGGTCCAATAAATGTCACTAACGACATAACCAACTCCTCTCTTATTGGATCAATAGGAGGGTTTGTTACTTGGGCAAACAGCTGTTTAAAATAATTATAGAGAACCTTAGGGCGGTTAGATAATACCGGGAGTGCTGCGTCATTTCCCATAGACCCTGATGGCTCCTGGCCATCACTAACCATAGGCTTAAGAATAAAACTAATATCTTCTTGAGTAAAACCAAATGCCTGTTGAATATCTAATAAGGCGCTTTGTAATTTGATCTTGACTGTTGGTTTTCTTAGGTCACTTAAAAGAAATCGGGATTGATTAATCCAGGATTCATATGGCTTTGCACTAGCTAATAATTTCTTTACCTCAGCATCATCAATAATTCTTCCTGCTTGAAGGTCAATAAGTAACATTTTTCCTGGTTCTAGACGCCATTTTTTAACTATTTTTTCTTCAGGAAACTTAAGGACACCCATCTCAGAAGCCATCATCACAACGCCGTCATCCGTCATCAAATAGCGAGCAGGTCTTAATCCGTTTCGATCTAGGGTTGCACCTATCATTTGTCCGTCTGTAAAAGCTACAGCGGCTGGGCCATCCCATGGCTCCATCATAGCGGCGTGATACTCATAAAAAGATTTTCTTTCTTGGCTCATTAGTCCGTTACCAGACCAAGCTTCTGGTATCAACATCATCATAGCGTGAGGCAAGCTATAACCTCCTGCTACCAACAATTCTAAACAATTATCAAAGCTTGCTGAATCGGATTGTCCTTCTGTAATAAGTGGCCATAATTTTTCCAGATCTTCACCCAGCAACATGGACTTCATTTTCTCTTGTCTTGCATTAATCCAATTCTCATTGCCGCGCACGGTATTAATCTCACCATTATGAGCAATCATTCTATACGGGTGCGCAAGGTCCCAAGACGGAAAGGTATTCGTTGAAAACCTTTGATGCACTAAAGCTAAAGCTGACTGGGATGATTCGTCCAAGAGATCTGGAAAAAATACGCCCACTTCATTTGCCAAAAGCATCCCTTTGTATACGACGGTTCGTGAGGACATAGAAGAAACATAAAAACTAGCAGGGTCATCTATATCTAAAGCCTGCACAAGGTTTTCAATTCTTTTTCTAATAACGAACAATTTTCTTTCAAAAGCCACTTGTCCGTCAGTGTTATCGCCGCGACCAATAATGACTTGCTTAATGACCGGCTCAACGTTTCTTGCTGCGCCAGCTATATCTTGATTGTTAACTGGAACGTTTCTCCAGCCTAGCTCTATTTGTTCCTCTTCCGCAATAACTTTACTAATTATGCTTTCACACAGTGCTCTCGTTTTTTCTGCTTGAGGTAAAAAGAGCATTCCAATTCCATACTCACCCTCTCCCGGTAATGCAATAGATAATACTTTTGCTTCTTTTTGAAATAGTGCGTCAGGTATTTGAATAAGAATCCCAGCACCATCACCTAATTTAGGGTCATAGCCCGTTGCGCCTCTGTGGGTTAGGTTGGTGAGAATCTCCAGTCCTTGTGAAATAATTTTATGACTTTTAATTCCCCGGCTATTTGCAACAAAACCAACACCGCATGAGTCATGCTCGTTTGACGGATTGTATAACCCTTGTTTTTTTGGTGTGATTGGTCGCATCATTATTTTACTTAAGTGTGTTAAACGGAACGGTAAATTTTAAAGCTTTTTGCCAGCTTATTCAATGATCTTATGGTAAAAAGGTTAATAGTTATTAAAGCTGATCAAAGGCATTATTTGCAGCATTGATGGTTTGTTTTATATCAACAGAAGTGTGTGCTGCCGAAACAAAACCTGCCTCAAAGGCGGAAGGGCCAAAATACACGCCTTGGCTTAGCATTAAATGAAAGAATTTTTTAAACAAATCTCTATTCGACGCCATAATTTCTTCAAAACTATTAGGGGGTGTTTTACTAAAATACAGTCCAAACATACCTCCAACATTGCGAGCACAAAAATCAATATTTCTCTCTTTAGCAGATAACGTTAAGCCATCTGTCAATTGTTTTGTGGTGACACTAAGTTTCTTAAAAAAATCTGGCTCCTGGATTAGTTCTAGAGTTTTAAGACCTGCTGCCACTGCTACCGGATTGCCTGACAATGTTCCTGCTTGATATACCGGGCCTAACGGCGCAAGTTGTTGCATGATTTCTTTTTTTCCTCCAAATGCCCCTACTGGAAGACCTCCTCCAATTACTTTACCTAATGTTGTCATATCTGGAATCACATTAAATAATGCTTGCGCTCCTCCCAACGCAACCCGAAAACCAGTCATCACTTCATCGAAGATTAATACCGTGCCATATTTAGTACAAAGGGACCTAAGG
>Ga0115555_1003021_pt1 | contig 11026 bp, 4 predicted proteins | sample COGITO_mtgs_1104_2_FD_87285 | JGI IMG/M metagenome (GOLD analysis project Ga0115555, IMG submission 87285) | Pelagic marine microbial communities from North Sea - COGITO_mtgs_110407 | ecosystem: Environmental > Aquatic > Marine > Epipelagic | place: Germany:Helgoland, sampling site Kabeltonne...
AGAACTTACTTTGTTCGCGGGCATGATGATGCACGCCGCCGGAACCGCTGAAGGGCTGGGTGGGGCGATAGACAAGTTCATCACAAAGCCCCTGATTGAGATGAACGGGATCATCAAAGAGGGCGGACCTGAAGCTGGCAAAATCATGGACAACGTCGAGGCCGCGATGGTCGGGGCTGCCGCTGGTGTAGCGATACTCGCTGCCGCAGTAGTGGGTCTGACCATAGTCTCGTTTCCGCTTACCTCCGCGTTCATGGGGATCGTCGGAGTGATCTCCCTTATCGTTGCGGGCATATACCGGTTCCGCAACTCGACAATAGAGGTGTTTGGGTCACAGATCAGTTTGATGGACGTACTCGTTGGGTACTGGAATCTGTACAAACTCGTTGCGAAGACTGCGTTCGAGGCTGTCGTCAATTATGCAAACTGGGCATTCAGCAAGCTCAAGTTCGCGGCAAAGATGATCGCCATGAGCATTGGTCCCATATTCGACGCCACAGTAAGCGGCATCAAGCGGGCTTTCAACGGCACATTGGACTTCCTGTCCGCGATCCTGAACAAGATGACGAAGGTCTCTAAATTTGTCAAGACCCTACAGGAAGCGGACATGGGCCAACTCGTAAGTGGGGACTTCCTCAAAGGGGCATGGGCGAACGCAGAGGAGGGTTCGGTAGACTTCGCACAATCCTTCGCAGATCAACTTAAAAAGGGCGTCGAAGGTGCGGGCAATCTGATCGAGGGGTTCGTAGCTCCCGCCCTAGAGACCGCCATGGAAGTCGTCGTAGATGTAATGGCAGAAGCTAAGCGTCTCGCAGAAAGCGCCGCTGAGATTGTAAGTCGCCAGCACGACGAGCCCGATCCGTCTTCCCCCGACCCACTAAGCGGTGGCTCCGATCCCTTCAGTCGGGGCGAAATCCTGCCCCCGACTGAAGCCGCTGACCGCACCTTGGAAGAGATACAAGCCGCAGGGTTCATGAACCCCACGGAGCTATTCGATTCCCTGAAGGGGGGCCTAGACGACGCGAAGGCACACATCTTCGAGTTTGCCACCAGCACACGGGCGACCATCGGAGAAGGTCTCGCTGGCGCATTTGATCTCGTCACGGACTCCATCGTCGAAATGGCAACCACTGGCGAAGTTAGCTTCAAGAAGTTTGCAAGGGCCATGCTCAAGATGATCCAGGAGATCATCGTCAAACTTCTCATCCAACTCGCAATCCAGATGGCCATCAAGGCACTGGGCGGCGGCGCCGTTGCCTCCCCAACGACCGGCCCTTCCGCAATGGCGGGCGGCGGCACGGCTGGCGGCATGGGCGGCGCAAGTGGCTTCGGTGACCTACTGGGCGGCGGCGGCGGAATGTCCTTCGTAGCAGGCGGCGGTCGCGTAAGCGGCGGCCATCCCGTACTCGTCGGCGAGCGCGGACCGGAACTCTTTGTTCCCCCGCAGTCTGGTTCCATAAAGAACAACACGACCACGCAGGGCATGATGCAGCAACAGCCCCCGCAGGTCACAATTGTAAATGTGGACTCTGCGGAGAACACGCTCAACGCCCTCGGAAGTGAAGAGGGTGAGACTATGATCATGAACGTAATTCAGCGCAACCCAGAGATTCTTAGGTCTCTGTAATTCCAACTCTAGGCCCCGGCGTACCTGCCGGGGCCTTTCCCCCCGGAGACTGATCATGGAAGATAAGATAGTTGTAAGAGTGCCTCAGAGAAGATACGGTGCTGGGCAGTTCACTGACGATGCGAACGGCCCCCTTAACCGTGGCAACCGAATGGGCTCTGGTGGCGCTCTGCTGTCTAGCCTGGTTCAGTTCATGGTTGGCGCTCCCGTTGTGGACTACTCGTCCTTCGCATTCAGCGGGTCTTTGGGGGCCTTCCCCGGCAAGGTTATAACTATTGACACGAGCCTGCCCAAATACGATCAAAATGTTACCGTCCTACCTCGCCCGCCCCATAGTAGCCGCCCCAGCTTCACGGACGCTACCGCGTACTCCCACTACACCAATAACCTGATGCAAAACCGAGGCAACAACGCCTCTACGGCAACTGGCACTTTCACTATACATAGCTCTTCGACCAATCTCTATCAAGTCAGTCACCCGACCCTAGGCATAGTTGACCCATCCCAAGGACCCTTTTTCGTTCAAGGGGGTCTCCAAAAGAAGGTCGGCTCAACATTTCTGACTGGGACCTTCGCCCCCGACATTGATACCGATCTCTACGACCTAAACGGTAACTTTGTCCTGACGATTCGCATTTCCTCTGTAGCCAACTACTCTACGGACACACCCACGGGGGTAGGTTGGGCTTCTAACATAACCGCCACGTTCAACGTAATAAACCCGAACTACACCGACGAGCTGAACTGGTCGGACATGGCCAACACCAACCGAGGCAGTGGGTACAGCAATCCCTATACAGCCCTACATTTTGACACAAAGCGTAACCAGAACCTATCGCCCACAGATCCAATGAGTATGTACGACATCCAAGGTCTTGCCTTTGCAGGCCTCAACATTGACGCGATGGTCTACCCGGTAGTCAACCTCACTCACAGCATAAACTTATCGCGAGGCGGGTTCAATCGACCGGACCTCTACAGCACATCTACAAACGGTATCTTCACCCAGTTTGGCGCAGCTCGCGCTTTTGGCAGTGTGGACCCCGCTAGCCAAGCCGACCGCTCGGCAGACTACTTCACGATATTCCGAGGCCCTGGGTATGTTAGAATGTTAGGCCAGGTTTCTGACCCAGCCACAGAATCGCCGGATGCCTCCGAGGCTGATAAAGACGTCTCGTATTTCTTTGGCAAGTTCAACTCATACGAGGAGGTCAGCGAGTACCCACACCCTATGGCATTCCTTGGGGACATCGGGTACCGATCAAGCGACGCAGCCGCAAACCGGACGCGCCCTTGGTGGAGGTCCTCATACGGGCCTTTGGATACCGCAGACTCTAAAATCTGGTCAGAGAGCTTTTTTAACATCTCCGCAGGCTACTGGATCTTAAAGGCCCCGTCGATCCTCAGTCACGACTTTGTAATGGGCGACAGTTCCCTTAACACTCCGGCGCAGGCAAAGGCATTACTGCCGTCCCAGAATATAGGGCGGTGGTACGTTAACGGTGCTGGCACCACTACCATTAGTATCGGCACCGTGACCGACAGCAAAAAAATGGTGGTCACCGAGTTCAACGGCTACACCCAAGCGGTCGCATGGGACCCCGTCGTGGGGTGGCAGGCTCCTCAAGGTCTGTTCTACCAACACTTAGAGACTCCCGGAGCACCCCGTATTCTCCCGGTCACCTTTAGGCAGATCGCCCCGGATGACCATAGCTGGGCCACGTCGGGGGCCAACTCGCAGACCATCACGGCGGATTATAGCGCTGCGGCCGTCAACGAGACATATGAGAATATTGGTGAAATCCCCGGCATATATTGGATGAACAACATAGAGAGGTATGACGGCGCGACCCCGGTACCCTACGCCGCTGGATCTGAGTTCAATGCCGGGGGTCGCACGCTCCGCATGGTGATTGGCTACAGCCAGTCGGCGGGGCCAAACACCACCCCTGTCCCCGCATCATCTGGTGGAAACTCTGGGAACCTTCTTTTTGACATGAACGAAATCTAACACGGAGAACCCCCATGGCCTATACAACTGGAACCGCCACCTCACCCGAGGGGCTTCGCACCGCAATCAGCTCATTTGCAATCCGCACGCTCGGAAACTTCGACGACCTCTTCGGCGGAGCCCTTGGGCTCAGCGCCTTTGGGGGCAATTCGGTGCTTGGCCTAAAGCACCGGGGCACCGGAGCGGCCTACTTGTTCGACATCATACCTGGCCTGGATATGAACAACCTATCGACGGAGCATGTACTTCTCGGCCAGCTTCTAGGGGAGGCGGCGGGGTCATCCACCTATGACGCGAACTTGTACTTTGGGCAAGAGGGCGAGACTCTGATTCCTTTGGACGCCAATGGGACTGTCGCTTGGACCACTGCAAATGGCCAGCCGGTCGAGGGCAGCAGCGACCTGTTTGACCTAACTACCTTTGTTGCCCAGGTGCCCGACGGCGACGGACCATTCAGCGGGGCACAGATTGGGCAGGCCTTGATCCTCAAGACAAGCGTTGTCATTAGCTCTGTGACCTACTCGAACCATGTGTTCGAGATCCTCTCAGTCTCGGCAGTAGAGGGCAGCGCGGGCCTCAACCATGCCACCCTGCCGGACCCTGCGTACAGTCAAGAGATCGTCGGGACCTACCTCGGATCATATAACGAGAACGGGACTAACAACGTTGGGGTGGTGCCGGACGGCTCGGGAGTCGCTAGCGACTTTCTGCTCTCCAACTTCTCCGCCCGAGACCAGGATCTCCTCGCGGACACCGCGTTCCACAAATACTCCTCCTCTATGTGGGGGTCGGGCATCCAAGTGACTGACCTTCCAGGCGGTTTTTTCCCTCGCTCAGGTCGGCTCAACTTCACCTCTGGTGTGGACTACACCTTCTATGGCAGCGCCGAGATTGGGAACGAACACTTCCACATGGTCCTCCAGACTGTTGGCAGCGACAAGGTCAGCCACTGGTGGATGGGCCGCCTCGCTGGGGATGCAGACTCTCTCAGCACAGGGCTCAACCCGACCGGCATGTTTCTAGGGACCACTGGCCCCCACACAGACGAGCAGGGCGTGGACTCCTACCAGTACCCCTTCTCATACCAGGGAGCCAACGAGGCCTACAAGAATCCAAGTATACTGATCGCCCGCTTCTCCGAAGACGGATTAGAAGACACCATCCAGCAGACCAGCGGCGGGCGATCGGGGTACGGACCCCTCGGGACAAACCACATCCGCAAGTACGGCCCAAATGACAATAGCAGCCAGTTCCTTCAGTCCAAAAGGTACTCCATCCAAGCGGGCTTCAATAGCTTCCAAGGTGGAGAAGCGGTAGGGATGACGGGGGCTAGGGCTCGCACCTTCTATCCGCTCCGGCCCATCGAGACCGAAGCGGGCAAGGGCTTCGATGAGTTCTACATATCCCCTTGGACTCCGGTGGAATCGGTACTCTATTCGCTGCCCATGCCCACCGCTCGCGCCTCTATTCAGACTGAGGACGCAATCCTAGAGGCTGAGGACATAGCCAACTTAGTTGCCGCGACGGGCGGCACCGCCCTAGCCAGTAGTGGCTGGGCGGAGCAGCAGTTCTCTGGCGCAGACCCACAGACACACTTCTGGCGGGCCAATGGAGCGGACGGACTGGCGCACGCCGCCAACGCCACGTATGACAGGATTGAGTTTCGTGTACGCCAGAAGATTCTTTCGGTTGGGGGAACAGCCAACTCGGGCGGTAACGGCCAAATCTTCATAACAACCAGCACCGCCACCTCGTACGCCGACCCTGGCAATTCGATGCTTTTCGACCATCCGGCGTCCTTTGACGAAGGGGAGTGGACTACCTACTCAATTGACCCCTCCGCTATGGCCAACTGGACTGGTACAATAACCGGCCTTCGGGTGGACCTGCGCCACTACAATCCTGCTCCAACGACGAGCATGAGATTAGAGTGGGACTACATATCTGTTGGACAGACTAGGCTCCAACGAAACTCCCTGTACGCTAATAGCAACGGGGCTTACGCGATACACCTCGGCCAGTTCCCTGGTGTTAGTCGTATCACGATGAACCTGAAACAGACCGGGCTCGACGCGAAGGACTCCTCCGTGATACTAGAGGATGGGCACTTCGACACGATCCCCGTCGTAAAACGCGGGTTTGTTAACGAACTTCAGCGACCACTAAACCCTACTGGATCTTCCGGCCTTGCCGGATATGTGTATAAGAGGTAAAGCACCATGCTATCTACTTTCGGCTCGACATACTTCGGAAACCAGTATCAGCTCGACACCGCGCCCTCTCGGTATCTTGGCGAGGTTGTAGACTCCTCCTCGACTTCGGTCGAGATCTTCAACTCATCACACGAAGCAGTTTCGGCCCCGCTGACCGTGCCCTTAGAGGATGGCACCTTCCAGATCACATGGCCTGGGCAGTCTGCCCTGACCACTGTAGCAGACCTCACTAGCAACCCGCTCGTAGTCCCCGCGTCCTCTTCGATAGTAGTCACCTTGACGTTCCTGAAGCCCGCTAGGGATTCAGTGCAGACAGTGCAATTGAGCTGGGCGGGCACTAATCTCACTTTGACCTTCCGACGGTTCTTTCCGGTGGACGAAAAGCCCCAGGGAGACATCGAGGAGGAGATAGAGTTCAAGACGAACGTCTCGGAAGCGTGGGATGGCACAGAACAACGTACGCGGCTGCGGGCGAGTTCCAGATTGACTACAAAGTATAGATATCTCGTGGGCACTTCAGATCGCGGCACCGCCCATGACTTTCAGGCCCAGATGATGGGCCTAACCTCTCGTGAGGCCAAGGTGTCATTGTGGCACCGATCTCAGCCGGTAGTTGTGGAAGGAGCCTCGGGCGGCGCGGGCGTGGATGACGTTTGGTTTCTGGCACTGGATGGCCCAACCAACTGGGACCCTTCGATTGCCTCTCTAAAGAAGGGCGACCTAGTCACCTACGAGGACGCGCAGGGCACCTCATACACCCTGCCCCTCTTAGGTAATGCAAGCACGTCCGCGAGGCTTTTCTTCGGCACGACCAACCCAGGCACATCCGTTGGCGATAAGTTCACTATCGTACCTCAATCCATAGCCTTGCTCAGAGAGAATCCTAAAGTCAAAGTGTACCCCTCGGACGCCGTTGAGTACCTGTCCACTTGGGTCGCACAGCAGGGAGACTACGCCGAGAACCTCCTCGAATCCTCTACGCTATACTCCAATTTGGCCTCTGAGACTTTCAACAGCCGCCCCATCCTACGAGAAGGCGGGCTGCTCACAACTTCTCTCGCGTTCTCTGGGGACTCCGGCGCAGTTGAGTTTGATCGGAAGATTGGCGTTATCGACACCTTCCAACGTCGAAAGTCAAGTACGGTTGCATTCGAGCGTTCCTTTGAGTACGCATACGAATCGGGTAAGATTGACGCGCTCCGAGAGTTTATTATGTGGACCCAAGGCCGACAGCGATCCTTCTACGTGCCGTCAGGCACTGAGGATTTCTTCGCAGTCAGCAATGCTGGGAACGTCTTAACTGTAATGGGCACCGGACTGGGAGGGCTAACCCCCCTCCTAGACGGTTACGCCTCTTTCGAGGTAACCTCTGGCGGAACCAAAACCCAGTACGCGGTGCTCTCCTCCACCGCCCAGGCTGACGGAACAGTTAACATATCATATAATGGGGCTATTCCAGGCGGCACCGCCGGGAAGCGATTTGAGCTTCTCTACCATGTGCGGATGGCCTCGGACAAGATCAGACTAGAGTACGAAGGCCGAGACGCGATCAAGTGCAAGTTCAAGGTGCAGACCGTTAAACAATAACCCTGAAAGGAAACCCCCTAATGTCTTTCTCAAGTCAACAAGAATCCACGGAAGATGGAGCGCCAATCGAGCTGTACGCGATTACCGGCGCAGATACCTTCTACTACACCTCCGCCGCAGAGCCTTATACTCTGAATGGAAACACATATGAGCCTATCGCGATCTCACGCACAGCCCCCACTATCTCCGTTAAGGAGACCTCGGGTAGCCTCACTTTGAAGTTCCCCTTCAACAACCCATTCGTCGCCCGATACCTAGGGGGCGTTCCCCCGTCCCCAGACAACCTCACAATCCAGCAGGTCCACCTTAGTGACGCGGCGGCAGAAGTCTTCCCCTTCTGGGCGGGATCTGTCTCTAGCGTCAAGTTCTCAGGCACGGAAGCATCAGTGTCCGTGCTCGGCATGATGAGCATGTTAGCAGCACAGATCCCCACGCAGACCTTTTCATGGATGTGCGACCACAATCTGTACAGTAAGCAGTGCCTAGTACCCAAGTCGCCATTTACCTTTAGCTTTTCCGTCGTAGCGGCCAGCGCTGACGGTGTGACCGTAACTCTTTCCGACCAAGGGCAGGCGACTACTAAGCTAGCCGCAGACACCGCTTTCTTTAACGGTGGGACCTTTCTGAACGGAGTCGATGGGAGTCAGCGCATGGGTGTAGACTTCTCCGCAACGGCGAACACCAATGAGTACTCTTTGGTGCTCTTGGTGCCCCTAGCGGGGCTCACACCTGGGCAGGCCATCACGTTCACCGCTGGGTGCGACAAGTCGATTGACACTTGTCTGAGCCGCTTCAACAATGTCGAACACTATGGCGGGTTTCCTTTTGTGCCTACCCTAAACCCTCACACTGCTAACTTGCAGATCACCAAGGAGAGATAGGCCATGACTGGATTTGAGTACCTTGTTATCGCTATTGTTATGGCGGTCGTCTCCGCTGCGGTTTCGGGGCTGTCTATGCTCCTCGCGCCTAAGCCAGACATCGAGGAAGCTGAGCCATCGGCTCTAGGAGACTTCGGGTTCCCTACGAACCTTGAGAGTCGGTACATTCCTGTTGTCTGGGGATCAACCCGCATCAGTGGACCTAACGTCATCTGGTATGGTGAATTATCCACCAACGCCCTCACCACCGGGGGCAATGTTGTTGGGTACGAATACTCCATTGGCATCGACATGGCCCTTTGCTGGGGCGAGCTGGACTCTATTACCGCGATCCAACTGGACGATGAGTTCTTCATCAAAGCTGGAGAGCAGCGCGCGCATACTGGCGGGACAGTACCTCTAGCCGGTTTCACGAAGACCACTAGTGGCCATCGGCGCATTAGGGTCACGGACCATAGCCTAACCGGCGGCCCAAAGAGAGGTGGGGGTATCGACGGGGACATTAGTTTTTACTTCGGAACCCAAGACCAGCCCATCAATGAGTGGCTCATAGGCAAGCTGAATGACAGCGGCGAGACCGAAACCCTAACCAATGGGGACGTGGTGCCTCGCGCTTCCCTGCTCCCCCATTACGGGGGTGTTGCCCGCATGGTCTGGGAGGGGGGTAAGCTCACCGAGCGCGCCACTGCACCTCAGTTCCAAGTTCATGTTCAGCGATTCCCCACGATGCTGACAACGTCCTATGCTAAGATCCGGGATGACGGCACTACGGCTGATGCCAACCCCATGCACGTAATCTATGAGATCCTGACGGATGTTGACTGGGGACTGGCCATTGATCCCTCACTGATCAATCGAGAGTCTTTCATCGCAGCCGCCAAGAAGTGCTCCGAAGAAGGAAATGGGTTCAGCCGGACAATTGATAGCCCGAAGCAGGCCTTTGGGGTCATACAGAGTATCAGTGATCAGGTCAATGGCGTCCTGTTTCAGAACGAGGACGGGCTGTTTGAATATACCCTGAACCGCAAGACGTACGAAGAGACGACCAACGCCATCCTAGACTATGACGGGAACCCCGTTGGCGGCACTACGTACACCACTGACGGCATTTTCCAAACTGGTGCGGTTGGCGCAGACGCTAGGTTTGGCGACGATGCGCTATGGGATGCACTTGAAGTTGGGGACCAAATCTTTGTCACGAACGTGACTGAGGGCAGTGGTTTGAAGCCCTGCGTGGTCACTTCCAAATCCTCGGCTGCCACTAAATTTGTGTTCTTCGCGAGCACCACTGGCGAGGATTTGGGGGCTGACAATACCTTCACTGGCGGCAGCATAGTTGCTACTGTTCAAAAGGGATTCAACACTGTCCCAATACTGACCCCTGCGTCGATCATCAAGGTCAAGACTGCGGATCGACAGTCATGGGACCAGACGTTCAACACCGTTCATCTCAAGTACCTAGACCGAACCCAGGAATTCAAGGAAGCGGTAGCCAACGCTGTGGATAGTGGGAACATGGCTATCCGTAGAGGCAAGAAGTCAATCAAACAAGTTGACATGCAAGGCATAAGGCACCCAGCGACTGCGGCGACAGTAGCACAGCGATTCCTAAAGTCCTACTCCTACCCTCTGACCACCTTGACTTTGGAGGTGTCCCGAGACCTAAGCTATCTGCGACCCGGCAGCATATTAGAAGTTAATCATCCCGACTTCGGGCTCTTTGACTTCTATATGCGAGTGTTGGAAGTCGGATTGCCCCAGGACTCCTCGGGCAACGTGGTTGTAAAAGGTATACGGGATGTCTTCGATGAACCGACTAGCTCTATCCAAGTTGGAGGATCTGCCTCTCTAGCGCAGGTCGTACCCGCTGACGCGGTGTTCCCTACCAGCATCGAGTTGACGGGATTGCCGGAGTTCTACCACCAACAGCTCGGCTTGATTAACTCACAGGCCCACACTTGGCATATCCTAGGGGGGCCGAATGCCACAACTACGTCGGCGCAGGCCTTCCAGTTAGATGGAGGGGCCTACCTTGATGTGTCCGACCAAGCGACCATGCCCCCGACGGGTAGAATTGTAGGCCACACCTCAGACGTGTGGCTGGATCGAGCCCAAGCCTCCAGATATGACAGGAACAGCTCGTCCACTGACTATTACGTTCCCGGCCCGTACGGGGCTAGCGCAGGCCCCCACACCAACCCAGTCAGGCACAACTCAAACGTAGGCAGTCCCATGGTCGAAGGGTTTTCTAACAACGCAATGTGGGGAGCCTTCAAGAATAATGCCGACCGGTACTTCGATAAAAGCATCGGTGATATTCTCGTAAGGGACCTCTCAGTATCAATCGGGCGACTCGAAGCTACTAGCATCACCGAAGAGCAGGTTAAGAACCTGGGCTATGGCTTAGCTCTTGTCCGCCCCGCTTGGGCGAATGGAGATAAAAGGTACGACGAGATCATTGCGTTCACGTCAGCACGCCCAGTAACCCTTTACTTCGGATGGGCATATCGCAATCCACTTATTGGTCCGGCTTTGGGCCTAGACTTTTCAGTGGGAACCAATGTTCCTAGAGATCAAATCATTGAGGCACATCCGTGCCTCTCCTTGTCGGGGGTGTACCGGGGACTACTCGACACTGGTATCCAGACCCTGAACACGGGATCAGAGATCCTGTTCCTGGATCAGGACGACCCGATGTATGATCGAG
>Ga0115555_1003026_pt1 | contig 11017 bp, 7 predicted proteins | sample COGITO_mtgs_1104_2_FD_87285 | JGI IMG/M metagenome (GOLD analysis project Ga0115555, IMG submission 87285) | Pelagic marine microbial communities from North Sea - COGITO_mtgs_110407 | ecosystem: Environmental > Aquatic > Marine > Epipelagic | place: Germany:Helgoland, sampling site Kabeltonne...
CCAACTAAAAACTCAAGATTAATTGCATTAGAAATATGGATTTTAATTTTTTACAAATATAAAAAACTAGATGACATTATTAATAATTCTTATGATTTTAATAGATTGGATAAACGGGACAGATCTTTTGTTTATCTAATCTTAAACACATCAATGCGAAGACATAAACAAATACAATTTATTTATAATAAATATTCAAAGTTTGGGATTAAGAAGAGAAACAGATATTTAAACGGCATTCTTACTATTGCTACTACCCAATTAATATGGCTTAAAACAGCTCCATACGCAGTATTAAATGACGCCGTCAACCAAGCAAGAAAATTCGGCGGAGAAAACCAATCCAAACTAGTAAATGGACTTTTAAGGAACATGCTTAATAACGAAGAGCAATGGTTTAAGCTTATACCTAACGAAAAATATAATTTACCAGATTGGCTTTTTAAGAGTTGGGTGTCTTCATATGGTGAAAAAAATGTTGAAGAAATAATTAATATAGCAATGAACCCTCCTCCAATTGATATTGTAATATCAAATAGAATGACTGCAACTGACAAAAAAAAAATTAAATTACAACTTCTAGGAGAAGAAATTTTTCCAAACGTTTTAAGATGTAATCTTAATGGACCTGTAGAGAGTTTACCTGGGTACTCAGACGGAAAATGGTGGGTACAAGATGCAGCATCTCAAATTCCATGTAACTTATTATTGTTAAAATTAAAATATTATTTTAAGAACAAGCTTAATTCCTTAAGGGTTTTAGACCTATGTTGTGCTCCTGGAGGTAAAACTGCTCAGCTTTTAGATAACAAATTAAATGTAACATCAATTGAAAGAAGTAGATCTCGTTCCAAAATTTTTATTGATAATATGAAACGTTTAAAATTTAATCCAGATCTTATAATTGTTGATGCTGAAAATTATACTCCAAAACTTAAACCTGATGTTATTTTAATTGATGCTCCCTGTTCAGCCACAGGAACCATTAGAAAAAACCCAGATATTTTTTTAAAACCTGCACCGAATAACCTTGATGATTTAATTTTAATTCAAGATAACATTTTAAAGAATGCAGCTAATATATTAAATAATAATGGATTCATTATGTATATAACCTGCTCTCTTCAAAAAATCGAAGGTGAACGCCGAATAGAAAAATTTTTATTAGAGCAAAATAAATTTTCAATTGTTCCGTTCACTACTAATGATTACCCTATGTTAGAAAATTGCGTTACAAAAGAGGGCTTTGTCAGAATTCTACCAAATAGTTTAAATTTTAAATCGAGTAATGTCACGAACGGTTCTGATGGTTTTTTTGTCTCATTACTTAGAATGGATAAATGAGTTGATGTTTAATAGCTTAAACTTGATTACTAATAATTATTTCTTAAAACAAAAACTAAAAGTGCCTGAATTTCAATCCCCAATTAGAAAATTAACTGATAGTTGGCAAGGAAATATAGAAAACGGACAAAAAATAATAAATGGAAAATTAACTCCTAAAGTATCATTAGACTTTAATAAATTTGAATTTTTAAGGGATCTGAAATCCGAAGGTAGCGTCCAAGCAAGAGCGATGACTCGATCTTTAGTAGAAAACTGGATAGATGCAAATTATAATTTATTATCTAAAGAGTTTAGAGCTAAGGCTATAGTTTCAAGAATAACTTCTTGGAGCTTTAACTATTCATGGTTTGCTGAAAGTGGCAAACTTGATTTTCAAAAGAAACTCCTAAACTCTATTGCTTTGCAAACGAAATATCTTGAATTAAAATTGATAGATTCCAAAGAGCATCTTGAAAAAATAATAATAATAAAAGGTATAATTGTTGGGCAATCAATTTTATACCCAGAAATAATAAACATAAAAGATTTGTTAGGTTTATTAGATTATGAACTTCAATTTTTGATTAACCCTGATGGAGGTCATAAAACTAGAAGCCCTGTACTTCAAATAGAACTGTTAAGACATTTAATTGAAATAAGATCTGTAGTAGCAATTTTAAAAAATGTAGATGCAGCAAATTTACACAAAAAAACTATTAAAATGGGCGAATTTTGCCGAAGTATTCAAATGCCAAATGGTTGTTTCTCATGGTTTCATGGGGGATCATTAGTTTCAAAAAATATTATAAAACAGACCTTAGAGAGAGTCGGCTTCAAGAATAAAACTTTTGATATAGCGGAGGACACAGGATTTTGTAGGATGTCAAATGTCAATTCAGTAATATTAGTGGATATTGGGTCAAAAAAAAATACTAGCAATGATTCAAAAGCAAGTTTATTTGCTTTTGAATTTTTTTATCAAAAACAAAAAATAATTTCTAATTTAGGAGAGTTAGTTAATTCAAATTTAAGATATGAAAAAAACTCTTTAGCTTCATCCGCTGCTCACTCAACGTTAAATATTGATGATCGTAATAATATTGATCTTTCTGGCCATCGAAAAACAAAAGTATTTAATATAAAATACGGAACAACTAAAGATGGAAACTTATTAGACGCAACGCACTCTGGATATGAATTGATGTATGGAGTTTTTCATAGAAGGCAAATATATGTTGGTAAAAAAACATTAGAAATAAAAGGAAGAGACGAAATAATCAATGTCGATAACATTGGTTCTACTCCCAAAAGTGCTAATATACGCTTTCATGTTTATCCTGACATTGATCTAATAAAAACCAGAGACGGTTCGATATTATTAAATCATAAAAAGGGCTTTGTATGGAAATTATATGCTGGCAATCAAAATCTTATCAGTCAAGATTCTGTTATGTTTACTCCAGAAGGTTTGGTAAAATGCAAACAAATAATCATTAATTTAAATCTTGAAAAAATTAGAGCTTATAAAACAATTTCATGTGATTGGTTATTGACATTACAAAAATAAATTTTAATTGACTTTCATAACTAAAAGAAACTATCTCACATATAACTTACTTAAATCATAGACTGGTTAAAAATATGAATGAAACATTTGAAAATAAAACTTTTGTTAATGACACAAAAATAAAAAGAGCTCTTATATCCGTTACTGACAAAAATGGGATTGATATACTCGCAAGAGAGTTAATTAGTCACAACATAGAAATTTTATCTACAGGTGGAACCGCAAAATTTCTCGAAGAAAATGGAATATTAGTAAAGGATGTTTCAGAAGAAACTGGTTTTCCAGAAATACTAAATGGAAGAGTAAAAACGTTACACCCTAATATCCATGGTGGAATTCTTGGAAGAAGGAATAATGCTAATCATATAAAAAAGATGCAGGAACATAATATTGTTGAAATTGATTTATTAATTATCAATTTATATAAGTTCACAGAAACTGTTAAAAAAACTCATGATAACTCCAAAATCATAGAAAATATTGATATCGGTGGACCCGCAATGATAAGGGCTGGGGCTAAAAACCATGAATTTGTTTCAGTCATAACTGACACTAATGATTATACAGAATTAACAAATCAGTTAAAACATAATGGATCTACTACATACAATTTCAGAAAATATCTTGCTGGGAAAGCCTTTAAATTAACTAATCAATATGATTTAGAAATTTCTAATTGGTTTAGTGAATATAAAGAATACACTCCCCAACTTCCTGAAACAATATCTATAGAATTACAAAAAAGTTTATCAATGAGATATGGTGAAAACCCACACCAACATGCAGCATTTTATAAAACTGCTGATACAAGAATAGGAGCTGCTCAGTCAGAAAAGTTACATGGAAAAGAACTTTCATATAATAATATAAATGATTCAGACGCTGCTTTTGAACTTATAAGTGAATTTGAGCTACCAGCTATTGCAATTATAAAACACGCAAATCCATGTGGAGTTTCTGAAAACTTAAATATAAATTTAGCATGGGAAAATGCTCTTCAAACTGACCCTATAAGTGCATTTGGTGGAATTGTAGCTATGAATAGAGAACTAAAAGCTGATTTGGCCGAAAAGATGAAATCACTATTTCTAGAAGTTATTATTGCACCTACTGTTACCGATGAAGCGCTGAAGATTTTTGCTGACAAACCAAACGTAAGAATATTAAAGTCTGGCAAAATACCAAACCCAATGGATAACGGCTTTAGCATGAAATCTATATCCGGGGGTATGCTTGTACAAACTAGAGACAATCATATTCTTAAAAAAGAAGACTTAAAAGTTGTTACTAAAAAGTTACCTAATGAAGATCAAATCAATGATCTTCTTTTTGCTTGGAAAGTAGCAAAACACACAAAATCAAATGCGATAATCTATGCAAAGAATTTGCAAACCGCAGGAATTGGTGCCGGACAAATGAGCAGAATTGACTCTACAAACATTGCTAATGAAAAAGCAAAAAAATCAGCAACTATTGCTAACTTAAATGAACCACTAACAATAGGAAGTGTTGTAGCTAGTGACGCTTTTTTTCCTTTTCCAGATGGTTTAATTGCAGCAGCTGACGCTGGTGTTACAGCTGTGATCCAACCAGGAGGATCAATTAAGGATAAAGATGTAATTGCTGCAGCAGATGAGAGAGGCCTAGTAATGGTTTTCACATCTATTCGACACTTTAAGCATTGATTAATAAATTTTATCTTCAAAAGTTGTCAGTATTTTGTTTATCAAACTTGGTATTGCTAATTGATTAAAATCTTTTTTCTTAACAAACCTGTATTCTTTATTTATCAATAAATTTTTAGTCATTTTCTTATTAATTCTAAAAAAAACTACTGTACAATCTAATTTAAAATGAGTGAAAACATGGTTAATCTTTGTTTCCAATATTTCCCAATCGAGATTGAATAAGGCTAAATCTTTTGAAATTATTTTAGGAGAAGTTTTGAAGTTTTCTTTTTCTCCATTCCAACCAACAGAGGGTAAAACGTCCATATTAGCAAATAATCGTTCGTTTTTATTAGTTCTAAATAAAACAGATCCTTCATTATCAATTAATAAATAAAACATTCCATATCTTTGCTTATTACTTTTTTTTGGTAATCTTTTTGGATATAGGCCAGCCTCCGCTCTACCTCCTAATTTACATGTAAAAATAACTGGACAACTTTTACATCTTGGAGCCCTAGGAATGCATACTAAAGACCCTAGATCCATAAGAGATTGAGCATAATCTCCATTTCTATTGCAAGGCAAATACTTATTAGACAAAGTTCTAATCTTTTTTTTAGAATGTTCTAAAGGTTCTTCTATTTTATATAACCTTGAAAAAATCCTTTCTATGTTTCCATCTACAACATTTGCTTTTTTGTCAAATGCAATTGCCATAATTGCTGTAGCAGTATATTCACCAACACCTGGGAATGACAGTAAAACTTCTTTATTATTGGGGATTAATCCATTGTGTTTTGTAGAAATAATTTTTGCTGTCTCATGCAAATTTTTTGCTCTTCTATAATAACCTAAACCAGCCCATAAAGATGCTATTTCATTAAAATCAGCTTGAGCAAGTTGATTTATCGTTGGCCATTTCTTAACAAATCTAATGAAATATGGAATAACCGTTACAACTACAGTTTGTTGTAACATTATTTCGGACAATAAAACAAAATATGGGTTTGATATTTCGCCTGGGGCTGCTCTCCAGGGCAAAATTCTCCTTCTAATATCATACCAATCTAATAATTTATTAGAAAACTGTTTATATTTATCTTCATTTTTCTCAGCCATAAATGTATGTATATATGATATAAATTATTAAAAAAATTAATTAATCACTTTATGATTTTAAAAAATGAAACCACTAGTAAAAATTACTGAAAATATTGTTGATAAGAGCGTAAGCAGACTGGGAGCTATTCAAACTCACATTTTTTTAAATTGGAAAAATATAGCTGGGCAGTATGCTGATGTAACATTTCCAGATAAAATTAAATTTGATAAAAATAAAAACAGTGATGGTCAAATAATTATAAAAGTACAAAATGGTTTTGGCCCTGAAATACAACATGCAATTCCGTTTTTTTTGAACCAAATTAATTCTCGCTTTGGGTTTAAAGCAATTATGAAAGTCAAAATCGTACAAACAGATTTAGGTTATATTCATATTAATGATGATAATGATCAAATGTTAAAGAATACTTTAATTGATAAAAATAATTTTGTTTCAAACACATTGCCTGATGGAGAACTTAAATTAGCAATGCAAAAATTTGAAATGTCATGGAAACTAAAAAATAATATTTCTGAATAAAACTCTTATTTTAATATATTATATTTAGTGTATAAGATTTAAATTCAAAATTTATTAGAAAGGCTAGTATTGTGAATGAAATGTTTATGATCAAAAGAAGAGAATTAATGTTAGGGGTTCTCGCTTTAAGTACTTTTCCAAAAGTCGTCCTATCTGATCAATCCAACACCAATCATATGATGCGGTCACAATTATTAGGTTCAAATGAAGCACCAATTAAAATTAAAGAGTTCTTTTCATTAACTTGCGGGCACTGTGCTAATTTTCATAAAAACACTTTGCCTAAACTTAAGGATAAATATATTGATAAAGGAAAGATTCAATTAGAATTAATAGACTACCCACTTGATAGATTAGCTGTTATTGCAGCAGCCCTTGCAAGATCGTTGCCGACTAGCGAAGGTTATATTAAAGCTGTAGACATTTTATTAGAAAAACAAAAGCAGTGGGCATATTCAAACAAACCTCTAGAAGAGTTGTATTCCATAGCAAAATTATTTGGAGTTTCTTCAAAGAAATTTGATGAAATAACCAAAAACATACCTCTTATGCAAGATATTATTGATAGAATGGAAAAGGAATCTAAAAGTTTTAATGTAGAATCTACTCCAACATTTATTATCAACAATGAACACAAAATTTCTGGAGCACTATCATTCAAAGAATTTGAAACCAGACTTCTAAAATTAGTAAAAGCAAAGAATTCATAAAACAAAGGAATAAATAATGAAATTCCAATCTGTTAGAATTTCTGGATTTAAATCATTTTTAGAACCTACTGAAATTCAAATGAATATGGGTTTAACTGGAGTAGTAGGACCTAATGGTTGTGGTAAGTCAAATATAGTAGAAGCTATCAAATGGATCATGGGTGAAAACTCTGCACGACAAATGCGCGGAGATGGAATGGATGATGTTATTTTTTCTGGAACAAATGAGAGGCCCTCAAGAAATTTTGCAGAAGTTAGTATCAAATTAGATAACTCTGAAAAAAAAGCACCTGCAATTTTTAATCATTATGACGAAATTGAAATAACTCGTAAAATAGAACGTGAAAAGGGCTCAGTTTACAGAGTTAATGGCAAACAAGTCAGAGCTAGAGATATACAACTAATCTTTGCTGACAATGGAACGGGAGCTCGCTCTTCTGGCATAGTTGGCCAAGGGAGAATTGCACAGATTATAGATTCTAATCCAGAAGATAGGAGAGTAATACTAGAAGAAGCTGCAAATATTAAAGGTTTACATAGTAGACGGCATGAAGCTGAACTTAAGTTAAAAGGAGCAAGTGATAATCTAGATAGATTATCTGATATAGAACAAACATATAAAGAACAGTTAATAGAATTAGAAAAGCAAGGCAGGAAAGCTGCTAGGTACAGGTCCGTTGGTGAAAGGATAAGAAAAGCCGAGGCAACTTTATTTTTTAATCTAATGAATAACGCCAAAAAAGAAGCAAATGATTTGGACATCCAATTAAAAAAAGCTAATGAAAATGTTAGTCAAGGACAAATCAAGGTTGCTGAACACATCAAATCCCAGTTACACTTGGCTAATAAAATTCCAGATCTAAAAAAGGATGAGGCAGAAAAAGCTGCAACTTTACAGACTTTAAATATTACAAAAATAAAATTAGATGAAGAAAAATCTTCTGCACAAAACGCTCTGCAAAATATTATAAACCAGATCAATTTAATAAATAATGATATTGCACGCGAGTCTGAAATAAAAGAAGATGCAAAAAAATCACTTTCAACCCTATTAACTGAAGAAAAAAACTTAAAAGAAGATAGTGAAAACTTTTCAACAAAAATTACCAAAGCAACAGATTTGGTTAAAAAGCTAAGAAGCATATCTGATGCAGCCGATGACAAGTTGTCTACTATTACTTCTGAAATATATTCAATAAAGTCTGATAAATCAGATTTAGAAAAGCGTATAAACAATTTAAAACAAAAAATTGAGGTTACACAAAATCAATTAGCTAACTTTAACATAGAAGATGACAACAATAGATTTAAATTAAATAAAGAAAAAATAATTAATCTCAAGAAACTTATTCAGGAAAATAATCAATTAAATGATGGGTATAAAGTTGAATTAGAAAAATTAGAAAAGTTAGAAACTAGATTAATAGAAGAAAAAAACACAGCGGTTTTTGAGTTTAACAAAGTCAATTTAGAGTTTGATTCACTTTCAACATTATTAGGTCGTGACACCCTAAATAGTAATACCTTAGAAAAAACTATTGGTAATATTAATAACCTTGAGGAGGCTATAGGTTCAGTATTAGGAGAAACGCTACTTGCACCAATTCTATCTGATGATCAATCCACAGAAAATACTACTTACTGGAGAGATGATTTTAAAACTATATCACCAGCCTCATTACCAGAAAGCGTTATACCTATAGTTACTAAAATTACGAAATCTTCTATACTAGATACGGCTTTGAAGGGAGTTGGAATTGTTAACAACAAAGAAATTGCTTTTAAACTTCAAAAAAAATTAACTTTTGGTCAAGCTTTAACTACTCCTAGTGGAGGACTATGGCGATGGGATGGTTTTGTTCAACCTCAAGGAGTTCAAAACAGTTATTCTGAGAGATTACAACAAATAGCACGATTAAGATTACTGCAGAATAAGCTCCCTTCTTTGGAAGAGAACCAATCTTTATCTGAAAAAAGATTAGATGAATGCTTTAATAATATTAAAAAATATAAAGATGACTTATCTAACTTACAAGTTAAGTTATCCAGCTTAATATCAGAATCAAACCAACTAGAGTTACAAAACACTAAAGTTGAATCAAAATTACTTTCATCTGAAGCATTGATAAAAGAACTTAAAAATACGGAGCGAATGTCTTTGGAAGAATTGAGTGAACTTGAAAAAGAATTCAATAACTCCCTTAATTTACCTTCCTTACTTGCTGAAGAACTGAAAGTAAGAAACAATGCAGACCAAAGCCGAAATGAATTAACTGATGCAATGGCTGCTGAACAACAAATCAAGAGTGAAGAAAGTTTCCAATCAAGAAATTTAATACAACTTGGACATCAAAAAGAAAATTGGAAAGTAAGAGAAGAAGAGGCAAAAACAAGGTTAATCTCTCTTGAAGAAAGACTTAAAACTTCCCAGGATGAGAAAAATAGATTGTCAACACTTCCTGAGAGTTTTGAAAAAAAAGAAGCAGAGTTAAATATTAAAATTGAAGAGGCTATATCAAACAGAAATATAGCCGCTGACCAATTAGTGAAAAATGAAACAAGTTTGAATGATGCTGACAAACAAGTTAGAGAAGCTGAAAAAGTAGTTTCTACGCTTAGAGAAGAAATGATAAAAATTGAGGCTTTACTCAATCTTTCAAAAGCAAAAATTCAAAATATTGAGGAACGAGTCTTCGAAAAATTAAAGATAAAATCAACAGAATTAAATAAATTTATAAATACTAAAGAAGAAGATCAACCTATTAAATCTATAGAAATTTTAGAAAAAACCCTGCAACGCCTTCTTAACGAAAGAGAAACGCTTGGTGCTGTCAATCTCAGAGCAGAAGATGAAATGAATGAAATGCTAAATAAAATTGAAGTTATGTCCAAAGAAAGAGTTGATCTAGAGGAAGCTATTGCAAAGCTCAGAAGTGGTATTTTTGAACTTAATAAAGAAGGAAGACAACGATTGAAAGAAAGTTTTGAAGAAGTTAATGAAAATTTTAAACAACTGTTTCAAAAATTATTTGGTGGTGGCAATGCTGAGTTAAGATTAGTTGGAAATGAAGATCCTCTTCAAGCTGGCCTTGAAGTTTTAGCCAGTCCGCCAGGAAAAAAGATGCAACTTCTTTCTTTATTATCTGGTGGTGAACAAGCTTTAACTGCAATTTCATTGATTTTTTCAGTTTTTTTGTGTAACCCAGCTCCAATTTGTATTTTAGATGAAGTTGACGCACCACTTGATGACACTAATGTAGGAAGATTTTGTGATTTGTTGAATCAAATTGTTGATGAAACTAATACATACTTTATGGTTATAACTCATCATAGGCTTACTATGGCAAAAATGGATAGGCTTTTTGGAGTTACTATGGAGCAAAAAGGAATTAGCAAATTAGTATCAGTTGATTTAGAACAAGCTTCTAGAATAAGGGATATAGCTTAAAGAAAATGATTTTTTATAAAGTAAACTCTTGACTTATTCGCTAGCTCAAAATAGTTTAATCACGCTTATAACTTGTATGTGAGAGTATAATATGAGCTTATTGAATAATAATGATAAATTATCAGATAGAATAGATGCTGCTATAGCAAAAAAGGAAAATAAAAACGAAAACAAAGAAAATAACCAAAATTTATTAAATACTTTTTCCAGAGTTGCTACAGAATTATTAGCAGGTTTGTTAATAGGTGGATGTATAGGATGGACCTTAGATAGCTGGTTAGATACTAATCCCTGGTTCTTAATACTTTTTTTCCTACTAGGTGGCGCTGCAGGAATTCTGAATTTGTGGAGAGTTGTAAGTGGTAAGGGTTTAAAAATTGGTTACTTTTAGTTATTAATCAAAGAAGTTTAAAATGAATTCACCAGTAGAACAATTTACAATTAAAACACTTTTTGAGTTAAATCTCATGGGTGTTGATATATCTTTTACCAACGCTTCTCTATTTATGATGCTTTCTATTATAGGTTCAGCTGGATTCCTATATTTTGGTGCTAGAAAACAGTCCTTAGTTCCTAATAGATTTCAAGCCCTTGTAGAAATGTCTTATGAGTTTGTAGCTAATATGGTTAAAGAAAATGCTGGAAAAGGAAGCC
>Ga0115555_1003033_pt1 | contig 11004 bp, 7 predicted proteins | sample COGITO_mtgs_1104_2_FD_87285 | JGI IMG/M metagenome (GOLD analysis project Ga0115555, IMG submission 87285) | Pelagic marine microbial communities from North Sea - COGITO_mtgs_110407 | ecosystem: Environmental > Aquatic > Marine > Epipelagic | place: Germany:Helgoland, sampling site Kabeltonne...
ATCAAGAGTGTAAGATTTTAGAGTTTTGGGAATTAAATACTCCTGTCAATTTTTGTGCGAAATCTTACCCAACGGTTTCTATAAATCATCCAGATGCAGCTCCATTGACAGTATTAGGTGAATTTTTAAGAAATGGTTATCTTCATGGGGCAATAAGAGAGAGAGGTGGAGCATACGGCGGAGGGGCACTTCAAGATAACAATATTTCTAGCTTCAAGTTTTTCTCTTATAGAGACCCCCGTCTCGAAGAAACATTAAAAGATTTTGATTCTTCAATTGACTGGTTAAAAAATAATACGCATAAAGATAGTCACGTTGAAGAGGCGATACTTGGTGTAATTAGCTCTATAGATAAGCCCTCTTCACCAGCAGGTCAAGTTATACAAACTTTTCATGCTGAGCTTTATGGAAGAACACAGAAAATCTTGGAGTTGTTTAGATCTCGTGTCATAGAAGTTGGATCTAGTGACCTTCGAAGGGTTACTGAAAAATATCTTGTTGAAGCGAACTCCAATATTGCTGTGGTAAGCAATAAACAAAATCTTGCTATTGCTGATCGTATGAATCTATCAATAATGACTCTTTAGGTGTAACAAGTGTTTGTAACTATTATAGAACCTAGATTTTCAGAAACAGATATTTTGGGACACATAAATAATACTGCTTTTCCCGTCTGGTTTGAAACAGCCAGACAAGACATTTTCAAATTAGTTCATCCGAATCTATCCAGTAGTGACTGGCCAATGATTATTGCACATATTCAAGTTGATTTTATTCTGCAAACTGCATATGGAGACAAAGTAACTATCAAGTCCTCTATCTCAAAAATTGGTAAAAAATCATTTGATGTAATTCATGAGGCTTATCAAAATCAGTTATTAGTTGCCAAAGGTAATGCTGTTTTGGTTTGGTATAATTATGCTCAGCAAAGTAGCAGTCTTATACCAGAAGAAATACGCAAGTTACTCAAACAACATCAACTATAAAATTTGTATTATGAATATACCTGAGAATTCAATCATTAATTTTTCAGATTTTATTAGTTCTATTTCTGATGGCCAGCTGTCTTCTTGGGCAGCCAATCTTCCAAAAGATATTCAGTGCTCTATGGCGCCTGACCGCTGGGGTGATATGCCCACCTGGGAGCAAGCCCTAAGAAGCCTACCTGAAATTAATTGCAGTAAATTAGATCTCAAAAATGGGGTATTTATAGGTCAACTTGGAGATTCCAGTAATACAGAAATAAAATACCTGGAACAGTCGCTGATGAAACTTCACCCATGGAGAAAAGGTCCTTTTTTTATAAGCGGGCTACATATTGATACAGAATGGAGATCAGACTGGAAATGGGATCGAATAATTCCACATATATCCCCACTTGATGAAAAGCTAGTATTAGATGTAGGTTGTGGTAATGGTTATCATTGTTTGAGAATGGCTGGCGAAGGGGCAGCCAGAGTCATAGGAATAGACCCCTCAATAAAATTTATTTATCAATTCTACGCTATCAAGAATTATATAAATCAATACTTCCATCAAACCAAAGTAAACAGCCAAATACTAGTTGATGTACTTCCGGTGAAAGCTGAAAGCTTACCAAAGAAATTAAAGGCATTTGACACTGTCTTTTCAATGGGTGTAATTTACCATCGTCGATCTCCAAGCGAACATTTGTCCAAATTGTGGAGTCTTGTTAAACCCGGCGGTGAGGTTGTGCTAGAAACACTCATAATAGAGGGCGGACTAGGGGATCAATTAAAACCAAAGGGGCGTTACGCTAAAATGTCAAATGTCTGGTCTATACCAAGCATTGAGACCGTCCTTTGTTGGATGGAAGAAAATAAGTTTAAAAACTGTCGTGTGGTTGATATTTCAATAACCAGCTTTAAAGAACAAAGGTCATCCAATTGGATGAAATTTGAATCTTTATCAAATTTTTTAGACAAAACTAACTCAAGACTCACAGTAGAGGGTTATCCTGCTCCAATTAGAGCAGTGTTCGTAGCAGAGGCTTAGATATCAAATATAGTATTCAATCATCAATTTCAGTATAAATAGTATCTAAAGAAAAAAGGGTGTGAATTTCTGCACACCAAATATTAAGTCGCTGTGAAGAAAGTTCCGGCTGCTGATCCTCATCAAGTGCCAATCCAACAAATTTTTTTTCATTGCTGTGATCTATAGTTATTTCAGCTTTTGATGAAATATAATCGTAACCATTGGTGGGCCAATAACCCACTATGCGGTCGGCTGATTTGCTGACAACTTCATATAGCATACCCATAGCATCTAAAAAAAAATCGGCGTAGCCAAACTGATCTCCTAAACCAACAAATGCTACTGTTTTTCCAGAAAAATTAATTCCCTCCACGTCTTCCCAAAATTCCTTCCAGTCAGATTGAATTTGTCCAAAGTCCCAAGTGGGGATGCCAAGAATTAACCTATCGTAATTAAGAAAGTCAAGCTGCTTTACTTCTCCAACATCATATATATCTACAGCCTCTTCTCCTAGCCTTCTTGCAATACGATGAGCAACAGATTCTGTATTTCCATCATCACTTCCAAAAAAAATTGCAATTTTTTTCACAGTTTATCCAGTATCTATTGTTAACATTTTGCCTAAAAGTAATGATTTATTTGTAGCTCTAAATAATCATCACGACTTTGCGGGAAGTTCGGCTCGCCCAATTCAGAATTGGTAGCTACCTTGAGCTCCAATGACAGTAAAAAATTTTCTTTTAGGCGAGTTTTTGCTTCAATACTATAAAAGGTCTCTGATGTTTTTTTATCAAGAATAAAACCTGCTAAAATTGATCCGTCATTCATGTTATTTGATGTCCATCTAGATCCTAAAAAAAAATCATTGTCGGCACTTGTGATTGATTCAACAGAAGAGCGATCATCGTGTTGATACTCAAAAAGAATACCCACATCACCTATTCCATCAAAAACTTGATAAAAAGTATACTCAAAGCCTACCACTCCAGCAAAAATAGAATCAGCATACCCATCACGGACAAAAGATTCTAATTTCCAAAGCCATGAGGAATTTGTGTATTGAAGATCTAGCCCAATCTGTTCTATTTGATCATAATTTAATAACAATTCTGAATTGACACCCCCCATGCTCAATCGAGGATCACGATTTGTTCCATTGAAATAATAAAATCCAAGATCAATATCACCAAAGTAATGGCTATATCTAATCGCGAAATCTAAATGTTTTCTCTTACTTGATGATTGATATTTAGCATTATCAGCATTTATAGGAGCTTCGCTCCTGAATCTTCCGTCTGGACCAGAAAAAGTTCTTTCACGGAAATAGGGAAGCAGATAAAAGCTTAATAAACCATAGTCCTCTTGAAAAGCTAAACGTATCATTGGTTGGCCAAGCTTTTCTTCTTGGTTGATATTTTCAACAAGATCAGTTTGGTTAATTATATCTATCAAATGAACTGATTCTGCTACACCCCAGAAGACTTTGTTAAGACCTATAAGAAGCTCAACATCCTCATTTTGATAAGCCCAATAGGCCTCTCTAAAATCAACGTGTGATCGTTTTTTATCATTTTCGTCCCAGCGAGCAAAAGTTATAAAAGATACTCGCTGGTTGTTACTGTTGTTTTGCCAGCGGATTTCCCATTCACCTGAAATTGAAGATTCAATATCACTAGTATTTTGATCTTTCCACATCGAGTTCTGAGTGAAACCTCGCAATTGAAATGCAATATTTCCACTGATGTCCAATTTATCATAGACATCAGCAACTCCTAACTCCGAGGTTGACATAAGTAGCAATATAAAGAAATACAATGTTTGCTTAGATTTAGAAAACTTCAATACGGTCACCTTAAGCCCGTGAGGCGACCTTTCACAAAATCACTATCTGTGAGCCCTAAATTAAATTTATATGCATCATATATTAAATCACTGCTTTTTTTGGTCTGGATGTTATTCATTTTTAATTTATGAGGACGCCAATATTTTTGATCATAAACTCGATAATCCAGCAATATCAACTCTTTTAATAAACTACCCTTTCGATCATAAAATTCTATCTTTCTTAGTTGATAAATAGAATTATCGACCCATGAAATTTGTTTTTTATACCCAGAATTTTCATAAAGAGGGATTCGCTCGATGACATCACATATCAACTTGCCACAATTTTCTTTTCGAAGATATTTATAGCTAAACTTATTTAATTCACTAGCAGTAAAATCCTCAAAAGCAAATTCAGAGCCAACAAATGGACCAGATTTATTTCTTGAAGAAATTCTTTTCACCCTTTTTAAAGCAGGTAAATAAAGCCACTGATCGTCAGATTTGAGTATTTTTGCATGAGATAATAACGCTGTTCCTTCAATATCTTTTGGTGTTCTAAATAAAATTAAGCCTTTATCTCCCACTGACTCATCAGGGATCTCTAGTGTTTTAAACTGAAGTGTCCTTGATGCCTGCTTACCAGCAGAGTTCCTTAGTATCATAGTCATCTCAACTACGCTATCCGAAAAACCTCGATCGGATCGATCAGATCTTGCTGCAATGTTATAGCCTTTCTCGCTATCAGCATTAGCGTATAGAGAATTATGCGGTAAAAATAAAAAAAGACTCATGCACAAAATATTTTTAAGGGGTGTATCTGAGTGAATATTCAATTTAAGTTTCCTGTTAGTTAATATATACAGCTACACAAGTAGTTCTAGCCTGAGCTCTCTGTTTTTTTCTTGCCTTGCTTATCCATAAACAACAAAAGAGCAGGAAGTAATAAGAAATCGAGCAATAAGGCAAATAATACTGAAAAAATTGTCATCAATCCAAGATCAACATTCATTTTAAAAGCTGATGTTGTTAGAACAATAAAACCACTCGTTAAGATGATTGTATTAACTACAATAGCTTTACCAACGTTCGAAAATGCATAACGTATTGAATCCTCAACACTGAGACCCTTTTCATTTTTTGCACGAACGTACTTAGATAGAAAATGCACTGTATCATCAACAATAATTCCTAAAGAGATAGAGGCAACAGTTGCAACAGAGAACCCAACTTCGCCATAAAGAAGAGCCCATGCTCCAAAAGTCATAAGCAAAGGAAGTCCATTCGGAATCATGCTCATTAAACCCAATCGAATACTTCTAAGTGCTCCAATCATAATGACCGCTATTACTAAAATTGCACCTATGGTCCCTGATATCATATTTTGTACATTCCTATCTGTTATATAGGTAAACATGACTTGTGCACTTGTAGGCTGCGACATCATGTATTCTGGCCAGTTTTGCAACATCCATTGACGTGTTGCATCTAAAAAGGATTTAGTCTCACTTGTGCTAGCTTTTTGTAACATAGCTGTAACTCTTGTCGCAGACTTATCAACGTTGATACGATCATTCAAATCTAACCCATATGGCAGCGATAGTTCATATAATAATAGATATTGCGCTGATAACTGGCGATTATCTGGAAGACGATAAAAGCTATTGTTGTCACTATGCATATTTTTATTCAGACGTTTCATGATATCTGTAATAGAGTACACATGCAGAACTTCGGGCTGTGCACTCAAAAAAGTGGTGAATTCCTCAAGATATCTAAGGTACTCTGGTTCACTTACCCCGCCAGTATTCTTAGCAGGCACAGAAAATTCAATGGGATAAAGTCCAAAACTTTTCAGTGCTTGATCTGAATCTCTCCGAAACTCAACCCTTTCGTCAAAATACTCAACCCATTGGTCATTAAAAGAAATTGTTGGTATAAAGCTCGCTAGAATAGCTACTGCTATGCATGAAATAACTAGTATCTTACGTGAATTATAAATAACGAAATTAGCGATATGGGTCATAAATTTTTGTGTCCACTCTAATTTTTTAGATGGGGTTATTCTTACAGGTAAAAGACTCAAAATTGCTGGTAGTAAGGTGATAGAGAGTAGCCATGCTGTAAATATACCAATAGCTGTGATGTTCCCGAGATGCCAAAAAGGTGGTGAATCAGAAAAATTAAGTGCAAGGAAACCGACGATCGTTGTAACTGATGTAATAGTTACAGGTAAAAAATTGATACGTGCAGCTTCAATTATAGATTCTAATTTTGTAGACCCTTCGCGCATAAGAGTTTTAAAGGATACTAATATATGGATAGAATCAGCTACGGCAAGCGTGAGTATGACTGTAGATGCACTCATAGAAATGGGTGTAAGCTTGATTCCAAAGAATCCAGCAGCACCCATACCAACGACTGTTGAAAGTGTTACAACTAAAAAAATTACAACAGTTCCCGCAAAAAACCTCAATATTAGCCATGATATCAATAGTATTACTATGAACATTATAGGGGTTAATGTTCCAGCATCTAGCAAACCTACTTCTGAGAAAGCATTATTTAACATAGATACACCAGTAAGATGTATTTTTATGTCAGGAAAGTCAACTTCCATAAGTTGACGAAGGTCTCTTGCTGCGCGGACTGCTTCTGGCACCTCAAGTAAGTTGAGATCTGGGTATTGTAAAACTACGTTAATAGCTGTGATAGCAGAGTTTGTTGTAACTAAGTTATTACGAAGAAGTGGCTCCTCTAAGGAGGCCTCTCTCTTTTTCGATAGCTCTAAAGACGACAGACTCTCAGCATCAATTACTAGATCTTCAACAATGAGATCATCACCAATTGAATGTGTATATTGAAAATTACTTAATGAGTCAACACGAATTGTATATGGTATTTTCCAAGCTTCGGCTGTGAGCTTTTCGACAGCAGATAAAGTTATATTATTGAATACTCCCTCTTTCTTTTTATTTTTTGGTTCCATAACAAATAAGATATTATCATTTTTTGTATACGTAGCCTGTAAGTCCTCAAACGCAGCTAGCTCTGGATTATTATCAGAGAAAAAAACACGGTAGTTTGAAGAGAACTCAAGGCTTGACATCCCTCTAGTAAAGCCGAGCACAATTATTAATGTTACAAAAATGACAACCCATCGTAAGTGGATTACCTGGCTAGTAAGCTTTTGTGAAAATTTATCTATTTTTTTGAAATAAGGATCCATATTTAATTTAGCCATGCATTTAAATAAGACTTATATATAAATAATTAGAAAAGTTATCATTCACAAATGGCGCACCCGGAAGGATTCGAACCTTCGACCGCTCGGTTCGAAGCCGAGTACTCTATCCAGCTGAGCTACGGGTGCATTTGATTAAAGTGTCTGCTAACTTTCGATTATTCTATACCAGCAACTTTATAGATCATACTAAACCAAGCTACAGGAACTAAGTTTTAAATTGATCTTAGAGAAATTATTAAAAAATAAATGAACCCATTTATACTTATAGGGCTTTTTTTAAAATGGCGCACTCGGAAGGATTCGAACCTTCGACCGCTCGGTTCGTAGCCGAGTACTCTATCCAGCTGAGCTACGAGTGCATCAAAGTCGCGTAATATATGAAAGAAGGGCTTTTTAGTCAAGCTCAAAGAGATGTAACGTATAATTTGGTCTTTTCATTTATCGTCAATATAATCCTCATATGTTGTATATTGCCTGTTGGACATAAATAATGATTACCCAATAAAAAAGACCCTAAAGGGTCTTTTTTATTGGGTTATTGTCATTACCTGTCTTCACTAAAGATAAACTTAGGTTTGAAGATATAGGCCATTGAGGGCATTAAGAACAATGCACTAAAGGCAGATACTGAGAGCCAAATGGCTATCAGCATACCCATTTCTGCTTGGAAGCGCAGCGAAGAGTATGACCATACAGCGATACTAGCAATCAATACGAACGCTGTTACCAAAACGCCCCTACCTGCACAATGCAACGATAGGTTAATTGACTCTAATATTGACTTACCGCTGTCAAATTCCATCTTCATTCGATCACAAATATAAAGTGCATAGTCCACACCGAGACCAATACCTAATGCAGCAACAGGCACTGTATTAATATTCATACCGATATTCTGATAAGCCATGAATGCGAAAGTAACCATATTTGCAAGAACAACAGGAACCATAAAGAACATACCTGCAATACTTGATCGATAAACAAGGATACACATCATTACAAGTATAAATAATGCAAGCGCAATAGATTGTATCTGACCAGATAGGATTACTTCATTTACAGCAGCAATTACACCAATAGTACCTCCAGCTAGTGCAATGTTTACGTCAGGATTTGCTGCTTGGAATTTTTTAACCCTAGCAACTGCAGTTTGAATAGTTGGACCTTGTCTATCTGCGAAAAACATAGTGATCGATGCATTCATCCGATTCACGTCAGTAAAGCGATTAAGATCTCCGGGTTCTGCTGCTCTCTCGTACATATAGATTAACTCAGCATTATTGGTTGTTGTCGAACCAAGCTCGGTATATCTAAAATTACCCTCTCTAAGTGTTTCATTTACCGACGGTAAAATATCAGAAAGTGAAATACTACCACCAATTTGCTCCTGTTGTTCCATGTAGCGCTGGAAACGCAACATAGTGTCTAATACATGAACATTTTTGATCTGATTTTTTTCTTTTCGACCAACAACCACAAACATTCTATCTGCACCAGGGAACTGAGTATTAATTGCGCTTGAATCTGCATTATAAAGGGCATCTGGCCACAATATTGGCGAACCCGGATTTGCGTCACCGATTGTTAACTCTACTGCACGGAAACTACATCCGATAAACACTACTGCTGCGAGTGTAACAACAATAAATCTTGCTTTTGTTGAAGCAACACTTACACATAGATTTAAAAAGGGCCTAATTAGTAATTTATCGAGATTTAAACCGTGCGCATATGCATTTGGTTTCTTGACAAATGACAGTAAAATTGGTGTTACAACAATTGAGCTTACTGCTACTGTTGCTACCCAAACTACGGCAAGCACTACTAATTTCTGTAGCAAAGGAATTGGACTAATCGCAACGACCGTTACACAACCTGCGTCTGTACCTACTCCTAGAAGCCCTGGCCTTAACAAGTCTTTCAAAGTAATTTTTGCTGCTTCATAAGAGTCTGCTTTGTCTCCCTGGCTTTCAATTTCTTCATGAAAACGAGTTATCATCTGAACAGAATGTGACACTGCTCTAGCCGTTATAAGCATCGCTACTACTACCACCAATGGATCGAAATGAATTCCTACTAGTTTAGCCACCCCAAGCGCCCAAGTAGCACTAATAGCTCCGGCCAAGAGAGGTAAAATGGTTCCCCTCCATGTTCTATTAATTAAAAACAATAAAACTAAGAAGATTAAACCGGCATATGTAACAAGCTCCATAGTTTCAGGTAGGAAGTGATCCACCCAGCCATATAAAATGGGGTTACCTACCAATGATATATCTACTGCATCATTGTCCAATCTATTAACTAGCTCGTATGCTTGCTTGTAAACTAAATTAGGATCTAAGAGGCTATCAAAGAAATCCACTGTAATTAATGTCGCTGATAGGTCTTTTGAAACATATGGACCATAAACAAGTGGGCTTCGGAGGATAGCTTCTTTTATGCGATCAATGTCAGCTTGATTTTCTGGAAGATTTGGCCACATATAAGGAAAACTTTGGATTCCCTCTGTAGACGCTCTTACCTCCTTAAGCTTTTTACCAGCTATAGAGTAGATCTGAAATTCATTGATCGCGTCAATCTTGTAGAGGCCCTGAGTAAGTCCATGTATCTGCTCAAGAACAGGCATCTGGAATATATCGCCTTTTGTAGACTGAATCATAAAGGTGATAATACTAGTACCACCAAAAGTTTTCTTAAACTCCTCATGGACTTTAATGTATGGGTGCGTTCCAGGTTGCAAGTCTTCGAACACAGTTTTTACATCTATACGTACTGCAAAAGTTGCAAGAATTAAGGTCAAGGCAGCAACTATCAATAAAACCTTTTTTCTTTGCTCTATACAGAAAATAGCGAAATTCTCTAACATCTTTTTCTCCAACAATCCAAATTAACCAAAAATTTATTAAGTAGGCTTAAATATTCAATATATTCTATTCGTGCAACAACGTCCATTCACGAGTTTTTAAGTCTAGTGAACCCACTGTCGCCCCTACTGCTAGGCCTTTTCCGTCAATAATAACCATCTCTGAGTGAGAGGTATAATCGGTACTAGAAATATTCATAGGCTCAAAATTAGTCAGATCACTAGTAAAAGTCATCCATTTTCCCTTGTTGCCAATAGCTACCCATCGATCAATTGCATCTGACCATTGGACATCCATCATATGCTCAGTCATACCAGATTCCTGTGGTGATATATATGTCCATGTCGCGCCACCATCTTTTGTACTTACTGTTACTCCTGCTAGACCGACTATAGTAATTTCATTATCGTTTCTTGCGTCAATTGCACCGAAACTATTTGGGCTATCAGATTGTATTTCTTCCCAGTTTAATCCGTCATCACGAGTAATAAATATACGGCCATACTCGGCTGCAACGTAATATGTACCGTTAGGTGTTTTTACTACATCGTTCATGAAGATGTCGTCTAGCTCACATCCACATTCTGGTTTAAGTCTCGACCAGGTTTTACCGTAATCTTTAGATCTTAAAACTGCACCCATTTCACCAACGGTTACGGCTTCTCCATCTGAATAAGTGTGCACTTTAAGTAATTTGTTTGCTATGTCAGATTTTGGGGAGTCTACCTCAACCCAAGTCTTTCCACTGTCTTCTGTAATAACAATAACTCCATCGTTTCCAACAGCTACTGCATTATCAGGACTATCTTTCCAAGCTGATATATCTTGGAAGTGCTTCATTGTATTAGATTCTTGTTTTGTCCAAGTTACTCCACCATCACTGCTTTCTAACATCAGTCCGTAGTTACCTGCAGCAAGCCACTTATCATCACTTTGATTAGCAAGACCATAGACCCTGTCTCGAACATTAATTGCGGCTGGAACTACTTCATTAATAACAACGGTAGGTTTAATAAAAAGGCCTGCATATAACAGTGTGCCTACGATTGCCCAAGGCAAAATTCCTATAAT
>Ga0115555_1003036_pt1 | contig 11002 bp, 8 predicted proteins | sample COGITO_mtgs_1104_2_FD_87285 | JGI IMG/M metagenome (GOLD analysis project Ga0115555, IMG submission 87285) | Pelagic marine microbial communities from North Sea - COGITO_mtgs_110407 | ecosystem: Environmental > Aquatic > Marine > Epipelagic | place: Germany:Helgoland, sampling site Kabeltonne...
CGGAGGACCAAGTGCAAGGTGCTCTCCTTCTGGATGTTGTAGTCGCTGAGGGTGCGGCCATCCTCCAGCTGCTTTCCGGCGAAGATCAAGCGCTGCTGATCAGGAGGAATTCCCTCCTTGTCCTGGATCTTCTGCTTGACATTATCAATTGTGTCAGATGGCTCGACATCAAGGGTGATTGTCTTTCCAGTGAGAGTCTTGACGAAGATCTGCATTCCACCTCGAAGACGGAGGACCAAGTGCAAGGTGCTCTCCTTCTGGATGTTGTAGTCGCTGAGGGTGCGGCCATCCTCCAGCTGCTTTCCGGCAAAGATCAAGCGCTGCTGATCAGGAGGAATTCCCTCCTTGTCCTGAATCTTTTGCTTGACATTATCAATTGTGTCAGATGGCTCGACATCAAGGGTGATAGTCTTTCCAGTGAGAGTCTTGACGAAGATCTGCATTCCACCTCTGAGGCGAAGGACCAGGTGGAGGGTGCTCTCCTTCTGGATGTTGTAGTCGCTGAGGGTGCGGCCATCCTCCAGCTGCTTTCCGGCAAAGATCAAGCGCTGCTGATCAGGAGGGATTCCCTCCTTGTCCTGAATCTTCTGCTTGACATTATCAATTGTGTCAGATGGCTCGACATCAAGGGTGATAGTCTTTCCAGTGAGAGTCTTGACGAAAATCTGCATTGTTTTTTTTCAAGGCTGTGAGTTTTTATGCATTGGGAGAAATTAAAGGGCCATTGGGGGGCGGCAAGGAGGGTGTGAGGGCATTTTATTGGGTTGGGTTGAGGTTTGGGTTAGTATAAGTACGATGAAAATGTGTATGCTAGTGCAAGACTGCCACATGCAACGAGAATGACTCCTGTTTTTTTTTCCTACAGGCAAGTTTTTCGGTTAAAAAGTACTTTCAATCGGCTAAGAGACACAAAGAGAATACGACTGATCAATAATTTAATTAACTTACGTTCAAATTTGCTGGGTTTTATTTGAAAAGCTTTCGGAGTTCCGCCAGAGAGGACAGTTCGTAGTTCGTACCAGATGATGGAAAATCAAATTGAGGTAACAATCAACGCATTTAATTCCCGTCGAATTTTCCTTCAGCCGTACGGTAGATATTCTCTTGAGACGCAGCGCGAAAATAAAAATATTAGGGACTTTTTCTTTGAGTGGGGGAGAGCAGAGAAGGCGGGGGGCTATAGCTTCCCTCGTATACTATTTTAAATGGAAAAGGATGATGCGGCATTGCCCGTTTTACGTGATTCCGTTGTAGATCTCGACAGTGGTAAGGGAGGAGGCCGGTTGTTGAAGGATGGTTCGGATGGTGGTAGTGGAGGGGTTGGAGGAAGGGGGGATGTTGATTATGATGATGAAAAGGATAGGAGGAGGGGCAGGAGGGATCGGAGCGACTATGTTCGGGAGAAGGACAGGAGTAGAAGTAGACATAGACGTGCTGATGGTTACGGTGATGATGATGGGAGGCAGACAAGGAGAAGAAGCAGGAGCAGGAGTAGGAACGACAGGCTTGACAAAGGCAAAAGTTTGGGAAAGAGAAGGAGTCGGAGCAGGAGGAGGAGGAGGAGAGAACCGAGTACAACATTCACAGAATCCGATTCATCCTACTCTGACGATTATCGTCGTGCATTTACCTCGTCGGACGATAGCGATTACGACTCTCACCGATATTACAGTGACAGCGGAGAGAGAAACGAGAGGAGAAGGAGCAGAAAGAAGAAGAGGGACAGAAGAAGAAATGATGACAGTAGTGCCCCGACGCGACGCCCGAAAGAGAACAACTACGACTCGGAGAACCGACATCCTAATCAAAGAAGTAGCCAACGTCCAATTCAACCAATACCAGCAAAAGGCACCGGCATGAAAAGTCTTTCGGATCCAACGGAGGACTCGAGACCCAAAGAAGTCTCTCTCGGAGATCTCGCGCGTACAGACTCCTCACGGCAAGACCCTCGCCGGCCCTCTATCCTGAAGCTGCAGTCGCATTTTCGCGGCTATTTGTGTCGGGTGCGGTATCCTTTGTTGTTGGAGGAGATTTGGAAGATACGCGTTACGGCATATGAGGCGATGGAAAATATGGTTGATGAGGTTGTTAGTGAGGACGTTCTTATTGGGGTGGTCTTTGAGGTGCTTGGGGATATGGGTGATGAGGGTGGGGAGGAGGAAGGCGAGGAGCATACAACTATTGCTCATGATGTATGGGATAGCCTCGTTGATGATATAGTTGGACCCAACAGTATCGCCGCAAGGAAAGGAAGTCAAAGTTACCTGAAAAGTAAACCTATATCGGCGAACATGAACTTGACACGAGATATAGCGAAGGACACCATCGATGAGTTGATCTCCGAATACTTTGATTCCCCTGATGATTATGATATCAGGGACGACTTGGCTTCAATGGGGGGTGAAGCTTCCGTGAGACTTCCCCGTGATCGTCGTAATCCCTTACTTCTACTTGTTGATGCGATCGCAGCAGAAGTTGGTTCAGCGGAGTCCAGGTCTGTCGTCAGGGAGGTTATATCGCTCTCCGTCGTAGACTACCTAAACGAGAAGGAGGCAACGAATTTGGCTGAGTACGTACTACGTCTGGCGCTGGTAAACATCTTCGATGATGTAGCCAAAGAGTCGATACATGAAGAAAGCATTGTAGATATCGCTGAATCGATATGTCTTGATTTTGTTAGTGATATATCACTTGAACTCTCGGGTACCATCTTGCCGGAGATACAGGCGTCATCGAAGGAGGCGATGTTGGCGTACGCTGTGGAATCTGTAAGTGAAATTGCTTTGGGGAGGGGAGGGGTATTCGCGAAAGGGGCAATTGGCAGACTCGCAACTCTGGCGGGGGAAAGAGGGGAAACTGTTATTTGGAGGGAGGTTTTACAGGGGGTTTTAGGGAGGCTTATGGCTCAGAGGGTTTGCGAGGTATTGACGGAAGCAGATGTTATTATTGGAGAAAGTGCTGCTAATACTGGTGACATAATCACGAAAGGTGGGACCAGTATTGGGAAGGAAGGTAGCAGCAGCAGCAACAGGAAGGAAAATATTGCGGGTATTTGCTGTGAAGTACTGGCGGAGCACGCGGCAAAGGTTAACCTTCTTGACAAGCTAGGGAGTGCGCTCGATGACGACGAAAGGGAAATTGATGAAATGGAGGAAATCAGGAGAGAGAGACTGAGATTCAGTTAACAGAGGGAAAACAAAACTGGGAATAAGGGGGGGGGGATTGGAAGAGGGCAGAGAAAGTGAGACATTAATGAGAAGGAGAAAAGAAAGATGAGCAAATGCAACGATGCGTGCAGCAACATACATTGAAAGGGAGTAACACTAAAACTTTAAGAGCGAGCGCACTAATTTAGAGGGGAGGAGGGGTACTTGCTTTATAGAATTCGTCGACCCGGCCCTCCGAAATAAGAAAAGCCAAAACACCCGCAAGATATTCGGGGACGATTAGGGGCTCTCCCCCTCCTCCGCCTTGGGCTTGCAGGGGAACTTAAGGTCGGGGTCCCACATGCAATCACTGCTCGGGCAATCTTGCTCGTTGTAGAACCAGCACCCGTTGGGGTAGCATTCAACGCCATATTCTTCTATATCGAAAGAACACTGGCCGATAGCCATGCACTCCTCCGGGGAACCACCCATGCCAGTATGGCAGTCATCGAAGGGCACCATAGCGCATCCACCGGACGTTTCGTCAAAATAGCAGAGTTCCCCCTCGCATTCGTTGGGGTCGTCGCCGTCCTCCATGTCTTCACAAACATAAAGCGCACAAGGACCCCCCACATCCTCCTCACTCCCTCCCCAACGACATCGATGACTCCTCGCAAACAAAAAACAGGCATCTTGGTCCTGCTGCTCAGCACATATTTCCTCGGCGGGTTTGTTGGTTTTCATCCCACCAAAGGCAAGGGCGGAGGGTAGAGCTAGAAAGAGCTTCATGGTGGCCTAAAGAAATTTTAGAAAAATGTCAGGTACTTTTCGTTTTTTTCGATCTCCACCCGGCCACGACAGTATCCCAGATTCGTCATCCTCCTACCGGTACGTAACAGTAATCTTGTGGCAGAAATAATCCCTTTGTGGGGGAACTATTGCGCTAGCGATCTTGAGCGATGGAAATTAGCTGTTTATCGTGAGGGTTTTACCCTTTTTAGGCTCGACCCCCCTCGCCAAACAGCTCATTTTTCAACTGACCATTTCTGGACAGTCATAACGCCTGTTTGTGTATTGGCTCGTCATTGGTGGTTTTTGTGGTCATATCTACCTGCGATGCTACTTTCAGTACGACTCGTGACTTATATGACTAGGATAAGAGCCCCTTTTGGTCGAGCCCTTTATCCTCCTCTTGACTGGTTTTGAGAAGAATGGAAAAAGCAGCCTTTTTGCGCTCGCAGAACCTCATCGTAAGTTTTACTAACCCAATTTCTCCTCCGTCTGAATTCTTTTTCCCTTACAAACGATGCTGCTGACCACAAAACGCCCCTTGAATGACCCCTTTTTCTAACTATCCGGCTGTGCCGTCCTGATGACACCTTGGTCGTTGTTCTTCCTCTTTTTCCTCTTATTTGTGTCTCTTCGGTCTGCTTCGGCACCGCAGAGCAAGTTTTCTTTTCCTTCCCACGTGTAAATAATGTCTGATTTCATGATCAACTTCCTTGCCGGCGGTGTCTCCGGAGCCGTCGCCAAGACTTGCACTGCCCCCATCGAGCGTGTGAAACTCCTCATCCAGACCCAGGATGCCAACCCCAAGATCATCTCCGGGGAGGTCGCCAGGTACACCGGAATCGGAAACTGCTTCACCCGTGTCGCTGCTGGTAAGTTTCGCTCTCGCCTTCTCGCTGACAAAAAAAATTGGCGTCCAGTGTATCTATCCATGCCATGGGATCTTTCAACGGTAACTCATTGCGCGTTCGTGTGCGTATATTTGCGTATATTTGCGCATCCTCTAATGTTCTAACGCTCTTTGTGGCATGCTTCAAAAATTAACAGAGCAGGGAATTGGAGCCTTCTGGCGTGGAAACGGAACCAACATCATCCGTTACTTCCCCACCCAGGCCTTCAACTTCGCCTTCAAGGACACCATCCGGGCAATGTTCCCCAAGGTCGACAAGAAGACCGAGTTCGGAAAGTTCTTCGCCTGCAACGTTGCCGCTGGAGGTCTTGCCGGAGCTGGATCTCTTATGATTGTCTACCCCCTTGACTACGCCAGGACCAGGTTGGCCAGTGATGTCGGAGGAAAGGACAAGCAGTTCAATGGATTGGCTGATTGCATCAAGAAGACCATCGCCAACGGAGGAGTCGGATCCCTTTACAACGGAATTGGAGTCAGTATCGCCGGTATCATCCCCTACCGTGGAGTCTACTTCGGTCTCTTCGACACCATGTCTGGCTACAACCCGTACCAGAAGGATGAAAATGCCATCCTCCGTGCCGCCTCCAAGTTCGGTTGCGCCCAGTCATCCGCCATCGCCGCCGGATACGCCTCCTACCCCATGGACACCGTGAGGCGAAGGTTGCAGATGCAGTCCGAGAAGCCCCAGGAGGAGTGGATGTACAAGGGAACAATGGACTGTTTCGCCAAGATTATGAAGGACGAGGGAACCGCCGCCCTCTTCAAGGGAGCCGGAGCCAACGCCCTCAGGACTGTTGGAGCCGCCATGGTCCTTGTGTTGTACTCTGAGATCACCGCTGCCTTCGGAAGTGGAAACTAAGTGTTCTCAAAGAGAGTGCCTAAAGCAAAAAACAAAAATAAACGATTGTAATGGTGCTGTGAGTGTGACCCTTTCTTCGTCGAGAAAGTTTTTTTTTTAGGTTTTTCTTTCTTATCAATCGCATTAAATTACGCTCTTTATCTCGTGTCTATCTCTACGGTCAAACCGCCTCTACGTTCTTCTATGTGGCATCCAACCTGTTCTAATAGTCTCCATTCTCACCACCAAAAATATTTCCTCCAGAAAACCTTTCGATGGCATCTGTATCACCCGCCAAAGCCTTCTTCTTGTCCCTGGCCTGTCGTCTCTCCTCCCCTCCCTTCCTCCCCTTCTGTCTCCTCTCCCCATCATCTTTCCTAAACTTATTTCCTTCGACAGTGCCTTCCCCCCCTGCAGTATTCGGGAATGCCAACAGTTTGGAAGATAAAATTTCGTGGAGAACGAGGCCCAAGGTCGCGTCCACTTCGAGCGAGTGACGAGATACTGGCGATACGGGAATGTGCACAAGGATGTCACATCTGCTACTGTAGACACGAGGGCTTATGTCGTTTTTGGAAGCGTTGTAAGGATCCAATAAAACGCATATTTGAGTCAGGTTTGGGTCTACAGTACTCGTGCTATTACTGCTACTACTCTCTTCGTCTGTTATCATTGTCGCTACCGATTTTGATAGCTTATTTAAGGGGATGCTGAAAGCAAAAGTCTCTTCTTCATTGTCACTGTCTTTTGCAGCACCTGTGGAAGAGAAAGAAGAGAGTCAGTCAGTCGAACTTAGTTTCCAGCCTATTCGTTCGTGCATATAGTACTACTCACCTGCGACCTTCACCATCAATGCTTCCTCAACACCACCCATGCAACTCCCAATAATTCCTATGACCAATATCTTCGACGGCTCTCCAAAACCATCGGTGATCTCCTTCACGCTGGATACCTCGCGGTCATAGTCAATGAAGCTGTCTGCCCCATGAGCCCCAAAGCACGTGACTTTCCCTACAGACCCCGGCGTAACCACTCTTGTTATCTCAGTGCTCCCAAAGGCGACACAGGTGCGTAGGACAGGACCAAGGGATGTAGTCTTAGTGGGGTCGGGGTGGTCAAAAACTACTGCGTGCAACGAGCATTGGTGAATGGTCATTGCGTCGTCAGTAGTTTTTCACACCAAAAAAATACTCCTACCCGGCAAAAAAATTGAGGGAAATCTGAGACCTGAGACCAATTTCGGCCGTTGGAAATTTTACAAAAGTCACAATAAAGACTCCTCTCAAGATTTAATTCCAAAAAAGAACGCACATTCCTCTCTTTGTATTATTTTTCGTTCCCGTCCACTACTTTTAAAAGAAGTAAACGAAACTAAATACCCCTAAAATCAACAAGAACGAAAACGTACCATGTCTTCTGGCCCCTTGTCTCCTCTTAGCCCTTTCTCTACAAGGCTGAGCAGAAACAGTCTGAGTAACCAGGAAGTTGTCGCTACAAAAGAAGTGACCGCTAGAACGCCGTCGACCACCCCCAAAAGCTCCATCAAACAGAATGCTTTCTCTGCCCTTTGCAGCCCTGATGCATCTTCTGCTGATTCATTGCCTCCAGTTCCCTCCCCTCGCGATCGAGTGGGGAGCGTCTCCGATGAAGATGAGCCGCTAGTTTCTCCCAAGAGACCGGCGGAAGAATCACCTTCGGAGAAGGCGGCCGAGACGGTGACTGAGACAGAGGTAACTCGTCCACCCACCCCACCTCCTGCGGAAAAAGCACAGGTGGCAAAGACACCCAAGACTACCTCGATTTCAAAGGACACTACTGTCAAGGTCGTGTCGGTGAAAAAGAGCGCTGCCGCCCCTTTGTTGGTCTCTGAAAAGTCGGAAACAGTTGAGACAAACCCTGTTACGAGTGTATCATCGACCAAGAGCTCTTCATCAACAACCAAGAGCTCTTCATCAACAACCAAGAGCTCTTCAAAGTCACGATTTGGGTTTGGTGGCTCCATCCCCGTTAAGTCGAGTGGTTATGGTAGAAGTGTGCCTATGAAGGGTCCAACGAAGAGCAACAATTCGATGAATAACACGTCGATGAGCTATGCGTCTGTTGCCAAGGAGGACGACAGTTTTGAGGTGGTGCTCAGCAAGAAGGACAAGAAGATCAACAGTAACAACAGTAACAACAGTAACAACAGTAACAATAATAACAATAACAACAGAATCTCAACGCCTCAATCAAACAAAAAGAAGCGAGGGGGCGGCACTCCTTCATCAAAGACCCCGGTAAGCTCAGCTCTGGTCCGAGCGACAAAATCCGTAATGTCGAATTTCCGCTCGACTCCCTCAAAAAAATCTCCACTGGAGAAGAAAGCTATCGGTGGGGGTTTCACAGGGCAGCAGATTGGGCGTTTGCCGGGGTACTTGTTGCGCTTCGACGTGGAAGATAGCGGAGTTAAGAAGAACTATGACAAGATTTTCAGCGAGGGGAGTGGGCTCAGTGAGAAGGATATTAAGGAGCTATTGAACGTCAAGTTGCCAGGAAAGGTGAGTTTCCTTTGATTCGACAAGAAATGAAATTTGTAAATTTCTTCACTCTGTTCTATCGTTCATACTGACCCCTTCTGACGCGACGCAATCCCAATCAACCAACCAACCAAACCAAACCACACCAACACTGCACAGTCCTGGGAACTGAAGAAGAAGGTTGAGGCTTCGTCTGCTGTGATAAAGCGCCTCAAAGACACCCTCAATAACCTCTCTAAGTCCAAGGAATCGTTCTACTCGCTTTCTGTCGAATCTGAGCTTGTTGCCCGAACCAACTGGGCGAAATGCGCAGAGAGGGTAGTCTTCATCGAGAAGGAGAATTCCAAATTCAAGAACGAGGTCAAGAATCTCAGCGTCGTCGCCGTCAACGCGAGAGATAACTGCAAAGACTCCCAGCGCGAGTTGCGCCAGTACCGTGAAAAAGCCCATTCGCTTGAGAAGGAGCTTGTCCCATTGAAGGAGGCTCTGGCCAACGCGGAGAAGCAGCACACAGAAGTTGCCTGCGCACTAGCGTCAGCCGAAGGGCGCTCCAACGAGGCGACGAAACAGGCCGAGCAGTGGCGCCACGAGCTGACCCAGCTCGAGGCCCAGAAATCTGCCGCTATCAAGGATGCCGAATCCACTATCTCGTCAAAATTCGAGGAAGAAGTGAAGACTCTTCGTGACCAGAACACCTCCCTGAAATCAAAAATGGAAGCTCGCGATGAGGAGTTGGGGCGCTTGGTAGGCGACATGAGTGATGACGGCTCCGGCGCTAATACTGGTAACGTAACGTCCGTCAAGCTCGAGCTAGACCGGCTCAAGCAGACGAACAATGACTTAGAGAGTAAGCTCGCACTGAAGGACTCGGAGCTCAGCAGTGCCAAGAGAGATGCCGAGAACGCGACACGCATTGCAGAGGTAAAGGACAGTGACTTCCAGAAACTAATGATGAGTATCGGAGACATCCAGAAGAGTGGACTCGCGCGGGAGTCGGAAGCAAACGAACTGCGTCGGGTCGCGGAAACGAAGGCATTTGATCTCGAGAAGGAGGCTACCAACCTTAAGCACGAAGTCAGCACCTTGACAACGGAGAAGAACAACTTGAAGAACTCTCTGGACGAGGCCAAGGCCACTCTCAAGGAGTGGGAGGGCGAGATCGCCGTCATGAAGGCTGAGCTGAACGAGTTCAAGGGTGGAAATGTCGGGATGCAGGCACAGCTCAAGCTGGAGCAACAGCTCCGTGAAAAGGCGGAGGAACGCGAAAAAGAGGAGAAAAACGAGCGTGTAGCCATGAGCGCACAAATGATGGCCATGACCCAAGACCACGCCCGCCAGGAGTCCCAGATTCGTGAGGAGCTCAAGGCCGAGAGCAGTAAATTCGAAGAGAAGGAGGCCACCCTCGAGAAGAAAGTTTCCGAATTGGAGAGTGGGCTCGAGAAGAAGGAGGAGCGAATCAAGATGCTCGAGGGCGAAGCCTCCGCGCTGAAAGAGACGCTGAACTCTCAGAAGTCCATCGCGGACTCCAACGTGGTGGAGGAGAACGGGAAGCTTCGGGGGGAGCTTGAGATGTTGAAGGAGCGCCTCAAAAACGCGGACCTTCGTTCCATGCAGGTCGCCCAGGAGTCCTCAGGCACCCTGAAGGAACTCGAGCAGAAGCTCAGAGAGGGCGAGACGGCCCGCCGGAAGATGCACAACGTCATCCAAGAGTTGCGAGGGAACGTGAGGGTGTTTGCCCGCATCCGCCCCTTCCTTCCCTCCGACGGAGTCGAGGCCGACGCCGTCCCCATAATCCAGCCCACCAAGGAATTCTCCTTGGCCATCGGAGACGGAGAGAACAAGACGAACTTCAACTTCGACAAGGTTTTCGCCCCCTCGACGGGCCAGGATACCGTGTTCTCCGAGGTGTCCGAGTTCGTCCAGTCTGCCCTGGACGGGTACAACGTCTGCCTCTTCAGCTACGGGCAGACGGGGAGCGGCAAGACCCACAGCATGCAGGGCAGCGGAACCGGCCAGATGAGGGGGATAATCCCCCGCGCCATCGAGCAGGTCGGGAAGTACAAGACCGAGCTGGAGGCCGACGGGTGGCAGTACGAGATGAAGGTGTCGTTCCTGGAGATCTACAACGAGAAGATCAGGGACTTGCTGCGCGACGACGGCGTTGGTGTGGAGGAGCTGAAGCACGAGATCAAGGTCGACCCCAAGTCCGGCCGTCGGTTCGTCTCGGACCTCACGATGAGGGCGATGGAGCCCACGAACCACTCGGAGATCGAGGAGGTGATGAGGCAGGCCGCGAAGCACAGGTCCGTCGCGAGCACCGACATGAACTCCACGAGCTCCCGCTCCCACAGCGTCTTCACGTTGCACCTCTGCGCGACGCGGCCCGCCTTCAAGCAGTGCCTCAGGGGCACCCTGAACCTCGTCGACCTCGCGGGGAGCGAGAGGCTCGAGAGGAGCGGCGCCACCGGCGACAGGGCCAAGGAGGCGATGGCGATCAACAAGAGCCTCAGCTGCCTCACGGACGTCTTCCTGAGCATCGGGAAGAAGAGCTCCCACGTGCCCTTCCGGAACAGCAAGCTCACCTACCTCCTCCAGCCGAGCCTGAGCGGGGACGGGAAGACGCTCATGATGGTCAACCTCTCCCCCACGGAGGAGAGCCAGGGGGAGTCCATGTGCGCCCTTAGGTTCGCGGCGCAGGTCAACAAGTGCGAGCTGGGGAAGCCCAAGAAAGCCATTGGCGACATAGACGAAGGGGGGGAGAAGGAGGCGGCGGGAAGGAGGGGGGGGGGGAGAAAGACAAACA
>Ga0115555_1003037_pt1 | contig 11001 bp, 8 predicted proteins | sample COGITO_mtgs_1104_2_FD_87285 | JGI IMG/M metagenome (GOLD analysis project Ga0115555, IMG submission 87285) | Pelagic marine microbial communities from North Sea - COGITO_mtgs_110407 | ecosystem: Environmental > Aquatic > Marine > Epipelagic | place: Germany:Helgoland, sampling site Kabeltonne...
CAAATGGTCCTTCCAGAACCGTTTCGGGCCCATGCTATTATGAGAGACGTCCACGGTGGAGAGCACGTTGTTACGGCGGAGGCAGTGGGCGAGCTCTTTGCCGCATGCGGGACCGAGGAGGTTGCCAGAAATGAGAAGGGTTTTGAGGCTGTGGTTGTGGCGGAGGGACGTCATCATATGCGTGCCGGCCTCGTCATCGATCGAATTGTCGGAGAGATCGAGTGAAGTCAAGGTCTGGTTTGTCGCTAACATCTCAGCGAGGCTCATGCCAGCCTCGTGTGCGAGGCGGTTGCAAGAGATGTCCATATGGAGAACGTTTATTGTGTAGTGGAGCTGAAAATTAGTCGGGACGGTAAAGGTTGTAAACTTGTTCTGCATGGCAGAGTTCATCGCCAGGAGGGCATCGAAACCAATGTCCCCGAGCTCTTTATTGCGCAGGTTAAGGTGGGTGCGGGAGGCCACATACATCTCCGCGAGGAAGTTCATGATAGACTCCCCGTACCGAGGCCACTGCGAGATCCGGACGTAGCCTTCGGGGGGCGCAAGATCGAATACGGAAGAGAGCTGCTGGGTCAATTCGCCGAGGCGAGGAACTGCGATGTCATTCAGCGTTGCATAATGGAACCGATTCCACGTGGGTTCCGATTTCTGGACCTGCTCGGAAAGGAATATATCGCTGTAACGAGCCCGGCGCCAAGACGCCTCTTCGGAGGGTTCTTTGCTGAAAGAGAGAAGAGCTCTAGCAAGCTCTTTGAGACCGATCAAGAGGGGGGTGTCGCGTCCGCTATCTTCAAGATCGACAAAATCGCGGTCGTGGTGGACCAACCATTTGCAAACTTCGGGCTCGGCCTTTGCCATCGCCTCGTGGAGACAACTCACACCGCTGCTGTCTCTAATATTAATGAGCTTCAAGTTTCGCATCGCCGCCCACCGCACGATGGAAGCACGCTCGCTATTGCTGAGTAAGTTAGTAGGCCTCGTTTTCGTGCTGAAACCGATTATCCCATTCCACTTCTGATCTTGGAGTAAATGGTCCCACTGTTGAAGGGCGGCGAGCCCCGTGTGGGAAAACTCGAGGGCCAGGGACTTCCTCTCAATCTGGGAGAAGATAAAATTGACTACCCCAGAATCGACCCACGAGCGCATCGACTTCAACAACAACCGAATGAACTGAGGGACTTGCATGAGAGTACCAAATGCGCCTAGAATAGCAAGGTTTCCCCAGACCAGTAAAACCCCCCCGAAGAGAGCGCTCATCCTGTCTGACGCGATTGTAATGCCAATGAAGCAATTCCACATGTTCACAAGGCGACAGAAACTGTCCATTTTACGCTCGCGGGATACCATATAAGGGAGAGCGATGATATGGAGGAATTGAAAAATGGCCAGGATCAAGAAGATGGCCAAGAGCTGCTCGGCGGGTGTGTGCCCCCTCTTCAGCCAAACTGAGGCGGTGGAGACGGCAAGGATCTCGGCGAAAGTGACAAGTTTCCAGTAGCGAAGGTGGTGCTTGAACGGTCTGAACAAGTACACAGCCGTGCCGCTATCCAAGAGAGAGTCCCACTTGGTGATTACAAGCTCGTGGTCGACGCAGAACGACTTGAGCGTCGACAAGTACTCCTCGCAAGAGGCGGAGAATTTTTTGTTCATCTTGATGATCTTAAACTCCAGAGACTTCTGGAACCTCCACTGTGATTGTGTCTGAGGCTTGAAGAATTTCAGGACGCGAGCAAAACGAGCGAATCGCGCAAAGCGTAGGAATTTTAGATAGCCAACAGAAGACGAGCCACCTTCCCCCTCTGCTGACGTCGAAGTGGCGGCGACAGATTCGGCTGCGTCTTGCAAGAACCTAGAGACAGGACTGTCGGGCGCGACAGCGGTAAGAGCACGAGCAGTAGTATTAATGATCGCAGTAGCAGTAGCTCTAGCAGCTGCGACGCGGTTCAAATAAGCCTCTGAAGGTCCGCGGACAGCAGGAAGGAGCGCAATTTCCAACCAGCCCAAGCTAACAAGCCAAAAATTAAGGTTCTCAAAGGGGTCCATGAAGTAGAGTTTGAGACCAAGGCCAAGCCACTTCATCAACATCTCAATGGTGAATAGAACCGCAAAGACCCGATCGCTGAAAAACATGATGTCGTTGCCGGCATACAATAATTCCCGAATGTCGCTGTCGAGAATAACAGTGGCCAAATTGACAACGATTAGGACGTAAATGAAATTGGTCACAGCGGTGCGAATGCAGAACTTTTTCAGTTTTCGCCGCCATTCGTAGTCGTTGTAGTCGTCTGCATTGTACATGACCTCGACCTTTTTCATGTGTTTCTTGATCGCGCGAATGGCTGAGCGGGCAACCTTTCCAAGCTTGGCCATCCGCAAAAGCTTGGCCATACGAACCATTTTTAGCGAGCGGGCCCCACCGGCTCCTCCTCCACTTTCTAGGTCGAGGTAGGGCATCACAAAAATCTCGAAGAGACTAAAACTGACAAGTAGAAAGTCGAACTTGTTGAAGTGATCACGGAAGTAGAACTTAATCCCCATTCCGGAAACCTTCAAAAGAAACTCGACTATGAACACCAGCGCGAAAAAATTGTTGATGCGCTCAAGCAGCGGCTCATTGGTGATCTTCGAGTACGGTTCATTTGTAACAGGGTTGGTCCCATTCCACATCATTAGGTCATCCACCACTATCACACCCCTTTCATGCCCCATCGTGTATAGATTCGCGAAAATCATCGCGTAAATATACAACGTAAACGTAGTGCCGAGAGCGAATGCTTTGATTCGCTTCCTGACGAGCGGTTGCTTATCGATCCAGGCATTTTCTTCAGCTTCCCGTTTTTCCTTTTTGAGCTTGATCTGCTTGAGTTCCCACTTGCTCTTTTGCTTCGACTCGCTCATCATAACTACCATTATCAGGCCCTTGAGGTCATTCTGTAAGCCCCGAACAAGGTCTTGAAGAGCGACGAGAGCCTTTATTTTTTGTCTAAACAAGAAAGTACTCTCCTTACGCATGTGGCGTTTTGCATTCATAAAGCTCTGGAACTGCGCAACGTAGTTGGGAAACCAAGTGCTGTGTAGGCATGCGCTGTAGCTCATCCAGGCAAGGTACAGCATCAAAAAGGGAAACCCGATCATGTAAACCGGGACAAGGAGGGACGTAGAGGTCAAGATGGAGTAACCGGCTGTCGTGTGGCACTCAATTATTGGGGTGGTGACCACTGTACCATTATTGGACTTCATAATCGGTGGGAAGCCCATTAGGTAGCAGGGCGTGTGATAATTGCAGTTGGCAGAGCACATCCCATCCTGCCGGTAGAGGGTCGCGTGGTGGTCATTCCAGTCGTAAACAGGGAGAACCGCCATTAGAATGCTGATACACGTCGGCATGTACGTCGCAGTAAGCAAGAAGAGACAAAGCCGGTTCTGAGATTAGAGAGAGACAGAGAGAGAGAGAGAGAGAGAGATACGATGGGGCGACAACAAGGAAAAGCGGGCGCGGGCGGGTTAAAATTGCTGCTTTTTTTGGTCGGATGGATGAAACATTTTTGTGCTGGATCCGAGGAAAAAGGACCCCCAAAAAACTCACCTTAGACTCAACGATTCTCTTCATCATTATACGCGTTGTGTAGTAAGTGTTGTTTTTCGTGTGTGATTTCAGTACTATCCTTATCACTTGAATGATAAAGACGAAGGCAAGTAAGAAAGTCAAGATAAAGATAGATCCGCCGACCATGACAGCCCATGCGACCTCCGGGGGGGACACGACGAGCAGAAGAGTGCCGAAACCTATCAGTAAACCCTCGGCGATCGCAGTCCGGACCAGAGCAAGGCCGACACCCGATTTCCAAACGAAGAGGATGTTCCACCAGTAGGTGACATACTTGGCGATCCATTTATCTGTGTACACCGGGTCCGTATAATCACGAATTACCCAGAAGCTGAACAGAAGAAACAGCAGAATTGCCACACAAAGGAGCTTCAAAATGTAGTTGGATATTGTTGAGTGATCCTCAAAGAAATTCGCCTGTAGGTCCGTATAATCCCGCAGCGCATTGTCTTCGGTATCGAAAAGAGAAAACCCAATCTGGAAGAACCAGACAAACCACTCGTGACTGAGGTCCGTGAACGACCAAATTGTTTTAAATGCCGACGGCCAAGCGATGTCGATCGAAAGGATTACAGATAAAAACTGTACGTAAACAAAGAAGCGCTCGAATTTGTATAGAGCGCTTCCGTTCACAGTATCAACTACTTTAGATGCCATGAGCATCTTGCGCTTCTTCCCGGCCTCGTCTGATTCGCTAACTTCACTGGAGGCGTCACTTCCTTCTTGCAATTTTCTCATGAACTGGAACGAGTCGAAATCCAATCGAATCCAATCCAATCGAATTCAATCGAATCGAATCAAATCGAATCGAATCGAATCAAATCGAGGGCAGAGCGGGGTGGGGTGGGGTGAGGTGAAGTTAGAAGAAGTAAGAAGGTCTGCGTTCGAGTGGTCGGCAAATGACGACGGGACGGAAGGCGATTTGAATATGATGGATGCCCCCCTTCCATCACAGTTTAACTTTCGCTCACCTCTTCATTCTCTCGACGTTTCTCTTCTTCAATAGCCTCCAAGCGCTCTTCTTCAGCGAGCCTCTCCGCCTCAATATCAGCTATAGTTTTGACTGGCTCTTTTTCTTCCTCTTCTTCTAAAGCTGGGATATTGTGGATCGATGCGAGTCGCTTAGCCCGGTTGGCACGCTTCGCTTTTTTGGCCTTATTTGCTTTCTCTTCCTTCGAGAGCTCAACAGTCGGTTCAGCAAGAGCTTCACCCTTCTTTTTTAGTAACAAAGATGCACGTCGGCCACCAGGGGGTGGCGCAGATTTTTTCTCTTTCGGTGAATCGTCTGTGTTGCTATTGTCATTTTTATTGTTGTTGATGTCGACATTACCGTCTTTGTTGTTGACAACTGGGTCGTGAATATCAGCGAGGTCAAGATCTTTCTCATTCTTATTCATATTGTGAATCCTCTTGTCAACTTCGTCTTCGCCGTCGGAAACTTCGAACTGATCATTCCCATCGAGAGCCACATCTTCAATGATTTGCGGGATCTCGATGCCCTCAGAGGTCGCCGCCGAAGTCGGCTTCTTTTTGCTGCTGAACAATGACCGGAACCAAGATTTTGATTTCTTTTCATCATTAGATTTGGGGGTCACATCAAGGACAGAAGATGGCGTCCCTTCGTTATTATCTTCGTTAAGGGGGGCAATGTTATTTGTGTTTGTGTTTGTGTTTGTGTTTGTCTTTGTGGTTGTGTTTGTGTTTGTGTTTGTGTTTGTGTTTGTGTTTGTGTTGTTCTCCACATCACGGGGACTACCTTCATCCGAGGCATCGGAGCTGTTCGTCTCAGGAAAGTTATTCTGCGGAGAGCTGTGATCTTCTTGATCGGACTGCTCATTCAGTGGGAGGTTGGGAGGCATGGGAGACTCATGGGATGATTGAGCATCTGAGGTTTGTTCACTTTGCTCGACAACTATTCGCCGCCTGGAGACCTTTTTGTACCGTTTCTCTCTCACCATCGTCGGGATAGCAGGGAACGAAGTGCCACAGGGTAGATTATACCATCATATTAGTTGAAAAAAGCTGTGGTAGAATCAATTTTGACTGTTGTTACACCCAGGGACAACCACTTTTCTCAGCTCAAAAATCAGAGTGTGTTTAGTCTCTGTTTGGTGCAGGAAATCGGGAATATTCGATAATTTTCGTCGAGGGGGGGAGAAAATCCGACAAAAAAGCTGCTTAGCTGTTATGCCTCTTGCTGAGTCCAAAGAGGATGGAAAATCTGACACTCCAGATAGGTGCGTTTTTTATCGCTGCTGTTGTTGTTACCAACTAGGTTCTGATGAAGAAATTTGATGAGATATCACAGTCAATCGAGAGATCTGCCGACCCGACCGAACACAAACACGACGAAACATGTGCGTTGAGCTAACACTTGAGTGCTTCTGTTGCTGACCCCGTTTGTTTTTCCTCACCCTCCTGCAGCATGTTTTACCGTCAGATGTTGATTGAATATACTCAAGGTGAGGATAGCTGCTCTGGGAGGTGGCGGAGACGGTCAGACGCCAGCATGGAAACGGTACACGCGCACATTTCATCACCCCACTCGGAATCACCCACTCACTGACTACGGACATTTGCGAATAATATTGCAGAATCTGACCTTGATGGGGTCCTCGACATACTTCAAAAAGGGAAGGCGATCCCTGACATTCATGACACAAAAAGTGACGACGACTACACCGTTCTCCACCATGCTTGTTTTCGGGGGAGCTATGAAATCGCAAAGGTTTTGGTCGAGCATGGAGCATCATTAAACATGGTAGATAAATTCAACAAGACAGCCTTGCATTTGGCTGTTCAGAAGGGTTATGATAAGCTGGTCGAGTTTTTATTACAGCATGTGCATCCTATGGATATCCCAAAGGGAGCGAAGTTTAGTCTAATGCAAATGGCCGCAAGCAACGGGCGGGCCCGCATCTGCAAGCTACTGGCGCTGAAGGGGGTAAGTATTGAGGAGAGGAACGAATTGGGTGAAACGCCGCTCCATCTGGCTACCAAGGCAAACAAATTAGAAGCAATGCGAACATTGATCGACTTGGGCGCCGATGTTTCTGCCCAGACTTACGACGTGGGAATGCAACCGATGCATTACAGTTGCATGTACGGCTATAGTGACGCTACCATCATGCTGTTGGAGGCTGGGGCGGATGCACACGCGCCAAACAGGACACGACTTGGCAGGACCCCACTCGAAACGGCGAAGGATAGTGGCTTTCGCCCCCTCTTTAACCACTTACTGATAACCGAGACTAATCTGCGGGAAGAAAGAGAGGAAGAGCTCGAATTTCAAGAGGAGATAGAAGAGAACAAGCACTGTAAAGTTCTCGAAAAGATCGATTTGCTGCAGAAGAAAAACAAAGATTTGAAGAAAACATTGACGGAAAGACGAGCCGAACACAAAGAAATGGAGGCGGATCACGAATTAAGGATGACGAAAGCGAAGGAAAATGCCGAGTACAGGCGACAGAGTCAAATACGGGCAAAGGAAAAGGGGGGGGGGGGGACTCCGAAAGGGACGGAAAGGAGAGGCTCCAGCAGGGGAGGGACTCCGCTAACGCCAGAAAGTAGGAGAGGATCGAAATTGAATTCTCGCTGAGGTGGAATAGTTGGTTTGTTGTGTTGTGTTGTGTTGTGTTGTGCTGTGTTGTGTTGGGTAGCTTAACGTTTAACATTTTGTAACTAGTTTATGGACATACAACTAGAACTCATTGCTTTGGTTTTTGGCTACACCAACTACATTATTTCTTCTATCATCTGCGGCATTTTTCTTCTATCATCACTACGGCTAATTAATGTGTCAATCGCAATTTGCGCACTAATATAGCCAAATATACCAACGACAACTGGCGAGGTTCCAAGGGCAAAATTGTCACAGAATCGGAGAGAATTGGGTGGTGAAAGGTTGTTGATCTTTTGGGTCGCCGGAGTGGGGGGTTGTCTGGAAGAAGAAACACATTGAATATTCCACTTCTTGGGTTTGTGTGTGTTTGGAACACCAGCACCGGGCCCCTTCGGAAAATTAAAGCTCCGCCGCAGCTCTCGTCTGACCGAGGAGAGAAGGCTATCATTTTTCGCTCGTACCAGGTCCATAGCTCTGACACTTGTTGGATCAATTCTGCCCGCAGCTGCTCCAACTGTAACGCAAGGAATCGCGTGGCGATAGCAGTAGTCAATGATAGCTGCCTTGTCCTTCGCATTGTCGGTGCAATCCACAACAACATCAAATTTGTTCTCGAAACAGTTTTCAAGAATGCTCGCCACGTTTGAGGACGTCAGAAAATCGCTCACCGTTGTTATGTTACAGTGTGGATTGATGTCGACAAATCGTGATTTCAAAACAGCAACCTTCTGTTTTCCTACTGTTGAGTGCAAAGCATGAACCTGTCGATTTAAATTCGAAATGCAAACCTCATCAGCATCAATCAAAGCAACGTGCTTTTCAACCCCACTCCGCACGACAGCCTCAGCGCAATGTGATCCGACACCCCCCACACCGACGATGCAGATTCTTCCTTCTCTAATCTGCGACCGGACAGTTGCGGGGTCATTGCCGCCACCGTACGTCCTTGCAACAGGTAGGAAGGGGTCGTTGCTGCCAATGCCGCCGAAGGTCTTCGCAACTGGTAGGAAGGGGTCGTTGCTGCCACCAAAGGTTTCGTCCGCTGGAGGTGCAGGTACGGAAAAAAAGATTATTGATGGGAGGAAGATCAAGCCGCCTATTAACCACCCCATCGTTCGATTTAATAAAATATCAACGAAAAAATAGGAGCAAAGAATTTCGAACCCTAAAGGTCGCCCAGTTATCAGTCTTCTGTTAAATTGAAGGAACCAGCAATCGTCTGTTATCGGCAGCCCGTACGAAAAAAAGGGAAGCATATTTTTTTGTATTTTTTCGCCAATTGAATCCACATCTCAACAACACATGCAGAAAGCCCTAACCAATATTGCTTACTCCTCGATCGTGGAGTACATCTCCGGTGAATTCTCTGGGGGATCTTCGTCGCCCTATGATTTCGGCCTCGGAACTGGGAGAAGCAGCGAAGTGAATGGAAGAGGAGAGAGCGACGAAATCCAGAATTATGGGCTAATCCCCCTCCTAACAGTGAAACTGTTGACGTTTCTGCGGTGGCTGATGTCGCTTCTGCTTTCGCTCTTGTTGCTCGTACTGCTCACTGCTGGGGGTTGTTGGGCTTACATTGCGATTTACAGGTACTGTATGCCCAATGTTGTTTTCAAGGGGAGCATTGTCATGGATTACGGTGCGGCGAAATCTTCAGCGACGATGACAACTGACGACTTTATAGTCTGCGCGGGCTCAATCGACCTCTACGCTCAACATGGTGATTGGGGGGAATACCGCTACGATGGGGAGGAGGATGGCACATTGCACAAAATTCATCCGGATTTTAACGGTGGATGGCAAATTGGAGGGGGGTGCTCAAGCAAAAAGGCCTGGAGCGGCGTTGACGACGATTATATCGAGGAAGATGAAGACGGAGAGGCTAGTTGCTCGGGAGGGGCGATATCTCACCTCCCCAAAGGCCGAGACTTTGGGGAGATAATCAGGCAAGGCACAGAATATTACTTTCACGTGAGCATTTCGTTTCCCAAAACTGAGACGAATAGTGCAATAGGCGTCACCATGCTACAGTCAACGCTCTCAGATAGTTCGAACATCGCTCTTGGCCGGTCGCGAAGATCTCTACTACCCCCTCGTTACTCCTCTATAGTCTCCCTGATGAAGAGCACTATCTTTGCCCCGGTGTACATCTTTGCATCCGACAGGGGCGAGGAGGAGGTAACAACAGTCGAGATTTTCGACCGGTGGGTGGAAGGGAAGGGGACTCGGAGGATCCAACACTTGAAGCTGGAAGTTCTTAAGAGCGCTAAAGCTGCGGCAAGCCCCGAAATCACACACATGCAGGTGGAAATAGGAGAGGAATTTGTCTGGTGGCAAAAAATCTTCCGCGACAATTTCTGGATTATTGGGATTGTTTTCGTTAGTTTTGTGTTAGCGTGGGAGGGGGTGGCCGTGGTAGTGATTAGGGGCTTTATTGTTGGCGAGGTCAAGAGAATGGGAAGGGACTACGGAAGCGAGGGGGAGAGTGAGGTTGACAGGGACAATTTGGATGGGGTAGAGCAGCGAGGGGAAGGTGGTGGAGGTGTGAGATTTGGCCAGACAGGTTTCCCACCGTCTGTAGACGATAACTTTGAGCCTATTGACACAACCCCTCTGCAAGATCTCTATGACAATGGAGTTCCGGTGGTGGAGGAGATTGAAGAAGAAGAAGTCGACAATGGTGGTGTGAACGGTGGTGGTGTGAGCGGTGGTGTGAGCGGTGGTGTGAGCGGTGGCGTGAGCGGTGGCGTGAGCGGTGGTGTGAGCGGTGGTGTGAGCGGTGGTGTCGGCGGCGGAGGACCCGAAGACGATGATCCAGAGTTCATAAGAATAAGAACATGATGAAGGGCTTTAGTACAAACGTTCATTTGCTAGCTATTATTGTTGGCTCCTGAGACATCGGCAGTGAGGCCATGAACCAAAAAATCCTGTCAAAAAAACTCATCTTCTCGTAACTTAGTCCTGTCGGCCCTTGAGTTCCTTTGTGGTGACACCTTCTGGCGTGATGATGTGCACAACGCCGCCCCAACCCGAGAGAGCGTCGCGGTCCACAGACGCAAGCAACGCTTGACTCAGCGTCTCAAAGAGTTCATCAGGGCTCATGTCCTTTTTGTAAAGAGTTTCGCACATTCCGTACAAGTTGGCAGTGCAAGTCCCAGACACAACAAAATCGTCAGTATAAACCGGAGCACCAATAAGGTCCATGGCAGAGAGGAAAGGCTTATTATCGGCAGTTAGCCCACACACTACGGGCTCAACAAAATACGGTCCAAACCGCTTCTCATAGAGCATAGTGGAGAGCAGATTTGACAGTATCTGGGGCTTCATTTTCCGCTCCTCCCTGAGCTCGTATAAATCCCCCCGAAATTTCAGCAGTCGTTCCAACGTCTGCACGTCCGTTGCCAGACCTGCTAGTCCCACAAAGGTCTTGCTGTTCACCTGCATAATTTTCTTAAAGTCACACGCCACAGTAGTAGCTTGCACACCGAGTCGTGTGTCCGCAGCTATTGCCACACAGTTTTTCCCGGCCATTGCGATTATAGCGGCGCCATTGTATTCGAGGATCGACTAAGGGGTAAGGGGTAAGAGTGAGGAAGAAAAGGAAAGATGTGTGTGAGAGAGGAGGCCAGAGAGGAGAAAGGCGAGAAAGAACACAGGGCAGGGCTGGGCTGGGCTGGGCTGGGCTGGGCTAGGTCTAGGCCGGGCTGGGCCGGGCTGGGCTTGGCTAGGCCGTGAGCTGGGCTGGCTAAGGCTGGGCTGGGCGTGGCTGGGC
>Ga0115555_1003039_pt1 | contig 11000 bp, 6 predicted proteins | sample COGITO_mtgs_1104_2_FD_87285 | JGI IMG/M metagenome (GOLD analysis project Ga0115555, IMG submission 87285) | Pelagic marine microbial communities from North Sea - COGITO_mtgs_110407 | ecosystem: Environmental > Aquatic > Marine > Epipelagic | place: Germany:Helgoland, sampling site Kabeltonne...
ACAGATTAAAGACGATTTCTGGTTGAAGTCATTGGTTTTTGACATGTTATAGGGAGTTAGTTGAGTTGCCTTGATTTGTAAAACTGTCGCCGACGGACATTTACTCAGACCAACAACACATGCACACAATCGTTCCTAACACATCGCACCAAACAAAATATATTTTCATTACGAAGTATTCCGCGAATGCGCCCTATCCATCCTCGGGTTATGCTCCTCACCATCACCACGGTCAGCAGCAAGGATCCGGGTACTCTCCTCGTGCTGGGGGAGCTGGAATGCCAAATGATCCTTATGGTGAGGACACTGGGAGTTCCCGGATGAGGGGAAGGGATGGGAACGGCAACCTTGGAGGGAGAGGTGGAGGGAGCAGTCTTAACAGCGGAAGGGGTGGCAACCAACAGGGTGGACAGTATATCGGTGGAAGGGGCAGGGGAGGGAGGGGAAAGGGATATGGAGGCGGAGGCGGCCAAAGTAGAGGTGGAAGGGGAGGTGAGTTTGTTTCTTTGTGGTATTTGAGTTTTCTTCTTTTTTTCATTGATTAAAAACGTTTTTCGCTCACACAATAATGCTTTCATTAACTCCCCAAACAAATATCTCGCGCCAACACAACAACTCACAAAACAACTACAACAGGATATGGGAATGTGGCCTTCTCGGCCCCAATCATCTCCGGTCAGAATCCCGTCCGCGCGAATAATGCCGCCGCGACATCTCTTCAGCAAGCTGCGAACTACGGTTACAATCCCGGTGGCCCCGGTCACCACCCACAGCAATACCGTCCTGGCCTTACCCCTCAGGGTATGACCCAACAGCAGCACATGCAGAATGTACTCGTACAGCAGCAGCAGCTACAGATGAGCAGTCACCTCGGCATGGTCAACGGGAACAACCACAACCCGGCGGCCCATTATGCCCCTCAGTTCCCGTACAATACACAGGCTTACGGGAGGGGAGGAAATGGACAGCCTCAGCACATGATGAATATGGGAGGGGTGATGCAGCAGCAGCAACAGCAACAGCAACAGCAGCAGCAGCAGCACAGGAGGCAGGGTGGCGGCGGTACTCCAGGAGCGAGTCCCAGTGTGACACCTCAAGTTGCCCCTGCCAGCGACCCTCCTATTTTGGAAGACTCAAAATCGGTCACCAGCGAGGAGGGAACAGAAGGTGCCTCTGGCGATTCCAAGGCTCCCGCTACTGCTAATCCCTCCGCGAGCACAGCACCAGCCACATCAAACGCGACGACGGCGAACAACCCCTCTCAGCAACAGGTTCAACAACAACAGCGACAACAACCGCAACAACGTCAGAATCCAATGCAGGCGCCAGTACCGATGCTACAACAGATCCCCATGTACAACCACCAGGGCCAATACATGAACGTCCCTCACTCTTCACACGGTCACCATTCGAGTCACCCCCACCACCCTGGCAACAGCGGCGGTGCACCCCACCACATCCTTGGTTCATCGCCAGTCCTCACCCAGTCTCCCCTCCAGGGGAACCTCCAGGGAATCGCCCCAATCCTGATGACCCCAACAGGGCAGCCAGTCCTCGCTCACGGGCAGCAGTTCCTCGCCAACGTCTCCGGCGTCCCAAACCAGCCTGGCGTCCACGTCAAAGGGGTCCAAGGTGTATTCGACTCCAACAACCAGGGCAAGGTGGGATCCAACCTCACGGGGGGGAGCGGCGGGAACAACGTCGGCAACTTCATGGGACAGCCAGGAGGGCAGGTCCAGGGCCAGAACAGAGGAATCGCTCCGGGATCGGTTCCCTTGGGGCAGCCCGGCGGGGCCAACATGCCCGCCCCTTCGAGTTCTGGCGCGCCGTATGTGTCCAAGCGGAAGAACAAATCTCTGATTACTATGGATGCCGACGGTAACATTGTTGTCAAGACCAAGGAGGACCGCGCTCTCGAGGAGCAGGAGGAAGAACGCAAAGCGAAGGAGGAGGAGGAGGAGAGGAAGAAGAGGGCCGAGGAGGAGGAGAAGAGGAGAATACAATTCATCAAGGAGCAGGAGGAGCAGCAGGCAAAATTGATCCAGCAGCAGCAGCAGGCCGCGCAGGCCTTGATCCTGCAGCATCAGGCCGAGCAGCAGAGGCTGGCAAAGGAGGCCGAGGAGAAGGAGAAGGCTGCCGCCGAGAAGGAGAAGCTCGAGAAGGAAAGGGCCGAGAAAGAAAAGGAGAAAGAGGAAGAGAAAGGGGAAGAGAAAGAGGAAGAGAAAGAGAAAGAGAAGGCCGCCTCTGCGCCCACACCGATGGCTAGGTGGTCAGCTGGCCCCCCGCCGTCCTCTTCCTCTACGACCGCTTCTGCGACCGCTTCTGCGACGGCCTCTGCGACGGCCTCTGCGTCCGCGCATCGCACACCCCTGCCCAATCCACCTGCACGCATGGCGTTCCGCCCTGGCGGCAAAACGCCCCCACCACCGGCTGCCGCCGAATCCACAAGCGGCGCCCCGACGAAGAAGGAAGGGTCGTCAGGGGCGGGCCTCGTCTACGAGAAGAAGGTCCTCCTGCGATTCAAGGACGCCTGCACCCAGCGGCCGGATGATTTGGTCGACTTGACCGTTGTGCGTCGCAGCGGGGGGAGATCCGGGGGAGGAGGAGGGGGAGACCAGTGGCAGAAGGCACCGGCTGGTAAATCTGACGCCGGACGCGGAGGAAGAGATTCGATGGGAAGAGATTCGATGGGATCCGGGGCTGGCGGGGATCAGTGGAATCGTGGACAGAAACAGGCGCCTTTGAAAAATAACTCCAACAACCGCGGGGGTGGGGGCAACAGGAATAATCGCGGTTACTCTAGCTCCGGCGGTGTTCAATATACTGAAGACGGTGAGGTTGTACAGCCTCTTACTCACAGTAAGAACAGGTGGAAACCCCAGAAGAACAACGACGCCATCCTAAACCTGGAGAAGAAGATCAAGGGCATTTTGAACAAGATGACCAAGGAGAAGTTCGACAGGCTCGCCCAGCAGGTCATCAGCATCAACATAGAATCCATCCAATTTCTAGATACCATGATCGCCCGCGTCTTTGAGAAGGCTATCTCCGAGCCCACCTTTGCCGACATGTACGCCAACCTGTGCTACATGCTCAGCCAGAAGATGGTGTCCCTCCCTTTCCTGCACTACTTCGAGAGCAACGACGGAAAGTTCTACTGGTCCGCAGACGTGGCTACCAACGACAAGGAGGTCGTCGGGCCCCTGCAGTCCATGAAGGAGTGCATCGAGGTCGCCACCGGGGAGGAGGAGAGGGAGAGGATGCCCCGGGGTGATATGAATCTCGAGCTTGTCGAGGGGAAGATCATCGATGGCATCTTCGTTAAGATTATGACCACCCAGGACGCCGGGAAGGAGGGGGAGTACTACGTCGTCTACGAGACCTTGGAGAGGGAGGAGGGCGAGGAGGCCGAATCCAGCCAGCAGCTCTCCGAGCCCTTTGAGACGCTTGAGGCCTGCAAGAAACACGCCGACAAGAAGAACAGCTTCAAGAGGAGCCTCCTCAACAAGTGCCAGGACGAGTTCCTCAAGGCAGACATCTACGAGGGCTGGAAAGTGAAGTACAAGGACTTTGAGTCCCGAAAGGCGGGGATGAAGGAGAGGGACGCCGCGAAGGAGCATGACGACCTACAGCTCGAGAGGAGCCAGTGTAAGAAGCAGATGCTCGGGAATACAAAGTTTATTGGGGAGCTTTACAAGAAGGGCATGCTTAAGGAGTCCATCATGCACGCTGTTATCCAGGGGATATTGAAGATCTCCTATAACAAGGAGACTGGAGAGGTGAAGCAGTTGAACCCAGATGATCCCATCGAGGAGGAGGACCACGAGTCCCTGAGCAAGCTCCTTGTGACCATCGGCAAGATCCTGGACGGTCCAAAATCCAAGGCCGAGTTCACCATTTACTTCAAGCTGATCAAGAAGTTCAGCCAGGACACCTCTATCAACAGCCGGATCCGATTCATGTACAGGGACCTTGCGGACCTGCGGAGCAACAAGTGGGTGCCTCGGCGGAAGGAGGAGACGGCCAAGACCATCGCTGAGATCAGGAAGGACATCGAGAAGGAGGAGGCGCAGCAGCAGCGGCAGAGCCAGCAGAATTTCCGCGATAATCGCGGCGGATCCGCTGGGGGTGGCGGGAGGAGGGACGACCGCAACAGGGGCACCAGTGGCGGTGGTACTTTCGGGAATACCAGCAGGGACCAGGATATTCTCAGGAACAGGGGCAGCGACGGTGGGGCGTTCGGCAGAGTCAGTAGCCTTGGTGCCGGTGGCAGTGGCAGTCGTAATGGCGCCACCCCACCCCCCGGCGCGATTCTGCGGCCGGGTGGAGGGGGCGGGAGGGTCGGACAGAATTTCATGGCCAACAGGGCGGCGGCCGCAGCTGAGAAGTCCTCGACGGCCGCCGCGAACGCGAACGCGAAAACGACCACCGCCCGGACGCCGCCCGTCGCGTCCCTGCGTCAATCCTCCGCGCCCAAGAAGGCTGCGGCCGTTGACGACGAGACCATCAGGAGGAAGGTCAAGACTATGACCATGGAATTTTGCAACGGTAGCATCACGAGTCTCGAGGAGCTGGTCGACACGTACAAGGAATTTAACGGTGCGAACGGGAAGTGCGGGCAGCTCTGTGTCGATGTCGTGGTGAACAGGTACCTCGAGAGCGCCCCCAAGGAGGATGACCAGCGGGTGAAAATGGGAGAGCAGCTCGTCTGCTTGAATGAGAAGGGGCTGCTTACCAAGGGGGACTTCGAACAGGGTCTCGGCGAGACGCTCGAGTTCATCGGTAGCATCGCGTGCGACGCGCCGAGCGCTTACAAATTTGCCGGCGAGCTGCTCGGGCAGTTCGTCGGAAAGGGTATCCTGACCAAGGAGTGGTGTGCTGGACAAATACCCGATGAGGTGGATCGGGAAAAGGTTATGTCGCTAATAGCTGGCTAATAGCTCGTTTGGCGCACAATATATATATTAAGCTTATTCTTATTTTTGTTAATTATTCCTGTCAAAAATGCTGCTAGCTGCAGTGTACTTCCATTATTACCGCACCAAAAAAATATTTAATATCCATTGCTGCTCCGCCTGCCATTTTTCTTCCTCATATTTGTCAAATACGGGCTGGGATCATCACCCCTTGCAGACACACCCGGGTGATTGGGGTGGTGATTCGCGACGTGTTGTTCCCGCTGCTCACGCGCCTCTCTCTCTCTCTCCTTTTCGTCGTCGACGTCGTTGTTGTGGTTGCTGTTGTTATGACTATTGCTGTTGCTGGCGCCGCCGAAATACATCCCTCCGTCACCGCCCTTCCTTCCTTCATTGTACAGACTCCTTGTAGAACTACTGTTGTAGCTATAACTGTAATTGCCGTAGCCCCTTTGCTGGTTGCTAATCCTCTCGCCCTCGGCTTCCTGCCTTCTGTGTCTCTACAGCGGTCGTTTTCGCTCACAGAACTCTAGCTCCAGGTCTTTCACGGCGCCGCCGTCCCCAGCGGTCTGAGTCCCATTGCTGTCCCACGTCAGCTTCTCGTCATTGTGATCGTTGTTATTATCACCCCCTGTGTTACCGCCGTCAGCGTTTCCAGTGCCATCGTCAGGGCCAGTCTTGTCGCCGCCACTGCCGTCGTTGTTATCGTCCGCCAAATCAGCACCTTCCCCACCGTGCCTCTCCTGCCACTCCTTCTCCAGCGATTTGAACTGCCGCCTGATAAGCGCCAACTCCGCCGTTGGATAGACGCCCAGCTCTCTCAGCCTACTTAGCTCACTTGTTACGGCCCTTTCCGTGGAGTGGATTTGGTTTGCGGCAGTTAGTTCCTTGCTGAGCAAATTCTTCGTCTTGGCGAGTTCATCAGTCTTAAGCCACCTGCTCCAAGTGAGTTCGCTAAGTAGCTTATTGTAATTGTTCATGTCACTCTGCTGCTGGCTGTAGATAGTATCATCGTCGTATACATCATGGTTCCTCTCCCCCCCTCCACCTTCACCCACACCTCCCTCCTCCTCTTCCTCCCTCTCCAACCTTTCCCTCTCTCGCATCTCCCTCTCTCTAGTCAACCTCTGTGGGTTGTTAAAGTGCGAATTCGGGTTGTTCAGTACGACCAACTTCCAGACATACTTTTCGCTGCTCTCCGCTGCGGCGCGCTTGCAAAAGCTCTTGATCGTCGCGGCAAGCTTGCCGTTTTCGAGCTCCTGAAGTAGAGACGAGGCGCACTTAATCAAGTGCAAATCACTGGTCGCGCCCGTCTGGGGTGGTTTCTTGGGCAAGAACTTGCTACTCTCGCTACTGCCGCTCTTATTAATATTGTTGTCTAGATAAAGCTTAAGGTCGCTGTGCATTGTGCACAGATACTTTGGAGTATTCAGGCTAGTACTGTTGCTCAAACAGGCCCTCCAGCGGCAGAAATTACTCAAAATAGCGTTATCCCATTTTTTCTTCACGCTCTTCTTCCTGACTGTCAGTCCGCTTCCGCCCACGCCGCTGTTTTCGTTCTCAAAGTCCGCCTCGAGTACGTTTCCGTGACCAGCGTTGGGGTTGTCAGACATGGTGTACTGAATAAGCGTGGCGGTCGTTGTGCCCCAATCGATCTTGGGGAAATTGTCCACTACGTTGTTCTCGTCGTCAAGGGAATAAAACTCTCTGTTCTCGGGGAGGGGAGGCTTAGGATTGAAAATTACGCAGTATTTGTGGGTCGTGCGGTCAGTTCTTTTCTCCTTCGCCTTCTTTTTATCGTTCTTCGCGTTGGGAATAGTAAATCTCCACTTGGGCTTCTTCTTGCCGTTGTCTTCGGGAGGCAGCCCTGCCATCACCCTTTTTTTGGCCTTATCCAGCACACTGACTGCTACGTCGGGGAGAAGCTCCGCGCAGCTTGGTAGACGAACATCAGCGTCGATATTAACAACATTTTTATCGATACCGCCGACACCCTGGTTCAGATTCTGATCCCTATTCCGCGCGACGTATGCAGCCAAAAGTTCTCTCATCGATTTGTCCGATAAAGGTGCGACTTGGCTATTCACCAGAGGGTCGCGGCTAAAGTTCTCATCTTTCCTCCGATTTTTTTTATTGAGCTTACTGTATATGCTGTTGTTGTTGTTGTTGTTGGATAAGTTTATGTCCTCATCCACCTTCAGAAGATTCTTCCCCAGAGCGTTCTCGTCGTTTTCCAGTGGTACGAAGAGGTTTTTTATGCAGCCCGTGGCGATGAGATCAACGGGATAGGCGTTGTCAAGTTCCACGGCCTGGTGGAGCGGCAGCTGCTTCTTGTACTCCGCAGCGTGGGTCGTCTCAAGTAAGTGCATTATCGTCGCGGGAGCGAAATGCAGCTTTGTCACGGTGCCCGAAGACGACCTGTACTTTGCTTCGAGCACGTCTGGGTACGATAAAATGCTATCAATGTCCTGTTGGTCAACTTTGTCCGACGACGAGTCCTTTGAATTTTGCTCATCTGCGCTGATTTTGTGGTGCTTGTTGCATACTTTTCCGCATGTAATAAATTTTAGGCTGGAAGGGTTATTGGGAGCAGAGTTGTCGTCTCCAACAATAGCGCTGAACTCCTCCATCTCGCTGTCCGACAACCCGCAGTCATAAAGGGTCGAGATGAAATTGTGCAAAATAGAGGTCGAGTTGGTGATGAAGGTCAGCTCTCGGCAATTTTTCTTGGAGTTGCTGCCATCGGCAGAAGCGCCCGATTTCCCCCCGCGATTATGATGATACGAAGAGTTCTTTTTATTGGTACTATTTTCAGGGGGTGTCGGTGGTGGTAGGATGCTATCATCGTTGTCCGCATTCTCGTTCGTGTTCACATTTTTCCGAAAGGCGGCGCTCCCCCCGAGGTTTGTTTTCCCAGCCTTTTTTCTGTAATACTCCCTCTCCTCGATGCAATAGTAAACCCTGCACCCGACAGGGGGGAGAGTAGCGGTACTTTGGCTGAGCCTCAAGTCCTTTCTTACTCCGATACCTCCCAAAAGAGTCCAGGAAAAGGCCTTGGAAGATAAAAGGAAGCTGGCGGGGTAGAGGGGAAGCTCGTCGACGTTGGATGCTACCGCCCGCGTCGTCTGGTGGAACGTAGGCTTGCCATTCGCGCTTCCGTGGCTACCAGTGGGAATGCCGGTGCTCATACCTTGAAATTTGGCCCTTGTTTGGTGGTTGTTCTGAATCGCAATGAGGAGATCAGCGACGCCCTTGAGGTGGGCCGCGGGGAGAGATACCTCGTTATTACTTCCTCCGCTACTCATCCTATTTTCTCTCTCTCTTTCGGCGCGTCTGCGTGATGACGTGGTCGAAAAATTATTGCCGCTGCCAGAGTCGTGTTTTGTGTTCTTTGTCTGGTTCGTCTGGAAAGTGAGAATTCTTTTGATTTTAACGTGCGTCTTCCTTTCGCTGTCAGAGTCATCGTCATTGTCGGTGTCCTCGTCTTCGCTCAGGCCCTCTTCCTCGATCTTACGAGAAATCATACGACGGAAGAATGCAGAGTAGCTAGCGCACTGCTCCCCCCCAAATTTCTCCGGATTCATGTCCTCGACCCTGACCCCATTGCAACAGTCCTCTTCGAATCGCTTGGCAAATCTGTCCCACCGTAACCTCTCCACAGCAGTATCAAGCTGTTCTTCCACAGTTGAGTCGAGGTAAATTGACCTCCGAACCCCTCTCATTCTCGCCTTGCTGAATTCTCCCAGGCACTCGTAGAGGAGTTCACGGAGGCGCCGCTCCGTCGCAGAACGCTGGGTATGGAGACGCCGCCTATAAAGGGTATCACGTCGGTTGGACGATAATAAGATAGATGATAGGTTCGTTTGCAGGGTACTTTTCTTCAGAGACAAAGCGGAAAGCTGGTGGGCGGAGGATGATGCCTGTAGTTCGCGGAGGATGGACAAGTGAGAGAGTCGGGCCTGGGCGCTGTTATTGATGTTCGCTTGAATGTGGCTTAATAGAGGAGGCGCTGTTGTTGTTCCGGCATTTGATGGCACTGTTGATGACCTTGATGCTGACTTTTTGGAGGCTGATGAGGGTGACGATGATGTTACTGGAGGAGTCTGGGAGGATGATTGCGAATGTGCATGTGATGGTGAAGCTGGTGACTTCGGTTCGGCAATTCCCCCATCGCTGCCCTCTCTGTCTCTCCGCGCATCCTTTGACTCTTTCTTGCTGCCCCTTTTCCCTTTTTTTGCAGACGATGAGCTACTACTACCTTTGGCATCAGCAACAACTTCAATGTCTCGGCTAATTTGAACGAGCTCAGAAAAAATCAAATTTGTTTCTAGTTGTTGTTTCTGTGACCCATTCGATCTCATTGATAGCAACGACTGCAATTGAGGGGAAATGCTGCATGTGGATCTCGCCGTTGTAGTCTCAGCTGACGAAGTTCCGTTTACCTTGGCCCTACTAGCCCTCGGCGGAGTTGACTTCGTCTCCTTCTTGTTGGTAGGGAAGGTGTTTGAGGTGGAGTTTATATTATAACGCATCGCCGAGAAGAGAGAATCGAAGAAAAGTAGATTCACTGGGTTGAGAGTTGAGTTGGTGGAGGGGGGGGCGGCCATCTTCGCTTGTAGGATTTTTAAGTGCAGTTTAGGCGTAAGATGTGGGGGTAAAGGATGAGACCAAAATTCAAGGACGAACGTGGTTGAGCGTCCTGTCGCCGAAGTAGTTGGCAGTTAAGGGGGCGAGTCCGACTCGTTTCCGAAACGAATTAATGCTGAGAATGCTTATAATTTCTTAAAATGGTTCCGCCGCTTTCGGATCGAAAGTCCGGCAGTCCGACAAAGATCGAAATTTCGGATCGAAAACGAAAATTCTTTTTATCACACCTTGGTCAATTGTTAATTTTCGTGAATTTGGGGGAGATGGCAAGCCTTCACGAGCTATCAGATCGTTATAGCGTAGATATTGATGGCGAAGGAGTCTACGGAACATCCTGTGAGTAACGTTCTTGTGGAATTCTTTTCGAAAGAATTCTCATACTAATATTTGAACTCTACCGTTGTGGCTGGTAGGGGAAGATCTTACGCCGCTCATTGAGGAGCAGCTGAGGTCGTTCGACTTTGACTCTCCAGAGAAATTTGATGAGACAAACTCGACTCCGCTCCACCTCTTAGTCAGTGAGCAACCCCCTCTTCACGTTGTCAATATGATGCTAGCAGCTGATAGAGGGCAAGCTTCTCTACCAAATGACGATGGTTGTTTCCCTTTGGAGCTTGCCGTGAGTTACGGAGCGAGTTTAGACGTGATTATGGCCATCGCTGAGGCGTTTCCTCCTGCTTTGGAAAAGAATTCGATGAAATTGAACCCCCCAACATGCTTATACTCGTCATCGCCCACCTCGACGCTGACAACATCTTTCTACTCGCCGATTCCTTTTTGTGAGGTGGTTAATGTTGTGAAAAAGCGGGATTTCGCCAGTCTTGGGAGTAATTTGCGACGCTACTTGAGCATTGAAAAAAGGATGGAAGCCATGGTTTTGATTCGGTGTATGATCAGAAAAGAGGACTCACAGCAGCCGCAGACAGAGGGGCAGATAGAGGAAATTTATCGGAATCCTTTGCTGAGGGGGGTTGGTTTTAATCACAACAATGAATTGAGGTGAGTGAAGAGTGACAGGGTCGATGAACTGACTGTGATGTACTGACTGTGATGTATCCTTGCTAACTTGTTTCACTCATACGTGGTGTAGGTTCGCGTATTCCGTCATTCGGTATGGGTTGGAGGGAAACTTCATTATCAGCAATACAATTTTTTGCTTTTTGAGTGCAGCTGGGTGAGGGTGCGGTAGGTAGGGAGGGTGTTGATAAATTGATTGGAGAGAGAACTTAAAGAGCAGTTCTCTTCTGGGCAAACGAATAATACAGAGTAATGGTAAAGGTTAGGGAGTGAGAGTGAGAGTGAGAGTGAGAGTGAGAGTGAGCGTGAGAGTGAGAGTGAGAGTGAGAGTGAGAGTGAGAGTGAGAGTGAGAGTGAGAGTGAGAGTGAGAGTGAGAGGGAGAGGGGGGGGGAGGGGGAGGGGGAGAGGGAGGGGGAGGG
>Ga0115555_1003045_pt1 | contig 10991 bp, 1 predicted proteins | sample COGITO_mtgs_1104_2_FD_87285 | JGI IMG/M metagenome (GOLD analysis project Ga0115555, IMG submission 87285) | Pelagic marine microbial communities from North Sea - COGITO_mtgs_110407 | ecosystem: Environmental > Aquatic > Marine > Epipelagic | place: Germany:Helgoland, sampling site Kabeltonne...
CAATTAAGGCTGCCTAACGCAGAGTTGTCAGAAGAGGTATTAAAAGAAGCTAATGTCGATAACCCCTGTTTTTCAAAGGCTATTCCAGCATATGTTAATGTGCCATTAGGGTTAAAAAACCTTTTCTTAACTTCGTTTAGTTTTCCACCAAAATAATCATGTAATCGCCCCAATTTTCCTGGTTTCTGATTAGACATCCAGAAATCCCAACTTGCGTAGCTATGCATAGCTGCGGCCATTTCCGCCATACTACAAGGATATATTCCACTATAAACCGCCTCAATTATTGATACCGCACCGCGCAAAGATTGTATATCAATTAATATAAGGTCTCGCGCATCTTGTATGTTTAAAGGAGTCGTAACTATAGGTATGCCCTTTTGCGACGTATCACTAAGCGATGCGTTAGAACCAAAATTATCTAATCTTGCAATACTGCCCCAATATTGGTAGACATGACCTCTTTTAAAACCACCAGGTCCGAGAGGATCAGTTATTCCCAGACCATTTGGAACAAAACCAATTCTAGATTGAAATCCACCAACAACAACTTTACCGCCAACAGCGTCTTCATTTAAAGAGACCTGTAAATTTGTCTGAGTGTATCTTTCTATACTATCTTGTGTTATATCTTCAAAAGGTGCGGAACCCCCAAATGGAGATGAAGCATTGGGTGGGCCTCCTGGATGAATATCGTCACCATCCCAAGCAAAATCTAAAGGTAGGTCATTACCACCAAACCCCTCACCAAGACCATTTGAAAAAGCGATCAGAGCACCACCAGTGCCTTTGTCAGAAATCTCCCTGCGAACCAATTGGAAAGCTAAAGGAAACTTAGTAGCACTATAAACATTTCTATTTTGTGTAATAATATGAATTTGTCCACCAAAAGTTCCTGTACCCTCAGAAGCGTTATCTGTAGCGACACCAAATGGGCCTACAATACCAGCGTTTCCTTTTCCTGATGGTTTTCTCAAATCCACCATATAAACAAAATTAAGTTCTGTACATAATTCTGCCACAAAATCCATTAAAGTGGTAGATTTAACTCTATAATCATAAGGAATGAAAGAACTAATTTGGTCTATAAAACCATTAATATCAAACGTGTAATAATATGGATTGGGGTTATTACCCCAAGTGTCCGCACCATATATAATAGGTCGCCCAAGATTTGGGTTTGAGGCATTGGACCCATTTATTAAAGCGTCAATCGCAAATACAAAACTATCAAGCCTCATGCCCTCTGCGTTTAGTTGTGATGCGCCAAATCCCGCAGGACTTGATACTCCTAAATCATCATTTTCAAAAACACCAAATGCGTTTAATAGATTATAAACCCCTGCAAAATTTACTTGACTATTTGCATGTCCAAATTCTAAATCCGAAGGCACATTCGGAGCAACAGCCTCTTCCGCATCACCAGGACCGGCATAAATATCTGTTATTACTGAAGAAGCCTGTAAAAGAACAGTTGGTGATTGTAATGTTGCGGAATATTTTCTTTCACCATTTGGACTTACCGTTCTGCTTATATCTTTTAATATTCCATAAAAACAAAAGACTAAATCACCGGCAGTATTAACTATTTCAAAATATTGTGGTTGGCCGACAACAGAATCTTTATCAACTCTTTGCCCGACATCTTCTATTAAATTAATTGTACAACTTGCCCCTTGAGAATCCCAACTAGAATTACAGCTAAAATCAACAACCGTAGCACCCATAAAGGTCTGAGTACCAAGATCTGGATCTGCTACAGCCGCGTCTGCACCTATAACTGTTCTATCTGTCATGTTTATGCTCTCTCATATGTCCATTCGACGCTGTAACTATATTGTCCAGTTGTTGGATTCCAGCTTTCATTTGGTGGTCCGTAGAAAACTTTTCCAGCCACAGCAACCCCAGTCGGAACATAGTCGCCATATATTGATATTATATCCGCAGTTGATGGTTGATTAAACAGAAAGGTGCCAGTATCTTGAGCCATTTGTGCTGTGACTTGTAGTGTTTTCTTAAACTCACTTCTTGAATTAACATACTGTATAATCGGTTGGCTTCTACCAATAACAGGGGTAACACTTATTAATTGTCCAGGATAGATATCACTAACCTGTATATCTTCTGTTAAAGCACCAGAAATACTAGCGTCAGGCCTGGTATCAAAAGATAAAGCATAAGTAACTGTTCCAGCATTTGGATTATACCCTATTCCTTTTGAAGAAGAAGACGAATTTAATCGCGCAAATCCTGAAACACCACTTGCTCTAGCAAATAAATTGCTGTCGGTACAATTTGTGTTATAGTAATTGACCGCATTAGAATACTTATCTGTATTTTCAGATGTTGAACCACTTTCTGCTAAACCTTGAACTGTGCCATTGATGCTTACTTTTCTAATAGCGGACTGGTCAGTATCAATTGAAAAAGTTACATCTTCTACAGCAGGGATTGCGCCAGATTCAAATAAAGTCCATTCTTCTGATACTGAATAACTTCCGGCATTATTATCAATGTTTTCTGTAAACTTATGGTTGTATGGCAAATAACCCATAGTGTTTAATGGATCTAAGTATCCACTAGGTGCATTCGTTGTGCCAATACCAATTACGATATGAACATACCCACTAGCCTGCTGCCAAGGTGAATACCCACTCGCAAAACCACTGCTTTCATACGCTCTTTGTCCAACAGCACTCGCATTATGTGTTAGTGTATAAAGACGCTTAATATCGCCAATTGACCCGCCAGTAAAAGTTGTATGAAATTGATCATTTTCCTGTATCGACCACGACTCATCAGCGGCATTAACGTACCATGTAAAATTATCTTCCGTGGAGTTTGCAGAAAATGCACTGGCTGAGGACTCAGTAAACCTTACTACTTTTAAAGTAATGGTGTACCCACATCGATTGGTCCAGCGGCTTTGATCATCGAAATCGATATTCTCAACATCACAATAAGCTTTTATACCGTTGGACTCATTGTAGCCGGTGATTTCAATTAACATCCTATTGCCGGTGGCAAATGCGCTACGAAGAAGTTCTTGCTTCTTCATAATAGATGTCAATTGATTTGTAGTATCAATATCGCTATTTACCGGATCATCTGATGACTGTGTGGAATATGGTCCACCCGTTGCATGTGCTACACTTGGTGAGCTACCACTTGATACCGGAGTACCTTTATTGTCTAATAACTGTCCGGTTAAATTAATAGTATAATCCGCCCCAATTACTCCCCCATCACCTTTTTTTAGGTAGGCTTTGGAAAAAGTAACGACAGGTGCCGGGACTAATAAATTTTTTGTAGTCCCATCATCTTTTGATATTGATACCGGCATTATACATCCCCGCTTCTAAGCTCTTGTTTTAAACCTTCGATTTTACCCGCAATAGCATTTAGTGCTTCTTCTTGTATGATAGGCATCATTTGCGCTAATAGTTCCGCGCCGTTTAAAGTAACGGTCATGTTATAGGGGGCTACTGTCATGGTAAAATCTCTTGGAATATCAGTGAATTTCTGTACTATGTCAGAAAATGCCCCAAAACCTTCACCACCTATTAGTTTATTAACAGTATCGAAAAAATCCTTTGTGTCTAAGCCAATGGATGATTTCATCGACCCACTTGGTAAAGAAGATTTAGAGCTACCACCAGTTGCAAAGTAACCAACAGGACCGCCCTCATTATATCCTTTAATAGAATTTAATCTATTTAAGTTATTCTGGCCTATCGCTTGAGCGGATTGTTTATTGATAACATATTCGCCACGAGTTAGCATAGCGGGATTGGTGTCGATTCCTGGCAAACCACCAACTGGACCGCCAGTATTATATGGAAGAGGATCATTAGCAATAAGTGAAAAGCCACTATCTGGACCCCATTCAGTAATAAAATCTTCCTTAAAAGGAAACTGTCCTTTGATGGCTTCTTTGCGTAGGTTGAATTTTTTTTGATTTTCCGACATTACGGCTTCAAAAACGTTTTGAATACCACTTGCCTTAGCCCATAAAAAGTACAGTCTTTCGTCTTCAGATAAAACACTAAGATTTGGGTTAGCGGGGAATAATCCGTCTAAGCCTAATTTAGGATTAGGAAGATTAGCCGCTCCAGTTAATAAAAACTGCCCTTCATTTTCTTTAAACTTCTGCACAATACCTTCACCAGATTGTCCTAGTTTTACATTAGCATCTCGGTATCTTTTTACATAAAATTTAAGCGCTTCTGAATCTTTGCCTAAATTGTTTTCTAAGAATTGATATAAATCCTTACCCTGTGTAGCTCGCTCTTTATTCAGTGTTTTGTTTTGTTGTGTAGCGGATTTTTCTTGCGCCGCTTTTTTTTCTTGTTCAGTTGCATTATCAGGGAGAGCAGCGTCTAAAGATAATGGATCTAACCCCATCTGTTCTTGTATCTTTACATCTGCCTCCTTTTGATCTGCGGCTCTTTTGGCTTTTTTCTCTCTTCTGATTTGCCTGGCTAATCCCTCTCTGAGTTTTTTTTCTCTCTCTGTTTCGGTTTCAAGGTATTTGGCTTTGTGTTCGGGTGTGAAAGCAGCGAAACGTTTTGCTTTCTGATACATAGCCACCCTGGTTTCGTTTGCTATCCTTTCGTCTGTTGCCGAACCAGACGCGATGTTATATAGGACATCAGGAGCAAGATTAATCCCGCTACTCTCTTCTTTGCTTATTAGTCCATCTCTATCAATATCGAAAAGCAGCCTATTAACAAGAGTATTATTCTCACCCAGCCCTACTGATGGAAATTTAGTATTTAGTTGTTCTATGTTTCTCTTGTGTATTATGTCTGGGGTATTAACTCCTGCGACTGTAAACTGATCTTCCGAAGGCATAGATACTGGGGCTAAAATATCTCTCTGAGTCCCGAAGAATAACCCAACATCTGTATCCGCCAGCAGAGGGGTGTCTTCCACATCGGCCTGTTCCGGCGTCAAAAGCGGTACTTCACGAAGGTCTGCGGTAGATGAGAAGCCATCGTCGATGTCGAATGCCGAACCCTTCTTTTTTTTGTTTCGATTTGAGTCGCGGGCTGGGACCGTCTCCTCAGCACCAGCATTCACCTGTTCAAGTTGCTTTCTTTTAACAGCTTGTGCTAATTCCTCATAAGTTTCAACAGTTTTCTTTGTTCTAGCTAAAACTTTTAATTCCTGTTCCTTAAGATCCGTCGTATTAGAGGTGTCGAAACGACCATCTTTTTGGGGTGGGTTTACTTTATGCTTTCGAAGGTAATCCTCCAATAGTCCAGCACCTTCATCCCTAATAGCCGCAGCGTCTAAGTCTTCGAGGTGTGCAAGATGGTTAAACTTAGCTTTAAATTTCTCTGGATTAGAAATGTTTGGCAAACTTTTTATCGCTCCTTGCCAAAGGTCGACCAACTGGACCCATGCCCGAGAATTCTCTATATAAACTAAATCTGTTCTTCTTTGAAGGTCTTTAGATGCATCTCCTGCGGTGCGTTGATTATCAAAAGCAGCGGAAATTGCACTTTGTTGCGGGCCTTCTTCCTGCTTTTTCTGCTTTTTATTCCTCCGAGAAACTCGTCCTCTTGGCTCTTGATGATATTGTGGCTCTATAATCCCACCATCAGCAAAATTTCCAGCATTAATCTGTTCCATCATCCCAGAACCGTATTTGTCAACGGAGCTTTTTCTTACAACAAACTCTCCAGGTGTGAGCATAGCCGGAACAGTATCGGTTCCTTTTGGTTTAAAGTTAACCAGTGTTCCTTCATCGGCATAGATCGTACCACCAGTAGCCCTCGTAGTCGCCGGTATAGTAGAACCGCCAGGATTAGCGGGTGAGGCTGGACCTTGAGCTGCCCTGCCGCTACCCAACTCTTCGACATATTGCCCAAACCTATCAACACCTGTTTCAAAAGTATTAAAAGCTATCTGTTGATGCTCTAAAACTCTGAATTCTATTGCATTTTGTTCACCATAAATAGCTGCAAGACCATTTATCAACCTATCTTCTTTAGAACTTCCGCCTTTTCTTAATTCAGTAGCTTCTTGTTGATTTATTAAACCGGCGCGCAATAGCTCGTTAGCCATTATTTCGCCCTGAACCTGTGCTCCGGTTCTGCCATCAAACACGGCGGCATTTTCAAATTGTTTAAGTATAGATAAAATACCGGATCTTTGGTCTTCACTAGCGCCAGCTAGATTCCCCTGCCTAGCGGCCTGTTGTGCATTTGCTAGATTTCCCAACTGATCTTGTCTTTGCTCATCTGTACCAAAAACAAACTGTTCAGAAAAATCTCTTCTTGCTTGAGTTAGTGATTTTTCTTTTTCTATTTGTTGTTCAATTATACCGGCTTGTTGCTCTAAACCTTTATTGTATTCTTTTAATGCAAGACCGGCTTTCATAGAAGAGTTTTGCAGATCTCTTTGTCTTTGGACTTGGTCCTGAGTAAGCGTCCCACCACCCATATTTGCAGCTAATGTATTAGCGTTCCCCTGTTGGTTAGCAAGCTGAATGCCATTTTGCCCCGCAAACCCAAGACTAGCTACACTCCTCGCCGTTCTCTGTTGAATATCGGTTCTTGTAACAGTGCCGCCTCTTAAATTTGTTATCTTATCTGCGCGACTGAAGAACCTCTCGGTATATGCTGAAAGGTTATTTAGATAAGTAGATTCTTTTTTATTTCTTTCATCTAGTAAAGAAGAATATCCGCTTAATGCCTCTTCGAAAACTTTGTTACCAATGTTTAGTGATTCGCCTGCTTCTTTTGCCGCTTTTTCTAGTTCCTCAATAGCCTTTTTAAATGCTTCCAACGCTTGCTTGGGGTCTGAAGTATTTGAGAGAAAATCATTAAAGTTTTCTTTTATTCCGTCAAACTGTTCTTTTAAATCTGCGTCAGTAATATTTATACCGCCAAATACATTATCAAATTGTTGTTTTATTTTTTGTTTTTGCGCCTTAAGATCTTTTTCTGTGTCTAACGCTGTAACAGATGCGCTTATAGCCGCTGGTACGGCTTGAAGTGCCCCCTGTATACCTATAACATCATTTGCCAAATCTTCCTGTCCAAGAATTGAACCCCCTTGAAGTACCGCATTATTAAATCCTGGATCTCTTGGTCCACGAGCAAAAGCAGAGCTTCTCACATCAAATGTCTGCTCTCCACGTATTTTTTGCCCAAACTCTTTAAGACCGGCACCGGCTTGTGTAATGTTAGATATGCTTTGTTTAAGTTTTTCTTCTAAGACCAACCGGCTCGCTGCTAATTTTAGTTCCCGTATCTTAATTTTATTTAAAGCAAGCTGTATATTGTAAGCATTTTTTAATTCTTGACTATTAATCTTAAGCTCTTTAATCAATTTTTTTTGTTCGGGGGTTAATTTACTGTAAATTTCTGCTGAGGTTTTAAGAGCTAGATTACTACTAGAAATCCCTTTGATCTGACCCAGAATTGCAACAGTTGCGTCGTCTATTCTTTGTTTTTCTGCTGCCTTAGCAGCCGATAATTCTTCCGTTATTGCGGAGATATCTTCGTCGCTTGCCGACCTTTTCTTAGCGCTTTTTAGGGCTTCTTTAAAGTTGGCTGTGGCTTTTTTGTTCAAGTTTACTTGTTGCAATGTCATGGTTGCAGCCTGGGCTGCTCTGGTTAGTTCTGACTTAGTAACATCGTTAAGAACAGCTTTCTTTTTTTCTTCAAGCTCGTTTGATCTTTTAATGGCGTTAAAGCCTTCGGATCTTATTTTTACCTCTCTGATCTGTATCTTATCAAGCCCACTAAAGTACCCAGTTAAACCGCCAATTAACCCGCCAACTAGAGCGCCAATAGCCGTACCAAGAACAGGAACAATAGATCCAATAGCAGCACCAATAGCAGCCCCAGCACCGGCACCTCCAACGGTCTTAACTGAGTTCCCCACTCCAATATCCGTGTTTAAACTCTTAGCTTGTGTTAATGCCTTAGAAGTATCACCTTCCTTAATACTTTCTGTTAATTTTTTTTGCCTTGCCGCATAATCGAATATAGAATCAGTAAAAACAGCAATAAGTTTTGCCGCAGCAAAAGCTGCTAAACCAATAGCTGCAACTCCCGATGCTGCAACACCGCCCCCTTCTGCTCTCGCCGCACTAAAAATAGCCTCTTTATTGAGTTTTATACCCAAACTGGTAAGAGCAAATGCTAATATTCCAACCTGTGTTACTGTTTTGACTAAGCCCGCACTAAAAGCTTCCGCTTGAGAAGTGCTGCCCCCAAGAGAGGTGAAAAGCCCTGTTACTGCTTTTGTCGCAGTATTAAGTATATCAAATTGACCCGCTAATGCGCTAATAGCAAAGAAAGCTCCAGTTGCGTCAACCCCGCCTCCTTTTCCAAAGAACCCCTGTTTTGCTCCCCCCGTTTTTGGCTCTTTCATAACCGGAACTATGCCTGGTTGACCGAAACCTCCTTTCTGCCTTATATTATTAAAGTGAGCCAATTTGGCTGCTTGAAGGGTTTGTGCTTTTGCCAGCGCTTTAGTGGACCCCGCTAAAAGAGCGCTAGTGCTAATACTCTTTTCCCCTTCTTTGACTTTCTTGTGGAACAAATTCTTGATTTTTTTCTTAACTAGATCTATATTCCTATCTGACACACCGGCTTTTTTTAGTGCTTTTACTCTTTCATTAACGGCTTTCTCGAACTTTTTAAAATTACGACCCTGAAACTGTCGGGCATTCGCCTGTCTATTTGGAGTATGAGGATCAACACCCTGTTGGGCGAATGTTGCACCTACTCTTTGTCCACGTTGTGGTCGAACTTTTTTTCTCGGATCTTCTCGATAAGTGGTAGGGATGCCCTCTACTTGTGGAGGGGCTACTTTCTTACGAGTGGTACTTTTGCTTGTTGTCGCTGTGTCTGCTGCAACAACTTTGGTGTGGGTGCCTAACGCTCTAATTTGGTCAGTTTGTGCCCTTATTGACTGACCCGTCAATTTTGCTAATTGCTGTTGTTTCTGATTATATTCTTTAGACAGCCGAGTAGTTTCCCTCATGCTATTATTATATGCTGTGGAGGCTTTTCCCGCACCTGGCCCCGTTGCGCTCCTTGCTGCGGCTCCAGTTCGTACATTGTCTTGTTTGCTCCTGACTAGCGCAGTCTCCAGGCTTTTTATGCCTGCAATTAAGTTGGTGACTTGGGGAGATGGTCCTGCGGTGGTTAGTGGTGTTACCGGACCAGTAGACCCGTCAGCAAATCTCTGTACCGCTCCACCCTTAGCATACTTATTAATCTTCCCCAATTTCCCATAACCAAAAGATTCAGCAGATTTTTTATTGATTACAAATTCGCCGGGAGTTAGGAGGGCGGGAACTGTATCGGTGCCAGCTCCGCTGATTGATCCGCCTGCGGCTCGTTTTACTGGTACTGGACCGGCTTGTTTAATTTTAGAAATTGTGTCTGAAGTTTTTTTTCCCCGTTTTTTACCCAAACCTCCAGTTCGATCTTGATAAAGTATTACTCTACCAAAATCAATATTGTTTTTATTTTTATCTAGTTTGTGTTTATTCAATCTGTTCTGTAAAATCTTATCAACATTCGCACTTCTTGGTTCTAATGCGCCCCCTATAACTTTTGGGCCTATCCTTCCAGCCGCCGATTTGTCTGTGCTTTTTATTTCAACTAGGTCACCCTTACTCGACACCCCATCTAAACGAGAAGTTCTAGCGTTATCACCATCCTGCTTTTTAGCTAGAATGACATTTTTTCTTTTTGCAACAATTTGTTCAAAAGCTCTACCTCGTTGGATGCCCCCTTTTCTGTATTGTTCTTCTAACGCCTTGTTACCCTTAAAGTCTTTATCTGTTACTCTTATGCCTTGTACAATTTCTTGAAAAGAATAGGTGTCCGAACTATTAAAACTAGTTCTTGGATTTTTTTTTGAAGGTTTTTTTACAAACTTCTCGTTTTCTTTTTTATTATATGTGAAGTTTGGAGGAACAGTATATTTTGCGCCAACGCTACTCCTGTTTATTGGACCTCCAGTAGCATACTTATTAATTTTTGACAATTTCTTCGTACCAAATGCTTGTACCGCACTCTTACGAATAACAAATTCCCCCGGTTCCAGCATAGCTGGGACCGTATCCCCATTACCAGTACCAGGAACTGTTCCCCCACGATTAAAGCCAAGAACTTTACCTCCTTTATTAAATCCTTTTCCAAGTCCACCCGCACCGCCAGCACCGCCAATGCCGCTTTTCACCGCCGCAATACCAAGCTTACCAATCTTAAAAGCGGCAAACGTTGCAATTAATGGAATTAGAGGTTTAAGTGATCTAGCAACTTCAATAAATGCATTGGCGAGATCTAGTAAAACTGTAACTATTGCTTTAAAGCTTGCTGTCTGTGATATCTCACGAATTAGTGCGCTGAAGTTTTCTGTAGTTCTAGCGAAAGATTGAGCCAATGTTGCTTGCGCTTTTGCCGCGTCTTTATCTAATGAATTGCCACCAGCAATAGCGACCTGTCTAGCTAATTCAGCTTTGGTAAATTGTTGCAATAATGGAATTACACGAGAGACTTGGCGGATACCACCTAACTGTTCAACAATCCCAGCGAATTGAATACTTCCGGCCTGGATACCGGCTTGTTTCAAACCTTCACTCAATCGCTTAATAGCCTCAAAAGCCCCAATGAAGTTACCGCGACCATCAGTAAGTTCAATATTTAATTCGCGGAAAAATTCAATTGTTTTGGGTCGTTGCAATCTAGCAAAGATAGTTCTAAAACCAGTGGCGATAGTTTCCGCGCTTTCACGAGTCGTACTACGCACAGAAGTGAACAGAGCTATGAACTCATTAAGACTACCGCCTGCGGCTCTAAATGCACCACCAGCCCGTCTCACCGCCTCAATGATATCTCCAGACTCAACAGCGAACTTCTTAGACACAGCATTAATAGCGCCAAGCTGGGACTCTAGCTTACTAGCCTCAGTACCAAACTGAGCCATGATAGCAACAGCACCTTCTGTACTGGCCG
>Ga0115555_1003046_pt1 | contig 10988 bp, 7 predicted proteins | sample COGITO_mtgs_1104_2_FD_87285 | JGI IMG/M metagenome (GOLD analysis project Ga0115555, IMG submission 87285) | Pelagic marine microbial communities from North Sea - COGITO_mtgs_110407 | ecosystem: Environmental > Aquatic > Marine > Epipelagic | place: Germany:Helgoland, sampling site Kabeltonne...
GAAGTTCGCGGTCAATCGCAAGGGACTCCAGCTCCCCAAAATTGAATCCCTTGATGCCATCGCTCCCCTTGGCGAATTTGAGAAGCTTTTCACCGTCGAGAGAGCCCATGTCAAATACTGCCTTCCCCTTCCCAGAGGATTGGATCTTTCCGACGTCCGCCTCGAAAAGGTCCGAGGGATCAACTCCGGAGTCCCGGGCGGCGGTGGCGAGCTTGGAAACGGCGAACATTACGTCTCCCGGGCTCACGTCTTTGCGTGTACTGCTCATCTCAATTGTCATGTAACCCTCCTCGCCAGTGAGGAGGCTCCTTCTCTTGACAAAGGTGGTCCTCTTGGAGATGGCGGCAAGACAACGGCTCACCACGTCCTCCGGCGTTACGCCGGGGGCTGCTAGAAGAGATGAAGCGCTCTCCACAAAGTGAGCAGCTGTCTCAGCGGGAACGTCGAGGCAGGCGAGGGCGCTGGTCTTGCTCGCGGCCTTCAACGCAGCCTCCGCTGTGGGAGGGCCCGTAAGCTCGAACTTGAACCCGTGCCCCAAAGATCTCTCGATACGGACAATATCCCTTGACTCACGGTTCGTAAAGAGCAAGATGCTGGTACCCTTTCTGCCGGCGCGGCCGGTCCTCCCAGAACGGTGAACATAGGTATCCGTGTCGCGAGGGGGCTCGTACTGGATGACGAGGTCGACGTCGGCAATGTCAATTCCGCGTGCGGCGACGTCAGTGGCAACCAGAACGTTGAAAGAACCGGCGCGGAATGCAGCGAGCGTAGCGTCGCGCTGTTTCTGACCGACATCTCCATGGAGCGCCTGCGCAGTCAAGGATTTGAAAACTCCTCCACTGACCAACTCGTCCGCATCCCTCTTGGTCTGGACGAAGACGATGGTCTTTCCAAAAATTTTCTGCTGGACAGCCCCGGCGCTACTTGCTTTTGCCTGCGCAACGGCAACCGCGATGGGATTGTAAAGGGCGTGGTCGCTATCCTCGGTAGCCGCCAGGGTATCAAGAGTGTTATCAACGTCTTTGCTGATCTCAACGGCAATAATATCCTCGAGCATTGCAGCGCGGTCGTTCTTATTAGGAGGGATCTGAATTGCAACGTGTCGAACTGTCTTAGCAGTGCGGGCGCCCTTCTCGTGCTTCGTAGAATCGATGCTCTTGGCGTCCTGCTGATACTGCGAGGCAATCGATTGCACCCAGTCGGGTGTAGTGGCAGAGAAGAGCAGCACTTGCGGCTTCTCCTCATTAACGCTTCCGGCACCATCCAAAACGCGCTCAACGTCATCGGCAAAACCCATGTTCAGCATCTCGTCCGCCTCGTCAAGGACAGCGATGTTAATTTCTGCCAAGGAAAGAGAAAGAAGGGAGAAAATACAATTAAAATCAAGAGGTGGGAAACAGAGTTAGTTGTTAGTTGTTAGTTGTTAGTTGTTAGTTGTTAGTGAGTGGGAAGGAAGGTGGGAAGAAAAGACGAATAGACGAACAGAAGAATAGACAATCAGAACTTACCTGCGAGATCAAGGTTTCCTTTTTCGATGTGGTCGATTGTCCTTCCAGGCGTTCCAACTACAATGTCAACCCCATTCCGAAGCTGGCGAGCCTGAGGATCATAACTGACACCCCCGTAAATAGAAAGTACGTCAAGGCCGAGAGGCTTCGACACGAGCTCTATCTCGTCTGCGACCTGCTTCGCAAGTTCGCGGGTGGGGCAGAGCACAACCATGGAAGGAAGCCGGCCCCGGGGGGCCCGCTCCCCAGTAGCAACATTGACACGCCCAGCACCAAGCTTGCTAAGGCGAGTAATCGAAGGGAGACCAAACGCGAGCGTTTTACCAGTACCTGTGCGTGAGCGGCAGATCACGTCTTGACCATGGAAGACCGGCTCGAAGGACTCGGCCTGAACCGTAGTAAAGCTAGAAATTCCCTTGGCCGACAGCACGTCAATCACTTCCCTGCTAAGTTCCATAGATTGAAAGAGCGGGTTCATTGTGGAAAGGTGCTCAGGATTGTTCAAGTCGAGCTAAGGGGGATAAGTGGAGTGAGGGAAAAGGGTGTGCGTGAGTTTTCTGCGGCGGGGGGGAAAAAGCTAGTTTGCACTTGTCAAAAACACCCTCACCTTCTCAATCTCAACAACATCATGATCAGTTACCGCCGTGATATCCTCAATATCGACCACTGCTGTGTCCTCCTCAATACTACTCTCAGTTGAGAAGGTGGACATCCGAACCGGAGTCAGTAGTGTGTTCTTATTACTATTGCCCATTACTGACAAAGAACGAGAGGTCAAGCGTCTGGCAGCACCACGGAGAGGTGGGCTAAATGCCGCTACGCGAGATCCTGCAAGTAGCATCATCACAATGGACATTAACAGTCTATTAATTATGGGTTTTGTTGGTCCCTGTAGCATCCAGAGTCCAAAAAAATGAGTGATGACAGGGGGTGCGATAATATTTTGTAGGGTGGTCTGAGAAAGAAAGAGCAATGCTGAGGTCCTGTATGACGTCCTGTATGATGTGAGTATACGCTGCTGTGGTTTATATGGTTGATAATTACTTTTACCCTTAATTATAGCCAGTAAAAAAAATGCTTGGTTCATGTCGTTGTTCCACGGATTCTCGGGTAAATTTTTGAGATTTCTCATATTCTAAAGAGTTACATTAACAGGTAAGGTGGTGGGAATAAACTCACCTCGCACCTCTCTCAAAACTTTTTCCGCGCAATTCGTTTCTATTTGAAAACTACGCGTGCATTTATACCCTATTTCAGAGCGAAGAAGATTTTTTAGGGGTGTGAATTTTATTGAACTTGGAAGAAGTTTTCTGCGCAAGATTTCTTCTCAATTCTCTGCTGAAGTGCATAAGAGATCTTAGTTGTAGCAGACGGAGTGACACTAATACAATTTCCTACTTTCGCTCACTCATTTAAACTCTTCATATTCAGGCATCTTTGTTCTCATGGGCTCCTCCCCTTTTTCCCCTTTATCCCCTTGCTCCTCCCCCTCCCGCGCCCGCGCCCCTCCGGACCACGTGAATGGCATTGATGGCAACATGAATTGCGTCGAGAATGTTACTTACAGTGATTCCTTTTGTCGTTCCTTCGAGGTATTTGTGACAGTTTCTCCTTCTGAGGACTTATTCCCGTTGATCCTCTCTTTCGGCGGTTTCGGTCGTTGCGCGGCATCATTTCAGAGGACGTGTAAGGCAATGAGGCGCATAGGGGGGATGGAGAAGGTCTGGAAGTTCATGTGTGAGGAAGGGGGGAAGCTCGACAAGCAAGCCACAGAGTGCTTGTCTCTTTCTCTCAGAGGTGGTGCTGATGGTTACTTAACCTATAAGGAACATTACCTGAATAGCCCGTGCGTTCCTCTTGATTTCTGCAGCATTGGAGAAGCAGTTAGGGTGTGTCCTGACGGTGGCGTCGTGACCGTGCTTCCGGGAGTAATTAGGGAAGGCGAGACGGGGGTTGTCATAGGGAGGAAGAGGGTTGGAATTTGCGGCATCGTAGGTAAGGATGGGGAGGAATGTATTGTCATCATGGACAGTGGAAAGGAAGACGTCCCATTGTTCAAGGTGTATTCAGGAGGGAGGGGAGGGCGCGTCGTCATTAGCAGTATCACAATGGAACACAAGACCTCAGGCTCAGATATTTGGAAGGGCAACGCCGCCGTGCAGATCGACCAAAATGACACGGAAAAAAATGGTTGCAACAAACGCAGCATGGAAATGGATGATGGAGAGGAGGAGGAGGGTAGCATACAGACGGAGAAAACCATGACCACATTGATAAGAGACTGTAAAATACTCTCCTCGAGGTTAGTGCTGCTTGTTGTAACTCACCGTTCCCCACATAATACATAGTTTGTTGTCCTTTCGACGAGATCATAACTAACACATTATCTCGTGAACAAAATCAGTGGTCGCGGTATTGTTATCAAAGGATCTCACTGCGACATTGAGAAATGTCTCATTTCCTCCTGTGCTGCGACCGGTATTTACGTTGGAGAACGGCTTGGACGTTGCAAAATACTTTCTTGCGACCTCGTGGGTAACGGGGTTGGAAATAGTAGTACACGTGGGGGAGGAATCAGTGCCGGACATTCGGGTATCTACCAGGAGAGCGGTCGCGTCGATGTTAACGACTGCAACATTTCCAGGAATACGTTCACGGGCTTCTCTGGTACCAACAGGGGAATCAGAGGGACGAAAATTGAGGATTGCGATTTTTTCAACAACCGGGGAGGGGACTTGGAGCTATTGGCGATGTCAACGGAACGTGTTGTAACCAGGGGAAATGTAGTGGGTGAGATGGGAGAGAGGGAAGGAAAGTGGAGAACCAGGTGGGGAGAGTTGGAAGAAAGGAGAAGTGCAATTGAAATGCACGAAATGGAAGTGCACACGGGAGATGGTCTCGATGATTAAGACCTTTGCATGCATCAAACATACGTAAATATTGAACAGACGCACGCATCGACAGCACAAACACATCGAACAGCACAAACAAACACATTGAGCAAACACGCACATGCACACGCACACGCATACGCACACGCACACGCACACACGCACACGCATAAGCACACGCACACGCACACGCACACGCACACACGCACACGCACACGCACACGCACACGCACACGCACACGCAACGAACACGCAACGAACACACAGAACATATTTGAATGAAGAAAACATACCAACAATTTTGCATGAAGTACTAAATGAAAAACAAGGGTACAGACAGGACGAAAATCGGTGACGAGTACATGATTAATTTTATAAATGCCGAGTACATAATGAGCAACAGCACGAGATCGAGTTGAGAGGAAGTATGGTTATATTTTGTTTTTCTCATGATGCCTTCCTTTTTGAGACCACCATTCTTGAGCGCGCCCCACCCCCGATTGACTCATCATGCCCCCGGATGAATGACAAATCCATTTCTGAGACAGGTATATCTCGAGCGCGGGCCACTTGTCGTCCAAAGAACTCGAGGTATCGACTGACCACAGCCACACCACAGCCACTCCTCCACAGGCTGTAAGAAATAAAATCAACACACCACGAGCCCAACGTGAAGTCCAAAAAAAGTCAATAACTTTAGCGCGGTGTCAGTAGTACAAAACTCACAGAGTAGTACTAACACACGCCAGGCTGTGTGGCGGTAAGATGAGAACCATCCTTTGAGCTGCCAGGGGCGGCCAAGGCACCACATTGTAACTTTCAGGCAGGAGAGGCAGCAGAAAACAGAGACTGGTTTTATTCTCGATAATTCCGGCTCTTTTCTGAGACAGAAATCGAGAGTTAGGTCACATGTGAGGTTTTGGAGATAAAATTCTATCAAACCGGGTCGCTAGGTTCCAATTTGGCTTTGTTGGGCTCTCACCTCACGCTCAGCCTATCCACAAATCCCCTTCACACTCATCCACACCAAGAACCACCTTCGGAGCCGCTCGCTACACAACCTCTCACCGACACCAAGGAGGACTCCCGTCCCCCCTCCCCTCTCCGTCGGCGTTCGTGGCTTATCCCTCCCCACAATTCGGGAAGTATGGGAGACCGCAGGAGGGTCCGCATAGGCGAAGCCAGTCAGCTTTCTGACCGCTACTTGGAGACAAACACCCGCCTCAAGCGTGTGCAAAGGCTGCAGTTCGGGGTGACCAACCCAGACGCACTGGTACGTCTCTTCTTTGTGGGATCTTGTTGCTGATGCTTGCTACCAGGGATGCCTGCGAGCTGTGTGCTGTATTGCCTGCCGACGGGTTGTTGGATGTCCTCGAGCTTGTCTCTAATGGGATCTTATTATTTTGGCTACCAAATTGCTGAGTGGCTTGACTTGCTGCATGCATGGCTCCCTGTTTTCTTTGTTGGTGGTGGGGTGTTGTTGTTGCGGTGTTGTTATTGCGTCAACCAGTCCAAACCTCTTAGGTGCTATCGTTGGGGGCACAAGTCTGCGCTCTGAAAGGTTTGCTTCCCGTCTCTCCGTTTACACCTCTCCTTTGTGCCTCACCCCTTCTTACTCTTCCCTCTTCCCTCTCTCTCCTCCTCTGCCCCTCTCTTTTCCTCCACAGCGAGAATACAGTGTGACCCAGAAGTACACGGTCAATGGCGCGGAGGTGCAGGCGGGTATCTACCGGTCTGAAACGTTCAATCAGTCGGGCCAGGCTGTCTACGGCGGTCCCAACGACCCTCGAATGGGTGACACCGCTGACCTTGGCTGTCCTGGCTGGTTTGGCCACATTGAGCTTAGCCGACCTGTGTATCATCTTGGCTTTATTGATGAGGTTAAAAAGGCTCTGGGCTGTGTCTGCTACAGCTGCGGGAAATTGAAGAATTTGTTGACGAAGCCTGATGGTCAGCCTGACCACGAGATGAATGAAATCATGGGCATCAAGAGCCGCAAGAAGCGCCTTAATAGGATGCACTCCTACCTAACCCCAAAGAAGATCTGTCAGCATTGCCAAAGCAGCCAGCCCAAATACTACAGGAAGGACTTGCACATTGAGATTGAATTTCCGGTCGATATGGAGATGGCTGGGCCTGATAGGAAGCAGTTCTTCCCCGCAAGCGAGGCAATTACTGTTTTCAGCCGCATGAGTGATGAGGACGTTCGCTACCTGGGTTTGGACCCCGTCTACAGTCGCCCCGAGTGGCTGGTGGTGAGCGTCCTTCCCGTCCCCCCGCTTCACGTTCGCCCATCTATCTTTGCTGGTGGATCACAGTCGCATGACGATCTGACTCACCAGCTTGTCAACGTCATCAAAGCCAACTTAAGTTTGAAGGATGCCAGTGACAAAGGAGAGAGCAGGTAAGAAAAGGTTTCGTGCATCCGTAACAGAGGAAGGATGCAAAATATTAACCGTTCTTTCTCTCCCTCCCACGTCAAATATTTCGTTCTCGATTCTCTTAACACGCAATACTAAAAATACGCAGCTTGATTATTGAGCAGATGACGACATATTTGCAGTCCCATGTCGCTGTATTTATGAACAACGATTTGAACAACCGGATGCAAGTCGCGACAAAGTCGGGTCGCCCACTAAAGACCATTCAGATGCGACTGAAGGGCAAGGAGGGCCGAATTCGCGGTAACTTGATGGGAAAGCGCGTCGATTTTTCTGCGCGTACTGTAATTACAGCCGACCCCAACTTGTCGATTGACCAAGTTGGAGTTCCCCGATCTGTCGCCCTGACCCTTACGGTTCCGGTTCGGGTGACCCACTTCAACCAAAGCTACATGGAGAAACTCGTAGAAAATGGTACCATGGCTTACCCTGGTGCCAAATTTATCATCAGGAGCGACGGGACCAGGATAGACCTCTCCTCCAGAGACCCTGACAGGTCGTTGATGCACGGCGATATCGTGGAACGCCATTTGTGCGATGATGACGCCATCGTCTTCAATCGGCAGCCGAGTCTACACAAGATGAGTATTATGGGGCACCGAGCCAAGATATTAGACTTTAGCACTTTCCGACTCAATTTGTCTTGTACCTCTCCTTATAACGCTGATTTCGATGGAGATGAGATGAATCTCCACGTCCCCCAGAGTTTGACTGCCAGGGCTGAAGTCGAGTTGATGATGCTTTCGCCCCGGGTGATTGTGTCCGGGCAAAGTAATAAGCCCGTTATGGGTATCATTCAGGACTCTCTTCTAGGAACACAGAAGATGACGAAGCGCGACGTATTTATTGAGAAGGATGTGGTGATGAACATCCTCATGTGGGTGACAAATTGGAACGGTCATATTCCCAATCCGTGTATCTTGAAGCCCAAGCCACTGTGGAGTGGGAAACAGATGTTTTCCCTTATCTGTCCAAAGATCAACTTGAAGACCAAGGGGAACACTCATCCTGACCAGAAAGATATTGACGCTGGAAAGGACTTCAACACCATGAACTTGTATGATAGTGAAGTTGTCATTACCAACGGGCAGCTGATGAGCGGCATCGTTGACAAGAAGACGATTGGAAGCGGTATGGGTGGCCTTATTCACACAAGTTGGCTCGACGTCGGTTTCGAGGAGACAATGCGCTTTTTCAACCAGGCTCAGCAGATTTCCAATTACTGGGTCCTCCAGAAATCCTTTAGCATTGGGGTAGTCGACACAATTGCTGACAAGAAGACTATGATTGATATCGAGGAGAAGATTGACCAGGCCAAGAGCAGCGTGAAGGCGCTGGTTCAAAAGGCGCAGGCGGGGAAATTGGAGGTGCAGCCCGGCAAGACCATGATGCAGTCTTTCGAGGCTTACGTGAAGAAGGCTCTTGACGGAGCGCGTGATGGCAGTGGTAAGAGCGCCCAAAAGAGTCTTACAGAGAGGAACAGTGTCAAGGCGATGGTTACGGCCGGATCCAAGGGTTCCTACATCAATATCTCTCAGATTATCGCCTGTGTCGGCCAGCAGGGAGTCGAGGGACAGCGGATCCCCTTCGGTTTTAAGAAGCGTACTCTGCCACATTTTATGAAGGACGATTTCGGGCCCGAGAGTAGGGGTTTCGTCGAGAATAGCTATTTGCGAGGTCTCTCCGCACAGGAGTTCTTTTTCCACGCCATGGGAGGAAGGGAGGGTCTGATTGATACGGCCTGTAAGACGTCTGAGACCGGTTACATCCAGCGCCGACTTGTGAAGGCGATGGAAACCGTCATGTCCCGCTACGATGGCACGTTGAGAACTTCCAACGGGAGTATCGTTCAGTTTTTGTATGGTGAGGACGGAATGGACGCCGTTTGGATTGAAAAGCAAGCGTTCCCCTCGCTCACTATGAAGGAGAGCAAGTTTGCGAGTACGTACAAAATGGACACGAGCGACGAGCAGTTTGGGACGGATGACCAGGGCAATAATTATTTGCAAGAGAGCGTAATCCAGGCCTGTCGGGACGATCCCAACGTCCAGCTTGAGCTCGACAATGAGTATGAACAGCTGAAGCAGGACCAGAGTGATCTTCGCATTGTGATGGCCAACCGTGGTACGGGTATTTCTGTCTCCAATGACATGAGTTACGCGCCTGGGAACATTAAGCGACTGATCGGAAACGCGATGCAGCAGTTTAGTCGCGACAAGAGCATCCCCACGGATCTGCACCCAGTTGATGTGATGAACACCATCAAGCAGTTCGTCGAGAAGGACATCATTGTGGTGGGCGGATCGGACACTCTAGCCGTGGAGGCGCAGAGGAACGCTACCTCGCTGTATGCCATTTTAATTCGTAGTATGTTGAGCAGCAAGAGGGTCGTGAAGGAGTACCGTCTTAGCTCTACCGCTTTTAATTGGGTCTTGCAGGAGATAAAGGCCAGGTTCCACAAAGCCAAGATCAACCCGGGTGAGGCTACCGGCGTCCTCGCTGCGCAGTCCATTGGAGAGCCCGCCACCCAGATGACCTTGAATACTTTCCACTACGCTGGAGTGTCCGCCAAGAATGTGACGCTCGGAGTGCCCCGTCTGAAGGAGATCATGAGCATTGCCAAGTCGCCCAAGACTCCTGGAGTGACAATCTTTTTGAAGGAGGAGTATGAATTCAAAGATGTGGAGAAGGACGCTGATGGGCAATATGTGGAGGAGCCAGGAAACGACTATTGGCTCGCTGAGAAGATGAAAAAGAACGTCATGGCTAGGTTGGAGAACCTTGTCCTGAAAGACCTCGTTTCCGTTAGTGAAATTTACTACGACCCTATCATCACAGAGACGGTCGTCGAGGCGGACAAAGACTTGATTGAGGGATACTACGAGATCCGAAGAGACGACAGTGCCGAATGGTCTCCTTGGTTGCTCAGGTTTGAGCTTGACGAAAAAATGTTCCAGGGAAAGGAGATTCAGATGAGCGACTTTGAGAAACTCATTGAGGAGGAGTACGGCGAGGGTAACATGCAGGTAGTCTGCAGTGACCAGACCGACGACACCAACCGTGTGATCCGCATTCGTATCCAGAATGATGGCGCTGGGGGTGGTGGACAGGAAGAGGGTGTTGAGGAAGGTTTTGGTGATGAGGAAGGCTCTCAAGAGCTCGATGTATTTATGAAGAGACTGGAGAAGAACATGTTGGAGAAGCTGAGGATCAAGGGGATCCCTTCCATTACCAAGGTGTACGATAGGAAGGAGAACAAGACGAAGTGGGAGGATGAGAAGGGCTTCAGCAATATTAAGGAATGGGTCATCGACACAGATGGATCTTCTCTCATGGCCGTATTCAGCGATGAGGATGTGGACTTCACTCGTACCTACACGAACGACATCGTGGAGACCTTTGAGGTGCTCGGAATCGAGGGAGTCAGAGGTGCACTGCTTAGCGAGCTGAGAAATGTCATCTCGTTCGACGGCAGCTACGTCAACTACAGGCACCTGGCTTGCTTGGTCGATGTCATGACAATGAGTGGGGGACTGATGGCTATTGACCGCCACGGCATCAATGGCCGCCCCGGGAATGGACCATTGCTGAAGGCTTCTTTCGAGGAGACAGTCGACATGCTCATGGAGAGTGCCTGCTACGCAGAGGAGCAGAAGATGGTCGGAGTCACGGAAAACATTATGATGGGAAGTCTGGCCAAGGCCGGAACTGGTGACATGGATTTGATTTTGGACGTCCAAGCGGTGGAGAAGAACGCAATGAGCGAGGGTGCCATCGTGGACGGAGCCGAAGACGATCAAGGGAACATGTTTGGGGCTCAAACACCGAGCAATCAGACTCCCTACACCTCCACGCCGTTCGCTTCCAGCCCCGAGAACTACACTGGGACCGATGGATACGGAGATAGCGAAAATCTTATTAACTTCTCCCCAGCCTACGTCGGAGGCAGTGGCGGAGACGTTACTACTAGTCCCATGTATAATGACGGCTCTGGAGGAATCGGTGGGAGGAGCCCCGGGTACGCTGCCGGCGGCGGCGGTGCTTCCAGCTCTCCTGGATACAGCCCCTCGAGTCCGGCGTACAGCCCCTCGAGTCCGGCGTACAGCCCCTCGAGTCCGGCGTACAGCCCCTCGAGTCCGGCGTACAGC
>Ga0115555_1003051_pt1 | contig 10977 bp, 7 predicted proteins | sample COGITO_mtgs_1104_2_FD_87285 | JGI IMG/M metagenome (GOLD analysis project Ga0115555, IMG submission 87285) | Pelagic marine microbial communities from North Sea - COGITO_mtgs_110407 | ecosystem: Environmental > Aquatic > Marine > Epipelagic | place: Germany:Helgoland, sampling site Kabeltonne...
CGCAAAGCGAGTAAAGCGAAGGCGAGTTTAGAAAAGAGAGAGAAAAATGTAAAACGAAAAGAGGAAAGTCAAGAGTCAATTGAGCGCAGAGAAAAGGAGAAATATGAAGCGAAAGTTCAAAAGATGCGGATGGAGTTTGAGCACAGAGCGACGGAGATTGAACGCGAGGCGAACGAACGAGGCGCGGCGGCGGTTGCCCGATTCGGTGCGAGAGCCTCGGAAACGGAAGTCGCCGCGGTGGCGGAAGCGCAGTTTGCAAAGGACAAAATGGACGAGGCCTTGAAAGAGTGCGCCGTGGCTAAAGCGGAAAAGGAAAGTTACGAGAGAAAGAGTAGAGAGGCGGAGCGAGCGAGGAAAGATATCGCGGACGCCTTAGAGAAGGAGACGCTGCAGAGATTAAAGTACCAGGCGGAGTTGGAGGTGTTCAGAGTTCAAAGCGAGCCGTTAAAGGATGAAATAGAAAGCGAGAAAGGGATGAAAGATGACTTCAAAAAACGTCTCGAGATGAGCTTACGAAGAAACGTGGAGTTACAAGAGGACGTTGAAACGCTTTCATCTTCAAAACGTGTATTGCTCGATGCCGAAACGCGTTTAAAAGCTGAAAATATGCGTTTGAACGCGTTAATCAAGGAAACGATAGAAAGCTACAAACAGAAAATAGAAACGTTGAAAGAGGACGTGAAAGCGTCCAACGAGAAAGCCATGCAGGCGTGCTTTGACGACGCCAAGAACGCGGTGGAAACGTGTTACCAAGAATCTAGCGAGTTGAAACGTCGCGTGGAAGATTTGACTGAGAAACTCGCGGTCGCACAAAACTTTTTACAAACTCGCGAAGAGGAACGCGACGTCGCCACGGAAAGTTTAGAACTAACCATGCGCGAGCTCGAAGCTAAGACGAGCGAAATCGAGCAGCTAGAGGAAAGTTTACAAAGTGCGAAGAATACGACGAATCAAATCAGCGCGAGCATGCAACAGCTCGTTAACGATTACGACGAGATGCAGAACGATTTGGAAGCGGCGGCTTTGAAAATTAACGAATTGACGGTGGAGAATATTCAGCTGAGCAGTATGCCACCTTCAACGGATAAAGGTGTGAACACCACTAGTGACACTGACAACTCGCGGGCGCTCGCAAAGCGCATGGAAAAGGAGAAAGAGATCGCCATCTCCATCGAATCCGAACGCGTTCGCGAAAAGTTGCAAAAACTGTTCGACACGAGGACGAAGGCGTTGAACGAGCAAAATCAAGCGCTTCTTCAAATAATGAACGTTATGAAATCAAAGGTTGACGCCACGGAGACTAATTTCAAGGAGGAGTTTGAAAAGCGTAAAGAAGTCGAAGCTGACTTGCATGCAAAATCCAAAGAGATTGAACGGTTGCAAAGCGAGTTATCCTCTTCCTCGCGAAAGCTTCGGGTGTTGGAAGATGCACTAAGCGTCGTACCTTCCTCAACCATATCGAAAGAGCAACCATTCTTTGACGCAAAAGATGATGATTACGACGAGAGCAACATCGACAACGACTTCAATAACGGGGAAACCTTTTTTATCCCTTCTGTTCCGAAGAACGGCTCCGATATTCGAGCGCTCATCGCGTCGCCGAAACGCTCCGTATCGAAAAGGGTTGGATTTAATAAAACGAGTCCTTTGATGCGACCGAACCCTCCACCCGTGAAAAACGAAGGGGCAAAGACGAATGATGCCACCAACGCGGAGAGAGGTTTGTGGTAGCAGAGCGCGTTTTATTTATTGTTATGCGATGTATTCGTATGTGTATTATTACTGAAACCTGTACAACATTTTCAAAAACTCCGCATAAAATCGAAAAACGAATTTTTAACACGCGCAATCAATCATGACGAGTTTTAAACGTATTGCGAACACGCGCGCGCACTGAGACGGGGAGAGGCGAAGGAACGCGGTGGTGCGCGTTTGTCAGTCATCATGCGCGCGAGAACGAGGACGAGACGCTCTCAGTATCACTCGTTTTGGAAAATGATACATCTGCTTTCGTTGTTCCTTTTCCTGCTTCTTCTAACCGAATCATCGCGGGGTAGTCACGCGCATAAAGACGACAGTAGAAGACACGCGTCGACAACAACAGCGACGACTTCTTTCGAACCACCACCGGCTCCACCACAAATAGATAAGCGCGCGTTCAATTACAACAGAACCATCGCGCACAAAATGGAAAAAGTTTTAGAGAAGGAATTCGCGGACGACGATTTGGACGAGGAGAAGTATCACAAGGAGAAAGAGGAAGAGTTGCTAAAGTTGGAACGCGAGAGCGGTGGAGTAAGAGAAGGAAGCGAAAGCGTGATGAAGAAAAGTAGGAAGAAAGCGAGCAGTTCGAACGAGAGCGATGCTGTGAGTTCTGATATCGTGGAGGCGAACATGACGCAGCGCGCGAGACGGAAGCAGAAGATGAAAGCGTTGGTGTCAAGAACCGAGGATATTTTACTGCGAATAGATGAAGCTTTGAGTCGAGAGAGCGAAAAGAGAGCGGAAGGAGGAGAAGCGGAGACGTTGGTAGATAGCGAAGGAAACGAGTACGTTTTGGAACGAACGGAGAAGAGAAAGCAGACTTCGATGCAAACGGATTCAAATTTGACGAGAGATATCGTGTGCGTGTTCGTGTTTAGCGTGGTGATGTCGTTGATATTTTCGATTGTAGTTACCGGTGGAAATAGGAATAGAAAGATGTTTCAAAGTGCTCCGTCGTCTGATTTCGTAGGCTTCTTCGTTTGCGGTGCATTGGTTGGACCTTTCGGCTTGCGCTTGGTGGACGAGCCGGTGCAATTGGAGACGTTGGGAGAATTTGGCGTAATCGCGCTGTGTTTTTCAGTCGGTCGATTGTGTGATGCGAGTATATTTGAGAAGATTGGACGGAATAGTACTAGCCGATATTTTTCTTTCGTACGTCGAAGTCGAAGCAGTTCTATTGTGATTGCAAATGTCGCGATAAGTTCCTTCATCGGCGCGCTGTTAGGGGTTGCGACGAAAATCGGCATCTTGAAAGGGATAGTGATTGGCGCGATATCTGTCTTTGATGGGTCCAATTCCGTCGTCGTCGTGAGCAAATCAAGTAGTGCGAATTTGGTCGACAGTGCGAATTCACTAGACGGTAACGGTGGAAGCACGACGAGCATGGACAGTTTAGCTGGTGAAGAATCCAGTCATCTCTCCTCACTGACCTCACCGCAATCCTCGAAGAGAACAAACGACGAATTGAACGAGAGCAACATCATGCGATGGTGGACTGGAATCGCATTCGCAATTGCACGAAATTGGAACACGACGATCTTGTTTTCTCAGTCCGTGGCGAATATTGTGTACGCGCTCGTCATGTCGTCGTTCGTGACGTTTGTCGTCGCTTCGCGTTTTAGTGGCCGCGATAAGGTTCGCGCCGGCGTTGCGACGAAATGGAATAGCAATACTAAAACACACGCGAGCGAGCACTATCAAGCCGAGAAGAAACTGATTTTTATGTGTGCAACGTGCTTGTTCTTCGCTCGGCTGACTGAGATGTTCAATTTAGGTTACGAACTGGGTGCTTTCGCGTTTGGGATTGCGTGTCATCACAATCGCAGAGGAGAGGAGAGCTTGGGTGTAAATACCGACGACGACTTTGAAAATAAGCGCGGTAATTTTGCCAAAAAAGACGAGAATAACGGTGACTTGGAATCGCAGCACAAGGGTAAGAAGAAACAAACTCACAACAAAGTAGTTGGTTCAGACCTACTAAGAGCAGCGCACGCTTTAGCGTTCACGGCTATTGGCATGAACGTTCGCATGAACTATCTTCGCGAGAAATTGATTCCGTTGACGCTATCATCCGTCGCTTTTATTATTCTCGTTCGGAAATTGAGAACATCGTTGCGCAAAGGCGAAACGAGCTTGGTGAAACATTCCGTTGCGTCGCCTTTCGCTTCATACACGCTTGGCGAAACGACGAGCGAACGGAAAGACATCAAGAGTTACAGCGATGTCATCACGTTGCTCTTGCTAAAGCGCTCGCTTTTCGCGAACGGCATTTCTTTGAATGCGTATCACTTTGCGTTTCACACGCAAGTCTTGTGCATATTTTGTATTTGGCCACTCATGGACTACTTCATCTGGCGAAGGAGTCGCAGGCAAAATCATCGCGCGAAATCGAGGAAGCGCAATTTTTAGTCGTCGCGTAAAGTTTGTTTGCATCGAGTCATTCTAATGGTAGTTGAACAATGAATTTGGTAGTAGTATTTAATGATATAACGTAGCTTTTTCTAGGTAGATTTTACACACTCAACTATTGATTACGTCTCCATAGCCTCTGGCGACGAATCCTTCTTCTTTTCTCCGTCCTCTCTGTTTTGCTCGTGCTCTCTCTTCTTGGGCACAAAAATGTCCCCTTCGCCCCCACCGTGTCTTTCTGGATTTTCGACCGCGTCCGCCGGATAGTACTCGTAATGCAACTCTCCTACATCCGTCCCGCTCATCTTCGTCCATCCGTCCGGTCCAACGTGATACACGCTCACCGTCCCTCCCGAAAAGGCGTCTCGGAACGTCGCGTGGTAAATCGCCCTTCTCCCCAACTCCGCCGCTTCTTTTATGCTCAAATCGTGTCTAAAACCTTGATCCAAAACACCATACGCGAACAACGACCCCGAACCAACTGAAAACCTCTTTCCTTTTAATCTCGTTCCATCCGAGTCCACGTAAAACAATCCCGGTCCGGTCGTATCCCAACCGGCGACCATCGTCCCCATCGATAATCCGCGTCCGCGATACCCGTACAAAGTATTTGCCAACAACTTCGACGCACCAGTCACGGTAATCCTCTTCCCAGTCTCAAGTTCGTGTAACCGACACTGAATCCCTAAGTTCCTCTGCCAAAACTGACAATCCGCCGCGCCTCCAGCCATCGTCCCGAGTAAAAAAGGGTTGATCTCGATGACTTTTTTCACCGTTTGTGAACTGATGTACGGTCCTTGCGACGCGCGAGAATCCACCGCGATGATAATTCCGTGTTCAAATATAAAGCCTAAAGTCGTCGTCCCGTGTTGTGGTTTCACGTGTTCGACGACGTCTTTCTGGAAGCGAGAGAAGTCTTCCACTCGAGGTATCGTGAAGTACTGATCGTGCGTGTTGATGCCGCACAGGACGTCGTTTTCCAAACTGTTTTGATGTGATTGTGTGAGGACGAGAAAGAGAAAGAGAGAGAGAGTATCATCACTGGTCAGATACAGAACGACTAAAACGCTTCAACGAACGAACAATCCTGCGATATCTCCACAGATCAACGACTTTCCACCGCAACTTTCGACGCAAAGAAGAAGAAGAGACGACGAGACGATGATGAGATCGTTTCAAAGGAGAGAAAACGAAGCAGCAACAACGCGCAAAAGATGCAAACGCAGAAGAAGAAATCACCAAAACACCGAATCAATACGCTTACGTCGAAGTCAACTCGTCCGCCTCTTTACGAACCGGCCGGTCGAGCACGCTAAAGTCTAAGTTTAAAGACGTCATCTCTCTGAAACGATGTGATGTGTGGGTTTTAATGAGGTTCGATGAAGAAAAGAAAAGTTTGTCTACTCGTAAAGAGAAAGGAAAACGAAAAATGTGAACACCGCGAACGCAAAGGCATACATCCGTCCGATGATGATGAAAGCGAGAGAAGAGAGTTATTAAGAAAACCAACAAAGTTCATTCATTTACAAACATTTTCGGGAATAGTTCGCTCGGCGACAGCAGGGACAAAATATCTCTCTGCCGATAGATTTCAAATGCCTCTCGAACGTTCGCAGGCAGTTTCTGTGGAACCGGTGCGAACAACTGAGGTACGCGACTTTCGTCGTCTTTGGAGGAGGAGGAGGAGAATAAGAAGGAGGAGAATCGTCGGTTCTTTGCGAGGAAATGACAGCGTTTGTCTTCGAGGCGGCGAAGCGAAGCGCGCAAATAGAACACTCGTCGTTTTCCAGGGAGAGCGATTTGGCGATGACGACGTTCCAGTCGGTGTTCGTATCGTTGGAATCCTCGTCGGAAGAAGAAGATTCGTCGATGTCTTCTTCTTCTTCTTCTTCGGCGAGTTGTTGTTTCCTCGTCTCTCTCCTCTTTTCGGCGCTTCTCTCGACTCGCTTTCGTAACGCGCGGAGCTTATTCGCCATCCAGGTCATTCGCGCGTTCTCGTTCATCGGTCCGAGTTTGTTTCGAACGAGACGTCCTCTCCACATTTTCTGTATCGTCAACGCCGCGTGTCGAATGCACTCGTCTCTCGCGTCACTTATCCGAATCTTTCTGTACCCAACCGCACGACAACACGGACATCTTCGTCGTTCAGATATCGATTCCACGAACGTCTCGAAAGACTTCAAGCACTGCGCGTGGAAACAGTGCGCACAGGACGTCAACACTTGCCCTCGATTTTGATCATCATCCATCGTCGTCGTCGCGCTCGTCTGAATCGTCGTCGCAAATTCTTCTCGGCAAATCGCGCACGCGGAATCTTTCCCGGTCCGTTCTCTCGCTTTCTTTCGAATCTCTTTCCAGTTAAACGACGACGACGACGAAAAGGAAGAAGAAAACGTGAGTAACGGTTTTTCGTTTTCTCGTCCTCCTCTTCTTCTTCGTTGACTGAGAAAAAAAGAAGAAGAAGACAAAGAAGAATCAAACGGTGCCTCTTGAAACGACGCCGAGGAGAGAACGAACGCGAGTTTCAAACAGTCGTCGTCCTCGTTCTTGTTCTTCTTGTTCTTCTTCTTCCTTTCGTTTCGAATCATCTCAAAGCTCTTCTTCTCTCTTTGAGACAGTGTGGGTGGCACAAGGCGCAAAGGGCTCGTATTTTATGCTCGATTTTGTGTTTAGGGTATCAAATGCAACCCTAAATTTTATGTTTCCTGCTTTCCTCCACGAAGAGAGAAACGGGCAACACAAATCGCGCGCGCGCTGAAAGCGCATCATCTGATTGATTCCTCGCTCTTCGTTGCGAGAGAGAAGACACACACAATCAGCAATACCATCATCATTATGCGTCCGTCGCATTTAATGAAGTCCCATTTACGTGGAAGAACATCATTGGAAAACAATAACAATTTGAATGTTCCAAAAGCGTTCCTCGCGTTGCTCGTCTTCGTCCTCGTCTTCCTCGGGTTGCGCGCGTTCGTCGTGGATTCGATTTTGGAGGACACCAACACCAAGAACACGAACAACAACGAGTATAAAGGGGAGGCGTTCAGACTCGTGGAGAAGCAAACGCAAAAACACGACCGGAGAGTGGAACTCGGCATGGAGTGGTTTCGAACACATTCGGGAGGTGGGAACAGGTGCGCTTTGGACAAGAAAGGCGCGTGCGGGAGACACGCGACGTGCGTGAAGAACGTGTGCGTGTGCGCAGTTTTGTACGGAGGGAAAAGTTGCGACGAGCACATCGATTTACCGGAAGTGTACGTGGATGGAGAGGATGCGGATGGTGAAGACGAGGACGCGCGAGAGAAGATGTTAAGGTTGTTGAGCCCGGCGCAAAAGACGGCGAGGGAGCAAGCGAGCAAGGGAGTAGGGAAGGTTAAGGATACGACGGAAGGTATTGCGTTTGAAGGCGCGGTGACGTTGAACAAGGAGACGTGTGGGAGCGCAGGGACGGTGAGAGTCTCCGCGCTGACGGTGAAATTGCCGTCAAAGAGAAGCGACGACGCGCGCGCGGGCGGCGGGTTGATTGGCGGGTTGTTCGGTAATAAAGACGGGAAGAGTGGAGCTTCGGGGAAAGGGTTCGTAAATGTAGGGACAGTCGAACAGACGGTGTTGAATAGGTTAGCGGAGACGGACGTTGTGACGCCGAAGGAAGAGCCGTGGACGAGTTGCGCGGTAGTTGGGAAATCGGGCGTTTTACTCTCCTACGAAAATGGACCGAATATCGATCAACACCAGGCGATTATTCGCGTCGACGATTTACCGACGCGCGGGTTTGAGCAAAGCGTCGGGTCGCGAACTACGGTGAGAATTTGCGGCGATGCCAAGCTACCGTTTTGTCAAAAATACATTCGCGAAGGCGCGGAAGAGACGTTGATTGCGAATATTACCAACGGGAATTCCTTGAGAGCTTTTGCGAGGATGCACAGAGTGCACGATAACGGTGTCGGAGCAGTCACGAAGAAACGTTTAAAATTAGAAGCTTTTCACCCGGAGTTTATGGAGTTTTTGGCCGAGGCTATAGAAGGTATTTCACCGATGACGACGGAAGCGCAGGCGATTATGTTTGCGCTTTTGAATTGCGCGAGCGTGGATATTTACGGCATCGGGTTAGGACCAAACGAAGGGTTTGCGACGAGGTATGACGACGAGTTAGGAAATAGAGGTGATGTAGATACGTTGGTGAGTAGTAACGGGGTGACGAGCGAGCTGGATCAAATCGATGGCGCGTTCAATTTACTGAAGACGGTGTACAATTTTGGGTTGGCGCACGTCGCCGAGAGGTGCATCGTAGAGTGTCACTTCTCTGCGGATGCGTGCGTGTTGTGTCAAACCGAGTTGTTGCACGCCGTCGAGGATGATTTCTAAATTTTATTCTTCGTGTTATTACATTGCACAATCTATGTTTTTTACCATGTACGGTCCTTCTAACTCATATCCTAACTTGCGGTAATAATTTCTCGTCCCGACACCGGAAATGACAGCCATTTTTGTCGATCCGTGCTCGTCTCTCGCGATTCTTTCGGCCTCATTCATCAACGCCGCGCCGTAGCCTCGGTGTTGAAACCGTCCAGCCTCTCGCGTCGATACTTTCACCGCGGAACCGTAGACGTGTAATTCGCGCACCATCGAAACTTTCCCTCCTTTCAATTCCACGTTGTTCTTACCAGCGTTTTTGGTCAACTTACGCAAACGCAACAAGCCGACTAAAATATCTTGTTTCGGGTCTTCGTACGATAAAAACGTTTCCCACCCGCCGTTCCCGGTGTACTCTCTTCGTACTAATTCTATGTCCTTCGGGGACACTCGATTGTGGATGTCTTGCATTCCAACCTCACGAGCGCGAACATCGCGACATTTCAATCCTAATTCGGCCATTCGAGCCATAGCGAGTTCGCGCAAGTTTCCTTTTTCGACACCAGAAGTCACCAACGGCATGGGGATATCTCTTTGCACTCTGTACACTCTCGTCCAAGGCGGCACGAGCGCTAAAATCCTCGCCACTAAATCGACTAGTTTTTCCGGCGAATACGAACGGTAAAAGCCATTTCTCCACAACTCGTACAAACCGGTACCTCGAATTACTAAGGTTGGATATAACTTCAACCCATCCATGCGAAACTCGGGGTTCTCAAAAGCCTCTAAGAACGATTCGTAATCTCTCTCCATGCCAACGTTCGGTAAATCTGGCATCATGTGCGCGACGACTTTGAACCCGGCATCTTTCGCCTCGCGAAAACATCGATTGACTGCTTTCACCGTGTGTCCTCTGTTTGTGTCTCTGGCAACATCCTCGTATATCGATTGTAAACCAATTTCGAGTCTCGTGCACCCGTACTTTAACATTTGCCTCAAGTGCGGTCCCAAACAATAATCTGGCCTCGTTTCAATCGTCATCCCAACGCATCTGTGTTTCCCGTGTTCCGAACTCCTCACGGCTTCATCCACGGACGAACTCGTCGCTCCACTCAACGCATCGTGTAAATTTCTAATAAAATAATCCCTATAATCCATTGGCAAACTCATAAACGTCCCTCCCATTAACACGTATTCAACTTTATCCGTCGAATGCCCTAACCTGGCCAACTGATCGACTCTCCCTCTCGCTTGCGCGTACGGATCGTACCTCGCACGAATCGCGCGCATACTCGTCGGCTCGTACCCGGTATAACTTTGCGTCGAATACTCAAAATCCGAATCCGGCCCGCCCGGGCAATACACGCACACGTTCCCCGTCGTCGCGATGTGCGGACACCTATGCGGCTTGGACATCACCGCGACCACCGCCACGCCGCTCGCCGTCCTCACCGGTTTCGCTCTCAACTGCGGCAACAAGCTCTTCTTGTGTTCCTCGGGCACGGCAGATATGATCTCAGTCAGTCTCACCGTCCCATCCACGCCGTATTTCTTCGCCGCTTTATTCTTCGCGTTGTTCAAGTTCAGCGTCTGGTTCGTTTTCACCGCTTCCACCATCTGTTCGATGACATCTTTCACCGTTCGCAATCTCGCTTCCTCTTGCGAGTACACGATTCGTTTGTGTTTCCCACGCGAAGAGGTGACGATTGCGCCGACTTTTATCGCGCCTTCTTCTTTCGCTTTATTCTCGTCGAATCCTTTCTCCTTGCGCATCATCCTCTCCCCGAATACAACGCCAAGGCCGTCGTCTTTCTCGTCCGGTAAACGTGTTGGTGTTGGTGCTGGCGGCTTCCCCATGACTCGCTTCACCGCGTCTCTGCGAGAACAACAAGAACAACCAAACCACGACGCGTAAAAGTCGAGAGCGCTGCTCGAAAGACAAAGCGCTGTTTCCTCCTCTTCCTCCTCCTCTCGAAGTATTCGCGCAAAAGGCCCTCCCTTCGGCTTTCTTTCGTGAGTCGTAAACTTCCGCCTTCTGATTGTTTTCCAATTCGAGAGCGGAAAAGTGACGAAAATGCGACAGATTGTTTCGCTCTTTTCCGCGCGGAAAGAGACGAATCGGAGGACCAAGAAGAAGCGAGAGAGAGAGAGAGAATACCACTGCAGTACTACTCATGTCCGAAGTGTACTCTCTGGAACCTTCAACTTCCGGCAAAGTCATCCTCCACACCACGCACGGGGAAATCGACATCGAACTGTTTTCCAAGGAATGTCCGCTCGCCTGTCGCGCGTTCGTGCAACTCTGCGCGAGCAAGTATTACGAACAAAATATCTTCCACCGCATCGTGAAAGGATTTATGGTACAAACCGGAGATAAAACCGGAACCGGGAAAGGAAACGGGTGGAAAGAAGGCGAGAAGTTTAAGGATGAGTTTCACAGCAGGATTTCCTTCA
>Ga0115555_1003069_pt1 | contig 10940 bp, 9 predicted proteins | sample COGITO_mtgs_1104_2_FD_87285 | JGI IMG/M metagenome (GOLD analysis project Ga0115555, IMG submission 87285) | Pelagic marine microbial communities from North Sea - COGITO_mtgs_110407 | ecosystem: Environmental > Aquatic > Marine > Epipelagic | place: Germany:Helgoland, sampling site Kabeltonne...
AATCAAATCCAAAAACCAAGGTTTCCTCGCATAGCTCTCATTCTTCACTCATTCCTGTGCTGCGGAAAAAAAGCGGCTTTCTATACTTCCATATTTCTCAAAGCCAACCCCTATTACAATAATAACTGAAAAATGCCGGCACCAACGCCTCCACCCCTCACATCCCCACAAGTCAATATCGTTGACCCAACTGCACAGCTTACTGCTCGTATTCAGCCGCAGACACCCACAAAACCACCACAGGCGACAAAACACAAGCCCAACCCAAATCCTACGAGAAAGAACAGTGTGACTAATGCCAAACCTATGGACGGAGCCAAGATCGCTGAGCTGTCGCAGCTGAAGCTGAAGCAGATGGACTCCGTCAGCAAGAAAATGAAGGCAACCTATGCTGCTGCGAAAGAGCAGAAGGCCAAAGATTTGAAGGAGCTTGAGCAAATAGAACACACCATTGAGACTCTGAAATCGAGACTGGATCCGCTGCTTGTTAAGTACAAGGAGAGATTGGAAGAAAAAAGGGTTTTGCAGAAACGTTACGAAGAAGCTGTCAAAACGATGCGAGAAATGATGGTTACTCAAAAAGGGACAATGCACAAGGTCAGAAAGAGCCAGCAGTGTCTGGAGAAGAAAAACGCTTCTGAGGTGTTGGAAGAAAAGAAGGGTTTTACTGTAGGGAGAAATTCAACTTATACGAATAAAATGATGCTTCAAGAAATGTGGGCGAAGGCCGCAACAATTGATGCAAATTTGGTGAAGGACAATCTAGGAAAGAAGGTCGTCTTCGACAAGACGATTGAGAAGGAGTACAACAAACAAATCAAACTATCCTGAAAATGACCGGCGGGGTTAATATCGCCGTCGGTTTGGTCTGGTGCCATGCTTCAACTACGAGAGGCCAAAGAGAAAGATACCTTTGACGAAGGTGGATCATTTCTTGCACATCGAGGTGACCAAGGCCCAGAGCTTGATTTTTGGCGGTTAGACGAAATTTACTGCCCCTTGTGCCCATTTAAGCCCCTCTACCCAAAGGAAAAGCTCGTCCCAACACCGTAGAGTGCAGTACTCCGGTGGTGCCAGCGAACAGACTTTTGAAGACTTCTCCTGTGCCTGAAAATTGCCGGCAGTATCACCTTCGAAGGTGATGTATAGGCAATAATTATTTGTGTGTAAAAGCGTTGACGCCTCTTTTTTCTGGGTACACTTTATTATCTATTCGCAGCATTCAAAGTAGCAGTCAGTCGTTGTCATAAGTGCCTTCGACATGCTCTCTACAATCAAAGCAATCGCTTAGTTTTCATATAATCCGGATTCATCACCTTCATGATCTCCACCCGAGACCTGAATTTCTTCTTCTTCTCGTTGAAGTAGTATACATCGACGTGCGGCGGATTTGGCCCTGAGCGAGGGATCACTGCCATCGACCAACCACTCATTCGCTCAAGGTTCTGACAATCACCTGTCTTCAAAAATGTCACTAAGCTCTGCCAGTGCTTCACATGGTCATTACTCAGTTCATCTTCATTTAGCAAGTCGCCATTAGCGTTAGTGCGAATCTCCTTGGCCCATCCGATCGATTTTTTTTTTTTTTCACGACCAAAGTCATAGGTAACTTGGGAGTTCGTGCGGGGACGGGACCGAGTGCGAGAGCTGCTTATATTCGTTGTTTTTGTTGTGGTTGTTGAAACTTGTGATTTTTTTGAGGTTGAATTCTTTCCGTTCCCGTTTTTCCCTTTTCCATTTCTATTCACAATTCTGTTGCCAGGGCTTTTATCAATATGCTTTTCCAACCTTGGCGCCTTCTCAACAGGCTCCTCCACGATTTCCTCCAATTCAGAGGAAAACAAAGGCGGCGCACTAAGGGGTGAGCTAGGCGCGACAGATGTTTGCTCTTCCATATTCCCTTCCGGTTTTGATTCCGTCTCCGAAACAGTTGTTCTCCCACTGGTTACCTCGCTACCATCCCTCAACCTCGAAGTACTAGTCCTGGACCTATACAGCCGCGACCCCCCTGAAGAACCCTGCGGCAAGATCGGCGCGCTTTCTGCAGGCATTAACACCCCTCCCACCCCGACAGCTAAATCTTGATTCACAAGGGGGTCTCGTTTCCTCTTCCTGGGCTTAGGCTTCACCATTTCTGCACCCGGGCCGACACCCACCAGTACCTCAGACTGACTCATTTGCCCCTTTCTCTTCACCATATCCCTGGTCAAAATCTCACACTCCCTCTGCGTGGGAACACTGACGCCGAGAAGATTAGCCTGCAGTTGGATGAACATTTGGACCTTTTTCACCTTTGAATAGTGGCCTGAGTTAAAGCGGGTCCAACTGTCATTCGCAGATGCACGGGAATACATGGCATGAGTTGTGAGATGAAAGTCAGGGCCTTTATGATAGGTGTACACCTTAAAGTGGTTGGGATCCCAGCGTACACCAGCAAGGGGGTGAGGGGGAAGGATTGGATAGGTCACCTCCTTGAACTTGGGGTTTGTCTGGAGCTGCTTGGTAAGCTTAAACCACTCCTTCTTCTCTTCGCCCAGGGTCAACAGCACCATCGCCTTCCTGTCTTGTGCCCCTCCCTCTGTGATTCGCCCGTCTCCCCTCTCCGCAGCAGCCATAAGAGTGAGGGGTGGCTTTGATCGCGCTCTGCTGGATTTTACCGAGTCACTGTTATTGTCGGGCTGCGCAGCTGCAGATGCCGCCGAAGGTGCAGGGAGTTGGGATTGCGTTTCCTGGGGATAGCTGTCATCAAAACTAGACGATCCCGCTCTACTTCTCAGTTTCGCTGCTCTGACCGCCATAGGCTTGACAATCCTCTTTGTCGTTGGGACAGAATTGGGAAGAGCATCTTCATCGTTGTAGACACTACCATCATCATCATCGGTCATCATCGCGGCAGAAGATAGCATTGCAGCAGCAGCGAGCCTCAATTTATCGCCATTATGATTAGGATTACTATTCTTATAAGAGGTGGTCGTCGTGGAAGAATTATCGGCGGATGCTGCTGTAACTGCTGCTGCCACAGCAGACACACTTCCTAACGGGGGGCTCTCATTCCCATTCCCATTCCCATTCCCATTCCCATTCCCATTCCCGTTCTCATTCTCATTCTCAATCTCATTCCCATTACCACCACTTGCTTTTCGCTTAATGAGTTTCAGTGGCTTCTTAAAGAAGAAATTGCCAGGGACGTCAAAATTCTTCGGCTTCCTCTCCCTATTGCTCGTCCTGCTCTTCTTGACGCTTTTTCTCGTCCCATGCCTCCCAGGTAAATCCCTGCTCCCATCGCTATCACTGCTTTCACCATCGGGGACTTTATCTCTTCCGCCATCGCTTCTACCACCGTGAATATTTCTGCTACCACTACTTCTAGGGACGGTTGTGCTTGCATTGTTGGACTTGACCGACGTATCGAGGCCGAACCACCTCACAACCTCAGGCACACTCCGGAAGCGTTTCCCCTCTCCCGAGTAGTAGTACACGTCCTTTGCACCAGAATTAGACCCATGTCGGTATTCAATTGAGACCGTGAAGTCAGCGAGTAGAGAGAGAGGAGCGAGGAGAGCCTGAAACCGGGACTTGAGTAGGCCGAGAAAGTGAGCAATCTCCTCATCTAAGCTTTTCCCACCGCCACCACTCTTGCCCCTCTTTACCACACTATTCTCCTTACCCTCCCCATTTGCTGCGTGACCATTGTCGTTATCACCTTCCTCCTCGTCATCGCTGCTACTGCTGCTGCTGCTGCTGCTGCTCTCGCTTGACGATTTTACAGGGGACGTCACTTTTTTGCTGTTGACGTTCTTACTCAAGGATCGGGGGGAAAGAGAGGGCGGCGGAGGGGCGCAAAGCTCGGAAGTCGGTCGGAAGAGCGAGTATGCACGTGTATAAGAGCTTAACCCGTCGCCAACCATGCCTATATCCCTTTTCTCTCTGAGGAAAAGGCGTTGTTAGCAATTTAAATATATTTCTAAGCAATGTAAATTGCTTCTAGCTTCCAGTTATACGTCACATCGCTCACCTTCCTCTCTCCTCCCAGATCTTCTCTTTTCCCATCTCATCTTTCGCCTTCCTCTCCATTTCGATCCGCATCCACTTCTCATGACTCTCCTGCAAGTTTGAAACTGTACTAGGTGACGGTGGGGGAGGCAGTGCATCTCCACTATCGCTGAGTCTCACTGGGGTGACTTTCACCACTGACATCATCGATTTCGACGACCTTGAACCCGACTGCCCGAGACTCGACGAGGGAGATAGGGAAAGGGAAACATTGGAGGGAGACTTCTTCCCATTTCGCCGGTTTCGAGAGTTGCCCCGACTTTTCTTTGAGGAGGAGGTCTTCGGGGAGGGAGAACCAGAAACTAATGAAATTTGGGACAGCTTCAAAGGCTGGGGCTTCGATTTATCGGAGACAGTCGCCTTCTTCTTGGATTTGACTTGGTTGGAGTTGGAGTTTTTTTGGGCATCAGGGACAAGCTTTCGGTAGAAGGCCTCAGCCCCTGCAACAATTTCACCGCTTTCAGACTCCGAATCAGTATCATCTGTGTACGGGGAAATAGACGAGACCAGAGAAGGCACTTTCAACGATGACATCGAACGTGAGCGTCTTCGAGCAGGACAAAGAACGAGCTATTATTTGCAAACGTCAAAAGGTGCCGTTTGACAAAGTTCAGCAAGAAATCAATTTTAAACCCCCGACGAACGGACAGAAGTATAATATTGAGAGCCTCTGGACGCGGGAATAAGGAAGATTCTTCTGAAGTTTTGTTTTGGTTTTTTGTTTTTTTGGTTTTTTCGAAGTTTGCAACTTTAGACTTCTAATTTAAAGTGGGCTGTATTTGGTGCAAGAAAGTCCCCAAAATCTACCCAGAAGACAGACCAATGTTCAAATTCAAGGTATCTGGCGCCAAAATCCATCTGGGCGATGATGGACTTGAGGTATTGGAGAAAAACTTGGAAGGGTCCAAAGTTGAACAAGGACAACATCATCAGACCAATGAGCAGGGTTCTTCTCAAAGGTCGGTCCCTTCGAAGACCCCGACAAAGGTCATGGACGATGTAGAAGAAGCAATTAACAGTGTGGTCACTGCGACCACTTTGGCATCTTTACGTGTGTCGTTTGAAATTCTCCTTCCGTCATTAACTTTGTTGGAGCCAACAATTCCCGAGCCCGCCCCGGAGCAGGCGGGACAGGTAACGGAATCAAGGGCACTGAGTGACTTAATATCTCGAATCAAGACTTCCTGGAAGTCGATGCCGTACGAGGTCATTGAAGGGCTCTGTGATCTTCTGGGCAAACTTGACCTTGAAGGAGGAGGTGGGGTGAGCGAGTTGATTGAAGAGGTTTTCCACGGTTTGAGTGGCTGCGTCGGAGAGTACAAGGAAGACGATTTTTGGCTTGGATGGGCGGAGGAAATCGACGGGGATCGACGAGAATTGCGACGAGAAGATCATCATGAAGACAGGCAAGATGACCGGAGTAGTGATCAGGAAGGAAAGGGAAATAACAGCGGCGCCAGGACCAGCAACAATAATTCGGCTGCGCCCACATTTAGGAGCCCCTTGAATTCTGTTCGTGTATGGGGAAGAGGTGAGTGGTGTCGTAGTTGGGCAGATCGACCGACAAGAAGTTGGCTTCTCTCCGTTCTCTTCAACGCGTTATCTGTTCAGTTCAAGCTCTATCTCTAATTAGTTCCCCTAATTTAATGAATGATATATTCCGCAGGAGATTCAAGCACCAGCCCTATCCCTCATCAGGGCAGCTCAGATGTGGACTACGGTAATCTCGCCCCTTTAGCATCAATATCTCAGACGAGCACCCCCCGGCTCCCTCTCCACGCACAGCAGTCGACACCCGCCGCGATTCCTCAACTGAATCTCCTTAATGCGTTCCATCATCAGGCCCTCGCGCTCAACCCCCCACCTTCTACCACTGGCGGTTCTACCACTGCCCTCATGACGGGACGCCTGACTGGCAGACTAACAGGCCGCCTCACCGGACGCCAGCCAAATCCCAACAGTGTCGTCATCAATGCTAACAGCGGTAGCAACAACAACAGCTCGATGTCGCAGAACCAACAGCAACAACCGCTTTTATCCTCCTCCCGCATGGTCTCAGCGCGGAGCGTTACTGACATACTTTCCTTGCCCGCAACAAGCTCCCGCAGCAGTAGGAGGCACACTGCCGCCCTCACTGCGCGTAATAGCAGCACCGGTGGGGGGGCTAGAGAGGATGACCGGGAATTGCTCGTCAGCAAATCCGCAACGAAAATTCCGCTTCAACAGCACTTGGTAGGGCAAGGGCTCGGTGTGGGAGGGCCATCCAGGGCAGGTTCAACTGCTCGCGTTGACACTGGCCGTAGCGGGAGAAGCAGCAAGGAAAACATCGCAAATGACAATGATGTTGGGGTGTGTGTGAATGACGAAGACGCAGATGACGTTGATGTCGACTTTGGGAGTCAGCCGTCATCTGTGAAGGTTCTGGGCCGGGGCTTTGGTCGAGGAATTGTCGAGAGGGATCTCTGGGTTCTTGGGGGTCTTCGAGATTGGTCTTGGGGCGGCTTGACTCCCCCCGAAACCGGAGCGGGAGAATCGACGCGCGATTCCAAAACAACAACCAATTCCGACTTGGACCTTTGGGATAATTCCTCCCCCCACGTTATTAACAATTCCGAAATAAAAATTGGATTAACGCCGGATATTGTGCGCAGAGTTGCCGAGGAGACGAAGGAGAGCAGAGCCACTCGAGCAAGGCTCGACGATCTGGTCTTCAGCGAGGGACGAAAAGCAGACGGATTCGGATACAATGACGAGGCTTATAGATATTTGAGAAGAAAGGTCCAAGGCGCGTGGGATAACTCTGGAGTCATCTTGCCAGGACAGCCAGAGGACGACTTTCCCATCAATGTGGAAGAACTTGGGGGCCACTTCTGTGACATGTTCTCACGTTCTTTAGAATCTTCCTCTCAAAACTCCCTCCTTTCCATCTCTCGTCGACCCTCAAAGTCTCAAAAGAGGCAAACAGCCATCTCTAGGATGTATCACTCGATCCACCAGCAGATTATGGCGCAGGTACTCTGGGAGATTCTGAAGGAGGCTAATAGCGGGAAGAGAAAGGAAAAGGCCCCCCACAAGGGAGAGGTTGTCGTCATGAGGGGCTTAGGGGGCAAGCGGGCGATGTACAACGGGATGGAAGGGACCTTACTTACACAGCCTATGGTTCAACCGACTACTCATCCTTCCTCTCTTCAACCTCCGCAACCGAGTTGTCTCGTTGAGATACACGGGATCCCTGACAAGGTTCTTAGTGTTTCAACGTCTTCCTGCGACGTTTGCGGCAGGTGGAGAGCGCTCTCGAAAAGTTTATCGAATTTGGTGTCGGATCCTCGGCTCGCTGATGTTCAGCCGGGGAGCAGTCCCCTAAGGGTGGAACTTTTGGGGGCTCTTGAGGAGGCCATAAGGGGAGGAGGGTGCAAGGGGATCGCAGGAGAAGAAAGGTGGGATGATATCGTCACTGCTGTCACGAAAAGATGGGAGCCGAGGATCTGCAAGAGATTTTGGCAGGGTTTGGTAACGGAGTCCGTGGAAAGCTGCACCAAAGTTGAGGCTGAAAAGGGAATAGACAAGGAAAAGGAAGTAAAAGCGTGGGCAAATGCCGTCAATGCAATTGTAAAGGTTAGTAAACACCGCAACGAAGACGTCGTTCTCGACGACACCCCAAATACAGCAAGTACTCACTCTCGTGCCCGACATCATAATCGAAAAACAAACACATTCGCAACACAAAAACAACGAAAATTAATGATTTTAACAACCACCCCCCCAAACCCCAGCACGCCGATGCTACAATCAGATGCCCCTCCCTCCCTTCCAACATCCTCTCTCTTCTACCTCCCCCCACTGCACGCGATTACATCCTCAGGCACTACCACGTTGCTATTTCAATCCTCTCTCGTTATAGATTCGACGAGAAGGAAACAACAAACAAGGAGGACGGGACCGCTGAGAAGGGCGACGACTCTAGACTGTGTGATGCCTTCTGGGCGATGAGAGAGGCACTGAGGTGGAGAGGGGCACTAGGCTTTGTGGAAGATTGGAATGTAGAGGGGTTCATTACAAGAGAGCTCGGGAGTTGGGTAAATTTAATGAGGGAAAGAGAGAAGGCCGTTGACAAGGTTGCTGTTTTCGGTAGCACTGCGGTGGATACTGAGAAGACAAAAAATCCTCCTGACTTCCCTCCCCTCGGTACCCGCGTGGACGTCCTGTTCCCCTCTTACAATGGTGCTCGTCCTCGTTGGTTCCCTGGTGTTTCCTTGCAGGTAGGCTGCGTCGCTTTCGACGACGGTGATTATCGCCAAGACGTTGGGGACGGAGACTGGAGGCTCAGCAAATCGAGGAAAGGGTTGGGGGAGGAGGCGAAGAAGTGGGTCGAGGTCGCCAAGGGTGGGGAGTGGCACGAGAAGCACGATCACTCGCAAATAAAAGATGAGCACGATAACGACGTGGCAGTGGTGATGGAGGAGGAGGACAACGATGACCAAGAGAAAGATGTCGGAGAGAACTCCCTCAACTCGAGCTCCTCATCGGTTTTCATGGACATTCCCCCGACAATCCAGCCAACAGAAAACAAAGCCTGCGTCATACCTCCCTTAATCAGTGTCAAGGTCGAAGAAGAGCTAGACCAAGGGCAAGGGCAAGGGCAAGGGCAAGAACAAATGATAAACCGAGAGCAAGACCAACAGCAAGAACAGTCTGATCAACAACAAGAGCCCAAACTCGGCGAGAAACTTCCCTCCTGTGGGAACATGCGAGCACCACCTTTAGCTCTCAACCTCTCCAAATGTTCTGGTCGAGTCCCTCCAGAGATGGCCTTCGGTGATAGTTGTCCTCTCCGTTACTTCAAGGCTGCAACCCTGAAGCAACTGTTTCTCTTTTCGTTGAGGCTGAGAGCAATGATGATGGGTAGAAGTGGTTGCGGCGGCGGCAGCAGCAGCAGCAGCAGCAGCGGCGGAAAAGAGGAGGAGGAAAAGGTTTTGGAAATCTTGGAGGGGGGTTTGAAATTCATCGGCGGCTTCGGTGGTGACATCAACGACGGTGCTGACTTCAACGACGGTACTGACAATGTTCACTCAAGCCGGGAAGCGGGAGGAGGCGAGAACATATTGTTGAGGATGCTCGCTGACTTTGCTTATCAAGATTTCTCATTTGATGACGGTTCATTACACTCCGCTGAGCTTGTTGGGTCCGGAGCATTTGGGGAGGTTCGAGTTATTGACCATCCATTGCGGGGGAAGGCGGCAGTCAAGGTGATACCCCGCAAATGTCGAGAGGGTACCGCTGTCGTAGTAGCACGCGTTTTCGACGAGATAAATACTATGGAAAGGTGCAGGGGCGAGGGATGCATGGGCGCTATTCAACTCTTGGGAGAGGGAGGGGGAAGAAAGGGGGATTTTTTTTGGATCAAAATGGAGCTTGCCGAAGGAGGGGATCTCTTGGGTTGGAGGAAAAATTTTACCCTCAATTCTAATTTACCTCTCCCCCCCTCTTCACTCTTCCTCCAAATCTTTGGGGCTGTCTGCAATGCTGTTAGTGAAATCCATGCCAGGGGCGTCGTCCACCACGACGTGAAATGCTCAAACGTCATGGTCCGACGAATCGATATCGCGGCCGGCGATGTCGACGTATGCATAGGCGATTTTGGCGAGGCCGAGATTGCCCAGGCCGAGCATTTGATTGCCCCCGCCGGTGAGGAGGGTGGCCAAAAACAGTCTGGGCTGGGAACCTTTCACTCTGATGCCTTTCACTCTGATGCCATCCACGCCATCCAGGCTGACACAATTAGGACGGGCACGGTCAGGGCAAGAGGAACTGAGAGAATCCAGAGCCCCGAAATGCTCGCCATCGTCGACCGCACAAGAGTCGATGGGAACAACTTTGATAGGAGGAGGGGGGGGGTTGATGGCAAGCTCAATGTACCTGACGCAAGCAGTGACGTTTGGAGCTTGGGCTGCTTGCTTTACGAGGTGATCGTGGGGGACTTCATGTTCGACACTGGGGATTGGGCAAGGTTCTTTATGCTGCTTTCGCACGAGAAGATGGGCACCTTGCCAGAGAAGGATAAGATTGAGATTATGAGGGAAGTGCTTGCACGTGGGGAAGAAGAGGAAGAGGATGGGAATGGCGAGGAGCAACTTTTCGAAGAGATGGAGAAGATCATGAAGAGCTGTCTTGCCAGGGAGAGGGAGAGGAGATTGTCTGCAGCAGAGATCGGCATTTGGGCGGCAAATGCGGCAGAAAATGCTAAGAAACACGTAATAGTAGAATGAAACGATGAAGTGGTAGGAGGGAGTTTAACTCGGGAGGAAAATGCCTTGTTTGAGCACTCCACAAATTATCGCAAAAAAGATTTTTATATAATATGACATTGTAACTAACTTTTTACTTCAATTTTTTCCCATTCAGGGCCTTTGAAATAGCAAAGAGCATGCCTTGTCCCTTGCTAAAGACACACACAAAATCACACTGATCATCATAGCATCTCCTTCCCCCCATCATCAGCATCCCCCAACCCTTTTCTCTTTTCCCATTTTAACAGGCAAAATATCGCAACAGTGATAGTTGAATATTAACCTTTTCAAGGCCATTATGTGAATCCTATTCCGATTCTGATCACGAAATGATACCCAAAGCACATAAACCCGACCCGACAAGAACGAGCGTTGCCTTTAGGCAAGATGCTGTGCTTGGCGCCGGTGATGTTGTGCTTGGCGTCGGTGATGTTGAGCAATCTTCCATCAATAGAGTGGAACCAGAAAGGCATGAAAAGACTCCATTTGCCTCAATAACGAATGTGTTCTCACAAGAGTAGCAAGTATTTCCAACTTTCTTTTTCGTACAGTCAAACGATAAGGTTTGACTTCCATCGCTGCATAAAGCCAGTCTTCTTC
>Ga0115555_1003080_pt1 | contig 10913 bp, 6 predicted proteins | sample COGITO_mtgs_1104_2_FD_87285 | JGI IMG/M metagenome (GOLD analysis project Ga0115555, IMG submission 87285) | Pelagic marine microbial communities from North Sea - COGITO_mtgs_110407 | ecosystem: Environmental > Aquatic > Marine > Epipelagic | place: Germany:Helgoland, sampling site Kabeltonne...
ACTTGGTTGAGCTTTCCAAGCTGGCTGAGCTGAACTGAGTTTACGAAACATTCCCCTTTCTTCCCTTCTCTGATGAGCTGAAGTTTACAACAACCAATTGATTTCTTGGGATGTAATGTGAGATTGATCATAAATTTTTTATTTTTTTCTCGCTGAGGCGAAATCGGCGCAAATCATTCAACATCATTTTTACAATTTACGAATCACACCTAGATGGGAATAACTTTCCCGGCAGCCTTGACGGTTTCGTGGCTTCCCCAGTCTTCGAGGCCACTGTCCACGAAACTCTGGATCCACTTTCTATCGAAGGTTAGGTTATCTTTTGACACAACCTTGCTGATCTTCTCAAAGGAGGCTTTTACTTTGGATATAGTGGTTCTATGGTGAATCAGATCATTTAGTTCCGTCAGGGCATCTACTCTCCCCGAGCAGTTGGAAAATGTTTTTCCGAGCATCTTACAGTGATCGACCGCTTTCTCCCCTAGTTCTTTGAGCTCGCTCAGGTTCTTGTTGCATTCTGTGATTTGGGTGATTCCATCGCTACGAATGATATGTAAAGAGCAGGTGGGGAACCAGATAAGGCATTAGGCAAAGTCCTCGTTCCGTCCCAATTTTTCTCCCCTCTCCTCCCCTCCCCTCCCCTCTTTCTCCACTTACCTATTTTCGATGGCCTGATTTTCCTTGTGCAAGAATAGAAATACCTCGGCGGTGGTGATGAAGGCCTCCTTCATGAATGCGACAGGGAGAGTCGCTTTCCGCATGAGTTCTAAGCTCTTGATGGCGCAATCAACGGCGCATTGGCCGCACCCGACCTCGCCTACAACGAGAGAGGCGAACGCCTCGCTGGCCAAGGCGCTAATTTTGAAACAGGTTGGGAGAGGTTCGAGTCGTCCACTGGCGTCGTCTCCATTGATTTCTCTGAGCACCAACAATACATCTCGAATTCGTTCCAAGTCTCCCGCCTCGGCCACTTGGCTGACGAGGCTGCCGTAGTTTCCCACCGCGAGGGTACACCACCAAATGACTGCGGATCTGTTCTTCACCGCTTCCCCGATACCCCGGAGTGTTTGGAGCCTTACGTCCGAACCGGCATTCAGCATGCTATGGTCGCAATGGCATAAGCAGAACAAGCTCTCGATCTGGCCGCTTGTATTGCTCAGCAGCTGGAACCCATTGAATCCGTCCAATGCCCACTTATTGCTTTTAACCAGATCGCTCCCAAAGTAGAAGATGCTCGACAGGCTGTGCAAGTACGCCCACGTTGGTACCTTGAACATATTCTGTGTCTCCTCGTAGCTGCTCATCGCCTTCTTCTCCAGCGTGTTGAATGCCTTCTTAATCACCATGCCCGGATTTTCGATGACTTGCTGGAGCAGCAGGCTGACGAAGCACGCCATGGTATTTCCTTGGGGGGTCTTCTGCGAAACAAACCTCTCCATCAATGCCAGTCCGTAGCGACAATACCCCTCGTAGTCAAGATCTACAGCGCTCAAAAGAAATAGCCTCCCCAAAGCTTTCACGTCCGTCGAGGTGCCTAGCTTGTCATTTTTCTGGTTGATCTTCTCCCCCTTGTCCGACCCCTTGAACACTGCCCAAGCGTGCTTCTTGGCAAGCGAACAAATCGACTTTTGTACGTCTTCAACGCCTACGCCGTCGTTGCAATCAACTTTCAGCCACTCGAGTGCCTTCAATACCTCTCTCCGGCATGACTCAAAAGACCCGAGCACGTAGTGACACTCGGCCAAGCACATGCACCAACCAGCGACCCCCTCCTCCTTCTCAAACCCCTCAAACATGGCGAACTCACTCGTCTCGGAGAGCAACAGCACGCGCTCCCACTTTATCACGGCCTCTTCAAGGGACCCTTCCCGCATGAACCCGGCAGCGCTCATTTGGGCCATCTTAAGTTCTTCCTCCTCGTCCCCGCCCACCTGAAAGTGGTAGCACAGCAGCGGAAAGACGGACTGAAGGTCATCTTCTAAGAAATTATATAGACAGTGGGCCGCCTCTAGATGGAGCTCTTTCCTCAACGTACCCTCCGGAATGAGATCGTAAACAACCCGCTGAACTTCGCTGTCGCTGAAACTGAAGGTCTGAAATTGTCCCCTCTGCATGAGGTTGCCGAAGGCGTTGTTGACGTCGTGGAGCCAGTCACTCTTTCGGTCATCAAAGTTGTCGCTCTGGAACCAACCGTTATTGCACAGAGACACCCAGGCGGCCTTGACAGCACCCTTTTCCTTCTTCAAGGCGAAGGGGAGTATGCTCGCCAAGTAGTCGAAAGTGAAGTGCCGCTCAAAGACGGCAGCTATTTTGACCAGGTACTTTGACAGCTGATCTAGGCCATCGAATGCGGCAACCTTGGCCATCTGGCTGTTTGCTTGGTGAGCAAAGATTGTCTTACGTATCAATTCATCATCGGCGAAGACCAGCTCCCCACCCTCTTTCTTTTGCACCTTTTTGGTTATAAGGAGAGTCTCGACGAGTGCAACGCAGTGCTTGGGGTGCCCATTCGACTGCTCGCAAATCATTTGAATTACGTGATCAGGCCAGTTGCTTCCTCTGCTCTTTTTTACGCACAGCGATAGCACCTCTCCCGGATCGAGAGGTTGGAGCTTGATGTTCACAAAGCGCGTCAGCTTGCTCAGTTTCTTGAAGTGGCTCGCGTTCATCAGCTTCGGAATGTTCCCGCTGAGCAATATGCTGACGTGACTGCACCTCCTACCCATCTTCTCGACCAAGGTCCAGCTCTGAATATCCAGGAACTGCGCTTCGTCAATGATGAGCACAGTTTTCTGCTGGCTACTCAAAAGATGAAATAAAAATTTTGCGATGATGCTCGCGCGGCCGACGTTGCTCATTTCCTGAATGGTCTTGGTCAACGGAGCGGTGATCCCAAAGTCCATTATACTGTGCATCAGGCACAGAACGTCTTCCACGACAAGTTTACTGTATCGACCACTGCTATTCCTCCCGCTGTAATCGCTCCCGGTAGTTTCGCTATTATGCTCCGAAAAATCATCATTGCTCCCAGAATCACCACCAGTCGTCCCCCCTCCCCCCCCCCTCCCATGTTTGGTCATGCTGCTACCCAGTACGACCCCACCGTTCGACAGATTCCTCGATCTCCCCATCAAGGGGCTACTCACAGGGCTCATCTTGGGCGATCCCGACATCTTGGGCGATCCCGACATGCCCGACATCATCAAAGCACCGCTCTTGTCGTTGAAATTCTCGGAGACATCACTGGGGATTCTGCAAATTTCTCTCCCCGTGAATACCCCATCCCGACCTTCATTAAGGTTCTCGTCCAGCACGCCACTGGTCAGCTGTCCCAACTTCGCCGATTCATTCTCGCTAAAGCTCCTCACAATCCACTTTATCTGCCCGCTGATGTGGCTAATTTTCTGCTCGGGAGAAAGATCGTGCCAACCTTCCGAGTCGATACGCAAGATCTGTTTGGTGACGCTCCTGAGCGCAAAGTAGGGGAGCTTGTGTGTACTATCGGCAACAGTCATGTAGGTCTGAAAGCCTACCCGTTTCGCGACGGAGTAGAGATATGAGAGCATGGATGTCTTCCCGCTCCCCTCATCACCCCTTAGGCATACGACTCGATTATAATAGAGCGCATCCAAAATGACCTTCTTCTCGTGAGAACGTCCAACAAATAATTCCTCCTCTTCTCTAAAGCTGACCAATGTGGGCTTGAGGACGAGCGGCTTGAAAATCTCCACCTCCTCTTCTCGACCCTTTATCCTCAACTTTCCCAGGCTCTCCACGTCGAAATATTTGGCAATGGCGGTAAACGTCGCCAAGTCACAAACGATATCGCCCTTCCTATTTTTTGCTAGTTGCGACGCAATTTGATTGTCTTCTCCCACTATTGCGTACTCTCTTCTTTGCAGGGAACCCAAGGTTCCGCAGAACGCCCTACTCGTGGTAATTCCAACAGACACGCTGGCGTAGTGAATCGCATTCTTGACGGCCAATCCAAAATTTACTGCCCTCACCGAGTCGTCTTCATGACTGAACCCCGATACTCCGAAGCACACTACCAATGTGCAGCAGTTCTTGTCGACTTTGAACTGTCGCACCATGCCATCATGGTAAGGTTTCTGTGCCAACGCGTGGACATGAGCAAAAAGAGGTTCCACATTCTTTGCAAGGTCCGCCATATTCATCTTGTCCCACCCGTCGAACGACGTTATGTCTATAAATACAATAGTCACCGTCCTCATTTCGTCCATATCCCTCATCTTAATCGAGGGATCCTGCCGAAACTTTTCCAACACAGGAGAAGGTATGAACCTCTTCACCTTTGAGAGGAAATGCGACGTGTCGAAGCTGTGCCTCTGACACATCAAACGACTAAAGCTACTCACTTTGCTGTTCCTTGACATGCGATCGCGAGGGTTCAGCTGCTTCGGGCTGTCAAAGTTGCTATTGTTAACGGATGGTGAATCAGGGGAGTTTCTACCGGTTATGATATGAGGGGGCGTGGCGCTTCTCCTCCTTCTTCTCTCCCTCCTTTCTCTGTCGTCAATATCTTCGTCTTCCCCCTTTTCCGTTATGTACTCTATACTCTTATCTTCAAGCCCAGACACTTCGTCCACCTTCATATATTTTTTCGCGTTTGGATCAAAATTTTCTGGGGCTTCAGCACTTGAAATTGAAATAGTAGAATTCGGAATCCCCTCCAGTAGCGCCGATGTCTTGGGACATACGACAATTTGACCATCACTCAACTCTAGCGCCTTGGTTGCATTCACCAAACTCTCACCCATGACAAAGTGCATGCATGTCTCCTTGACGCCAACATGAGCCATTCCACTCTGTCCGAACCCGATGCCGACCTACAAAAAAGTAAATGTAAACGTTGTGTTAGCTGCTTGAGTCTTTTCTTTTCTTTTCTTTTCTTTTCTTTTCTTTTCCCGAGGGAGCAAACTGAAACAACTGACTGACTGACCTTGACCTTCAATGACTCGAATTCCTCCACCGGCCGGAAAAGTTTATTTACAATAGTCTTTGCACATTTGATGGCATATAATGCACTCTTGCTCTCAGCCGCCTCATTGTCCGGAACGAAGGCACATATCAATGCATCCCCAGCGAAGGACAAAATGTCACCATGTGACTCCTCCACAAAATGAATCATCTTCTCATAGGCGTCATTTAGCTTCTCTGCTAGCTGATCCAGCCTTGAACCGACGACCTTCATAGCTAGTTTTGTAAAGCTTGACAAATCAAAGATGGCGATTACCTGCATTGTGTTGTGTGCCTTGGTTAGAGAAGAGAGAAGAGAGACAGCACGAAAGAAGCTGCACAAAATAAATATAATATACTCACAAACCGATCATCTCCCGTCACTCTGTTTACCATGCGGACATCAATATCATCACTCTCGTCGATCTGGTCCCGCAGTATTTGAGGAATAAAACTCAGCAGATTGACTATCTCTTTTTTCATGGCATTTTGCTCCCGTAGGAGGAGCTCCTCTGCCATTTTGGGTACAGGAGGTGAATGATTTCACTGCTAATGTTACCAAAACATCAAGCGATAGGCACAACCAAATCGTATTATCGATAAATATTTCCCATTTTGTTCCTTTGTATACTGTATGTAATAAAACAGTCACTAAATTTTTTCCCTACTTTTCTGGATTTGATCCATCTGATCTGTTCAGAGAAGCAGCAACTCCTGAGCAACTCCCAGCTCCCAGCAGCAACTAACAATTGAATGATCCCTGTCTTGGTAATCTGCGATTTTTCTCAGCTCCATTTACAAACCAACATCCAATCAAGATGTCGTCAATCTTCAGCGACCACCCAAATAGGTGTGACTGTGCGTTTAATAGCCGAAAACTGCCCATCTCAATATCATCGACAACTTCCGCTGAGATGCTTAAACCTGACGTGTTCATTGCTTCAATTCTGGCCAATCACGAGCGAGTGGACAACAAGATCAACGTGTACGCGTTGAACAAATACGACTGCATGACCATGACGGATGACTGCATTCCAGGGGTTCTCTCTTCCATTGTGAATGCATCCAAGGATGACCAAGTTTCAGTTTCCAGCATCTCATTCCGCAATCACGCAATAGGCGATGCTGGCGCTAAGGCGTTTGTGGATATAATCCCCAAGACTTTCAAGAGCCGAGAAGATGAAGAGAACCCGGCCACAATGACCCCAAAAAAACACAATATCAAGCTTGAGCATCTGGACCTGTCTGGAAATAATATCGAGGCGGACGGTTGCACAGCCATCTGCGAGGCGATAAAGAAAAATTCTTATATGAGATCGCTTAATCTTAGCTGTAATCCGCTGGGAAAGGGAGGTGGCTACGCCATTGCTGAAATGCTCGAGGGTAATATATCCCTACAGTCACTGAGTTGTGGTGACTCTGAAATGACTATGGACAACCTCATTGCGATCATGAGCGTTATGAGAAGGAACGAGCTGGTTGAATCGCTTCACATCCCCAATTGTAGGACATTCAGTCTGCAAGAGGATCTGGCGAAGCAGACGAGCAGAATGCTGGAATTTAACAGTAACTTGATTGATTTGAATTTCGATCGAAACAATGTGGGTGACGAGGGGGCTGTATTGTTTGCGAATGTGTTGCAGAGAAAAAACTCGAGCCTCAAACGATTGTCGCTAGCGGCCAACCACATCGGCGTGCGGGGAGCCGAGAGCCTTGCCAGCGCGCTCATTCGAGGAACCAACCTGGAGAGCTTGGATCTCAGCAATAACAGGATCGGAAATGATGGAGCTATGGCCTTCGGAAGTGCTCTGACGCGCAACAAACAGCTTCGCAGTTTAAACCTGAAGTACAATAGCGTCGGGGACGAAGGCCTTGCCGAAATTGCTGTTGGAATGAACGAGAATAGCAGCCTGAGCGACCTGATGCTCTGGGGCAACAAATTCGGAGGAGCCTCATCGCGAGAATTCTTGAATTTGCTGGAGAGCCGTTTCGAATACTTTGGAGTCAGAATAGACTTCCTTCCTTTCGTCGTTGACGGTGAATACCAAGTTGCAGAGACAAGCGCAGAGAAAACTGTCAGAGAATGAGGGGAATACTGAGTGCGTTGATTAAGTGGCTAACATATTTTTTCTTCTGGAAATATTTCTTCTGGAACAAGTAATAGGGTGTCAACCAGCCTGCCGGGGTAACATTGACTGTGCGATTTTCGTGGCAAAAAGTATTCTCGGTATTTCTACCCTAACCTTTATCTTCCTTATCCTTATCCTTTACAAATAGTTGTAATCACTGATATCCTCCTCCACCACCGTTGTCCGCCCGTAGTTGTAGCCATCAAGTAAAAATTCTTCATATTCATCGTCGTCCTCTAATCTACTAAGCTGACGCTTGATATCGTCAGCAATCATTTTTTTGTTGTTCTCTTCTAATTCATACTTCAGTCTTTGGAATTTGCCCTCAATCACATCGTAGTGGGCGCCTTCACTATGGCTCGCTCTGCGGATACGGGTATCCATTCGTTTCAAACCACGGTGATCCTCCACTTCATCCTTCCCCAGCCGAGCGCTCATGAACTGAAGCATCCCCGTAGCAGTTACTTTGTTGTACACCGTGAGCCATTCGTCGCCATTTTCCGTGCTATTTAAATGACTGTACATGAGAATCTCTTTCAATGTGGTTGTAAGACGACCGATCTTGTCGTCCTCTGTCGTCGTGTCCCAGTCCCACACCTCGACGATGATCTGCTCGTCTAGCTTCTTGCCACACAGCGCATCTAGAGATACCCGAAAGACATTCCAGTACGGCTTCAGAGTGTTCATCTTTGCCTCGCTCTTGTAAATCACTTTTTTCACTCGGGTTTTGCCGATATCACATAAACTGGTGATTTTTTTTGGCTTCCCCTCGTGTGCCCCTCTACTCACTCCTTTTTTGTCACCAACAGTGTCAAGTTCCGTTACGTTTCGGCACAGCATGAAGTACGGATCGCTGATGCCACCCTCATCCAAATTTTTCAGGTGAGCGCCCCTTATTTCGAGCTCAATGAAATCCGCCTCGGCGAATGGGATTTCGCCCTGACACATGATTTGGTCTCGTAGGTTAGATTCTTCAAGCACTCGGTGCTTTATCCTTCTCCGTTTCTCCCTCATAGTCGGCTTGAGAAACTCTTGGCCAACTTCTTTGTGGAGAGCGTGCTCGATTCCATCGATTCTCTTCTCTGCGCTTTCCCGTTTTTTTGCCTCCTTCTCAACTTCCTTTTCGAGTTCCTCCTTTTCGTCGTCTCGCTCATTGTAAAGAACTTCATAGCCCTTTGGGACAGCTCGTTGCTCGCGTTTAGCAGCATGCATCTGGAGCGAAAGTGTCTCGTTCCGTGATCTCTGCATCATCTTTTCTGTCCATCGTTCTTTACGACGCTCGACATTCTTCGTTTTCTCATTCTTCCGCTTGATATACATCTCAGTCCATCTCCCTCGCTTCTGCTCATTCGATCGACTCGTGTTCCACATTGATTGAATCTGAGAGGCAGCCCGCTGTCTCATTTGGCCGTTGTGCAACTGGCGGTTCTTCTCTATGAAACGTTTGTGGGCGACATTACTTATCACTCTTTTCGTTACCCTGTTGATCACGAGCGTTGCGACACGGTTGCAAATCTGCCATGCAAGAACAATCAGTGGAGAGTTAGAATAGGGGCTACGCGTCCAGACAGTTGCGACATCATTTGGGGGGTCCACAGGGGCAAGCCGTACACCAGAAAAATTGCTTGCTTACCTGTTGGAGCCTGGACTTGAATTTCTTCCTCTCTTCCCTCCCTCGCCACACTCGCTGAATGAGATTGGAGGCAAAACTTTCAAGCTTCAGACGAATCTCCTTCTTCTCCCTTCTTTTCCTGAGATCGATCCTTTGTTTCAGCTGTTCCTGTTGTTTCATTCGTAAGATTTTGTTCTTTTTGAGCATATTTCGCCGGTCCTTTCTGACCTTGTCATGCAGATCTTGTTTCTTTTTGGGCGGGGATTTAGCTTCAATTAAACGCGGAGAGAGAGGAGGAGCTGAATTTGACGCGGAGTAATGTGCTCTAACAACTTTTTTATTGACGAAATTCTCCACCAGAGACTTGCAGAACCTGCTGGAAGAAGCGATTTTCTGTCGCATTAGTTCTTCCTCCCTATTTGCGTAGCGGTTGGCAGAAGACGTGGCAGTGTCGTCATCATAACGGTGTTTCGTGGGATCCTTGGGTGGTCTATTGGTGTGAGGAAAGGGCCGCCCGAAGGTGCGGCAAGACATTAACGGGGGAGTATTATTGCCTGGTTGTGTCTGTCTCCTAGAAGGGGGAGTAGGTTTCTGGGGAGTAGGTTTCTGTTTCTGCAGTACTAGTGATTTTTTTTGAGCCTGTTCCGATTCCTGGGGTTGATGCATCTCCCCCCGGGATTGTAGCGGTCCCTGTGTTTGTTGTTGCATCGGGGATATATTCTGTGGAACGCGATCGCCTGTGGGAGTCTTCACAAAAGCAACAGCACCTCCTTGCATCTCCATGCTCCGTTTTACAATTTCTCCAATTCTTTCGTCAACGCCGTCGCTGTCCTTGTCCCCGCAAATCAATCCACCCCGCTTAGTTTTACGCAGACTCTGCGAAAACCGCGATTGCCGCCTCATCGAATCAAGGGGACTCGTCTTTTTTTTCTCTTGGAGTAAGAGTGTGTCTCTGTCTCTCCGCTCTTTATCGTATTTTTCGATCTGGTGAACAATCCGTTTTCTTAGAGGCGATTGAGTCTGATTACTGCCATCGTCGGTCGCACCTATCCCGTGCCGGCTGAGGAGGTCGACATTTTTTTTGTGCTTCTGTGTGTTGAGCGAGTTCTTGAACACACCCTTACCCTCACGTCGGGACAACCGTATATACTCCTCGAGTATCGCGTTCTCGATGTTCAGCACCTCAGTGATACTGTGTGCATGCATCGGCTTCCCGCAACCAGGGCAGCTGATTTTCCACGAGTCCGCTTCCTCTAACTTTTTGATATTGTTGGAGTTCTCGCTGACAGCAAGGCTATGTTTGTACAAGAAATTGTTTGAAAAATTGAGGTAATCAGGCGGTGCGCAGCTGCATGTTTCCGGAAGAGCAGGACTGTCATCCAAGACACTTTCGAGGGGACCAAGGTCTAAATTCAGCGGTTTCTTGTTGAGGCCAGAATTGCTAAACTTGCCCCCACTCCGGGTAATGATCTCCTTCTTGACCCTCAGTTTTCTGGCGGCACGTTCATGGGGTAGCTCCTTATTCATGACAACACTTTTTCTGAATCCAGCAAGCATATTTATACGCTTCACCGCCCTCAAAAGCGAATTTTTTCGATGACCCTGTTTCTCCGTCTTGATGCTGTCGTAAACAAGGTCAGAGGCGAGGAGGTTCAGGTATCTCTGGGGCCAGGAGTGCTCGTTTTCACTCGGTGCGTTTTGGAACTTATCGGTGCCTTCGTTTCCGCAAAAATCTTCTTCAAATTTCCTGTCGTCGGCACAGACACTATTGTCCTCATTGTCCTCTTCCTCATTTTCTACGGTAGAGGTATTATATTTGAATGAGTTTTCCTTCATGAGCATTATAAGTTTTTCCATATTTTCCGAGTGCCCACCAAAGACGTGACTGTGCCCTCGCCCTAAATCAACAAGCTCCTCAATGTTCAGTTCTTTCTCGGAAAACCACGTAGTTTCGTTCAATTCCTTCATTTCCTGTTCTAAAAGAAGGATGGAGTTTTTCTTGATATTTTCAGATTTCTGCCTAGCAGCAGCACGCACTTTGCGCTTCCGAGCGGCTTTCAGTTTGCGTTTTCTACCTTCTTCGCTTTTACCATTACCATTACCATCACCATCACCATTGTTATCGTCATCATCCTCATCCTCATCCTCATCCTCATCCTCATCCTCATCCTCATCCTCATCCTCATCCTCAT
>Ga0115555_1003081_pt1 | contig 10913 bp, 4 predicted proteins | sample COGITO_mtgs_1104_2_FD_87285 | JGI IMG/M metagenome (GOLD analysis project Ga0115555, IMG submission 87285) | Pelagic marine microbial communities from North Sea - COGITO_mtgs_110407 | ecosystem: Environmental > Aquatic > Marine > Epipelagic | place: Germany:Helgoland, sampling site Kabeltonne...
AACGCTGCAAGGTATGGCGGACTCGATTGCATCAAATACTTAGTCGAAGAGGCGAAAGTGCCTCTGAACAACTGGCAATACATCGCGTACGCTCGTTACTTCAAGCACCCCGACTGCGAAAACTACTTGCTCGAAAAAGGGTCTCCAGAACCAACGGACGAAGAATACGCTGGATTTGTCGAGGAGCAGGAGCAAATGCACCCCGAGGAAGACGACAGCGTCGAATGAGAAAAACGCAGAAAACGCAGATAGATTTTTGATACAACGAGAGAGTTCATTTCGTTGACCTTTTCCACAGACAAGACTTCACAAAAAAAATGCGTTTTTTCCTCCTCTTCGTACTCGTCACAGCCCCGGCGTTGTTCTTCTTACTCAACGTCGCGAACGCGAATATCGAGGAGGAAGGTATTGGTGGCGAGAAAGAAGGAGTGGTTTCTTTGGAAACGCGCTTGGAATTCGCGGAGGAAGCGGAACGAGAGATCGAATCCGATGTTGTTTTCCCCGCAGAAGCATCCGATGATGACTTCGATATCAAAGACGACGACGAGGATGTATCACTACTCTACGCGCAAATAACCGAAGATTTAAAACCATTCCTAAAGAATAAAGTCACCAGAGAAATGACCAATCGAGCGCGCGTGAAATACGGGACAGAGAACCACCGAGCGTTCGGATTCGTTTGGGTGAAAACGAGTTGTTTCTCGCCACGAGAAGACCTTCGCGAGAGTTTAACGGACACCACGTCCAGTTGATATACGAGTACTTTTACGATTTGTGCGAGGTTTTTGGAAAGACAAAAACGAGGGAAGAGGATGGAGAGATGAGCAGCGAGGATGGTTCGAAGTTGCCGCCGATGGAAATGGCGTTATCGACGTTCGATTACAACCCTCCGGACGAGGAACGACTTCCGGTGCTTTGCTTTTGCCGCGACCTAGAGTTCCCGGAGGAAACCGGGTGCATTTTACACCCTGGGTTTGGGTTTAGGCACAACAAGATAGACGAGAACGTGTACGCGAGAAAAGAAGAGTTCGATGAAGATTTCCCGTGGTCGAAGAAGGACGAGAAGTTAGTCGGGAGGTTTACCATGTACCCTCGCATGGGGCGGCACGCGGAGATTCGAGCGAGGAAAAATTTCGTCGATTGGGCGGAGAATCGAACCTCCTTGGAGGATGGTTTTTTAGACGTGAAGATGTACTCGAAAATCTCCCTGAGAGAACACATGGAACACAAATACATTTTACACTTGGACGGTCAGGGCCACTCGTTTCAGTTCGAGGAAAAGCTCGGATTGAACTCCGTCGTCGTCAGCGAGAAGAAATTGTTCCAGACGTATTTCAGTAAATTTTTAAAGCCAAAGACGCATTACTTGGAGTTTTGGGAAAACGACGAGAAACCAGAGGACGTTTTAGAGGTTTTACACTACGCGCGAACACACGACGAAGAGATGCAACAAATCGCCAAAAACGGTCAAAAGTTTGCCCAGAAATACTTCACCAAGAAAGCGCGATTAAAGTACTACCGAGAGTTGTTTCGAAGATTCGCCGAAGAGGCGATGGCGTACGAAGTTACGGAGACACCGGAAAACGCCATTCGAATATGTTGTCCCGGGCACGCGTGCGAAGAAAACGACATCGACGTTAAAAAGTACGCCGAAGAAAACTTTTAATAACACACATATAGAGAGAGAAAGTAGATAGAGCAGCTGTAGATTTAGAGACATTATTGTAAGTAGTTTGGGATGATGATAAGCAACACACCAAAAAGGGAATCCAATTCTCGTCAAAACTATGCTCCCACGACTCATCAGAAGAAGCGTAATAAAAATGATCAAGCACTATCCACGCATCAGCGGCACGAACGCGCCTCAGCACTCAGCGACGATGAAGCCTCGAGTTGGTGGTGTCACAGTCGCTTCTTCGTCGCCTTTTTGTTCGGACAGAAATCGTTTCCAATTCAAGCCGTCAAAAAACGGAAGACTTTTATACGGAGGAAGAAGAGGACGAGGAAGACACATCTCCTCAACGTTTTCTTCTCATAAAGACGAGAAAGACGAGAGTACTCGCGATGATACTGATGCTGAGAATGATAAGGAGAAGTATTATTCCGCGAAAGCTATTCGAAGAGGCTTCATGGATAAAACGGTTGAGTACGATAAAAAGTACCTCTATCACGGGAGGAAGCGAGTGTATCAAGGCGAGGACGAGGACGATGTAAACGACAAGAAACAGATGAAGAAAAAGATATTCCCGTTCACGACAAAGAACGGGTTAAATTTTGAAGGCGTTGAAGCGGAAATACACGAAATCGAAGAGATTGTCGTCGGGAACGATATGATCGGCGCGGATCGAATACGGCGCGTAGAGGAGACGGTATCGAAGAGAGTGTTTAGCGTGCTCCCGATATTGGAGAACGTGTACGATACCGGGAACTTTTTAGCGGTGTGTCGATCCGCAGAAGCGCTGGGTATAGGCGCGGTTGGCGTCGTCGCAGAGAAAGGTTTGGTTTTTAAACAGTCCGGACGGACGAGCGGAGGCGCCGTGAAATGGCAGCACATCTCGCAGTACGAATCCACAAAGGAGTGCATTGAAAAAGTGAAGAAGCGAGGGTTTCGAGTTCTGGTGACGGATTTCGATAACGAGAAAGCAAAATCGGTTGGAGAGTACGATTGGGCAGAGGTACCAACGGCTGTGATATTCGGTAACGAGTTGGATGGAGTTTCGGAAACCGCGAAGGAGTTGGCCGACGGGAAAGTCTACTTGCCGATGTCGGGTTTTACGGAGTCGTTTAATTTATCCGTATCGGCGGCTCTTTTACTATATCACGCGACAGAAGATAGAAAGAAGAGAATAGCATCATCATCATCATCATCGCACGAACAACGGGGAGACATGAGCGAAGACGAGGAACGTTTGTTGCGTGCGATTTGGTTGAGTCGTTCAGTCGCGAATTATTCTAGGCCAAAATACATGAAAGGGTTAATCGAACGGTTCAGATTACGAAAGAAGAAAGGAGAAGAAGGGGAGGAGAGAACAACAACAACAACGATCGTGCACGATGATTTCAACAAGAAAAGCAACGATGACGAAAAAGAACACGAGGACATCGTTGCTTTCCAAGAAATTTTGCAACCGTCGCAACTTTTAAAACGAGGGAAGTTCTTAGACTAAGAGAGAGATAGACGACGCACTCGCACCAGATAGTATTCAAGTTTGTATTATTAAATTAAAAAGTTGTAGCTACGTAGTTTTATATCACTGTTGTGTTAATGCTAAATGTTGTTATAGATAGATAGATAGATAGATAAGATTTTCTCTTCGCGGTGTATATCACCGAAGAGGTCTGAAAGGCACGTACGGAATCCCTTGGTTTTCGCAACATTGCGGGCACGCAAACTTAATATTCGCCTCTTCTTGCTCGTCCAAGCCAGGCGGTTGCATGCCGATGCACTCGTAGTGAAACCAGCCGTCGCATCGGTCGCAGCAAATCATCGATCGTTTCGCATCGTACGCGGATCGACAGACGCAATAGAGTTCGCATCGTTCGCCCAACTCCTCCAGTTCGTCTTTGAGATGCACGGGTAACGCTCGACCTTCGCGCAAAAGAACGCGAGCGGCTTCGATTGGAATGGATTTATCTTCGACGACGGTGGCGGCGTGTTCGAGCCAAAGTTGACCGGCGGATTCTAAGGCAAACGCGCGATCGGCTAATGGATCGACACCACCTCCTGGACAAAGGCCAGCGGCTACGGCGGTCTCTTTCAGTTCGTGCAACTCGATGAGCTTTGGGAACGGCGGGCCTCGCATTAAAGACGTGGCGCGTTGTCGCCACGCCGGGCCGCACACTTCTCTCATCATCGCTAACGTCTCCTCGACTGGTTCCAATTCCATGGCTAATGCACCTTTCATGCCCGCAAAGATTTGTTTCTTCAGGTCAATTCCGACGGGTTGTTGCGTACCATCAGGACCGGTACCGCTGAGTTGATGTTGCGCTGTCGCGGCGGCGAACATTTGTTCTTGTCCCGGTTGCGGTTGCATCGCACCCATCATCTGCAATTGCTGTTGCTGGTGAACGAGAAATTGTTGATCGTGCTGTTGCTGGAACTGTTGTTGCTGCGCGAACTGTTGCTGCATGGCGGCTTGCGCTGCGATGGCAGCAGCTTGCGCGGCTTGCGCGGCTTGCGCGTCTTTGCCTACATCCATCGGCGTCGACGCGTCCTCTTCTTTCACAGCTTCTTCTTCCTTGTCCGCCGCTTCGGGCGCGGGAGCTTCAACTTCTTCTGCAACTTTCTTCCCCTTCGCGCCTTTTTTACCTTTTGCCGCAGCTTTACCTTTCTTGCCTCCTTTCACCGGGGGCGCTGGTTTCTCAGGCGGCGGCGCGGCAGCCGGCGCTTCTCCGGCTTCCTTTTTCACGTCCTCCTCGGGCGAAGGTTCCTCCTTTCCTTTTGAATCGTCCTTCTCCTTTGCCGCTGCTGCTGCTGCTGCTGCTGCCGCTTCTCTTTCGACGTTAGCGGCGGCAACAGATGGAGGAACCGCAACTTGTGCGTTCGGATCCATCGCTTGCGTAATCGCTGCCAATATCTGTTGCTCCCCGTCGTCCTTCTTCAACTCGACCGCGAGTTGCTCCATCAGCTTCGCGTGTCGATCTCGCAAAATCAAGACGTGGACAATGTGCGGGTGCGAAATCGCCGGCGCCATGTGTAACTGCGCTTGACACAACGCCAGCTGAACGCCAAACTGTTGCAGCAAAGTGAGTTGGTTGATGGTAATATTCTTCAACTCTTCGGAGAGTAAAGTTGGATTGGCTTGCGCGCCTTGCAAAGCAATCGTGCGTTGCGTCGCCGCGGCGGTGACAGATTGGCCCATGAGCATGACGTGCTGAATGGCCGTCAATTCGGCGTTGTGCGGGTTTGCACCGCGCATTTGCGCCTCGTTGACCTTTCTCGCTCTCGCTTCGGCTTCTCTTCTGGTCGTTGCTCTCGCAATATGCGCGGCTTGCGTCTCCGCAGACGTGGAGGTTTCGAGGACGTGGTGATTGTGCAAGCACTCGCGAACGCGCAAGCACCACGCGTCGTGCGCGTTGACGATTTCAATAATCAACTCTTCTTCGGGCATTTCGCACGGAAAAGACACAGACTCTTGCAAAGCTCTTTTCAACGCTAAAATGTTCGGCCGTTTCGTTCGATGGACCGATTTATACGTCTCCAAGGACAGTGCTTTCGGCTTTCCGTTCTTTGCCACGCACGGCGCGCACACGTAGTTGTTCATCGTTTTTGCCGCAGAAGCAGAAATGTTGATGCACTTCAAATGGTACCAATCGCCGCAATCGTCGCACCCGAGCATTTGTACGCCCCCGGCTTGTCTGCAGAGACAAAATTGACCGTCTTCGGTTTCCGGAGGAATACCAGTCCCGGTGACGTCCAAAATAGCCGCGTGGATAGATTCTAAAATCGTTTGCAGAACTTGCTTGGAATTCAGTTGCACCTCTTCTTGCTTGCTCTCTTCTCCTGCAGGGCCAACAACGGTGGGAGGGGTGCTCGCGTTAACTACCGGACGACGCAACAAAGCCATTCGCAGATTGTCGTTCCACTCTTCGCATCGAGTGACAACCGCGGTCAATTGCGCTCGTTCTGGGCACATGAACGCGTCTCCTTCGCTTTCGACTTCCTTCAACAAATCTTTGAAGTCCGAGAATGGGCGTCGTTTCTGCTTCTCTTGTTCTTTACCATCGTCGTCAGCTCCTTTCGCACCAGCTGCACCATCATCACCCGCAGCAGCAGCTACTGGAACCGGAGCCGATGCCAACAACTCTCTCGCCGCTGTAAACCAAACTTGGTGATTCGCCAAGTTCGCCTCGAGCTCGTCCACTTTCGCGACAATCGCCGGTAAGTTTTTCCCTTCCGAAATCAAAGCGTCCAACTCGTCCGGACCGATCGTTTGCTTTGGCCTGCCGTTTTCATCCAACTCTGGATTCAACATTGCGTCTGCTTTTTGACGCCACTCGTCCACGAGTTTCCATCGTTTGTTGACTTCTTCGAGAAGTTTCGGATTGAGTTCGTCCAAGTCTTCGGCTTCTTCGTGAAGCTCGTCCAATAAGGCATCTTCGGGTAAGTCTTCTTCCTCTTCCTCTTGTTTCTTTGATGCTTTCGACGACTTGCCGCTCCCTTTCTCCGACGTCCCGGCGGTGCCTTCGATTCTCTCAAGAATAGACGCAAAGCACTCTCTCGCTTTCTCTTCCCAATCCAACGCGCGTAATCGTTTTCTCACCGTAGCCATCGCTGGTAACTCCAAACCAAAGTCTTCGTGCGATAACTCCAATTCTTTAAACGTAATTTCCGCACCTTCTTCGCGCCATCGCGAGACGCAATCTTCCGCTTCTTCGTTCCAAGATTCGGCGTCTTCGACGCGTTCGATCAAAGCGGCGACTTCCTTCACGTAGATGCGCAAGTCCGGCGCCTCCTTGACGAGCTGCTTCGCTTCTTCCAACGTCGGTAGAGGTTGCGCCGTCCCACGTCGAGTGAGCTGTTTACCTTTCAGACACGGTTGCGCGCGTTCGAGCCACGCTTTGGTGGTGTTGACAGTTTCTTGAAGAAAATCGAACCCTTCGAGTTTGAGAGGGATGCTCGCGCCTTCGCGCACAATTTGAGCGACTTCATCGAGAGACTTCCTGTCCGCTTCTCTCTTAGAATTCGCGCATTGAACTGCTTGACGACCTTTTACTTCCCATTTCTTCCCAGCGTCTACGTGGCCTTTCAAACTTATCAAAAGTTTCTCTTCGTCTGGAGCGACTTCGTAGTCTGCAGAGTCGAGTAACTCCTCGCCTTCTTTCACCGCCTTAATCGCGTCGTCGATCGGGTCTTTCACGAGAAGCATGTTCTTAATGTCTTCGGCCCATTGACGAACGGTGATTCGGTTCTTAAGCCACGTCGATTCGGTAACTGTAATTGCGAGCGCTTTCGAAGCTTCCAAGTGTGTCTTCAATTCATCGATTGACGTCATCGGCGTGTCCATCTTGAGCGCTTTATTGACCCAAGCGTACGCGTCGTCGACGGCGGTTTCCATCGTGGTGATCTCGTCGCAATACACACCAAGTTCTTTGCCTTCGTTGAACAACATTTCCGCGTCGTGCAAGGGAGCATTTTTGGTATCCAAAAGCGAAATGGCTCGAGCGCGCCACGTGTGCGTCTCTTCGCGCGCCTTGATGAGCGTTTGCAGCTCCATCGAAGATACCGGCAAACCGTGCGATTCTTTTTCGAGCTCATCGAGATCATGAATTCGTACTAAAGTTGCCGCGGTATCGTCGCCGTCGTCGTTATGGTCTTCGTAACTCGCACGACCACCACCTCTGCCGGTACGACCCGCGCGACCAGGGAGCGCGGCGCGAACTTTTTCCGCCCATTTCGTTGCTTTTTGAATCTGCTCGAACAGTCGATGGTGACTGGGAATCTCCACGGAAATTTTCGTAGAATCTTTCAACAACTTCTCGCACGTTCTCGGGGAAGGGTAAGGTTGCTCTTTCAAAGCGTCTGCGACTCTTTTTTCGATGTTTTCGGCATCAGATTTCAAGTTGGTGTACGATTTCAAATCCGCCGCAGTCATCGGGACCGGTTTCGTCGACAACAGTTCTTCCAATCGGTCCAGCTTCATTCGAGGAACAATTCTGTCCTTCTTGGATACTTTTTGTTCGTCGTCCACGTTAGCCGTCGTAGTCGCCGTAGCACCGGCATCTTCTCTGTCTCCTTTCTTCTCTCCGTCGATAACCATGAGGTCGTTGTCGTCAGCCCCGGCTGGCGCTTTTTCAGCAGCTTCTCCTTCGGCGTCTTTTTCCTCCTCGTCTTCTCGCTCTTCTTTTTCTGTTTCTCCTTCTTCTCCTCCTTCTACGTCGTCCTCTTCTTCGGATAGATCGTCCTCGAGCATGACGTCACCTACCGTCAACTCTTCGCCGTTCATTCTAGCTTTCAAAACCGTCAAGTCGACTTGCCACTTCTTGGCGAGCGCTATTTTCGCGGACAACTTGCGCGTCTCCGCCATCTCGCTTCCGCCCCAAACGAACTCTTCTCCCGCGACTGCTAAACTTTGCAAATCTGCAATTTCCGGCATCGGAGCTTTCTCCAAGGCTTGTTTAACTTTCTTTACCCAGGCGTTGGCTTTAGTAATCCTAGCTTTGCCACAGGCGACTGGTTTGAAGTCCGCGTTGATTTGTTTCCGATGCTCCGCCGAGGTTGATTTCTCAACCGTCGAAACGAGCTTCTCGATATCTTCCAACGTTTTGCGGTAGAAAAGAACTCTGTTGTCCGCCGCGCATTCGCATAATTCCGCGCAATGCCTCAAACACGCTTTCCGCCCGACGTTGCATTTACACACGACGCCGGAGAGGTGTAATATGGAGCGACAGATGGTACATTCCGGATCATCCTCGGCGGTTCGCGGCGACGTTCGCAATCGAGCTTCTTTTGGTTTCTTGACTATAACTACAGCTTCGGCTTCAGACGACGACGACGACGACGGCAACGATGAAGACTTCTTCTTCTTCTTCTTATCGACAACTAACTTCGATCTGACGGTCCCATCCGCGGCGAGCTGTTCCCTCGCTTGGCGTTCTTCGTTCATCATCGTTCGAAGTTCCGGTAACAACCACCTCGCGGTGTTCTCGCTAATCGTCGTCGCTTCTTCTTTTCCTTCATCTTTATCTTCGTCTTCTGCACCAAGTTTCGGTGATGTTGTATCCGCGCTATCGCACAACAACCGCTCGTGACAGAACATCGACAGTTTTCGACACGATCGATATCGCTCCACCGCGTCGGTGCCGTGCGATAACCAATCCGGAGGCGCAAAGTTTACTTTCTCGCTAACGTTGAACCCGCAATCGACTTGCGCGTGGTAACTCTTTGGAAACGTCACGATAAAATCACCCGGGTTTTGCTCGACGCGAAATACCGGCACGTTGTCGTTTCGTAAAGTAGACGGCGGAAGCATCGCGACTACGCGTATCATCGCATCCGGTTGGTTTCCGAACAAATCCGGAACGGCTCGTTTGAACGAGTTCTCCATCGCCTCGCAGGAAGCCGAGGGAATCGCGTACCACATTTTCGCGGCGCCCGCGTGTTGATAGGTGACTGAATACAGATTATTTTCTTCCACGTGCCAACACGTCGAGGCAAACGTCGACCCGACGTATAAATACGGTTGCGACAAACCAGCCACGTGTTCCGGTAAACTTGCTAATAGACTTTCGTGTTCGCCCGGACCTCTCAACACCGGTAAGTTATTCAAATTCCACGGCGATTTTCGCATCTTTGCAACCATTTCGTCCTCTTCTTCTTCCTCCATTTTATCATTATTACCGTCGTTGTTGTCCTCCTCCTCGTCGTCACCGCCGCCGCCAGACTTCTTTTTCGTAGCAAAAGAAGAAGGCGCGTCTCGCATCCTCGGGAACCCGGAGCCTCGTCTCGTGGTGTCGATTTCCGCCGCGGATCGAACCTCGACGTTCTCGTGCGACCCTTCTTCAACCATCTGCCAAAAACTCTCTTCCACGTCTCCGCACGGAATAGTGAACGAACCGTATTGCTGTTGTTGCGCTAAAAGCATCTGTGTTTGTTGCGGATTGTTCCTACCAAAAAACGCTAAATCAAACGCGGCGCACGCCTCTCGAAATCCATCGATGGTATACTCCGCTCCGTCTTCGAATTCAACAGCACGCGCGGCTGCTTCGCATCCGACGCAAAACCATTTCCCTTTCGGCACCTTTTGTAGCGGCGGCGACAAACAGTACGTGTGAAAGCCTTGGTCGCATCCGTCGCACACGAGAAACGTCTCCTCGTCGTCGTGCCCGCTCTGGCCGCAATGCTTGCACGACTGCGCCGTCATGCGTTCAATCTCTAACTGCTCTGCGATTTCTTCTAAACCATTCTCCAATTTTGGTCTTTTCGGTGCCGGTCTGGAACATCGAAACTCTAAATCCAACATCGCCCCGATCAACTCCTTCTCTTCCTCCGTCGGTTCTTCCTCTTTCGTCGTCGTTTCCTCCTTTGAATTTGCCGCTCCTCCTCCTTTCCCGGATGATGCTTTTCCTCCTTTCCCTCCTCTTTCCTCCTCGTTCTCCTCGTTTTTCTTCTTCTCCTCATCCTCCTCTTTCCTCCTCATCTTCTCAAACGGCAACACCCACTTCTTATATAAACATTTCAGCGAGAACGAGTTCGACGTCCCGTCGTTCGCGCGCGTTTGCGTCATCCCGGGATCTAAAACCCTCGCGATATCTCTCCACTGTTTGTTCGTTTTCACCGTTTCAAACCCTTTCAAAGGATTGGTGTTGACGAGTTCGTAGAGTTTCTGCACGTCTAACTTCTTCCCTAAAAACGTCGGCCACCGTTCGATCGGTCGGTTGAAGTGCGCGCCCATTTTTTGGCAATAGTCTTGGCGAAATTTTAGGGTTTCATGCTGTCCAAATCCGCTTCGATTTTTCTTCCTTCGTTTTCCTCCTTGGGGGCTGTCGCGCTTCTCGTCGTCGTCGTCCTTTTCGAAGTCGTTGAGTTCGTTCACCGTTTGCACTCTCGTTTGGACTGAAAAAGTCGACGCATCAATCGCCAATCTTGAAGTGTGTTTTGAGCTCGTCGTATTGGTGGTATTGAGCACTGTTTCGGTGAAAAACTCCCGCGCGGTTTTCGGAGGTTGAATTCGGCACAGACCAAACCTCTCCGCTTGTTCGCGTATGGATGAAATGTATCGCAAAGGATCGGAAAACTCTTCCTGAGTTGGACGAAACGTCGGCGCGTCTTCGCAAAACGCGACGCGAGAGGATACTTTTTCTTCGTTTTGGGCGCTCATTTTGTATGCGAAACGCGTTTACGGGGATAAAGACCCGCTCGAAGTATTCCGAATTCTTTCCCGCCGATCTCTTTAGACCTCTCTCCCGTCGTC
>Ga0115555_1003089_pt1 | contig 10894 bp, 8 predicted proteins | sample COGITO_mtgs_1104_2_FD_87285 | JGI IMG/M metagenome (GOLD analysis project Ga0115555, IMG submission 87285) | Pelagic marine microbial communities from North Sea - COGITO_mtgs_110407 | ecosystem: Environmental > Aquatic > Marine > Epipelagic | place: Germany:Helgoland, sampling site Kabeltonne...
CTGGATAGCCGCAAGTGTCTTGCCCGCGTCAGTCACCCTCGCATCCTTCCGATCAACAGTCTCTTGAGGACCCTCTCCAGTGAGTTTGTCCTGGATAGCCGCAAGTGTCTTGCCCGCGTCAGTTACCCTCGCATCCTTCCGATCAACAGTCTCTTGAGGACCCTCTCCATTTAGCGTGGTCTGAATAGCTTCCAAAGTTTTTCCCGCATCAGTTACCCTCGCATCCTTCCTGTTAGCAATGTTCGTTGCCTCTTCATTTTCTTTCTTCGCCTTTTCGGCCTCTTCGTTTTCTTTCCTTGCTTTCTCAAGTGCTGCCGCTTGTCGCTTCTCCTCGGTCACAAGGCTTGCTCTCCTGCCCCTGATCTTGGCCTGAATTTTTATGGTCGCTTCCTTTTGCTCCTTTTTCTCCTTGACAACTTTTTTTGCTTTTGCCCTCCTCATGGAATTTTGGATGGCGATGGATGCATTCTTTTGCTCCTTTTTCTCTTTGACAATCATTTTGGCATGATTCTGCTTGAATAAACCCTGGATTTTTGAAGAGCTCTGCTTCACGATGCGTTTCTCTTCCGTCTCTTTTTTTGCTTTTGCCTTCCTCATGGAATTTTGGATGGCGATGGATGCTTTAACCTGCTTCTTTTTCTCTTTCACTACAATTGTCGCCTTCTTCTTCCTGATAGAGTTCTGGATGACCAAACTGGCTTGCTCCTGCGTCAAAAATGGTTTCCATTTGTTAGCGGGTAGAAGTGAGGAGGTCGCTCGCAAAATGAAAAAGAATTTAAGTGATCCTATTTTGGTATGGGTCGGTCGTACTTACCTTCTGGCGAGTTTCCTTCATCTCCTGGAAATCAATGCTGGCTCTCCTCCCCCTGATAATTTTCTGTAAAGCGATAGCGCCTTCCTCCATTTCACCTTCTTTCTTTTTTTCCTCCTTGATTTTGTTTACCTCTTTGCGTGCCAAATGCCCCTTGATGTGCTTGCTAATCACTGCCTGCGCTTCGTAAACCTCAAGCATTTCCAACTCGGCCTTCTCTTGAGCAAGTTTCTCTGGGGATTTCTTTCCCTTCCTTTTTTTCTTTTTTTTCTGGGGGCTCGCGGCCTCATTTGCTTCAGCCAATTCCTTTACGAGCTTTCTGCTGCTGCCACCCCTAAACTTACTCTGGATTGCAACGGCCGCATCGTGACTAACAGGATCAGGGGTGAAGGTTGGGTCGGCGAATTGAAAGTTACCTTGTACGATCTCGAAGGGCTCGTTTCCATACTCATCATCTTCGTCGTAATTTTCAACAACTAGCCGAAATACGCTGCTGTCCTCCTCAGTAGGGACTAACGTCAGCTGGTCAGCAAAGTTCTTCCACATCTTTTTCGCTTCCATGGATTTCTCGGTCATTAAGCTCGCTCCGTCGTCACCCATAATTCCCCTTACGGTCTCCTCGTCCAAATCAATAGGATACTGCTTGGAAGAGAGTGGCTCGTAGATTGTAATGCGAACTGTTCCGTCCATCTTGTCGTACACAGTCATTTTAACGTGCAGGTTCCCGAGCTTGGTCCCGATAGAGAATAAACTCTCAAGGTTCTTCCTTCCGCCCCTGCTGATGTAGGCAGATTTTGGGGATGATGCAGCTCGAGAGGGTTTACTGTGTGAGGGCTGGGTTGGGCGGTGAGGGTTGTTGTTCATGTCAGTGTCATTCAGTCGGGGGGACAGCTTCCTGTTGGGGTTATGAGCCTCTGGGAATTCCCTCGAGTAACTGCCCTTCGCGGCGTTGATACGCTTCATGATAACCAGGTTATCCCTCTCGATCTTTTTCCTCTCCTCGACCCTGGTTCTCAGATTTAGCGACACGGGAACCTCGTGACTGACAGTAGTATCAATTGTCCCGTTTGAGTGCATTATCTCCATCATCTTCTCCACGAGGTGACTATTCGCCTTCTCAATCTGTTCCATGCGATCTTCACGCATTTTTATCTTCTTCGCGTTTACTTGGCGCGTGTAAAATGACATCGGAGGCTTCGTGTCAATCACAGACTTTACTGCTCGGATCTGCTTGTTGTGGATCTTCTTCCGCTTGGCCAAAACCTTCTTTTGAATCAGCTTCGATGCAACAGGCATTGGCGCAGGGACAGCATGATGCGCCGAGGTGTCGTGATATTTCGCACGGTGGCGACCGTCCTGGTTTTTAGAGAGAGAGAGAGAGAGAGAGAGAGAGAGAGAGAGAGCAAGAGAGAGGGGGCAACAAAACATCGTGGGGAAGTGTCAGTCAAGGAAATAAATGGGGGAAACGGACAGCAAATGAGTCACTCACCGATATACTGAACGTCATTTAAAAGACCCCTATTAATTCAGTTGTAATTGGGCGGGCAGTTTCATCCGGATTTCTGGAGTTAAAAAAAATTGTGAGAAAATTGAAAATGCATTTTCTAGGCTAAATTTGGAGGGAGGGATGTTGAAGGCCGACTCAGTGCTATTGAAAGTGGTACCTCGGGACACTGCAATCGATTCGTGTAAAAATAATCTTATGGGGAACATAGCATGCTGGTAAGTTCGCTGACTGACTAATAGAAGAAACATTAAAAAATTGTCTTCGTTTCTCTACGTTTCCATCACTACATTGTTATCATAAGTAAGTTGACATGCTTTTGGGTACTCTCTCTCTCTCTCTCTCTCTCTCTCTCTCTCTCTCTCTATCTATCTATCTCGTCAAATCTAGTCGAAGAGAGACTTGGTATCGTCAAAGTTAATGTGCTCCTTTAGCCAGGGTCTCGAATACATAACATAAAGCATTGTGCGTGTAAATTGAGATCTGTTGGCGACACCACGGTGACAGACTCGATAATCGTAGAAAAGAGCATCCCCAACAGAAAGGAGAGGTTGGATTGTAGCCACTTTTTTTTTGCTGCGGCTACTGTGTGTACTCTCTCTGATCAAATCTAGTTTGCTCAGTCGGTTGAATTCGGCGGCTTTATTTGAAGATGGGAAGAATTCGGTTAACCCCATGTCTCGCGATAGCTCATGCACTGGGATGAAGACATTGAGAGCGTATGGAGGCAGCTGCAAATCTAAATCGTCGGGGAAGAGAAGAACTCCATCCTGGTGAAAATTTTGATCCTCGCTGCCTGGAAATGAGTAGATCAAGCCTGCGTAGGTGAGGGTTGCGTCACTGCCCAATATTTTTTCAACCGCCTTCTGCAACTGCTTGTTGCCGGTTATTTCGGAGAGTGAAAGGGTGCATGGCGTGCTCGGTGAGCCGTAGAATTCAGGTGCGACCGTTTGATTTGTTGTTTTGGGTAACCCAAGTCGTGAATCGATTCGACCTGACTGACGGCCTGCAACCTCAGTGAAAGCAAAATTTTCGTAGATACTGCTGCTGTTCTTGTAGTTTATCTTTCTTCTTTTAAGCTTGGATTCCAGACAGCTTAGAAGTTCCTCCGCGGGTTCCTTGAGCGGTCTTATTTCGTCAGGTTTAAACAGTTCCTTGAAGACAACCAAACCATATTCGTTCAAGATTTCAGAAATTGTGTTTTGGCTTGAGGCGTTGATGGTCAGCTGGTCTGTTACTTCGGCCTCCATCTCAATGCGGCTGGCCTGTGTCCGTAGCTCAGACTCCTTGAAATTCCCCTTCCGCTTGCCGAGGACGGAATCGTTTGAGGATGTACGAGATGAGCTAAATATATCAGTGGAATTGTCGTCGTTGGGCCTGTCGAACAGGCCACTCAGTAAGCTCATCTTGATGGCGTTGGGGGGGTGGGTATTTGTTTGTGCGCTAGGTGAGAACCAACGAAATTTTTAAAGAAAAGAGTTATTGTCGTCGTTGAGCCTGTCGAACAGGCCACTCAGTAAGCTCTTCTTGATGGTGTTTGGGTATTTGTTTGAGCGCTAGGTGAGAACCAACGAAAAATGATCCCGCTTGGAATTTTTCCACTTGTTACAGTTAACGGCCTATTGATCTGTAATTCGCCGATTGGCTGAAGAAGTTAAGATGTCTCAAGAAACAGTGAATCCATTTTTGACGGACTTTGAGAAAGCTTACAAGAAGCTGAACGATGGTGAAAAGCTCACGAAATTGTTCGATCCATCCACTTCGTCGGGTGATCGGGCTTTGTTATGGGGGGAGATGTGTCAGATTGGGGAATCGCTCGTCGATAAGTACGCGTGGGCTGTGCCGATTGATAGGGCAATTTCTCTGCTTAAGGAGTTTAGCCCAATTGTTGAGGTGGGCTGCGGAAGCAACGCCTATTGGGGGAAAGTTATGGAGGCGGCAAAAATCGATGTGCGTTGCTATGATAACGACAGTGAGGGAGGAAAGATTAATAAGAAGAGGAAGCTTGAAGCTGGCAGCAACAGCTCGAGCAGTTTGCTGAGAACAGGTGGTCCCGAGGTACTGCAGTTGGATGAATGCCAAGGGAGGAATTTGTTCTTGTGTTTCCCCGACGAGGAATTTGGAGGTGATGGAGAGGATTTAGGCGGCCTCGGGCTTGCTTGCCTCGATCATTTTAGAGGACAATGTGAGTGGGTTGCTGCTATTAATTAAAGACTGGCATTTGCTATTTGCAAGCGAGGCAGACAGACTCTCAGGAGCGCCGCCTACTGCCCAGCGATCACTTGACGCCATGCTCACTATCCCTCGTTGGTTTTAATTTACCTACTACGCACGCAGATGTAATTCACGTTGGCGAGCTCTTCGGCGATGCGGTGGAGAAATCCATGTCTCCCTTTGGCAGGTCCAGCTCACCTGAGTTCCAAACAAAACTTGGTCAGGATTTCCATTGCCTGGTGAAGATAGAATTGCCTTCATGGCCTCACGAGGGGCAGACATTTAGTGTCTGGAAACGGACAAAAATGTGCGAGATTGTATTCGGGGAGGGAGAAGGGGAGGGAGATGATGATGATGATGTTTTCGAGGAGGCAAGCTTCAAGAACATCCCCAAGAGCGAGAGACTGCCACTCACCGTCTCATCTCCAGCTCTGAGGCATCTCAGTGGTCTGCCCTGTGCCAAGGGGGTGGTCTTGACGCTCTTAGAGGGGGAGTACGTGGTGATGAAGTTCCCATTCGACTCCCCGGCGGGAATGGAAAAGGCCACCGGTTTGTTGAAGCATGGGAAAGAAGACCCAGTTTTTGTAGCACCGACCTGTGACGAAATCAGCGTCATCTGCCATCAAAAATATTGCGAGGGGTGGGAAGGGAAGGACGCAGTCACGTGGGATGATAACTGGAGCTGTTTCAAGGTGAAAGGGCCCATGCCCTTTTATTTAGTCGGGGTAATGGCCAGTCTCTCCACTGCACTTGCAGCTGGTGGAGTTTCACTGCTCGCACAGTCCACCTTTGACACTGACTACGTTTTGGTGAAGACGGAGAAATTGGCCGAAGCAAAGAAATGCTTCGAAATCGAAGGGTGCATTTTAAAATGAGGAGATAGACATTAAAAGCCAACCCTATTTTGAGAGTAATTAGTTGCCATCTATGAGGAGCTCTACGCTCGCCGCCACGGCATAGAGCCGACAACATTTTGATCTAGACATGTTGTAAATAAGCTTGTTCGTTCTAGCTCTAGAAATTTAACAAGATAGACAATAAACACACATCCCCAGTTAAATAATCTGTGAGAACGCTATTTTTTTGGCAAAAAACTGGCTGAGTTGTTTTGCCGCTGTTGACAAAGTAAAAAAATGAAAATTTCGTTTACTTAAATACATTTTTGTAATACAATTTTCTTTCATAGTATTATATCAATACATTATATAATTATTTTGAATCAATTATTTTCAAATAATTTTATAATTATTATATTAAAAAGTTTTTTATATTAAAATTATTATATTTTATTATCAAAAGTAAAGTATAAAATGTTATTAATTTTTGAAAAAGTTTTTATTCAGAAAATTAATAAATATTTTTAAATAATGTAATCAAATGAAATTGTATACCAAAAACGTATTTAAGTAAAAAAAAAAACGATTTTTTTTCAACCAAATTAAAAATCTCACGGAGTCAGTTGGGCATGAACTGACGCATTGACATGGTTTTTAAGCAGTAGGATCTGTTGGCCGACGTCTATTTCGAATGCGTTAGACACAGAGACAGTTATGTTCCTTGCTTTAAATTTTTTCGGTTTGCACAAAGAAAGTAATTTAAAGAAGACATTCGCTGCTAGGATCTCCCAAACCAAGAACCACCCAATGCCTCAAACAACATACATCTACCACGAGCGTCAAATGGCGGCGCTCTGCGGTCAGCATAGCTTGAACAATTTGCTGCAGAGAAACCATTTTGCTCCTTCGGACCTTGGTATGATTGCAGAGGAGATGGACCGGGAGGAGTTGCGTATCATGGCACAGAATGACGAGGGTGGCACATCAAGTAAGTCTTACTTGCGGAGAATGGCTGAGGGGTCGGGGAACGTGGATTCTTCGGGTAACTTTTCCATCCAGGTTTTGTCCCATGCGCTGTCGACGATGGGGATCACTTTGAATCTTCGGCACCCCAGGACGGACACTTCTTACGGGAACAAGGAGGAGGATATAACGGAAACGGAGGGATTCATTATGAACCGTCATGCCCACTGGTTCACAATCCGAAAGCTCAATGGGAAATTTTGGAATTTGAACAGTTTGAATGAACGTCCTGAGGTTATATCTCATTTTCGCCTGGCTGCAGAGGTCGAGGCGTTGCAGGGAGGTGGGTGGGATGTATTTTATGTTTCCAAGGGCTCTCTTCCCCCCGCATTTACGTTCGAGGATGGGGATGACCGTTATTTGTCAGAGGCTCAGCGGGAGCAGATGGGTCCTCTTACTTATTGGTGGAGAGAGGAGGATTTGGTTGCAGGGAACGCCAAAAGTATGTCGAGCGACCCATGGGCGAATCTCCAGGGTTCTGGGATGCGATTGGATGGTGGCGGTGGTAACTCTGCTGCTGCTGGCAGCAGCAGCAATGTGCCAATCGATGTGGATGGTTTGACGGAAGAGGAGCAGATTGCATTTGCAATCTCTGCGAGTTTGAGCGCACCTGATCCTGATTCCGATCCTAATATCTCCGAAGAATTATTCCCCGCTCCTCTTCAGACTGCCGCGAATGCCGTGCGGATACAATTTCGACTCCCTGACGGATCCAAGAAGGTTCGTTACTTTGACTCCACCAAAAGTGTGAGCCAAATCTATTTATTTGTGTCGCAAGAGAGCGGAGTAGCTCCCAGTGGCCTGGAGCTCCGGGCATTTTATCCTAGCAAGAGTATCGAATCAAATCCGTCTGTTTCGATTATGGAGGCTAAGTTGAGTGGTGAGTCGATAAATTGCCGTAGAAAATGATTCACAAAGGGCGAAAGGGCGGCAAAAAAAAAACGCCGCGGTACAAATACAAATTAAACAAGCGAATAAAGAGTAGAAGCCAACGAATTGCTGCAAATGTTATCGATATGCTATACGCTGCTATAAACACTGCTATCGCGAAGACATTATTGTACATCACTATTAATTCAAACATTTTTTGCACTGCGCCAAGAGCCTAACTAGGTTAGCGCACAAGTCATCAACACTACCGCAATAAGTCGCCCCCTTCTCCTTCGTCAAGCACGCCGCTGTCCAGCACAACCCATGAATGAATTCCACCTTGTCCATAGTCCTGCACTCAGGCTCATGAAGTTCACGAGTTGGTGTCGGAAGGCTCTTTACATATGCTAGTCTGACATTCCTCTCGACGAATCCCTCGTCTATGAGCTTACTGTCACCGAAGAAAGTGCTCCACTCGAGATAGCTGCAGGTCTTCTTCTCCCCGGGCAAATTGGTCTTCCCACTATACTTCTCGAATAGTCCGTCGACGACTCCCATGTTTCTCTTGAAAAGTATATCAACCTTCTCGGTGTGAATAATACTGTCTCGGAACCCTAACTCCTCTTCAAGGTCGCTCTCCGGTCTCAAAACATCGTCAATAAATGTTATCACAGATTCTGAGGGCGTCAAGTTCGGGTATCGTTCAAGGGCAAGTAACACCACCACTTCCAAGAACTGGAATCTATTGAGCGAATTCTTCTTGTTGAAACTTGCCTTGGGCCCGACACTCTGGCAAGCAACAAACATGAGACCAACTTCAGCCCTTCCTATCCCCACACCAGGTTCTCTATCCACCAATGTTTTTGTCGCTTGCTCTCCCTCCCCCTCTTCCACCCCATCTCCCTCCCCTTTAGCCTCTTCCACCCCATCTCCCTCCCCTTTAGCCTCTTCCACCCCCGCCCCTGCCCCTGCCCCTGCCCCCGCCTCCTCTTTGCTGCTAGGGCGTGTCTCCTTAGTAGCGCGGTTCTCCTTAGTAGCGCGGATCTCCTTGCTACCTCGTCTCTTCCTTTCCTTTTCTACCGCTACATGTTTGTCCTCTGCAATCAAGCCACACTGGTTCAAGAACTCGTAATAGCTGTTCTTCCCCATGCAGAAAATTTCGTTACCGCTACCAACAGCAGCTGCGTAGTTCCTGAAAACATTCTTGATCACGGAGAAGTTATCGAGCAAAATTTCTTTTATGAACTCGAATTGCTCCACATCTTTCTCTTTCCTAGCCTTCTTGCAAATGGTCTTCTCGATACGCGTCATTGAGATGTCTTGTAGGAATGCTGCTTCGATGGTAGTTGTATCGTCCATGATAAATTCGGCAAAGCAGCTTATCGGAAGCGACCACTCTTGCTTGGCTCTTGGCGCCTTTTTTCCTTTACATCTCGGCAGCAAGCTGCCGTCTGCATCGAATTCGGGAGGGATCTCGATCACTACCCTGTTGACAAAAGCTGGTAAGTTCCTTAGGCTGTTCTTTTCATCAATTTTACCCCACGTTTCTGCACGTTTTGTAACCTCTTGATCACTGGCGGCGCACACAACATCCCCATTGATGACGAAACAATACTGGTTATTTCCGGGAGGGACCATCGTAACAAGCTCCCAGACCCCAGTGTGCTCTCCCGTTAGCGTCATCACATTTGGTACCCACTTATTGAAGTTGGTAGCAACCTCAACTGTGTTGATCAAGTCGACATTGTACGGCACTTTCATCAGTCCCGTACTGTCCTTTCCATTAAATGCAAACGTGTATTCCTGCCAGCGTTCGCAGATCCAACAATTATTTGTCGCTGTCCAGTGTTCCTTGTTTTTGATCTCAGGCATGGCGCTGTTGAGAATTCTGCTGAAGACTGTGCTGCCGATATCATCCTCACTACGTTTTGCGGTGGGAATTAAGAAACCCTTGCTGTCAACAAAACCGTAGTTGCCTTCAACGTGGAGGCCCATCAGCGAGTGGTTATTTTGCAAAGCCTCCGATAAGATTTTACAGTCATCTGCATTGAGTTGATTGTGGGCGATATTGAGATGATTTAGCTCGGTCGTCGCACGAAACATTTTCGCCACTGCCACTGTAGCTGACCGCTCTATGTCAGTAGAAGTCCCGAGCGCGTTGTAACCCATGTCAAGTGAAGACAGCTTGCTCTTCTCCACCGCATTGAAGATGCTAATCGCGCCTCCCTTCTTAATATTGTTCCAGCTCAAATCAAGTTCCGTTAGGTTAGTCTTTGCCCGGAGCAACTCTGCAATGTACTCAGCACCCTCATCACCAATTTTATTCCCAGCAACATTAACTTTCTCTACCGGACACTGGTGAATGATAACGTCGGTTATGTTGCATTTTTCCAAGGTCATGAGCGATTTACACAGTCCCTGCAAGTCCTTTACTCGCATATTAGCTTCCTCCAAACCCAAAACCTTTAAATTTGTTGCCTCTGCCACTAGCGAATTCAGCATTTTATACGCTCGTGATCCAAGACGATTCTTACTGAGGTCCAATTTCTGTAGTATGCTCGAGTCCATTTTTGACAAAATCTTACAAGCGCTGGGATTGCTCATTCTATTATTGGTCAAATCGATGTACTTGAGAAAAGTTGCCCCTATAGCCTCCGCGAGTGCGCTTGTTTGCTTATCTCCCAAACCCATGTTGCGTAGCACGACTCCCCCGTCCAAATTCACCCCATTAAGAAGTTTGCTGATGACAGGCTCCGGATTGGTGTTGAGTTTTCGGCACGTCATCATGTACAGCTTGTTCGGAGTCGTAGGTTTTTCGTCCAGATCAGTCTTCTGCAGATCACCGAGAAAGTTTTTGCTTGCAAAGGCAAAATTGTGCTTTGAAGGAGACGTGTTGGGGCTGTTATTTCCCGTTTTGACCATGAAATCATCCCCGATTGTGCTGGTTGGACTACTGGCATGTGACCGCTTGATCCGCGACTGTTTCAACCTGAGGATCTGCTCCTTATCGACCTTGCTCTTGTTCTTGCGCTTCTCAAGAGCACTGAGTGGAGACAAATTATTGCCATGTTCAAACATGGGTTGCAGTTGAGGGCTACTAGACGATTCTAACAACACAGTGGGTGAGGGAACCGTAGGGAAAGGTACAGAGAGCAAAGACTTCGATGCGTCGAGGTAGTTTTTATTGTTGTCCTCATCACCACCATTGTCAGCATTGAAGAAGACCTTTGCGGCAGACTTCTCCGCAATGCCCGGGAGAGGCTGCTTCTCAGTAAAGTAAACGAGCTCTCTCCTCTTAATAGTAGCTCGTTCTGCTGGCTTACGATCGTGCCATAGTTGTTCGGAAACATCATGAGTGAAGGATGACTTCCGCCTGTCTTTGAGCTTTGGTGTTGGCAGCACACTGAGCTTGAGGAGAGCCGAGACAGATGATTTCCGAAGTGGATAGCGATTTTTGGGTTTTAAACTTACAATCGACGACGACTTTGACAACGATTTGGCAGCGTTTGGAGAGAGTGAATTGAGTCTGGAGACACGTTGGGGTGGGTTGATGGGTTTTAGCATGCCAGGACCACCGCCCCAGACTCCACTCCCCCCCCCCCCCCCCCCCCCCCCCCCCCCCCCCCCCCCCCCCCC
>Ga0115555_1003090_pt1 | contig 10894 bp, 9 predicted proteins | sample COGITO_mtgs_1104_2_FD_87285 | JGI IMG/M metagenome (GOLD analysis project Ga0115555, IMG submission 87285) | Pelagic marine microbial communities from North Sea - COGITO_mtgs_110407 | ecosystem: Environmental > Aquatic > Marine > Epipelagic | place: Germany:Helgoland, sampling site Kabeltonne...
AAGAAAAAACTGTTCTAGCTATAATTTCTAAAACTGAAAAAATAGATTTAATAGCCTTAAAAACTCAATCTGGATTAAGCAATAAAAAATGGGATAAAACCATTAAAGGCTTAACAAAAAAAGAGGTGGCAAAGGTTACTAAAACTGAAGATGGGTTGTTTGTAGAAGTTGTTTAAGTATCGTTTTGCTTCAATAATTACAGGTTTAAATTTAAATTTGATAGTCTTTTTCATGCTAAGGTGTTAGTTTTGAAAAAGATAGCAATAAATTATAAAAAAATTTAAACCTTTTTTATAATTAAGAGTCTTATCTTTAGTATTCTATAAAATTATTCTTTTGGCATCTTTATTACCAATTAGCGGAGTTCTTGGATTGCGTAAAGCAAAACATTTATTAAGAAGAGCATCATTTGCTTATGACAAGGAGATCATCAATACTTTTGCTGCGCTAAACATTAATGATGCTTTAAATAATTTATCTTTTAATGGAACTAATCCTTGGGATGAGCCCTACGACCCACTCCCAACAGAGAGTCCCGATGCCTTTTGGCTTTCGTCTTCAGAACTTCCTAACACTTTTAACGGTCAATCAAGAAAAAGGAGAATCGTATCAAGTTGGTGGTGGTATAATGCAATACATCAAACTAGCTTAAGACATAAGCTTACTTTTTTTCTACATACATCTTTTACCGTTTCTAAAGACGGGGGTACAGGAACCTCTACACATTTTTATGACCATCTACGTCTACTAGATTTCTATGCATATGGTAACATAAAAATCTTAGCAAAAAAAATAACCTTTGACAATTCAATGTTGATATACCTCAACAATACAACTAACAATGCAAATAATCCGAACGAAAATTATGCACGAGAGTTTTTAGAATTATTTACCATTTTAAAAGGGCCTCAAATAACGGAGGGAAATTATACAAATTATACAGAATTAGATATTCAGCAGGCTGCAAAAGTTTTCTCTGGCATTAAAGTTCAATACGACAGAAGTATCATTGACCCTGATACAAATCTTCCAAAAGGAAGAATAGCTGTAGGGAATCATGATACAACAAATAAAACATTTAGCAGTGCTTTTGATAACCAGACAATTACAGGAGGTCATTCAGAGGAGACCATTATTAATGAGTTAGACGCATTTGTAGAAATGATATTTGAAAAAGAGGCTACTGCTAAATCTTTTTGTAGAAAACTGTATCGTTTTTATGTGAAAAGTGAAATTACTGATGAAATTGAAAATGATATTATTGGTCCTCTGGCTAGTGAACTCATAAATAACAACTATGAGTTATTACCAACCGTAAAAACACTTTTATCTTCAGAGCACTTTTTTGGCAATGACATTGCAAATGAAACTGATAAAATTATAGGATCAATAGTTAAAAGTCCATTACAAATGATCTCTGAAATAAGTTCATGTTTTGAACTTGAAATTGCAAACCCTTCAACAAACAATATTGATTTTTATCGATTTTTTAATTTTGTGCATAATTATTTTTTAGCAAGTAGTGGGCTTATTTTATTTAGCCCTGATTCTGTTGCAGGATATCCAGCCCATTACCAAGAACCTGATTATGACAGACATTGGTTCTCTTCGAACACAGTTTTGGGTAGGTATAAATTAATTGAAAGCTTTATTAGTGGTAGAAATAAAATAGGCAATAATGGTCTAATTTATGTACAATTAAATATTGTTAACTATGTGAGAGATCATATCGTCAACCCATCTGATGCAATTTCATTAGTAACAGAATTATCTGATTTACTATATCCTGAAAGTATAGATGCTGACAGAAAAAATTATTTTACAGAAAACTTATTAGAGGGGTTTCCCGCATATTATTGGACAGATGCTTGGTCTGAATATTTGAATTCTAATGATGAGACTGTTGTTAAATCTAGACTAGAGGCATTATTTACGGCGCTAATAAATGCTACAGAATTTCAATTAACCTAGAATTATATGAAAAGAAGAAATTTTTTAAAACTTTCTGCAACGGCATCTGCTATTGGTTTACTTCCTCTTGAAATAAAGGCAATATTGAAAACTGCTAATTTATCAACTTGTGATATTGCAAATCGTAAGTTAGTTCTAATAAATCTAGCTGGTGGTAATGATGGTCTTAACACCATTATACCCATTAACGAATATGATGCCTATGCGAACTTAAGACCTTCACTAAAAATACCAAACTCTGGGGTAAATTCTTTCATTACGCTAGACAGTACGCTCCCAGAAAATCAATTGATTGGTCTTCACCCTGCTCTAACGGGTTTTAAAGATTTATATGATGAGGGTAGGATGCGCATATTACAATCTGTTGGATATCCTTCCCAGAATAAAAGTCATTTCGCATCTACAGATATTTATTCTACAGGAAATGATGGAAATAGTTGGGATAACGGAAATGATTCTGGGTGGATTGGAAGATTTATGGAGAGGTATTACATAAATGAATTAACTGACAGCTACCCTTTGGGAGTTCAAATTGGTTCTAATAAAACCTCTTTAGGGTTCCATGGAGAAACAGAGCACGGTTTAGCAATTAATATCTCCGGACAAGATCCATCGGGTTTCTATTCAGAATTAAGTGGTTTAGGAGGTGACGCACCAACTAATATTCCAGACAGTGATTATGGTTTAGAGCTTCATTATATTGCGGAAACTGACCAATTATCTAATCAGTACTCTCAAGCAATTTCGAATGCATTTAATACGGGAAGCAATGCCAATTCTTACGCTGATTCAGATTTGTCAAACCAACTTAAAACTGTAGCTAAATTAATAAGCGGAGGCTTAGAGTCTAAGGTTTATATTGTTAGAATTAGTGGTTTTGATACCCATGATAATCAATCTCAATCAGTCGGATCTATTGAAGGGAAACATAACGACCTATTAACCGAAGTCTCTGAGGCTATTAAGTCTTTCGTAGATGACTTAGACCAACAAGGACTGGCAGACGATATTGTTGGGTTAACCTTTTCAGAATTTGGAAGAAAAGCAAAAGAAAATGGAAGTTTAGGAACAGATCATGGAGAAATTGCTCCCATGTTTGTATTTGGAAATCCTGTTAATGGGGGAGTATCTGGAACTAATGTAGACTTAAGCGAGGCAACTGACGATAATAATTACCAATTAAAAACTGTACAATTTGATTACAGACAAACATTAGGTACTTTATTGCAAAATTTTTTAGGCGCAGATGATACAGTGATTGATTCGGCCTTCTTTAACTTTTCAACTGATGAAAGCTTTGCAAATTTAAAAATAAATGAGCTTATCAAAGATTCATTTTCAGTAGATGAAGAATGCTACGGACAAACACTCGAAATTGATAAATTTAATGCTCAAGGAGCTCTCAAAGAATGGATTGTTTTTCCAAATCCAGTTCGAGAAATATTACAAGTACATTCTGAAAAAGAATTTGCAACTGTAAGTTATAGGGTTTTTAACAATCAATCTCAAACAGTTTTAAACGGAACCCATCAATTAATTAATGGCACCCTAAAAGTAAATACTCAAAACCTCACTCCTGGTATTTATTTTATCCAAATTATTTCAAATGGCAAAAGTGAAACTCATAAGATCTTGAAGTTATAATACTGCCTAAATTTACTTCCATTTAATATTACAGCCTATACTAGGCTTAGGAATACCTGTGTACGGTTTTTCACTTTCAAGAAGATCTAAAACTTGTCGAATATCTATCCCAGTAACTGGAAGATCATTGCCAGGTCTAGAATCATCTAATTGACCATGATATACTGATGTTAAATTGCTATCAAAAACATATAAATCTGGAGTACATGTAGCGTCATAAGCTTTAGCGACCTCTTGAGTTTCGTCATACAAATATGGAAACGGATAATTTTCTTTTTCAGCATGAATTTTCATTTGGGCAGGGCCATCCATCGGGTATTTTTCTGAATCATTACTACTAATGGCAATAAAGCTAAACCCTTTAGAACTATACGCATTAGCGATTTGAACTAAGACTTTGTTAATGTGAATTACAAAAGGGCAGTGGTTGCAAATGAAGAAAATAACTGTTCCTTTCTTTCCCTTTAATTCCTCTAAAGAAACCTTTTTTCCTGAGATGGTATCTACTAATGTGAACTTAGGAGCAGCAATGCCTTTCTGAAAATTATTGGACGGAGTTAATGCCATATTCTTACTTTTTAGCCTTTATACTTCATGGGCAAATGCACCACTTTTTTTGTATCAAAAAAATCTTCATTAAAATAATCTGATAAATTAAAAATTGAAACTGCGGTGTATTTTTTTAACTCTTCAGTTAAATCACCCCCTTTTAAATATAAAATTCCATTTTTAATTTTGTGCGCTTGCTTTTTATTAATTTTCCCTTTGGTCCAGCGAACAAACGTTTCCATTTGAGCCACTGCTCTACTAACAATAAAATCATAGGTGTCTTTAACCTCTTCAACTCTTCCATGCGTGGTTGAAATATTGTGCAAGCCTAAGCCCTCAGCTACCTCATTTACCACTTTTATTTTTTTACCAATACTATCTACAAGATGGAAATGTGTTTCTGGAAATAATATAGCCAAAGGAATACCGGGGAAACCACCCCCAGTTCCAACATCCATCACTTTTGTGTTTGGTTTAAACTGAACTACTTTAGCTATTCCTAGTGAGTGTAACACATGTCTCAAATATAGCTCATCAATATCTTTTCTAGAGACCACATTAATTTTTAAATTCCAATCTTTATACAGCTCTTGCAGTTTTGAAAATTGTGTAATTTGATTTTGTGTTAATTTCGGAAAATATTTTAAAAGTAAATCCATGATTTTGAATATATGGCAAAAGTAATTAATCAATAGAACAATTCCTCTAAATAATAATCGTTTATAACCATATCGTACTCAAAAATGTTTATTTTTGAGATATAACAATACACCCATTTATGAAGTCAATAAATTTTTCAAGAATAGATAAGGCAAAGTTTTTTAGAACACTCAATAAAAGAGTAAATACGTACTTTAAAGAAAATAATATTAAGCGAACAGGTAATTGGAAATTATACACCAAAGCCTTTATAATGTTTTCTATTTTTTTAGTGCCTTTTATTTTAATTCTTACAGTTGAAATGCCACAGTGGTTGATGTTTATTCTAATGGCTGTAACTGGAGTTGGAATGGCTGGAGTTGGAATGAATGTAATGCATGATAGTAATCATGATTCTTTTTCTAGTAAAAAATGGGTTAATAAATTAATGGGGAGTAGCATTTATATTCTTGCCGGTAATGTATACAATTGGAAAGTACAACACAATGTCTTACACCATACATTTACCAATATAAAAGACCATGATGAAGATATTGATGCCGGGAGAATTATACGTTTTTCTAAACATTCTAAATGGTTGAAAATTCACAAGCTTCAAAAATACTATTCTATCTTCCTCTATGGCTTATTAACAATAAATTGGGCAATTACTACCGATATTAAACAGATGCATAATTATTTGAAAAGAAAATTATCGTATGGTAAATTTCCTAGTCCAGCTGTAGAGTGGACAAAATTAGTGGTCTCTAAACTCGTTTATTACTCTCTATGGATCGTTTTACCTCTTGCTGTTTTAGACATAGCTTGGTGGAAAATACTTATTGGTTTTTTTGTAATGCATTATACAGCTGGCATGATTTTAAGCCTAGTTTTTCAATTAGCACATATTGTACCTAATACAGAAATGCCAATACCAGATAAAGATGGGAATTTAGAACATACGTGGGCAGTCCACCAATTATACACCACCTCTAACTTTGCACCTAGTAATAGATTCATAGATTTCTACACAGGGGGGCTAAATCATCAGGTTGAACATCATATTTTTCCTCATATATCTCATGTTCATTATGGTAAGTTGGCTAAAATTGTAAAAAAAACAGCCAAAGAGTTTAATTTACCTTACAATGAATATAAAACAACTCGTAAGGCCATTATAGAACATTTTAGACACCTGGGTGTTTTAGGTAAAAATCCAGAAATAGCATAAAAAATTATAATTATATAATACCAATGGCGTATCCATTATCGAATAGAATAAATAGCCTGCCTGTTTCTCAAACATTGGCTATGGCAGCAAAGGCAAGAGAATTAAAAGCTGAAGGTAAAGACATTATTAGTTTAAGTTTAGGGGAACCAGACTTTAACACACCAGACTTTATTAAAGTTGCAGCTGTAGAAGCAATCAATCAAGATTATAATTCTTACACCCCTGTAGATGGATATGGAGAGTTGAAAGAAGCCATCTGTACTAAGTTTAAACGAGATAATAACTTGAGCTACAAACCGGGTCAAATTGTAGTATCTACAGGAGCTAAACAGTCTATTGCTAATGTTGCTCAAGTACTTCTTAATCCTGGAGATGAAGTTTTATTACCAGCACCATATTGGGTAAGTTACTCTGCGATTGCAATTTTATGTGAAGCAATATTCGTCGAAATACCGTCTTCTATAGAAACTGATTTTAAAATTACACCAGAACAGTTAGAGGCCTCTATTACACCAAAAACTAAGATGGTGTTTTTTAATTCACCTAATAACCCTAGTGGAACAATTTACACGGAAGAAGAATACAGGGCTTTAGCAAAAGTTTTGGAAAAACATCCTCAAATTTATGTACTATCTGATGAAATTTATGAGCATATAAACTACAGCAACCCAACCTTTAGTTTTGCTGCTATCGAAAACATGTTTGATAGAACGATTACTGTGAATGGTCTAGCAAAAGCTTTTGCTATGACTGGCTGGAGAATCGGGTATATCGGAGCACCAGAATGGATCGCTAAAGCATGTACAAAAATGCAAGGACAAATTACATCTGGAACAAATTGTATTGCACAACGAGCAGCTATAACTGCAGTACTAGCTCCAGTTTCTAAAGTACAGTATATGGTAGACGAGTTTAGATCTCGTAGAGATATTGTTTTAGAACTTCTTGGGAAAATAGAAGGAATCAAATTAAATATCCCTGACGGTGCTTTTTACGTTTTCCCTGATATTTCCTATTTCTTTGGAAAAACCATCAAAGGAAAACACATTAAAGATGCTAATGACTTTTCATTATTTCTCCTTGAGGAAGCTAACGTGGCCTCAGTTACTGGAGCTGCTTTTGGAGCTCCAAATTGTATTCGATTATCGTATGCTGCTTCTGAAGCTATCTTAAGAGAGGCTATTAAACGCATAGGTATAGCATTAGATGCTTAGAAATAAAAAAAACCGCACTTAAAGGGTACAAGTGCGGCAGGGATAATTAGGGTTAAGTTTTCTTAATCTACATTATCATGAAGAAAAGAATTGTTGGACTTTAATTGAATATCTTCTTTATCATCGGTGGTTAAACTAGTTTTAGATTTGCTGATGGTTGACCCTGCATCATCTAAACTAATCCCCAACCTCTTATACGCTGGTTGACGCTCAATATCATCTATATTTTTATTCAATTGATCTGTAAATTTATAATTGAATCCTTTCATCTTATTTCGTCTATCTTCAGCCCGCTTTTGAAGTTCTGTAATGGTAAGACTTAATGGTGAAACCTCCTCGCTAGTTGCAGCTATTTCATTAATTTCCGTCTGTGGAAGCGATGTTTTTAATTCAAATTGAAGTTCCTCTTCAACCTCTTTTTCAGCTTTAGATATAGAAGAACTTTTACCAATAGTTGGTTGGATATCAAAGTCTTCTAATACATGTCTCTTGAGGGATACTTCATTATTTTCTAATATGATTTCTTGAGCATCATTAACTTCTATATCTAAAATTTCAGAGGTTAACTCAAAACGAGTAGTAACATCATCTATTTTATTTTCTTCATTAGTATTTAAAGGAAGATCAAATAATAAATCTGCTTGAATTTCTTGTGGTTCTTCAATAACTATTTCTTCAATTTGTGGTGTGGTGTTGGTGATGATAAAGTCTTCTTCAGAAATAGCCTCAGAAAGAACCTCATCATAAATAACAACACTGTTTTTAATGAACTCGGAAGTAGGAATTAAATCCATTTGAATTTCATCCTTGATCTGTGAATCCTGAATTTCATCGTCATCCTCTAATACATGTATGATCTTCTTTTCAAAAGTACTATTTAGCTCATTTATAGGATGAGATTTTGGGGCATTATCACTTGAAAAGTCGTAAGTGGCTTTTTGTTCATCTTCTAGGGTATGAACAATTTTCTTTGCCTCTGTATTTATAATATTGTTTTGCTGATCAGCAGCAAATCCAGTAGCAACAATTGTAACAGATATCGCATCACCTAACTCATGATCTTCTCCAATTCCCATGATAATATTAGCTTCAAAACCAGCCTCTGCTTGAATAAAATCATTAATCTCACCTATCTCATCAAGTGTTACTTCAGTTGCTCCAGAAACAATTAATAGTAAAACGTTTTTGGCGCCTGTAATTTTATTATCATTTAATAAAGGAGAATCTAATGCTTTTACAATTGCATTCTTAGCTCTTGAAGTACCTGATTCTTTTGCTGATCCCATAATGGCAGTTCCACTTTTAGAAAGTACAGTTTTTGCATCATGTAAATCAATGTTTTGTTTGTAGTGGTGTGTAATTACCTCTGCAATACCTCTTGCCGCAGTAGACAATACCTCATCTGCCTTTGAAAATCCTGCTTTAAAACCAAGGTTTCCATATACTTCTCTTAATTTATTATTATTTATAACAATTAAAGAATCTACATTTTTTCGTAACTCATCTATTCCTACTTGGGCTTGTTTTGATCGCATTCTTCCCTCAAACTGAAAAGGTATTGTAACAATTCCTACAGTAAGAATATCCATATCTTTTGCAACTTTAGCTATAATTGGTGCAGCTCCTGTACCTGTACCACCTCCCATTCCAGCTGTAATAAACACCATTTTGGTTTGGGTATTTAACATCTCTTGAATTTCCTTAATGCTCTCTTTTGCAGCTTGTTCTCCAACCTGTGGATTAGCTCCAGCACCAAGCCCTGAAGTTAAATCAACGCCTAATTGAATTTTATTGGGAATTGAACTGTTTTCTAATGCTTGTGCATCTGTATTACAGATCACAAAATCTACCCCTTTGATGTCTTGCTGATACATGTGATTAACAGCATTACTTCCTCCACCACCTACGCCAATAACTTTTATTGTATTGGATTGTGATTTAGGCATATCAAATAAAATGTTATCGAATTCTGTACTCATAAAAATAACTTTTTTATTTTGTTTGTTTATATATTCTTTTCTAATTACTCTGCGTTATCTAAAAACTCCTTCAATCCGTCTGTAAACTTGTCAAAGAAAGATTTCTTTTTAATTTTTGGCTTTACCTCTAATTCTTGCTCTGTAAGCTCCTCAGTATTTTTTTCAGAAACATTAATTTCATCCTGTTCCTTCTCCTCTTTTGAATGATTTTCTAAACCTTGCATTAACAACCCTACTGCTGTTGCGTATGAAGGACTAGATAGGTCATCATCAGAGTTTCCAGCTAGATGTTCGTTGGGGTATCCTATTCTAGCATCCATTCCTGTAATATACTCTACTAATTGTCTCAAATGCTTCAACTGAGAACCACCTCCTGTTAAAACAATTCCAGCAATTAATTTTCTTTTTTGTGTTTCATGGCCATAATTTTTTATTTCTAAATAAACATGCTCTATAATTTCTTGAACTCTAGCATGAATAATTTTAGAAAGATTTTTAAGTGTAATTTCTTTAGGTTCTCTTCCTCTTAATCCTGGAATAGAAACTATTTCTGTTTCCTTATTTTCACCTGGCCAAGCAGATCCAAATTTTATCTTTAACAATTCCGCTTGTTTTTCTATAATTGAGCATCCTTCTTTAATATCTTCTGTAATCACGTTTCCACCAAATGGTATAACAGCTGTATGACGAATAACACCATCTTTAAAAATTGCTAAGTCTGTTGTTCCTCCACCTATATCTATTAAAGCAACACCAGCCTCTTTTTCCTCCTGACTTAAAACTGCTGAGGCAGATGCTAGAGGTTCTAAGGTAATGTCTGATAAATCTAACCCTGCGCTTTTAACACAGCGTCCAATATTTCTAATAGAAGAAACTTGACCAACAACGACATGAAAATTTGCTTCTAATCTACCACCATACATTCCTATGGGCTCTTTAATTTCAGACTGACTGTCTACTTTAAAATCTTGAGGCAGAACATGAAGGATTTGCTACCTGGCAGCATAACTAGTTTGTGAACTTGATTTACAAGGTTTTCAATATCGTTTTCGTCTATAACCTCGTCTGCATTTGCTCTTGTTATGTAATCACTATGATGTAAACTTCTGATGTGTTGACCAGCAATACCTACAACAACATCTTCAATTTTTTGGCCAGATACGCCCTCAGATTCTTCAACCGATTGTTGTATGGATTGAATCGTTTGGGTAATATTACTCACTACACCTCTTTTTACTCCTAAACTTTTTGCCTTACCAATTCCTAAAACCTCAAGTTTTCCATATTCGTTTTTGAGTCCAATCATAGCCACAATTTTTGTTGTACCTATATCTAATCCAACGGCTATTTTATTATTTTCCATATCCTGTTATTTTTTCACCAACAACTTGATTGTGATATTTAATATTTATGGTTTTATATTTATGTATTGTACTGTCTAAAAATACTTTGCTATAAAACGCTTTTAACTTTTTTATTTTACTGTCTATTTCAGTCAAATCACCGAAATTAATTCTATAATTACCACTTCTAACAGTAAACATGTATTCATTCTGAGCCTTTAATTCGATTCCAATAATTTCTTTACTCAAGAAGTTGTCTTTAACTATTTTATTAAGTAAAACAATTAGCCTAGAGACTTCTTTTTCATTACTAACCCCAGTAAT
>Ga0115555_1003093_pt1 | contig 10890 bp, 12 predicted proteins | sample COGITO_mtgs_1104_2_FD_87285 | JGI IMG/M metagenome (GOLD analysis project Ga0115555, IMG submission 87285) | Pelagic marine microbial communities from North Sea - COGITO_mtgs_110407 | ecosystem: Environmental > Aquatic > Marine > Epipelagic | place: Germany:Helgoland, sampling site Kabeltonne...
AGTTCCAAGGCTGCCTGCCCTTCCGCCGCCGCCTCCTCCTCTCCCCCCCCCCCTCCCCCCCCCCCCCCCCGCCACCGCCGCCGCCGCCGAACCCACCACCGTAAATATCCGCGTCAGTTATCCCCACGGCGTTGCGAAACAGCTCAGCCAGCTGGGCTATTTGCACGACGTTCAGCTTTAAAATCTGAGCGAACGGACGAGCGACGGACGAGCGATGGATGAGCGATGGATGAGGGGGGGATGCCGATTTTGTTTTTCAATTTTTTTGTCTTCTACCCTACCCCCTCCTTCTGTTCTGTTTTTTCTAACCCTGAACCTTTTCCGTCCCGGACGGACGAGGAGACGAACCAGAGATACTTCCGAAAAACACAGCGACATCAGCCCCCGCATATAACGCCATGGCGGTGGCTGCCAAGCGCGACCGAAATTCCCAGGCCCGCTTTCGCTGAAAAAAAATCACTGTCCGTTCGCCCGTCCGTCCGTCCGTCTCCATTCCAACCACCCAAAAACAAACGCATAACAGGAAACGCACGGCACAGGAAGGGCTCAACTCACCTTGTCGCAAATTTCCTTCACCTCTGGGTCCTGCGACCCTCCCAAACTCCCATCCTCAGGGTCCTCCACCGGCATAATAGGCTCCGTGACAGTCTCGTCATCCTTCGCTTCCGCGGAGAACGCCACGGACGTGGTGTGAATAGCGAGTTTTCTTGTGGCGAAGGGCGTGGTTCTTAGAGCTACTTCTGCGGGAGTTGATGCGGTAATGATTGATCTTGAAGGCGCGGTGGAGGAGAAGGATCGGAGGCCGTCGAGGGTCGATGAACAGCCCAAGAACTTGGGGGAGGGGGCGGCCCGACGAATTGACTGCCGGGATGTTGACGCCAGTGCTTGTCGGACGGCGGGTAGACCGATTAATTTTGTCATGACCGGAAAGTTGATCGTTCGACGACGGGTGGGTCAGAAATGAGGGTGCTCTCTCTCGGGAAGTTTGGCTGAAAGTTTTTGCTGTTTGTTTGGTATGGGATAAACTTTCCCCGCAAAAACTTCCCTCTGCTCTGTCCCCGCAACATAAAAATACCACCAATAATCCGGAGAATGTGTTTTTACGTCGGTTGACTGCACTTTTTCCTCCAGAAGCTGTTGTTGTTCTTTCTCCTTTCATAACTAACTACACAACTACTACAACTACAATGAACCGTCGCGCGAGCGCCGTGGACGCAGCATTCAATTCCCTTAACGCTTCGTTCGACAAGATCGACATTAGCCAAGGGGAAGAAAACGATGAGGATGGTGTCGAAGAGGATTTTGTTCTTCCCACTCTTCCTACCTCTGGGATGGACTGGAAGACAGTTCTAATGGGCGAATTAGATAATCGACAGCACATGAGAGACAGGCAAGCTGCCGAAGCTGCGAGCAAAGAGCGGCGGGCGATGAGAGCCCTCCAGAAACAGGTTGAGCGAGAGAGGAGGATGAAGGAGAAAGCTCAACGGCACAAGATTCGTTTGTATTTAAAGAAGAAGAAGGCCCTAAGGGACTTTGAAACGAGCACAAAAATGCGGCGAAAGCCTATCAGGTAAGGCTGCACAATCCTCATTTGATGATGGCGTTTTTACTCTCACGCTGACACAATAACCCAAATAACGCAGCAAAATTGAGACTTGCAATTCTGCTGGTTTGATGGAGAACCAACGTCGACGTCACCTATTGACTGAGATGCTACGCGGCGATGATTTCAATGGCCTTGAGAAGCCACCGGGTATGGGGGCAATCAAGAAGCGCCAGCTTGATCCAATTCTCCTGAGCATGATGCCAGAACATGCCATGAAAAAAGAAGATGAGGAAGGAGAGGACGCGAATAATGCGCACAGAATGGACGAGAATGTCCAGAGGCTTAAGAAGGTCAAAAAGATTATCCAGAAGCAGCGCTGGATGAAGATGAAGAACAGTAACTTCACTAACCCTATAGATAACATGGAGCGAATCATGAAACAAACCCAGGGTCCAAAAATAATGACTCAAGCTCAACTTATGCGATCTTACGTCAGCAAAATGTAGCAAAAAATAGGGGCCACGGACGAAGAAGCAGGTAGAATAAATAACCAACAGCATATTATGGCAAGCGAGCAAACTCCTTCCCTCCTTTTCTAACTACTCATCAGTTCCTTACTAGTTACATAAGTTCAATTTCGCCGCCCATTCCCACAGACTTCTCCGCCGGCTTTCTAAATTTCTTCCTTTGCAATAGCTTTCCTCGCGTTGTCTTGATGCACTCCCATTCCATTCTAAACACAATCCAAGCACCGCGCCTTGCCACCTCCAGAAACTGCACCATTAGCACGAACTGGTCTTTGGTCCAAAGCGCATCTTTGTCATCGACATCGCCCGAAAAAATTCTCAAAATCCACGTAAAGCGGAGAAAGAGGTTGGCGATGATGACAAATGTAGACCAAGAGGGTCCTAACAGCAGAATTGGCCGGAGAAAGCTGCTGCCACTTGGATTCTTATTTGCGACTCCCCTCACAACGATTTCGGGTATCGCCTCCTCATCCTCAGCCTCTCCGTCCCTTGTCGTTGTTGAAACACCGAGATCATGCCAGCAAACCCAATTTGCCCCCCAAACGCAGAACCCCCAATCCATCATCACATCCCAGATGAAACAATAGACACTGTTCACAACCATTGATGCGACCAACATGTTTTCGAGGCCCTCCGCGGTAAGGGACGAGGTCGTCGATGGATTGTGGATCTGCTGTGCAGCTGACAGCAGGATAGGCACCACGGAGCTTAAATACTTCATCAAGTTGAGAGCGTGTAGGAGGGATTTATGACTGTTTTGGAGAACAGGGGAAGGGTGAAGGAGGCTTTCACGGTCGTCCCCATTGGAATCCTCATTGCCGCCGTGGAGCTCGCTGCCGCTGCCGTGGAGCTTAATTCTTTCATATAGTATTCCATTAAAACATTGCCAGCCACGTACAATGAAAGGGCTGGCAGCAAGCAACGATGGTACGAAAACGCCTTTCCAACTCCTTTCCACCATGCCCTCCTCTCCCCAATACCACAGAAAAACCCCTATCAACCCAATGTCAAAAAATACCTTGGATATACTGCAGAGTAAATCAGCCAGCAGAACATCGGCAAAAGGTACATCGACCGAGGGCTTAAAGAGCGATTTCAAAATGTTGACCAGCCGCTTGATCAAAACCAAACATATGCTCCTGGTCCATATAATATTCCTATTGGTGTGGATTGCAATGGTCAAAGCCGTTATGGTGTAGAACAAAATGACAGCACCAAGAGGAGTGCCTCCGAACAAATGTATGTAGACAAATTGAGTCAAATAGAGAGCCGCGAGGAGGGAAAAGGAGAGAACAACAAAAAGTGGCGGCTGTGTCCGCAACAACTCCTTCGTTTGGAGCGTTTGTGCATCTTCTGTGTTCGCATTCTTGTCACTGAGGTCCATACTGATGATACTGATGGTCGATGCAGAGCGAGATTTGGCCAGTGATTCGCTACTTTTACTATCATTGTCTCTCTCAGTACCATGACTATCGACATCACCCCCATTCAAGTTGCTGTTGCTTTTATTGGGAATGTCATCACTGCTCTTCCGATGCTGACCTTTGTCCTCAACGTCATCACCGCCGTTTCGCTTGATGTCATTCGGGTGACGGAGAAGGCTCAATGCCACCCCCCCCATCCCCCACCTCTTCATTACCAAAACATCACAACCAATCACGCCAACAAAACAAATTATCACGGTTGGCGAGCGGAGCAGAGCATCCGATGGGTTGGAGGTGGAAGAGAGAAAAATTGAGCCCAATTCAAAGGACATGGCGATATGATGGACAGCAAATCCCCCTTAAAAAGTATGGTGGGGTCACAACAAAGCTTTCGTCATAAAAAAACCAAAGAAATGACCGTGAACGGTCAACTGCCTTTTACAGGCCACCCGAAACCAGTTCTGAAAAAATAAGCTTGAATTGATTGATTTTGATTTTTATCGCACCCATAAAGTCACGAGCAGCTCTAACCTAAGCTTGAAACGACCTCAAACGATAATTATACGCAAATAATCGAAAATCACGAAACTGTACTACCCTCATCTGGCCCTAAAAAACCGATTAAAAAATGCCCCCTAAGAATAAAAAGAAGAACAAGCGCAAAACCAAAAATGGTGCTTCCAACGGGTCAACTCCCAATAAGCCTGCAAACGGCTCTGATACCTCTGCATCGAAGAACGCTAATGATGAAGAGAAGAAGGTAGAAAAGCCCTCCACCTCCACTGCTGATGCCCCACCTGCTCCTCCTGCGAGTGAGTCGGTTGACGCGGCAGTTGTTAACGCTGCAGTTGACGCTGTAGTCGACGCTGTAGTTGACGCTGTAGTCGACGCACCAGTCGCAGATTTCTTCGCTCCTCATGCCTCTGCTCTTTCGGAGGAAGAACTTTCTCTTGCTCGTTCCCTGCACCCGACACAGCCTCACTTATTTGCTCACTGGAAGGAGGGCGAGGATAACGACAAGAAGGCTTCCCAGATGCAATCCCTTCTTGAATTGCACAAGTCCTATCCCATCGAAGGCGGCCTTCTCTCCTACTGCGAGAGGGCCCGTGACCTGCTTACGATTGCAAAGGAGGGAAAGAATCCTCTTGAGGGGTGGTCTCCATCTGTTCCGACCGGAGAGTCTCTCGAGATTGAGAGCGAAGAATTCGCCAATTTCGCAAGAAAAGGGAGCTCTGCTATGAGTAAGCTGGGGTTCGTGCTTGTTGCCGGCGGCCTAGGAGAAAGGTTGGGTTATGGTGATATCAAGGTAAGCATTTGGAATTGGAGGACTCCTCCTAATTCACACGTCGTTCGTTTGTTCGTACGTTCTTTCGTTCGTACGTTCGTACGTTCTTTCGTTCGTACGTTCGTTCGTTCGTACGTTCGTACGTTCGTTCGTATGTTCGTTCGTTCGTTCGTTCGTTCGTTCGTTCGCTCATTCATTCTTTTCATTCATTATTTTCAGTAGAAGGGAACAACACTAACCTCTCTTTTCTTCATTTTTGCCGCTAACGAAGGTCTCTCTGCCTACGGAGCTCGCAACTAAGACGTGCTATCTTGATTTTTACATCCAAAACATTCTGGCTTTGCAAGAAAAGTATTGCAAGGACGGATCAACCCTTCCACTGGCGATCATGACAAGCGATGACACGCATGCAAAGACAGAGCAGCTTCTGCTCGCGAACGATTTCTTCGGCATGAAGAAGTCCGATGTGACGCTTATGAAGCAGGGCAAGGTTGCCGCTATTTCTTCCAACGAAGGGACCATCGCTCAGTCGCCTGCTGACCCGTTCGTTATCGAGGCGAAACCGCATGGGCACGGAGACGTCCACTCTCTCATTCATTCGCACGGAGTAGCGGAGAAGTGGTTAGGCGATGGGGTGGAATTCGTTGTGTTCTTCCAGGACACCAACGGTTTGGGATTTTTGTGCTTGGAGGCGACAGTCGGTGTCAGCCTTGACCTTGGATTGGTCATGAACTCAGTGACCATTCCGCGCAAGGGTGGCCAGGCAGTCGGTGCAATTTGTAAGCTCACGAACTCCTCCACGAACCAGACCAGGACTCAGAACGTTGAGTACAACCAGCTCGACCCGCTTCTGAGAGCGACGAAGGAGTTTAGCGATGGTGACACCGACGATGCGACGACAGGGTTTTCAAAGTTTCCCGGAAACATCAACCAGCTCGTTATTTCGCTCAAAGAGTACGTCGTCAATTTGAAAGATACAAAGGGCGTGATGGCAGAATTTGTGAATGCGAAGTACGCCGATGCGCAAAAGACTGTTTTCAAAAAGCCGACGCGGCTGGAGTGCATGATGCAAGATTATCCCATGGTTTTGCAGGGAGACGACTGTGCTCGCGTCGGCTTTACCGCCTTCGACGCCGCCGTCTGTTTTTCGCCAGTGAAGAACGCCGTCGCCGACGGCGTTGCGGCCCAGAAGAAGGGAACCGCACCCGCTGTCGCTGCTTCCGGGGAGGCGGACCAGTATGAAGCGACTCGCCGGATTTGTCGCTCTTTTGGGTGTGATATCGAAGAGGGGGAAGAGGAGTCTTGGCAGGGGATAAAGATAGTTTCTGGACCTAAGATCGTCGTAAAACCAAGTGCAGCACCAACAGTCGGCGATTTCAAACATTTATTTTGCAACGGAGCGGATGTGAAGATTTCCGGTCGGAGTAGTTTGGTAATCACGGGGAAAAATGTTGTCATCAAGAAGCTGACCTTGGATGGTGCACTTGAGATTCGGGGTGATAATGTGGTCGTCGACGGCGAAATCATCGAGAACATGGGCTGGAAAAACGTTGAATTGACCGGCGGTGAAGATGAGTCGTTCACGATGAGGGGTTACAAGCTCGAGAAAGCGGAGACCTGCGTGATTGACAGTCAGGGAAAGAGTGGGGATTTTGTCGAAGTCGTCGAGGAAACTAGAACCGACATTGAAAAGGACGACGATTTTATTGTCAGTGAGGTGCCGACGGTAGAGGAGAAGGTCGAGGAGAAGCAAGAGGAGGTCAGGTTGTCGAAGGAAGTCACCAAGGAAGTGGAGCCATCCAAAGATGACGGAGTCGGTATGGACGCCGTGAAAGAGCGTAAGAATTCCAGTGCGGGGGCTATCGGGCTGGGAATTGCACCGGAGGACGAAAAGTGTTGCATAATATCGTAAAATTGAGCGGCGATACTACAAATATTGCCTATTTTCTGTTAATATTGCAAGCCTATATTTTGTTGTTGTCGTGCCCACCACCAACCACGACGTATTCTTGCGTCAACAGCGGCACAGCCTGAGCGACCACATAACAAAGACTGTAATAGTAAATGCTCCGGCACCTAGTAAAAGCATTCCCGGCCACGAGAAGTCAATTTCGATCCCATAGTTAACCTTCACTTCACCCGTTGTGCTATACCCGTCTGCTACAAAGAAAAATTCTCCTTCCTGAACCTCCCATTTGAGGTCTGAGGTGCCGTACGCAACATAATGAATTTCATCCAGTGTGCAGTTGTTCGTTTCAACCATGCACTTCTCTGCTTCAATCGCTGTGGCTATGCCCATAGTAATGGTATCCACCGCCCAAGACGCCGTTAAAACTCCGTTAATGAAAGTCTCATCTGCAGCCGGTCCGGGAATGTTTATTTTGGATGGAAACACAGTCACTGGTTCTGCCGAGACTGGAAATTTCGGGACTTCCTCTGTTGCCGAATAATTTACAAACCACCCAACAAAACCCCAAACGAAGAGACCCTGCGAGATTGAATGAATAAAAAAAGCAAGGTTAGGTGATGTTGACGGCAATCTAATGGCAAAATACCGAACTCAAAACAAGCGAAAGCCCCTAATTAGTAAAAAAGAACACCTAGTGATAGACCCCTACCATGGGGACGGGGTCTTTCACTAGGCAAACGATGCCATATTGGCAACGATGACTTTTCGCTTACCCAGGCGGCCGCAATCACTAAAGTGGAAAGAACTTGACAAATTATCTTTGCTATCGACATTGGCTATATGCCTTAAAAACAAGGTATACGCTTGAGTACTGAAATAAATGACAATCATTTTTTCGCCAGCACGAAATTTGTTGTAGAGAGAACGATCAGATTGAGATCTCCCGGCAAAAAAAAGGGGTCGCATTGCCATCAGAATCTCTCAAAGACATCGAGAGAGCACTGAGTTTGCCGGTACGATCGTTTCATGCCCTCGACGAAGCCAAGCACTATCCCTGCCCTGCTCACTTTGCTATCTTCCATCTCAACAGAAGAGCCTCCTCGGATTACTGTAAAGACAATAAGCGGCGAGAGTCATTCAGGGACTCTTCTGGAAATCGACGAATTTACTGGGGGGTTGACTATCGGAAAGACCAATTCTGACGATCCAGTAGTAATCCAGGGAACCAAGGTTCAACAGATTCATTTTCCGAAGAAGCTGGACGGACAGGGCATCGAACGCGCTGTTTCTGACGTTCTCAAGAGAAAGGAGGTTGAGGTAATTCGGCGGCAGCGAAATATTATTAGGAAGAAGCCTAAACGTTGATGGGAGTGAAGAAATACGGCTTGGCTTTATTTTTGGGTGTTATTGTCCTTGAGACTTTCGGGATGCAGAGGGTAATCAAGGGATTTACCAAGTCTGCTCCACACCTTTTACTTTCTCAGTCAAAGGCTCCTTGCCAGTCCTGCAAAGGAATGTCCGTTGTCCCGGCTAAAATCAGCAGGAAGGAGTACATGAAGAGGAAGAGGAAGAGGGAGGGTGGAGGAGATATCAGCAGCAATGTAGACCTTAACGCCCCAATGGAGGCCCGCCGAATGGTAAAGTGCTCAAATTGTGGAGGCGTGGGGCTCATCGATGCACCGTCACCCCGGCTACTCACTGCTGCACAGCAACATCGACATCGACCTGAAAAAACCTCAATAATTATTGTAGGAGCTGGCATTGCTGGAGCTTCCCTTGCTCTCGCCCTCCAGCAACGATCAGTCCCTTGCAGAATATTCGAAAAGGACGGCGACTTCGACACCCGTAAACAGGGATACGGACTAACGATGCAGCAGGGCGGAAGAGGACTGGAAGGCCTCGGGTTTGTGATGGATGGCAACGAGGATGAAGAAAGAGAAGATTTTGGAATTCACAGCAAGCGTCACCTTGTTTTCGATGCTACTGGAAAGAAAATTGGGCAATGGGGCCACGACGTATGGAAGAGCAAAGACAAGAGTGGGAAGCATAACTCCCACATCGCTCGCCAGACGTTGAGGAAAAGGTTGGTGGACCAGTTGCTTCCAGGCAGCATCGTGTACGGCAGTTCATTTGAGGGTATGAGGTCCGCGGAGGGAGGTGGAATTGTGGCAGAATTTGGCAACGGAACTTCAGTTACCGGCGACTGTCTCGTCGGCGCAGATGGGATTTTTTCAAGGGTTCGCAGAGAAATTGGCCTGGAGGGGTCCGACGGGGCAGGTGACGAGCTTCGCTTCCTGGGCGTATTTGTCATGTTAGGAATATTTGAGGTCGGTGAGATGGGAAATGCAGTCCACGATAGCGAAGGTAAAACGGGAGGAAAAGGCAGTTTTGAAAATCGGGAAGACCCCTCCGACGAGGGCGCCGACGCCGAAGATGCCGAAGCCGAACGGGGCGACGACTCCACACTTTTTGATTTTAAGACTGTTTTTCAGGCCTCTGATGGTGCCACGAGGATCTATTCAATGCCATTCAACAGCACTCACTACATGTGGCAGCTCTCATTTCCGGTGGAAGAGCTCGTTGGCAAAGATTTATCTGCAACCGGGGGTAGGGGGATGAAAAAAGAGGCAGAGAAACGTTTGTCTGGCGAAGGATGGACTTTCAAGAGGGTGCAGGAAATGATTGAGAAAACAGAGGAAAGCGATGTCACCGGATACAATGTCTTTGACCGGGATAATTTCGACTTGAGCCAAGGCAAGAACAAACACCTCCCAGTCTCTCTAATTGGCGATGCTGCGCACCCAATGAGCCCGTTCAAGGGTCAGGGCGCGAACCAGGCCATTTTGGATGGTTTATTGTTTGGCAGAATGTGGCACCAAATAGAAGATGGCGTAAACGGTGGTAACAACAAAGACGACGATAATGATGATGTCGACAACGACAACGACAACGACGACGACGACGACGACGACGACGACAACAACAACAAAATTAAAAGCGAAGAGGCTGTCAAAACCATGCTTCGCCGATTCGAGGCAGAAATGATGTACAGAGCTGTGCCCAAGGTACGAGGAAGCGAGGAGGCAGCGAGGGCGCTCCACTCGGGGAGCGTCTTAAAGGAGGGAAACTTTACACGAGGCAAATTTTAATACGGACCGCCGTTACGACTTCCATGCAAAACACTTTCTATCCTTACCACAACATTCATTTCATTTACCTTACAAATCAATCCTTCGGTTTTCCCCCGTGGCCGAGTTTGTGGAACTTTCAGGTATACTTGCATTCGCGTCAATATCATCGTACTGGCTGTTGTCAGGGGGGGACAAAAGAGAATGGAAATATTCAGGTGTTCTGATATAAATGGTGACGAGAAGCATAAAAGATGTGAACCACATAAACGTAGCTGCAGCAGCTTGTGCCCCACAACTCATATTGAAACCGTCCAAGCACTGAGAGCTATCGACGCTCACACATATCGTCGCAGTATAATTGAGGAAAAGAAGAAGCCAGTCCCCCACACGTGCAAACTTCTTCTCAATCATACCGTTGGGCATAACCTCAAAGCTGAAAAAATTAGCCATTATGAAGTTGAAGACAATAAAACCAGTGTAAAGCCAAACTATCACGCCCATCGCCACGGTAAACTTCAGCGCATCGTAGCTACTGTAATTGTTAACACTTGCAGTAACAGAGAAACTAATCAGGGAGAACAAGCAAGTAAGTCCTCTCGCTATCATGAGTTTTTGGACAGGATATCCGGAGTTCATGGACGAATCCACAGCAGAGGGACGGTGAATGTAATCCCCGCCGCTTGGCGGGACAGGAGGGGGAATATCAGCCATTTAAAGATCCAAGTATCTTTGCTTTCTTCGTTTTTTGGGCCAAAGGTAATTAATTCGTTCATCAAATCCCATCGAGGTGGGGAGGTCTGAGGAGGGAAACTCGACAACAACCTCAAAAGAAAAACTCATAAAATAACTCAAGGGACAAGCTGTGGAAAGAAAGGAAGAATAATCGGCGACTGCATTTCAGATTACATTCAATCTGCTGAATAGCATTGAAGTTGAGGATTGTCATATCAGAGAAAGAGAAACAGTTGTTTGACAATTCTCTACGGGGCTGACAGTATGGAGGTACCTGTCATGCGCCTTCTCTGGATCTTGACTTTGAATTGCATGTTGGTATCATCTATACCGATG
>Ga0115555_1003108_pt1 | contig 10871 bp, 11 predicted proteins | sample COGITO_mtgs_1104_2_FD_87285 | JGI IMG/M metagenome (GOLD analysis project Ga0115555, IMG submission 87285) | Pelagic marine microbial communities from North Sea - COGITO_mtgs_110407 | ecosystem: Environmental > Aquatic > Marine > Epipelagic | place: Germany:Helgoland, sampling site Kabeltonne...
AACCGAGTGACTCGTTCCTCGTCGATTTCGTACGGCGGGATCCCGCCGATAAAGATCGTGCGTTTCGAATCGCCAACGTCTTTTTTCTGTTCCTCTTCCTCCTCGAAATTCGTCGTTTCCTCTTCCTCGTTCTTCGCGGTATTCGAATTGTCGGATTGGAGGTCGACTTTCTTCGCATCATCATCATCATCGCCTCCTTCTTTATTCCTCTCGTCGTCGTCGTCGTCGCGAGTGCTGATCTCGCGCACTCGTTCCGTCAAGTGCGACACCATCTCGTCGACGTTGACGTCGTTTGCCACGTTTAAAGCGGCGCTGTTGGCAGGCGTTGCTCGAGTGGTGTCGTTCTTCTCGTCTGAGCTCATAATTAAAAAAGGATCCGATGTGTTTTGAGAGATTTGAGGCGAAAAGGAGAGACTTATTAGAGCAGTGGATCTCTTTTTCGTCTGTGCGTTTTATGCGCGCGTATAAAACGTAAAGCGTGCGTGTTGAGTGCGAAGAAGAAGATCGCGCGAAACCACCGGGAGGGAACGCTCGCGTCTGTTTTTCTGTTGTTGTTGTTGTGTGCGTGCGTTACACCAATTTGACGCAACCGCGGGGGAATGAATTTGAAACAATTTAATTTTTATTCCACGAGACGAGTGAATTGTCTTTTGGTCGAAAAAAGACAGCCTGGCTTGGTCGCAAACGCCTCCAAAAAAGAAGAGAAAAAGAGAGAAAAAAAGAGAAGAGAGAGGCGGATATTTTGTGACACAAGTGCACACGAACAAAAATGTTCCTTCGCCGCGTCGAACGAATCGTCGTCCAGAAGAAGAAGCGAGACAAAGTTTTACAGAGAGAGAGAGAGAAACCTTTTTTATTCTTTTACGACGCAGAAAAGGGGAAAAGGAAGACAAAAGAGAGCGCGCGTGTCCGTTTCCTTTTCTTTTTAGAGAGAGAGAGAGAGGAGAGGGATTCTTTCGTCGTCGTCGTCTCGTTGACGTCGTTTACGTCGTCGTCGCCGGGGCACCACCCATGACGACGACGTCGAGAGAAGTGCTCACTCGGTTGCGACTGATTGTCGTGCCACGGCGGCGGATTTTTCCATCATCAACAACAACATCAACAACGTCTCTGAAGAGTTTAGCTGAAAAAGGAGGCAGAGGTAAAGACGGTGGAGAAGATACGTCGTCGTCGTTATCATCATCATCATCAACAGCAACGACACAAAAGAGCGACGAAAATATTTTCTTCTTCATACACGCTTCGGCGATTCGAGAACCAAATCCGAGTCGATACGAGCGAGCCGTTCGCGTCGTGCGAGAAAACGAAGAGAAAGATGCATTGAAACGGTTCACGCCGCTGTTCGTGAATAGCTTGAAAGAGAAAGCGTCCGCGTACGCCTCGAGAACCTGGCAAACGTGGGAGAAGAGCGAGAAAGGGTTTGGACGGAAAGTCTATGATATCGCGCAGAAGTTGTTAGAGCGAGTGGATCCGGACGAAGACGTGTTGAAAGCGATACCGTCGAAGGCGCTCGGTGCGACGCTTTCCTCCTGCGAAATCGTGTACCCAAAGTCGTTGATGCACGCGGATGACGTGCGCGTAGCCATACGAGACCTGCTGAAGAGAGGGAAGAAGAAAGCGAGACGAGCGAAGTATTTCAACTTGGCGTGCGCGCCGTTTACGCTCCCGTTGTTTCTTTCACCGGTGTCAAACTTTCCCATTTATTGGTTCTTATATCGAGCGAGAGAGGCTTGGATTGGATGCAACGGCGCGGAATCTGCGAAAGAGATACTACAAAGACGGTTAGAACAACCAGAGTTGATTGGCGAGGACGATAGAGAGATTCAAAAGTTAACGGAGTTTGAGTGTACGCGTTCTAGCGATAACGAAGATGATGGTAATAAAAGTACCGAAGCGTGTTGTCGAATCGCGGCGCACGACGAATCGAACTGCGCCGTGACGTTTGCGCCGTGCAATAAACTAGACGAAGTGTTCGGTTCTTTCTCTTCATCCTTTGCGAGCGACGAAAAAAAACTGAACTTTTGGCGTCGGCTGACGGCTGTTCAGTTAGACTCGACGGAAATCGAAGATAATTATGAGATGAACTTTGTGCGCGCTTTAGGAGAGATTGAAAAACTCACCGGAGCGAATGACATGGTTTCGTTACATAAAAGATACGAAAGGTTCCGAGCTTTGAACGCGAAATAAACTCAGATATAGAAGTCACCGATGCGCGGCGGGACGTGTATTTTATTTATATAGAAGTAGCAGATAGATCGAAAGAGCGTAAGCGTGTAAAATTAGATGCAACCGATACAGTAGCAAATCTTTATCGTGTAACAACAAAACTAAATCTTGTTAATATTTTCTAAGCGGCAGTTCGCGCTTCTCCGTCATCTCATTTTTGCGACAAAAGAAACGATCGAAAAGACTCTTTCGGTCCTCAACTTCTCGGTCTCCCTTTTTTATTGGGAAACAAAAAACATCTCGCGATATCACTCTCCAATCACGCAAACGTACCAAACCCCCATTTACTTATTTCTAAAAACGAGTCATCGTCGTTTACTTGTTTTCGTAAACGTACGTCAAGCCGCACTTACCGCAGTAGTGTCTGTCAAAGTGGTTCGCCATGAACACGCCCGCGCCGCACTCCGGCGCCGGGCACTCCTTCCGTAACCTCGTCACTTTACCGGCGTCGTCAACCTTGTACAACTTCAAAAACCCCAACTTGTTCTTCTTGTGCACGTGCTTGATCTTCTTTGGTTTCGTGTACGTCTTCTTCTTTCTCTTCTTACCGCCGCCTCGCAAACGCAACACCAAGTGCAAGGTTGATTCTTTTTGGATGTTGTAATCCGCGAGAGTTCTCCCGTCTTCTAACTGTTTACCGGCGAAAATCAATCGCTGCTGGTCCGGCGGAATGCCCTCCTTGTCTTGGATTTTCGCTTTCACGTTGTCGATCGTGTCCGAGGACTCGACTTCGAGCGTGATGGTTTTCCCAGTCAAAGTTTTACTGTTTAGTGAGAGGAAAGAAAGAAACACCAACACCAGGTCAGAACACAGATACAAACATCAACACGCGCGCGCTTTGAAAATAAAACGAAAAACAGCGGGCGAAACGAAAACGCCGTTCTTCCTCTTTCAAGAGCGCGTTGTTCAAGCCGATTCATCGGCGCGAAAACGAGACGAGAGAAACTTCTCATCATCATCATCATCATCACCATCAAAAGCCCCAAAAAAGGGAGAGAGGATTTACGCGCAGAAAGAAGACAAACGTCCCGAACGCAAAACAACACCGAGACGCGACGTTTGAAACGTAAAAAAAACGACACATAAACGTACACGAAGATTTGCATGATGGAGAAATGCGATTAATATCTAATAAAACGTAATCTTCTCGTCGTCCGCTCGTGCACGTGAGGGAGAGTCTTCGAATGAATTTGTTTATTTTATGAGGAGGAAGGGAGGGAGAGAGAGAGAAAAACTCTAAACCCTAAGTTTAGGGTTTCATAAAAGAAGAAGAGAAGATTTTCAAAAACCTTCCTTTCTTTCAGTCCTCAGAAGGAAAAGAAGAGAGCACTTGACCTCCCCCTTTCTCGCGCTTTCGCGCGGAGGAGGAGAGAAGTTTCAAACAGTATTCAGAGACTGATGACGACCCCGTTTGAATTGACGACGATTGAGACGATGAAGATGACGACGACGAAATCGCAAAGCGCTTTGTCTTCTTCTACTTTTAAAATGGCAAAAGGACATTTTCGAATTGGAAAAAAAAGAGTGCGAAGAAGAAATGCCAGAGGAGTTTTCCGGGCTTCTGCGTCGGTGGATTTTGGATTCGAGCTCGCGCGGGACATGGGCGTAGGAGCGGCGTGTTATTGGATCTCCGACGAGCTCGCGCAACGGGTGAGCGAGACGAAGGCGGAAGAAGAAGGCGAGGAAACGTACACGAGAGACGACCGGAGACGAGGACGGTACGTGACCTTTGGAAGTTTCGATGGTTTGACGTCGTACTTATGGTACACCTTGGTGGATAAGGTGATACCGAGTCCGAGCGGATCGAGTTTTTCCGCCGACGCGGTTTCCATCTCCGCGTTGACGGCATCGACGACGTACGACGACGAGTTAACCGGCGACTTGGCCAACGCGGCGTACGCCATGGCTTCCGCGCAAGGCTTCGCTTCGGAGAATATAGAGTTGACCAAATCGAATGTAATCGAGTGGTTTTTTAGCAACCCGGAACACGTGGTGTTGACGAAGAAGGTGGTTTTTGACGCGCTCGTGTATAACCCAGTTTGGGCGTGTGGTTTCATAGTCATCATGGCGTTGTTGCGGAGCGAATCGAAAGAGGAAATCAAAGCCGAACTCAAACGCGATTGGGGAGATTTGTACATCTCCAACATCGTTTTTTGGGTACCACTCAACTTTGTCGTCTACGGCGTCATTCCTCTCGATTACCGCGTCGCCAGCGTGTACGGATTTACCATCTTATACGTCTCTGGTTTGTCCTTGTGGGAGGAAAATAGAAACAAAAAGTTGCAAGCGTTGGCGGCGAAAAGCCGCGAAAACGAAAACGACGTTGCCCAAAACGAGCAGCTGAATTTAGTCGAAAACGAAGTCTTCGATGCCGTGAGAGAGTACATGGATAAGTAGTAAAACGCAGCAAAGAGGAACGACGATTCAGACGACGACGTAGGGAGGAGAAAGTATTAGTAATAAAATTAATGATCATCACACAAAGTTGTAAACGAATAATATTTAAAAGTAATATCCGCAGCAAACTAAAAAGATACTCGAAACGAAAATACAAAACAGAACGCGCGTTTGTTTTCATCGTCATGCCACCGCTCACGCGCGCGAAAACAAAGCAAACGATCGCCTCGCTCGCGTCTCGCGCTTTAGCTCTGTTCCGCGCGAAACTCTGTTCCATTTCGACGCGGAAAAAGAAACGACGAAAGAGGAAGAAAAAGCGAGAAAGAGAGCGGGAGACGCTCGGAGTCGTTTTGGACGCGTTTTCGAGCGAACGAACGTATCGCGCGTTTACGACGCAGGTGGTGAGCGGTAAAATAATAAGCAGAAGGAAATCGGAAAGAGAATACGAAGCGAAGAAAGAAGAGGAAGGGAAATCAGAGAGCGAGGAGGATTTGTTGGACGATTGGGTAAACGTGTTGAAAGAAGAAGAACAAGAACAAGAGGAGGAGGAGGAAGCGTTGGAAGTGGCGGTGGTGCACGTGTTGACGAGCGCGTACGCGAAGATCACGCGACGAGAGGAAGAAGACGATGAGATCGTCACGACAGAGAGAGAATTTTTCGAGGCGTTTAACGAGGCGTTGAAGAGAGGGAGCCAGGAAGACAATGTCGCAAATGAGTCGTTCGAGAAACATTGGAAACGGTTGACGTTTGTTCGCAACGTCTGTAGCGCGACGGCGGCGATGCAGCATCGAGTGACGAGAAAGGCGGCGAAAGTGGTCTATAAAAGTGTCTTCACGTGGTGTTTTCGAGTTTAGAAGTATTCCAAGATGCTTTGTTGCTTGCGTTAATGTACACGGTAGTCTTATATACAACATATTTTTGTGCTCTCGCCGCGCGATCGTCTTCGTCTTCGTCTACGTTTGCTGCTTCTAATCTACTTCTAATTTCCACTACGTATAAAATTATAAAAAGTCACTCTATTTTTGCCAGTTTACGTCTATACGTAAACCGGCGATGTCTTCGCACGCTCGCGCTCCCTTCGCCGATAAACGATTTGACGATAAACTCAAGCGAGCGATGCTCACGTTCGTGGCTAAGAAATTCGCCAATCGCATCCCTCCTTCGTCTTCGATATCGTTCCTCGCCAAATCTAAAATCGACAGTCTCGTCGCGAGATTTGAAGAGAGATTTTCTGCTAAATCAACCGCTGCACGATCGTCCAACCGGTTGGAATCGAGAGAGATATCCAACAGCGTTGAATTTTCCGAGAGACAATCGGCGAGGTAAAACGCGCCGTCGCTGGTGATATCGTTCCCTCTCGCGTCAAAGTGCGTCACCGTGAAATTCGTCTTTAAGTGTCTCGCTAAAATCTTCAAACCAGCATCTTTGATGCCGTTGTTGGAAAGATTCAAACTTCTGGTACCATCGAGACACTTTGCGAGCGCACACGCACCTTCAAAACCAACCGAATTACACCGAAAATCCAACTCTCTTCGAAACGAGCGCAACGAGCGCATGCCGGAAGATTGCGAACACATGGCCTCGGCGAGCGCCGTCGCTCCTTGTTCGAAAATACCGTTGAAAGAGACGTCTAACTTCTCTGAAACCTCGTCTGGGAACGCTCGAAACATGTTTGCTAATGCCAACGCCCCATTATTTCCAATACTATCGTGCGACACATTCAAAATTTTCAAACCTTCCGGACGCTTCCCGAATTGGTCAATTGCTCTCCGCCTCCTTTTCACCATACCTTCGCACACGGCTCGCACGCCTCTTTCGCCTAAATAGTTTTGCGACAAGTCTAAAACTTTCACGCTTTGCAAGTTCTCGATAGTATTCATCAGAGCCTCGCACGCGTCGATATCTTCCGCCACTTTATTCGCCGATAACTTCAAAACTTCTAAATGCTTCAAAGTATGCGTCACGTGCGCGAACCGCGTGATGAAAGCTTTCCCCAAGTTTGTCCCGACCGCTGAGAACTCTCTCAGCATCGGTAGATTCGCCATCGAGGATGCTAAATCTCTGCCAAACCCAATCGCTTTATCTCTGCACCCGCTCACGTGTAACGCGATTAACCGCCTCGCTCTCGCGCTCGCCATCGGCCTCGAGGACAAGCGAAACAGTTTATCCAACGATACGCAGTTCAAAACGTCTGTTTGTAACCGAACCACGGAACACGCCCAGAGACTCTCCTCGTCTCTTTCGTGCACGTCTCGAATCGCACGATCGATCTCGTCCCAAACTTCGTCTTCGTTCGCGTATTTGGACATGTCCGCGCGAATTTTTACCATCATCTTCGTATTTCCTTTACCGACGGTTTTCTCCTCGTTCGCGTCGTTCACGAGGTTGAGACCACCACCACCACCCGCGTTGTTGTTGTTCCTCCTCCCTTCGGTGAACCCGAAACTCTCATCACCTTTCGTCAGCATCAGTCGCATTTTCGCCATCCCAGTCGCTATTTCCCCGACTCGGCGTTTCGCCTTTCGTTCTTTGTCTTCTTCTTCGTCTTCATCGTCCGCGACATCACCGATATCCATCGTCCCATCGTGTCTCTCTCGTTTGAACTTCGACTTTGAGTTGCTCGAGTTCGATAGAATCCTCCCGCCGGACATCGTGCGCACCCCGTCCACTGATTCCACGTGCACAATCGTCGCCCCGTTCACGGAGCGCGCGGACAACACGTCCCCGTGCATTATTTGTAGTACTTTACTATAGTAGTAGTAGTACTAGTATTCGAAAGAGTGCAGAGTTCCCCCTTTTTTTTCTCTGCGTTTTAGGAAAACTCCGCTCTGAAAACGCGCACAAAATTCACTCTTTTCTGCTCCTTGTACACACATCACACTACTTTTACAGATATAAGCGAAGGGACGCGACGAAGACGAACATTCGGAAAATGCAAACGATCGCGAGACGGCGAGGGTACCGGGTGACCCGGTCCCGATCCATGGTACGCGAGAAGCGCGTTTCTGTGTTTACTCTTCTCTCTCTTTTTCTCTCTCTCTCTAATCATCATCTTCGGGAAAAACGAACCATTTTACCGAACTTTTCTTTTCTCTCAAAGTGTTCTTCTTCTTCTTCTTGTTCTCATCGCGCATCGATCGAACCGGCTTTGAAGGCAAAATTCACTTCGTTTCGTTTTTGCGATGAAGAGAACGACGACGATGATTTGGCGGCGGTGCGCGCGAACAAAGCGTCGTGTTCTTCTTCGCGCGCGAATGATGATATAAATTGGTGTCTCTCGATGTGCTTTTTTATGCGTTGTGACTGATTCTCTCTCTCTCTCTTCTCTCACAAAAATCTTAAAAGTCGCGCGACGAGGAAGAGGAAGATGCGTGGGATTTTGCCGCGGAAAGAGTAGGCGGAGGCGTTGGAGTAAACTTCCGGAAAGTCGTGCCTCAAGTGCGCACCACGGTGGCGCGAGTGGGAGGAGGAGGAGACGATGCCGCCGGCGCGGAGACGACGACGCAAGGCGGCTCTCCGAACGGCCCCGCGAAGAAGCTCGCCCGAAATATATCGAACAAGTGGAGTTCGTTTCGCGCGCGCACCGCGTCGGGGTTGATTTTAGGTGCCGGCGGGTTGATCGTTTTGTTCCACGGGGCCATGTCGACGATGGTGATGATTTTTGCGGTGCAGACGTTGATGACGAAAGAGCTGTTCGATTTGAGCGAGTCGCAGGAGAAGGCAAAGTTGGAATCCGCCGGGATACGTTTTCGATTACAAAAGTGGTACTTTTATTTTTGTGCGGCGTTTACGTTATACGGGAGGATGGGAAGGCATTTTTACTTGACCTCGTTGGCAGAGAAAGGACACTTTTTCATGGACGAGACGACCACGTTTGCGAAAGTAGTTACCTGGGTGATGTTGCATCACTCGTTCATCAGTTATTCGTTATACATGGGCGGCTTCGTCGCTTTCGTTTTGTTGTTGAGAAAAGGATTATTCAAGTACCAATTCTCGCAGTTCGCGTGGACGCACATTACGATTGCTATAATCTTTTTGCAATCCTCGGCGACTATTTCGAACATATTTGAAGGCATCATATGGTTCTTGTTCCCGTTTCTGTTGGTGGTCGTGAACGACGTGATGGCGTACGTCTGTGGAAAAGCGTTTGGTCGAACGCCGCTCATCGCGCTTTCGCCGAAGAAAACTTGGGAGGGCTTTATCGGCGCCATGTTTTGCACCGTCGTCATGGCACCGATTTTATCCACGTTTCTCGGGAAATTCAAGTTTCTAACGTGTCCACCTATGCGTAAAACGATTTGGAAAACGAGCGAGAAGTTCGGTTTGATCACCAAGTTTGATAAATACTTCTCGCGAGAAGCCGTGTGTCAGTTGAAACACCCGTTCATACCGATGAAGTTTAACATCGACGACGTCCCGATGGTCCCTTTTGGAATGAAAATGTTCTTGAGGCTCATATTGAGGTTCGCGTACAATCGAGACTACTTAGTTCTCACCTGGTTCGACGTCCACGCTGGATTTTTGGCTCTTTTTGCCTCCATAGTCGCACCCTTTGGCGGCTTCTTCGCGTCTGGGTTTAAGCGCGCGTTCAAAATCGACGATTTCGGCCACACCATCCCTGGTCACGGCGGTTTCGTCGACCGAATGGACGTCCAAACCATAATGGCCGCGTTCGTATACTTTTACATTAGAAATTTTGTCGAATTGAGCACAAGTTTAGGCACTGGAAGGTTGTTAGGTAAAATCGAGTTGATGAACGACGAAGATTTAGTTACGGTGTTAACCGGCATTAAACGTTTAGCGGGAGAGAGAGGGTTAGATATCATGGAGTTGCTCATGCACAACGAGGCACCGAACTTGTAGTAATCAATAATAAAGTACACCGCAAATAGATCAATAGGAGAGAATAAAAGAGAGTCATCAAAGTCGACGCAAACGTCATCGACGACTTCGCCTCCTAAAACAACTTCCCTCGTTTTCTTCTTCTTCTTTATATTCTTCGGTTTCGATGATGGTACAAAAGCGTGTGTTATATATATAACAAATCACAAAAAACAAAGCTACATCTAACGTCCTACTCTCATCACAATCACTCGTCCGCTATGCTCGCCAGGTACATCAAATTCTGTTGCAGACGATTTTGATACCTCGCGCACTCCGCCAGCCTCCCGACGTTTTGGTTCTCCAGAATAGCCAAGATCAGATTTTGATTTTCGTCCAAGTATTTTTGAATCAATTCCGTGGAGATGTCTTTGTGGTCGTGGTTCAAGTCCGGGTGTCCGGTTCGTGGTGGGGGTAACGTTTGTGGGCCGTTTGTCGGCGCGTTGTGATTTTGTTGTTGTTGTTGTTGATTTTGTTGAATGCGTTGTTGTTGGTGCATCTGTTGCGTCGCCAAAGCAGCGGATGGGGGTGCGAACGTTTGGGGAACGTGTTGCGGATGTGATTGATGATGGTGTTGGTGTTGTTGCCGCTGGACGTACGGCCGGACGACTTGCGCTTGGTGAAACTCCTCCTCCTCGGCGGTTAAAGGAGGGCGAACAATCGCCGGTTGCTTCGGTTCCATCGTCGTCGTTGTTGTTGCAGGTGGTGGATGATACTCCTGTTGTTGTTGTTGTTGTTGTTGCTGTTGCTGTTGCTCCATCACGGACTGATGGAAAAAGTGAAGCATTCGGTACACACGTAATACATACATAAAAACAAATTTTGTCTACTTTATACTTTCTATCTACGTTTCGCTAGATAGTACTACTTGCTTCAGCATTGCTTTTGTCGCTCGTGTTCTTGGAGAAAAGCATCGTCGGCTCTTTTTATTCCTTCATACTACCGGTACGCCGCGACGGCTTTTCTCGCGTACCTTTACACGGAACCGCGCGAATACATCCTCCTCCGAGCTCCGAGAGCGCATCAAAGCTTCGAGAAAGCAACAAACACTTCTCGGCGACTCTGTATGTGAGATGCTCACTTTAATCGCCGATCGCTGATGACAAAACGAGACTACTCAGAGAACAGACGCGGAGAGAGAGAGAGAGAGAAAACAAAACATTTCACATGCGTCTCGTTTGACCGCCTCACGTAGTAAATAATACATTTTCATCGCTCCGACGCTTTTCTTTTCTCGCGTTCCGCGAGAGCTTTAATCATCGTCAACCCGCCGACGAGAAACGATTTGAATCCGTTTTTCACTTTGTCTTCCTCCGAATCCTCGACCGAATACGTGACCAAAGCGGTCACACAGTGCGCGGGGAAAA
>Ga0115555_1003114_pt1 | contig 10862 bp, 7 predicted proteins | sample COGITO_mtgs_1104_2_FD_87285 | JGI IMG/M metagenome (GOLD analysis project Ga0115555, IMG submission 87285) | Pelagic marine microbial communities from North Sea - COGITO_mtgs_110407 | ecosystem: Environmental > Aquatic > Marine > Epipelagic | place: Germany:Helgoland, sampling site Kabeltonne...
CAGGTTGAAATTGATGCGAAGAAGGATCTGCTGGAGCGGTGGGACAAGTTGGATTTGGGGTCGGCCGATAGTGAGGCGCTGGTAGGCGCAAACACGAATGCAAAGAGAGTGCTTCCTCACCTCACCTTGCTCAACTCTGGAGGTCAGATAGAATTAAATTAATATTTGACTCTACCGTAAAGCCAACACAAACATCAAACAAAAAAATCGTTCTACAAAATGGTAAGCATTTTCATTTTCAATTATTTTTCCTCTGCTTCACCTGCTCCTCATGGCCTCCTGCTTTCCTTTGGCCCGATGCTCGGCTTTTTTAGCTGCGCTCCGGACTCCCTTAAATTTCTCCTCTTCCTGCGCTATTTTTTTCTTCTTCCTGGCTATGTTTTCAATGTTTTTAGCCTTCCTCTTGGCCTTTTTGTCATTGCGTACAGTGGATAGCGCCTGCATAAAAGTGTACCTCCGCTTCTCTTCCCCAGTCATTACCACCGCTCTCTTCTGCAAATAGCTTTTGTTCTTGGATTTGCGTTTCTCTTCGTTTTTTTGTTTGCTCGCGTAAGGCAAGTTAGCTTCAATTGCTTTGGGGACCTTCAGTTTGTTGAATTTGCGTTCCTTGCGGACGATGGGTTTGTAAATGGAGTCGGGGTTCACTTCAATGGGTGTATTCGTTGCTAGCTGCAGTTCTGCCTTTGTTCTCATGCCGGCCCAGGCGGCGGTATTGTTGTCATTTCCGTCGTCATTGTCGTCAATTTCCTCGAATCCGTCCTCTTCGCCAGCGGCGTCATCGTCGCACTCTGCATTCAAACTCTCCTCTTCCTTCGCTTCCTTCGCTTTCTTCCTCTCCTTTTCCCTCGCCACCTCGTCCACGTTCTTCAGAAGCGACGTGACCGGATTGTAGTATCGCTTGGGCTCGACCGGCATCCAAGTACGGCAGAATACTATATCACTTGCGAGAAGTTTATCTTCGAAAGTTGCACGGAAGCTTCCTGGCTCCCCCTCCTTCAACGCCTTTTTGATCTGCCCACGGATTCCGCTCACTGTCTTGATGCTGGCCCCTTCGAAGCGATTCACCTCGAGCTCACTGTTGAACATTCCGCTGATGAAGCACGTGTTCTTGTAAATTTTGGAAGGTGTACCGACCAGCTTCAACTTTTTTACCACGTCAAACGAAGCGTCGAGCTCTAGGACATTGCCGGTGGCTGATATTCGAAAGCCGGGAATCTTTCCGTTGAAGTTTTTTATTGCCAAAATACCAGTGTTGGGGGGAACGAGGTGGCCATAGAATGTAGCGTGGCAGTGCTCGTGCTCTGGGGTATACTTGAGATAGCGGTGCCGGTCGACGGTTTCGTCGTGAGTAGACAATAGCGGGATGGACTGAAATCGCCGCCAGCCGACACTAAAAACGAGAGGATCGTTGCATTTTAAGATCTTCTTGTGCCACCGGTGGCGCTTGAAACGGCACCGGATCTGGCCCATCTTGCACTCCGAGGGAAGTAGCCCACCGAGAATGAGAGGTGTTGCTGGGTCGAAGCTCTGTATGAACTCCGCTGGTACATTCTCCAACTTAATTCTCACGTAGAGACCCTGCCTAAACCCCTCGAACCGTGTCCTAGCATGCTCCCCATCCTCCCCGAATTCGTCCCTGTTGGCCGCCTCCCTCGCCTCCTTCTCGCGCTTTAGCGCGTCTAAGTAGTCTTCTTGCGCCTCTCCGTCCGCGCCAACCTCGTCCTTCTTCGCCTTCTTCTCCTCGTCGAATTCTTGGTCATACTTGGACTTTTGCTGAGCCGACAGTGTAAGCAAGAAAATAAAGGAATTGAGATCAGTCGACTGTGAGTGATGCTGAAAAAAGTGAAAAGCCTTACCACGATGAACAATACGATGAACAACACGTATATAGATTTCTCCGCACTCACTCACCTGGCTTTTTTTTTGCCTGTTTCGCTCACGGATCTGGTCGTCGTCAAGTTCAGAGTCACCATCACTGCCACCGCCGTCAGCATTAGCATCAGCATCAGCATCAGCATCAGAATCAGAACCAGAATCAAAACCAGACGTAGCAGCACTGGCGCCGGGACCGAATTTTTCACCCGTCTCTAGATCCTCAAAATCGTCGAATTCTTCTTCGCTGTTAACATCGTCACCGCCACCACCTGGGACCTTGTTCGCCGCGCTCCAGTCCCCTGTCACAAATTTATTCCTGAGAGACTCGATGAGTGAGGAATCAAAATTTGATGACGCCGGTTTGCTCGTGTCATTGTCATGGCCATCCGCGGGTTCATCGTCCGTGTCATCATCATCGTTAGCTGAAGTTGTATTCTTCAGTGAGTTCTTGATGCGGAAGAACTCAGTACTGCTGTCACTATCAGAGTCGCTATTGGAGTCGCCCTGATTGTCATCCAAGTTATTATTGGCGGTGGTGGTCGGTTTGCCATAGACAAGCTCTTGAAGATTCATGCGGCTCTCCTCGCGCGACAAGAATGCCTCGGCAGCTTTCTGTGCCATCCCTTGCTTCCAGTGGGGTCCATCCGATCCGTCGCTATCGCCGTCGTCGTCGTCGTCGTCGTCGTCGTCATTGTCTTCGTCATAGTTCGCGTAGTGGTCTCGCATACCTGCAAAAGGGTTGGATTCATCCTTGCCGTCGTTTTCGTCGCTGTCATAATCGCCCCCATCGTCGTCATTGTCACTACCGCTATCGCTGCTGGTGGCGTCGTCGTCATCACTTCCTGCCGTTACGGCGCGACTATTCTTGAAGAGTTGCATCGTCGACCGACCCATTTTCTCATCCACCCCTGACTTGACATCTTGCAGGCTTTTGAGCAGGCCCGCGGGGGAATTAGGATCAAGTTCTGGCTCATGAAATTGATCGTCTACGTCTGTCGCATTCAGCTTTTTACCGGTACTATTGATACTCGTGCTCGTGCCAGTCAGCTGTTGATTGCGTGTGGCTGCGTCGATCATCTCCTTCTTTGTGTAGTTGACCTTGCCAATGTCAACATAGACCGCGTCCCGGTCGATGCGGACGCTACCAACGTTGCTTTGGGGCGCGTAGAGCAATGCGTCCCTCTTATTCAGAGTCTGTCGCTTTTTTGTCTTGTCTGGAATTGGACAGGGATCGTCGACAGCACTGATGGACTCCATGTTAAAGTCTCCAGCTCCGATTAAGTGCATCTTCATATTCGCCTTAATGTTGGTTCCGCGGACGTAGCCGTAGAGAGTAACAGTGCGGTCCGCCATCGGATTGTCTGTCAGTACATTTGGCGGAGTGATGTCTTCATGGCGATCCACGATGACGTAAGGGTGAGTGTTCCTCCATATCAGAGGGCGAAACTTCTGGCGTGAGATGTAAAGGGTAATGTTCTTGATGTCGTTCTTCATGTACTTGTTGTTGACTGTCCCAGACAAGTGGAACATTTTTGCGCCATCGTAAACGTCAGTCCAGAACCTATTCTTTAGCTCCTTCTTGGTGGCCCTCAAAGATTTCACAGTCCGAAATTGATCAAGGTGAGTCAGAACCCCCATAACCTTGGGAAAACCGTGTACCTGCAGAATGTTGAGGAACTCAAATGTCTCCATCTCGAATCCAAATTTCGCATCAATGACTAAAAGAACAAGGTCCGCCACCTTGGCGCAATCGAGCATCCCGGAAGGTGTATTTGGGCACTCGATAAAAGTCACCCGTCGTTTCTTTCCAGCGACAACAGTGATGGGCCCTGTCACCGTTGTGAGGTTGTAATTGGTGTACATTTTCACCAGCGACCGGATCAGAGTAGATTTTCCTACGCCTGGAGGTCCCATGACTACGCAGGTGAAAGGAGGTGCGTCGGTGATGTTCAATTCGGAATTGGGGTCTATGCGGCGGTCGTGAGAGGAAGGAGCGTATTCCTTTTGGTGAGACTTGTCGAGATTGCGTTGTTGGTTCCGCTTTGTTCTACGGCATCGATGGGTGTGTTAGGTGGCGCTAAATCTAGGAAAAGGTGCTGGCATCAAGAAGTTGACAAAAGCAAGCCAAGCCTTTCAATTGAAACTTGACAACGACGACAGCAAGCAAAGAAAAAAACAGCACCCGGTATCACAACACATACACCTTCTGCGTTGATGCAGCAGCCACGGGTGCGAGAGAGCTCATTTTCCGTGCAATCTATCCGACTTTGTCAAAGGTTCCGTCGCGTAGGCGCTCTTGTACTCTCACAACGTCCTCCTCACCTTCCAATATTGGCCACAGAGAACGCTCTGTTGTTCTTCCTCTCCTTAACATTCCCAGTTTTCTTGTCTGCCTTGAGTTTCTTAGCTTCCTTCGCACCGCGGCCAGTCTTTGTCACGCGGTGGCCCTTATGAGACTCCGTGGGAGGGTTCATTGAGGAAAAGGAATTGAAGGAGGTGGTTTTTCTCTGTATCAGTCAGAGACTCGAATACTTTTTCGTCTCCTTGGTATTTAAACAATCGTTGAAGGTGATTTAGTACGTGATTTAATGGACAGTGAAGAGCACAAGCTGTTTTTCAGAAGTCACAGTTTATTTGGCAGGCTGAGGGCTTTCAACTGCGAACCTAAGCTGAGTAAGACCTCAGCGGTAAAAAAATTGACTCCCTCCGTCTCTTATTCATTTTTTGAACGTCCTGTCGACTTTTTATCTTCTTTATAGTTATTAATCTCGTACCTTCGCCCTACCAAATTCCATCTTTTCCTTTGATTTTCCGACCCGCCTCCCCTCCCAATGCCTTCCCCTGGCGGTTCAATCCAGAAGCGTAAGCGCGAGGAGCCATCTGTCGAAGCGTCGAAAAGTATAAGGACTGATTCACATTCCACAGCATCGTACAATAACGCTGTGGGGGGGACAGAAGGTTTCTTGCCTCCTCCGAACCTGAATAAGAGGCTGTTACTGCCGCCAAGTCTGACCGAGTCGGATGGAAGTAAAAGGTGAGAATGGGATTGTGGTGGAATATGGTGGTGAGATTTTGGATGCTCTTTTGTGTTGGCCTTTGTGAGGGGGGGGAGGTGAGGGGAGGTGGGGCAATTTCTGTTGATGATTTTGTAGTGATATTTCCGATTGTGGTTTGTCCTTGTTTGATGGGGCATGTGATGTGGTTATTGTAGCGCAATTTTCAAGAGTTTGTGTCTTTGTCAGTCAAGTTTGCGTGGATTGGCGTGGATCCGTTAAAAAACCCACCTTCTTGGGATTTTTTCAAATTGCCTGTGTCGCTCGCTCGATCGCCTCTAGTCAACATCAAAAATAGAAGATTTGCGATTGCGGCAGGAATATCAAACCAACGTCAACAAAATCCTAACCCCGTCCGTCCCTCCAGTCCAATCCTGGACAGCAATACGGTCAACCTTCTAAATCGCCTCCCCACTGTCCAAGAGCAAGCCGATGTCCTCCATGAGTACGACCAAGCCCTGAAAAACAACGAGAAAATCCGCAACAAGAAGGGATATTTCGTAGGAGTGTGTAATAGACATTTGAAAATGATCAGGCAGAGGAACTCTGGCCGGGAGTACCAGGAAGAACAACAACCGCCGAGAAATAATGAAAGGCGAAGAGGCGGAAATGGGAACGGTGCCGGTGGCGGTGTTAATGGTGTCGGCAGGAATGATTTTGTCGGCAATAACGGCTCCGGCGGTAACAATATTTATGGTTCATCTTCACAAGGTGTAGTACAAGGCGGCGTTGATCCGTGTTACGATAAAGACAACGGCCCCCCAATGACCAGCAAGGCCCGTCCAATCGGCACTGGTCCATTCCCATATGAGATTCGAGAAGGTCTCGACCGTCACTTCGGTGGTTCTGTCGAGATTAACAACCCGAAAGTATTCAGGAGGGTACTCAAGCTTAATCGCAACGAGGCAGTCGGTAGTCTCCATGAACTGGACCGATGCGATAAAAAGACGATAAGAAATTTGGAAAATTATTTTTTGGGGATATTGAACCGGTGGATCAAGGGAGGACGGAGGAATGTCGTTGATGAGTGGGGTAATTGGGTGGAGAATGAGAATGGGAAATCTGGTGGGGGGAAATATGGTGGCAATGGCAATGGCAATGGGTTTGATCGTAATCATAATCGTAACAATAATCACGGGGGGTATGATAGAGGTGGACCACCTCCTCCACCGAATCCTTACCAGCAGCCCCCTCCACCCGTACACCACCAGAATGTCCCCCCTCCCCCTGCTGATCTCTACCGTCCGAATCCTCCTCCACACGCCCCCCATCAACAGCAGCAATACCAAACCCAAAGCAAGCTTCCCCCACCACTCCAAGCTCCACAATACCAACAACCACCCCCACCACAACAACAGCAGCAGCAGCAGCAACCTCAGTACCAGCAGCAGGATCAACCTCCTCCCACGACCTACTCTCAACCACCACCGAGCCATGCACCTCCTCCGTCTCACTCGCAAGCCCCGCAACAGCAGCAGCTAACTCATTATCAGCATCAGCAGCAACCGCAGTATCAGCAGGCCCAGCCTCCGCCTGCGAATTATTCGCAACCGCCGCCGAGTCATCGGCCTCCCCCTACCCACCAGCAGCCGCCCCTTACCCACCAACAGCCTCCTCAAACCCACCAGGCTCCCCCTACCCACCAGCAACTCCCCCCTCAGCAGCCCCAACACCCCCAGCCTACCTACAGCCAACCGCCGCCGCCCTTGCCATCCCCACACAAGCACCAGCAGGAGCAGCGGCAACAGCAGTTTGCGAGCGTTCCTACGGCGCATTATCAGCAAGCGACGCAGATTATTGTTAGGCAGCAGATAGAAAAACAGCTGTCGCCGATGTTGGTGCCGTCGCAGCAGCAACAGCAATACCTACAATCCCAAGCGCAACAGCAACAAAAACAAATCCAAGAACAGCAGCAACAACTTCAGCAACTCCAACAACAACTCCAACAACAGCAACAACAGCAACAGCAACAGCAACAACAACAACAACAGCAACAACAACTTGCTGACATCATGAAACTAGCTGATTCTGCGGCGAGCGCCATGTCGATGATTCACCGACAACAGCCGCCTCCGCAGGCACAGGCAACCGCTTCAAACCCAGCTGCGGCGTATTCTCCGGCACAAGCTGCATCTGCACCTGTTCTTTTACAAAGTAAGCTCGGTCTGAGCGTCGAGATCGCTCTGAAGGATTTGAAAGAGAGCAACATATTAGACTACACCCACTTGAGCGAGAAGGTGATGAGTCGGATCCGCTCAATGCCCGAGCAAGCAGTATTGGAGAGTCTGGTAGAGTACAAGAACTCCAATTTGCTTGCCGTGAAGAATAAAGAGGCGTATCTATACGGAATATTGATGTCTCATTGACATGATTTCGGTATTGTTTTTTTAAGAACTTTATACATACAAAAATGCTTAATAGTAATGCTAATGCTTACGGTGTGTTCGGACCCATTTTTTTTATTTTTTTTTCTGCCTCTAAAGTTTCACCATTCTGCTTCTACTATCGATTCCTTGCAAAGATCTTCAATTGACTTCTTTCGATTTTTATCAGCCTCAATTTTCGCCTTCTTTTTTATTTGGCAGTGCTCGCATGTGCACGCACTGAGCGCCACGTCATGGCAATACAGTTTGTTTATAGCTCCGTGCTTATGAAATAAAGGGCAAGGATCGAAATGAATCTCGTTGGGTTCACAGTACCTTTGAGGCGTCACACTATATGGCACAGGCAGGCGAATGATCTTGCTTTTGCTTGGTGATTTTTTATCGTAATAATCGAAATTCCGGCCGCTCCCGTACACGACATGATCAGATTTGTCATCGCTACTAAAATCACTGGTAAACATCACACCTAGTTCGAAATTCGAAAACGCGCATCTATCGCTCTCCAAGTCTCTACTCTCTTCTAGGAAGCCCTGGGCTGCTCGAGACATGCACATGCTTGTCAGCATGAACCACTGGTAAAGAAAGACTCCATTGTCCTGAAAGTCGTCAAATGATAAATAATCTCCCACGTCAGCCCCCTTAATCAACCGTGCGTACGTTTTGATATGCATCATCCGTATATTGTTGATTTCTTTGGAAGTTGTCGGATAAAGGTCGTTGATGTCGATAGATCCCTCGTAAATGGAGAGCACGGCTGCTAGAAAGTCCATGTTCGACTCGTTGAATGTTTTTGTGTCCCAGCAACAAGTGTACGAGCTCCCCAGGCCATCTATATTTGTCTCAAAGCTCAGTCCTAACTTCGTGCAATCGATCGCATGATCCATCGTCGGCCAAATCATCTGAACTCGTTTCAGCATATCGACACCAGATTGCCCGTCCTCTTGCTCGTCCTTCCTCAGGTCTTTGCATAAATAGTTTCTCACGAGAAATTCGCCAAACATACTGTCCAGGCGGACGCCCATCGACGTCGGTTGCAATATCAACTCGTCTTTTTCGTCTGTTTTTCTTTTTTCCCACCCCTTTCTGGCTCCCATTTGGCGGAGAGTGTGGGCTATTTTCTGGGAACCGTAGATGAATTTGGAGGTCCTGCTGATCTGACCGGCGTGGTCGCCTGGTACCGTCGATATCAGGGACACCACCGCCTTATGAAAATTGTAATTCTTCGAAAAAGCATCCAAACAGTTTATTGCTCCACCCACGTGCTTTTCTAAAAATGTATCGATAGTGACAGTTTGTTTCGTGTCACGAGACCCACGCGGCTTGAACATCAACTGCCCCAAGTGAGCACAAAACGAACGGATTTATTAGCTAGTTTGAATTCGCTGTTGGGTGTTGTGATTGTACTCACTCCCTCACTCACTCGCTCACTCACTTACCTGCTCCATCTTCATGAAATCAGCAAAAATCAGTCCAAAATTCGTCTCAATTCCGTCTCCACTCTCCTCTATTTCATTCTGTTCCATGTCGAAACGGCATACGTAGCTACCCTCAACCGCACCCCCAAAGTTGAAGTTCGCCGAACCGATTGATACAAATAGCTTGTTGTCGTTGGTAAAAAGCAAGATGAACTTGGGGTGGTGAACACCCATTCTCCGCTTGTCCCCCAGTGGTGAGTTTTCGTCGACCTGTTCGGGCTTCACAGAATAATCGTCGGATGACCAAGTCTCCGCCCAGGAACAGAAAACGTAGTTGACAATGCAGTGCGTGCTAATTCGAAAATCGGGCGAACGCTGTTTCCGAACAGGATAAAGGTTAGGATCCTCATTGAAGCAATATAGGACATTGATCTCTTCCTCGTCGTCGTCTCGAGCAGCATCACTGGCTTGGTGCTTTTTTCTCCGAGGCGAAGTCACAAAGTCACTTCGCTTGCCATTTGCTTCGCTTGCATTACTCAGAAAATTTGACTTGGACTTGCGGCATGAGAACATCTCTTTATCTCCGTGGATGAGCATGGTGGGGATGGTTGCCCTGGACCCAAAAAGAAGAGGATAGTCCGTCACTAAGGCTATCTGAGAAAAACAGTACGTGGATGCGATTGCCGCCTTAATTCCGTGCCGTTCGTGGACCTCCTCCACGAGGTCCTTGCGACTGAATAGGGGAGGGCTATTGGGATATTCATTTCCGGTTTCGGTGTCTTTCTCTGTATCGGGAAGGGCAAAGGCAGCTGCGTGGGGGAGATTATCATAGTTTGACACGTCGATGTTGCCATGTTCGAGTCCTTTTCCCCCCCCCCGCAAAAATGTGTGATGGTTCTGTATGTCAACAGCTCCATCATCGTCGTCAGTAGATTTACAAAATTGTGGCTGGTTCCCCTCCTCCCCGCCATTGATGCCATAGGCAGTAAAAGAATCGTGCGATTGTTGTGATGACTCTTGCGAGTCGTCCCAGTTGTTTATCTCGTTGATATTCCTGGTATGTGCAGGTCCTGGCTTGCAGGGTGATTCCCCCCCTTGCTGCGACTTCCTCCGGACTGCGTCGAGATAAAAGCGGTCCGAATAATAACGAAATCCCTTGATTGTCACGTAAGATGTGTTATCTGCAGGATGGGAGAGGTCCTCTGTATCGACCTTCTTTGTTTGAGGTCCTTTTGGTGGCGTCGGTGGCGACTTTCGTTTCTTGTTTGCCTCCATCGGGAGTGGAAGGGCAAGATGACGACAAGGATCGTAGTGCGAGAGGAGCGGAGGAGGAGGGGGGGGAGGAGCTTGGGAGAAAGATTAATTCCACAAATCCTATCAATTTTTTCCGCTCTCCCCCCCCACGTGGTGCCCCCACTAAAAAATTTTAGATTTTTATTGACGTCTGTCTCTTCAGGTGTAACGAAAATTTATCAAAACTGGTTTCCTGTCCATCGGTCGGTGTGCATTTATATCCAGTTTTTTTGTATCTACTTTTCCATTACCTTTAATTTGGAGTTGGTGAGGAACAAGTTGAGGGAAGCTTCCATAACAATATGGCCAGAACCAAACCAGACGCCGTAAAAAAGGTAACTGCATCAAAAGTCAATAGCAGGTTGAAGGGACAGAAGCCGAAATGCGTGCATGGGAAAGCAAACAATGGTTACCTCTGCAGGCTGTGCCCTGGTAAAGGGATATGCGAGCACAATCGTGGACGCTGTACGTGCAAGGAATGTGGAGGGGCATCAATATGCGAGCACAATCGTGTACGCAGTAAGTGCAAAGAATGTGGAGGGGCATCAATATGCGATCACGGTCGTATACGCAGTGATTGCAAGGAATGTGGAGGAGCATCAATATGCGAACACAATCGTGAACGCAATAAGTGCAAGGAATGTGGAGGGAGTCAAATATGCGAGCACGGTCGTCGACGCGCTCAGTGCAAGGATTGTGGAGGGGCATCAATATGCGAGCACGGTCGTCGACGCAGTAGGTGCAAGGAATGTGGAGGGAGTCAAATATGCGAGCACGGTCGTCGACGCAGTAGGTGCAAGGATTGTGGTAGGGCATCAGCATCAAAAGTCAGTATCAGGCAG
>Ga0115555_1003118_pt1 | contig 10853 bp, 10 predicted proteins | sample COGITO_mtgs_1104_2_FD_87285 | JGI IMG/M metagenome (GOLD analysis project Ga0115555, IMG submission 87285) | Pelagic marine microbial communities from North Sea - COGITO_mtgs_110407 | ecosystem: Environmental > Aquatic > Marine > Epipelagic | place: Germany:Helgoland, sampling site Kabeltonne...
GGCGACGTCGACCGCGAGAGGGACAGCGACAGCGACAGCGACGGCGACGGCGACGGCGACAGCGTCGGCGACAGCGACGGCGACGGCGACGGCGACGGCGACGGCGACAGCGACAGCGACGATGCCAACTAACCAACTCCACTGCCTTATTGCCCATTCGCCTCCACCACCTTTAACTGCTTCTTCTCGCTCCAAACTGACCACAGCTAACATTCACAAGAATGGATGTAAATGTGAGGGGTGATATCACGCCAATTGATGACTTTGACATAGGACTGAGGAAGGCTAAGATCGACACTGAGGAGCACGCACCCAGCTGCTGACGAAGAGAATAATACCTTTCTTAGTTGAATTTAAGTTATGCTGCTGCAAGCGTAATGTAAATATGTGGGTAAAATTTGCACAAAACGTGTTCTCTACTTTGTTCATTGAAGATGCGCCTAACTTTTTTCTCAATAATAATGGCAGGGGTTGTCCTGACTGTGGTAGAATGATGGCTGAAACTCAGGAAAGCGCCAAGCGAGAGGAACATTCTCCTCATCCACTTTCTCCGCTTCCTTTGGTCGTTTCAAATCATCTATATTTTCCGCCAAATTGAAGCTCTCGCTCCCCTTTCCCGTCCTGGCGCGTAAAAACTCGTCCTCTCTCCTCTTTTCCCGTAATACCTTCCCCTCACTCTCCTCCAAGTTCAGCAGCTTGGTGGCCCAGAGGATGTCAATGATTATTGACCTTACCCCGTGAAATTCAGTTTTATCCCTAATTCTCGCCAACGCGCTAGCAGCGTATCTGTGTTCCATTGTAACACATCCTTTTGTCTCGAGCTTTAGTACCACCTTAAGGAGCTTGGCAGCAGCAAATGCAGCGTCAACTGCTGATGCATCATTTTGATGAGCATTCTTGATGGACTTGAAGCAGTGTTTGAGTGTTTTCTTCCTCCTTTTTGGCGAAATACTAGTCCAAATCATCACTAGTTCGGCGGGTCGATGCACGCGAGTAAGCAAATGGCTATAGCATATAGGAGCAGGACTAGTTGTTATCACTGACGAATCTGTAGCCGTTAGTGACCAATCGTCACGTTTGTTGGAGTCCAACACTTCGATTGGAGTTGATGGCCCATATGGAAAGCAGAAAGTCGCATGATCCATTTTTTTGTCCTTCGAAATCGAAAGTGCCGATTGCTTTGACAAACAATTTTGTTCTCAAAATTCTCGGCAACAAAATAAAACCGGGCAAAACACTTGCAGTATCCTTCCTGGCATTTATTTACTAAATAAAATATTGTAACACTCACTCTCTTCGGTCGGTGGTAGGTCTCTATTTTTGGCAAATCTAAGGGAAAGATCGATTCACGTTCTGTTTTTCCTTGGACTTACAGAACCACACAACACAACCTTTTAACCTAACAGTGCTATGAAAAGAAAGCGCTCTAAAGCGTGCAAATATTTTGTTGGTGGGAATTGGAAGTGCAACGGTACTCCCGAGAGCGTTAAGGACCTGATCAATGTTTATAATAATGCTGGTGATTTCCCCTCTTCTGTGGAAGTCGTTGTAGCCCCCACGGCTCTCCATATTCCGTTCACCATGGATAATTGTCGCAAAGATATTGCTGTTGCTGCCCAGAATATTTCCAGCGATTCTGGTTACGGTGCAATGACAGGGGAGCTAACTGGAGAGCTCTATGAGGCCATGGGGGTCACCTGGACTCTAACCGGGCACAGCGAAAGAAGACGTAGGCAGACAACAAGACAACTTGGCCATAACGAACACAACGTTTCCGTGGCTGTCAAGACGGCCCATGCGCTCAAATGCAACCTCAAGGTAATTGTCTGCGTGGGAGAGACATTGGAAGATAGGGAATCGGGGCAGACCCTCAAGGTATGTGAGGAACAGCTGAATGCGGTGAAGGAGAAAATTAGCATGAGCGATTGGGATAGTATCGTGATTGCGTACGAACCCGTGTGGGCTATCGGAACGGGTGTTTCTGCGTCGCCTTCTCAAGCTCAAGAGGTTCACCAAAACCTCCGCCGTTGGATGATGACAAATTTATCTGCTGAGATCGCCACAAATATGCGCATCATTTATGGAGGGAGTGTAAAACCTTCCTCCGCTCCCGATCTTATCGCAGAGGACGACATCGACGGTTTCTTGGTAGGCGGTTGCAGTTTAAAGAAGGACTTCATTGACATTATCAATGCTTGCCCAGCAGAATTTGACACTGAACAGAGAGAGAAGCAAGGTTTGGAGAGTGTCGCAAAGATCAGGGCAATATCAGCGAGTGGTAGCGTTGAGAAATGAGGCCGCAAATAAATAATTTTATAGATATGAAGCAATAAGTTTTTTGCGTTTTGTCGATTGCAACAAATTGCGAAAAAGAAGCACCAAAAAGCACAAAACAAACATCACTCTGATCCGCCCCCCCCCTTCAATGCGTAACCAAATGTCAAGTGTCCCTTGCGCCGTGCCGTAGTATATAAACAACCGAGCCTTAAAATACATGTTCTTATTATACATTCAGACTTTGGGGCCCCAATATCTGAAGTCAAATTTCCCAGTATATACACTCTCAGAATCGTCCTGCTCTAAGTCGTCGACACTGTCATCTTCGTCAAAATTACATACCCTATTTACCCCATCGATGTCGGGTTTGTAAGGAGCGTTCAGCGCCTTCCTAGCGACCAGATCAGGTGTGAAGCCGTCGAACCACTTGTGGCTCCAGATGGCATCAAACCCGCCAACAGTACTTCCGAAGCGCAACATGCTATTTGGATGGAGGAATTTCCCAATGATGCTCTTGCTGTGCTTGTCCATTTTCGAAGGTGTGACCCTTTTTAATACTTCTTGACTGTTGCTGATATTGTTGAACATTTCGGTTTGGTTATCGTTCTCGAACGGCGTGCTGTTCGTCAATAGTTCGTAGATTAGAATACCTAGCGCCCACATGTCAACAGCGCAGTTGTGCCCTTTACTTAGTACTAGCTCTGGGGCCAAATATTCAGGTGTTCCACACAAGGTGTTTGTCAACTTGTCCTTTGCGATAACTGTGGCAAAGCCCATGTCGATGAGCTTCAAATAGCCTTGCGAATCGATGCATAGATTTTCAGGCTTCAAATCCCTGTAGGCGATCTGTTTTTTGTGCAAGGCCTCTAGTGCACTCAAAACATTCGACGCGTAGAATTTGGCAACTTCGGGTTTGAGGCCGCCTAAGTTAGTGGATGCAAAGTAGTCATTGTTGCCGTGCATCAGTGTCCACAATTCTCCACCAGGACACAGATCCATCAGCATGTATAGTTGGTTGGCATCATGGAAGGTACCGTGGAGCTTCAGTACAAGCGGGTGAGATACCATGTTCATTGTGTCCCTCTCCGCAAATATATTCCTCTCCTGGTGCATGTTGGTAACCCTTTGCTTTTTCAAGGCTTTCAGCGCGTAGATCTCCCCCGTCGCTCGATCTTCGACCAACTTTACCAACCCAAACGTGCCACTTCCGAGCACTTGCAACACCGACAAATCCCCCCACTTCACAGAGGATTCGTTCTGACTCAAGCTTCCTCGCCTGGTACTGTTCCTCTTCAGTAACTTCCCAACGCCGTCAAAAATTCCACCCTCCTCTCGCTTCGCACTCTCCCGCTTAATGATTTGGCTCAGAGGTCCCAAAAGCTTGTTGAAGTTCTCCCTGGACAAAACGTACGTCTCAACGTCTCCGTCCGCGATGACACTGGCCACCCGCTTGTCATTGTTCAAAATTGCCATCTCCCCGAAGAAAGGCGTGGTACTCTCTTCGCAGAGTGATCCAACCTCCACACTGTCAATCGTGATGGTGACAGACCCTTTCTCTATCATAAAAAACTCGTCTCCGGTTTCTCCCTGAGTGACAATTTTCGCCCCGTCTTTGAACTGCTGCTTAACCAGCACGTCACTTATTTTTTCCATCTCGTCCTGGCTTAAACATTCCGCGAGCATTTTGACGTTTTTCAGCATCTTCACTCCCTTGTGGAGCTCCAGAAGGTTGTTCAGGCTGCATTAAATCGGAGGAGAGAGAGACAGGTGCGCACAGATAGGGTTGGAGAATGGAGGGTGAGTTACTAAAATAGGTAGTAAGTGATAGCAACAATTAATAAATTAGGAAACCACTCACCTTCCCAGAACCTCGTTGAAAATACTGCGCTCCAAGGCGAAACACTCCACATCCTCCAGTGCAGTGACAGTGGCTTTTCTAGGCTCGTCATGCATCAAAGCCAACTCTCCGAAACTGTCCCCAGCTTTGCACCTCACTAATTCTTTTTCCTCTCCCTTCTGCGTTTGCGACACCATCACTTCGCCGCTTCGTATCATGTAGAATTGCTCCCCAATCTCGTTCTGCTTTATGATCTTCTCGCCTTCCTTAAAGATCAAAATCTTCATTGACTTCGCAATTGTCCCTAATACGGTGTCGCTCAAATCTTGAAAGAGCTTGATTTTCTTCAAAAACACCTTCTGCGTCTCGATCATCTTCTCCTCCATATCGTTCAGAATTTTCCTGAAAGTCGACCTGTTCATGCTCCACATTTTGCAGTTCTGGGTGGCCCTGATGGTACACGCGCGGGGCGCACCATGTATGAGAGCCAGCTCTCCAAACGCAGTACCAGCACGCTGCTTGAAGCTTAGTGTTGTTCCATTCTTAACGACTTCGCACTCGCCCTTCTCCAGTATGTAGAACAAGTCGCCCTCGTCTCCCTGCCAAATGATACAATCCCCAGTATGACAGAAGCTTGGCTGGAGGGCATCCAACAGACTGCTAAAATCACCCATAGACTTAAATAAAAAGTGATTCTTCACGGCGTCCTCAAGGGTCTTGGCCGTCTCAGCCTGCTTTTTCCATACTCTTGACCCCATACCACCGTTCTCGTTCGACGTCGTCGAGGACTGCAGGGCGATGACTTTCCTCTTCTTCTTCCCCTTACTCTTTCCGGAACTATTGCCGTTCTCCTGGGCTTCGGCCGCCTGCTGCTTGCTTACTTTGATGCTCTCGTTGATCTTTTCAATCCAGTCGAGGGCATCGATCTCGCTGCTGCATTTGCACACAAGCTCACCGCTCCCAACAGGAACGGGAATATTTATGGATGATAAGTCTTCGTTCTGGGTAGAGGCAAGACTGGGGCTGTCTTTCAAACTCAAGAACCCCTTCAGACTCGAGCTTTTGTAGCTTTTGTCCCTGTAGTACCTAAGATCTCCAGCTTCCAATTTAAAGTATCGAACTTTCCAATTCCTTATGCCCATCAGCTTCTTTCCAATAGCCTTCTTCTTCATTGTGCCCGACTTGAAGGGGTAGGTAACAAGCTTAGATGCTGATTTAGAGACAGTGCCAGCCGTCGAAGAGTTCTCACTCAAGTTGTGTCCCAAATAAGTTGGGGGTTGCTTCTCGCCGTTAATTCCCATCTGTATGGCCTTCGCCCACTTGTCGAGCTTTGTCTCGGTATCCAAAGCCAGAACAAACTCAGTCGCCCCCATCGTAGAAGTGGACTTACTATTACTCCTTGTCATCATCGACTTCAGACTCCCGCTGCTCGATCTTGTAGAATCCTTCGATGCATTCGTCGGACTCCCTGCCGGCTCGAAGCTCTCTACTTGCTCTGCCAAAGTCAACAAAAACATTGTGTGCCCATAAATATCCTTAACTTTCTCCGCATCTGTCAGTGGGGGTATGATCCTACTGACATGCAGATTGAGATAACCCATGGCGCGGGTGGTTAGTGTGGGTTCGCTTCGGTAGTATTTGACCATTCCGTCCTCCACGCAGGCCCAAAGTTTGATGAAGGTATCTTCCCCATCGAGACCTTTTACAACTCGCCAAATTGTGCCGTGTACATTGCCTGTTGTATCACTTGAATCCCCTTCGTCAGTGAGAGCAAACGGATCATCCACTGTGCTAGAGCTGCGGCCTTTGGTGTTGGCCGCGGTCTCTTGAGGGGAGCGAAAGAGCCAGTTGCCATTCTTAAGGTCACTGACAGGCTCTCCCTTTATGTGTGCTTCTCCAATCTCGTCCACAAAGGCTCCGTCAGGGTTCGCAGGGAGGCCCTTAGAGTTAGAGCAGCCCATCGGGATAAGGACGAAACGAAGGAGAAGATGAGCAGGGCAGCAGGGAAGCAGTATCAAAAGTGAAGCCCGGAGATCTGGAGTTGTTGCTGTGAAGAGCAAAAGGCAAGCAATAGCAGGGAAATGTTTCTGTCCTCACAGTCACGCAATGTCTTCCTTAGTCGACAGGAGAGTGAAAGGTTCAAGTGAAGGAAAATGAATTTATTAGTGGATTTTTTTACCTGGTGCCAATCCCTTCGAGCTCCCCAGAAGTTCAGAAGTTCGGGGTTCGGGAAGACCGAAGACCGAAAGACCGAAAGATCTGGTTGGGTGGTTTCTTTAGTATCAATATATAATATTATCCAAAAAATAATATCAATATTATCCAAAAAAAGAGTTGCAAATTGTAATGCTTTCGTTTTTGCTGTTCCTCGGACTTTCTTTCTTCCTGGAGGTCAGCGGGAGAAGAGATGTCACCACCTTCGAAATCAATCTAGATATATCCCCTGAGCACAGGTACGATGCCCTCCTGCCACAGTTCAATGAAACAGTTTGGGGTTTCTACCGTGACTCCTTCGAGGGGAATACAGCTCTGACCGACGTCTTATACGGTTTATCCGACAAACGAGGTCTTGAGAATGACGAGCAACAGGCTGAAATCGAGGGATTGGCGAGGGAATCCAAACTTCCTTTAGATTTCGTCAAGTCAATCCAGATGCTCTACGAGCTTCAAACAATCATGGTCCCGATTGTGAACTTGACAGGTTCTGAGAACACTCTTGCTGACTATCTCCCGGAAGAGTACAAAGTCCTTGCTGACCTACCGTGGCGCGGTCCTGGCTGCACAGGGATCATTGCCATGAACGCGCAAGATAAGTCTGTGTATCATGCTCGGAATCTCGACTTCTCCCCTGTTGATGTGATGACAAATCTTGTCTACAATGGTGTTTTCACCAAAGGCGGCAAAGAAGTCTTTCGAAGTCAAATGGTAGCTGGGTACACCATGGCAATCACTGGGTATAAACCTGGTAAAGATGGCTATGCAATTGAGCGCAACACGCGTTACACAGACCATAAGAAAGGTTTCTATGAAATGATTCAAAATTTAATATCTGGGAGACCCCTCAACGGGTGGACAGTAAGGCAAGTGCTGATGACTGAATCGACCTTTGACGGCGCCATCCAGGCCCTCGACTCGGCAAAGTATGCCAGTAGCGAATATGCCATAGTTAGTGGGGTGAAAAAGGGGGTTATCCTGTCGAAAAATCCAGAATACACTGCTTTCAAACAAACCTTGGGTGAGAAGAATTTTGATGAAAGGGATGACTATATCATAATGACAAATTTTGACTTCTTCTGGAAGGATTTAAGGGAATATTTTGACCCCACTGGTGGACAGATTGGTCACCCGCGGCGGATAGCAGCGCAAAAACTTCTCAACGCTACCGAGGAGGGGAGCTTGGATGGTGAAACTCTGTTCAATGTGATAAACGCCCAGGGTGTATTGGCAGACACAATTTTTCAAGCCATTATAAACGTTGAGCTTGACATTTGGAACATTTCGCTGCCTGATATACCGGATGAGCGAGAATGAAAGTAGGCGGGACTGAATGGTGGCACCGGATGAGCGAGAATGAAAGTTGTCGGACTGAAAATGGCGGCAGCTATGCGACAAGAAATGCAATAACAGCAAAACCAGCTGTAACTAGTTTTGTGTCTTGTGGCAGAAAAAACGCATCTTTCACTTCGTTATATTATTCCACTAGACTTGTTTGCGCTCCGCGTGTGCTCGTGTTGTCTTTTCCTTGTGTGTAATTATTTGTATGGTACAGATGCCCTATTTAATCCGACCCACGTTACAAAAAGTAATCAGGTGCAGGATTTTTCAGCGGCACACCTCTGGCCTCCTGGGGAGCCGCCTCAAATATTTTAAACTTCCTATTGAGCGACTCGTCGAGCTCCAGTATAGCAGCCACATTTCCGCAACGATAACAGTAATTCGGAGCACTCCAAACAGTTACCAGGGCATCGTTGAACATATTCCTATGGCCTTCCATGACAAGCTGGTGCGCTCTCGCAATTAAGTCAAGGTTGTTCGTTTCGTTGAAGCTCTCGACGACATCACCTCCGAATAAGTATCCGGCTCCCCTGGGACTAAGCCCCCAGCCGTCTATTTCCTCGGGATCGCTCCACATTAAGTCGCACATGGCCCCGTCGTGTGGGACTTCTTGCTTACGATCAATTACACGGATCTGGTCAAGTGAGGTTATGGAAGGGGAGAGACCGCCGTGGACGCAGAAAATTTTGTCTTCAATGATGGCTGAGAGCGATAGGTAGTCAAAGATCTCTGTGCAGTATCTCCACACATTCACTGACCCATACTTTCGAAGACACTGTGGTGACACAACACACACCGAAGAAGAAACAAAGAGATGTGTGGGGTTTCACAGGTGACAAATCGAGTTAGCAAAGCAAAGATGCAAAAAGCAGAATAGCCAGGTGACAAAGATGACGCTAGCCGATAGAGTATCTCACTGATGAAACCAAATTGATATTTTGAACGCCGCCTCCCACAAGGAAGATGGCAACCACAGAACCCACGCTTTTTTTTTTTTTTACGAAATAAATCACAATGAAATGCATCAACTCACCTCGTCATAAAAGCCATAAACCTGCGTGATCTGGCGAGATTCGTGGTTTCCTCTGATGAGCGTGATCCGATCGGGGTAACGAACTTTCAGGGCAAGAAGGAGCAAGAAGGTCTCAACACTGTAGTAACCTCTGTCAACAAAGTCACCCAAAAAGAGATAATTCCTGTCAGGGCATCCACCCCCCACTTTAAAGAGCTCCAGAAGGTCGTAGAACTGTCCGTGAATATCTCCGCACACTGTGACAGGGGCGTAGACTCTCTGTACGTTCGACTCGTCTACAAGGATCTCCCGGGCCCGCATGCAGAGAGCCTTCACCTCAGTTTCCTTGAGGTACTCGCACCGCTTCAGGCGCTCGATTTGGGCGTCAAGGGAGCTCGTGTAAGACGCGGATGACCCCGGGCTCGAGCCGCCACTCTCCGAAGGGTTCGCAGTGGTTATTGAGGGGGTAGGGGGGAGCCTGTTTTCGTCGTTGTTATTCATTGTTGAGGGATCATTCAAGTTTGTGGAGCCAGTCCGAAGGTCATCATCTTCATCCATTGCACTTTGGCTAATATTTGCGGTGGAATCGGAGCTTATAGATGATACGGAAGATATCTCCGCGTCAGGTGCTTCAGTGTGACTAGTAGTCCCCATTGCGGCATCATCCGCTGCCTCAGAAAGGGAGCTCATCTTATTTGTGGGGGGGGATTGATTGTGGGAAGGGGGGAGGCTCTGACTCTTTCCTTTGATGTCCGCAGGCTTAAGGGAATTGAGGGGGGGTACGTAGCACAGCTTTAATGAGAAATAACAAGGGGTAGGATTTAAATCAAAGTGAGTGGCTTTTGGCTCAGCATGCGTTGTCATGCCGGTATAAATCTCCCTTTTGATTCCCTCTGAATCTTTTCATAGCCTATAACCCTAACCCGATACGAAATTCATCCTCTGGATCGTAAATTAAACTAAGCCTTCCCGCCCCCCCTTGCTTTTTTCTCCTCTCCTTGATCCCCTTGGTAACATTGGGGGCCTGTATTTTGAGTCTCTCGTTACCTTGCATTTATCTTTTCAAGGTCTCTCGTCGGTAAGGATATTTTCCTGGGACGATGGATCTTCTCCCTCCCTCCCCTGCCCACCTCGTCGAACTTGGTCGCTCTCAAATCAATGCGGTATCAGAATTAGCAAAAAGTCTATCATTGGATCCAGAAAACATGACTGCGAAGATGAAAATGGCTACGACCATGGCCTTGTTGAAGAGCACAAACCGTTCGGCTTACTCCTACCTGAATGAGTCGACCTCTGCCCTCCAGAAGCAGGCTACCAAGGAGGCGACCTCCCAACGCATGTTGGAGAAATTGACCTATGAGCGTGATTGGTTGCTGAGGGAGATTGAGCGTCTGAACAAGTTCCAGGGGGCGGAACTGAAGAAGGTTCAGGACGATGAGGGTTTTGACCCGCTGCAGGAGTGGCGGGGAGACGTTGAGGGGGGCGGAAGCATGAATGACGATGACAGCGACAATAAAACTGAGAACAACAAGTTAAGCGATGAGGAAGTTCATCGAAAGAATTTAACGGCCCTCTCCGAACTAGCCGTCAGGAGAGAGGCGAATATTCAAGAGAGAGAGAGAATGAGGGACAAGGCGAAAAAATTCCAGGGGGAGGTAAAGGATAAGAGGAAGTTTCTTCAGGACTTACCCAAGATCCTGAACAAAATCGAGAAGGAGACGGCACCACTGCAGAGATACCTCGGCGGCAGCACGGCGAAGACAAAGAATGACGTAAGGTCTGACATTAAATTGTTTCAGAAGTTGTGCAGGGTAAGATCGATTTCAGCGTTGATTGATATCAGCGTTCAGCGTTCAGCGTTCAGTGGGCTGCCAATTTTATCACATCTCGACCTACTGGCATCCAACTCCATTCATTCCAATACTCACGATTGATTTCACTTCTCGCAAATGCATCCTATTTAAACACTTGTATTTAGCCGCTTTTTGTGATCTGCTGTTCGCTGGAGAGGAAGGCACGGGAAAGTGGCTGGAAACTTGAGATCAATCGAAACAAGAGTGGAAAGAGGAACAGGGGGGGGGGGGGAGACGGGGGGGGGATTCCCGCGGGGGCGGCGGGCGCAACTGCTGAGGAAGAGAAGGCACGGAGGGGGGAAGGTTTTGGGGAAAGGGA